>JAEEGL016069069.1_pt1 | contig 11335 bp, 6 predicted proteins | sample 9134231 | NCBI WGS metagenome assembly JAEEGL01 (sample SAMN16246548, study PRJNA631951) | gut metagenome | biome: gut microbiome; feature: rumen; material: fiber-attached | host: Bos | place: Iran: Karaj | collected 2018-10
AAGATAAAGGAAGATATGCCGCTTTTCAGCGGCGAAAGGCTACGGGTTCTTGCTGGGGCAAGCGAACAAGTTCGAGCGGGCGAGCTCTGCTCGGGAATGGATAGAGGACAATACTCTGTCTGCAAGCTTTCTGCAGCAAAACCATTGTCTTATATCTCCTTCTATCTTCATCTGTCTCCCTCTATCTACAAGGGTCTTATATCTCCTTCTATCTTCATCTGTCTCCCTCTATCTACAAGGCAAGCGGAGCTTGCGAAAGTTGAATAGTAAAAATGCTCACCGTCCTCCTCTCCGCCCTCCTCCTCGCCGCCCTCGCCGCCATCGCCTACCTGTTAGGCCAGAACCGCGCCCTGCGCCGCCGCCTCGCCCTGCTCTCGCCGCTCCTCCCCATCACGCCCGCCCCTGCGGTTTCCCCGCAGGCCTCCCCCTCGTCCTCTTCCCCCTCCGACCAGTCCTCCACCGACTCCGCCGCCGTCTTCGAAGCCCTCAACCGCCGCGTCAACGACGAGCGCCTGTTCCTCGACCCCAACTTCGGCCGCGAGGGCCTCTGCGCCGTCAGCGGCTTGCAAAAGGAGCGCATCGGCGAGCTCATCCGCCTCTATGGTGGTGGTGGCAATGTCCAGACCTACCTCAACCGCAAGCGTGTCGCCTATGCCGTGACGCTCATGCTGCAGCATCCGAACTACAGCATGGAGGCCATCGCCGCCGAATGTGGCATCGGCAACCTCTCCACCTTCTACCGTGTCTTCAAGCAAGCCTACGGTGCCTCACCCAACGAATACCGCAAAAAGCTCGCGTAAGGAATCGCCCAATCCCAACAAAAACTCTCCCAAATATCTCCTCTTCGTCGAGCCACGCCAAAACATCCTTTCTTCACATTATTTTTAACCATTAAACCCCTAAAAACCCTGTTCTATCGTTAAAAACGACAAAATGGGAAGAATAAAAAGACAAAATGGGAATTAAAATAGGTTATAAAAAGTACATCCTTTAAACAAATATTATATCTTTGCAGAGATTTTTGAGTAATCAACCAACCGAATTTTATAAAATTATCATTATAATGGCAAAAAAACATTATTACAAAAAAGCATGGTTGCTCCTTGCACTCTTAGGCTTCACCTGCGCGCAGGCGAACGCTCAGGAAGCACGAGACACGCTGGAAGTTCACTTCCGTGTCGGAAATAGCAACCTCGACCTAAACTTCGCCGACAACAAACGGCAGATTGACCAGTTTGTGGAATACGTCAACACGCATTATGCTGATGTGCCGGCACAGTACCTGAAACTTGACGTCTACAGCGGTGCCTCTCCCGAGGGTCCCGTAGAAATCAACCGCCGCCTCGGCGAGGAGCGTGGTCTGGCCCTGAAGCAGGCCCTGCTCGATCGTCTCGGCTGGCTCAACGGCCGTATCGCCGTCATCAACCAGGGTGCCCGCTGGGGTGGTCTCTACAAGATGATCGACGAGAGCAACGAGACATGGAAGTACGACGTCCTGAAGATTATCCAGGAAGATCCCTCCGAGGACACTTGGGCACGCGACAACCGTGAGGCTAAGCTGCGCAAGCTCGACCGCGGCCGCATCTGGAGCACGCTGAACACGAAGTACCTGCCTACCCTGCGTTCTTCTGGTTCGGCTGTCATCGCAAAGATTGTCAACCCGCGCGATACCCTTGTTATTCGCGACACCGTATTTTATATACCTGAGCCTTGCGCACCATACGTAGAGCCGGTCTACCAGAACCATGTCTGGGCCGTGAAGACGAACCTGCTCATGTGGGGCCTCATCACACCTAACATCCAGGTAGAGCGCTCGTTAGGCAAGACCAACCGCTGGAGTATCGAGGGCGAGTTCTTCTGCCCCTGGTTCACCTGGTCGCACAACGCCCACGCCCACCAGTTCCTCAACTGGGGCTTAGAGCTGCGCTACTGGCTCGGCAACCGCGCTAAGCACCACCGCCTCGACGGCTGGCACATCGGTCCCGCCATCGGCATCGGTTACTACGACTGGGAGTGGAAGCACAGCGAAGGTTACCAGGGTGAATACCTTAATATATATTGTAACATCGGCTACCAGCACCGCTTCGGACGCCACAAGCAGTGGGCTATCGACGGTGGCATTGGCTTAGGCTATATCCCCACGAAGTACCGCCACTACCTCGGCAGCTCGCAATTCCCCGTGGGCCACGAGGAGGAGTATGACGATCACCTGATGTGGCAGGACACGGGCTGGAAGCATATTATAGGAGCCACGCACGCGAACATTACTATTGCTTATCTCTTCGGCACGAAGAAGAACCCGATGGTACCCACGTCGCGTCCCCTCGATCCCGACTACGTGATGATTCCTTCACACTACTATGAGGAGTCCGACCGCGACGGCTACAACGACGCCGTCTTCGACAAGTCTCTCCGTTTCGACGTTCCCGACGAGGATGCACAGAAGGCAGAAGCCAAGGCTAAGGCCAAGGCTGAGAAGGAGGCCGCTAAGTTAGCCGAGGCTGAGGCTGAGGCACAGGCCAAAGCTCAGAAGGAAGCCGAGAAGGCAGAGAAGTCTGCTGCTAAGTTAGCTGCTGCCGACGCCAAGGCAAGGGCAAAGGCAGAGGCTAAGGCCGCCAAGGAGGCTGAGAAGGCCGCTAAAGAAGCTGCTAAGTTAGCTGAGGCAGAGAATGAGGTAAAGGCCGACGCCGACAAGGAGGCTGCCAAGGCTGCTGAGGCCGAGGCTAAGGCTAAGGCAAAGGCTGAACAGGAAGCAGCTAAGGCTAAGGCAGCTGCCGAGAAGGAAGCCGCTAAGGCTGCTGAGGCCGAGGCTAAGGCTAAGGCAAAGGCTGAGCAGGAAGCTGCTAAGGCTAAGGCTGCTGCCGAGAAGGAGGCTGCGAAAATAGCTGAGGCCGAGGCTAAGGCTAAGGCAAAGGCTGAGCAGGAAGCTGCCAAGGCAAAGGCTGCTGCCGAGAAGGAAGCCGCTAAGGCTGCTGAGCAGGCTGCTAAGGCAAAGGCTGCTGCCGAGAAGGAGGCTGCCAAGATAGCTGAGGCCGAGGCTAAGGCTAAGGCAAAGGCCGAGGAGGAAGCTGCCAAGGCTGCCGCAAAGGCTGAGGCAGAGGCCGCTAAGGCAAAGGCAAAGGCTGACGCCGCAGAGGCTAAGGCCGCAGAGAAAGCAGCCAAGGAGGCCGCCAAGGCCGCCGCTAAAGCTGCCAAGTCTAACGAGTAAAACCGAAAATACAAGTAGCTATGAATAATAATAAGTATATGAAACGCTGCACGAAAGCCGTCACGCTGGCGGCCGCAGCCTTGATGCTCCTGACGACGGCCAGCTGCCGCCGCGACCTCTGGGTCTATCAGGACAACTTTAAGCAGGTGGAGCTCGACATCGACTGGCGTAACTACTACCGCGAGTGGGGCATTACTCCCAACGTCAATCCCAACGCACAGCCTGCCACCGACCCCGATGGTATGACCGTCTGGTTCTTCCCCAAAGACGGACGTGAGTCGTTCAAGTACACCACCTCTGAGGTGCGCCACTTCGAGACCTACCTCAGCCGCGGCGACTACGACGGACTGGTCATTGACTATTCTCCTGAAGAGTATGGCCATCAGGAGTTTGTAGGCATGAAGTTTGCCAACACCGCCAAGGTGCAGGCAACAGCCAACAGCTACCAGGCCGACTCCATCCCCGAGCTTTACGGTGAGCCCGCCTACGGACGTACCCTGCCCAAGAAGAATGCCAACGGTCTCTACCAGATTGCCTGGGAGCCCGAGGACATCGCCAACGACACCATCCACTTCTATGTCAACACCGGTGAGTACGACCGCTATATCCCCTACGAGGAGCGCGACACCTACCAGTCGACGCTGGTCAAACAGCTCTACAAGATGGAGCCTCTCCTCATCCCCTGGAACATGCGCGTACGTATCTATATTAAAGGCATCTACTACCTCTATGGCGTACAGGGATCTATCGCCGGTCTGGCCGACGGCTACAAGCTTGTTGACTGCGTCACTACCGACACGCCCTGCTTGTTGAAGCTCGACGACTGGGAGGTACACCTTGACCCCAATACAAAAGATTACGAGGCAGAGGGTGGCTTAGGCTACATTGCCAAAACATTTAAGACCTGGGGCCCCATGGAATTCACCAACCGCAACTGGGATGTCCACACCCCACAGCGTGCCCTCTCTGACCGCGAGTACCACACGGATGCAGCTATCGACGGCTATAGCTACGAGGAACTTATCACTCGCCCGATTGATGAGATTCGCATCAACCTGCGCCTCCTGCTTCGCGATCGCCGCACCGTCTGCTACTACCACTTCAATGTAGGAAACAAGATTAACGTCTTCCGAAATGAGTATGCACTCCGTATCGACTTGATGAACGGTTTTGTGGGCCAGCCCGAGCTACCATACGTAGATGCAGTCAACGGTATGGATCTTGAGGGTATTGTCATACCTTGGGATAGTGAAAATCCTGTAGATGTCAACTTCTAATCCGACATATAAGGAATGTAACAATCAATATTTATTAACTTAATCAAAATCATCAACAGTATGAAAAAGATTTTCTTATTCGCAGCAGCCGCTGCATTGTTGACCGCTTGCTCAAGCGAGGAGCTGTCAAATCAGGAGGTCGCCCAGCTGAACGCTGAAACACCGGTGGCCTTCAGCATCTACACGCCGCGTAGCGTGACACGTGCTGGTTTGCCTTTAGAGCAGACAACAGCCACTGTTGGCGCAGCAGACGCTGGTACGCCAATTGTTAAGCACGGTTTTGGCGTTTTCGCGTATTACACCAACGGTGGTGTCTATGATGGGACAACAACTCCCAATTTCATGTACAACCAGCGCGTTGTTGGCAATGGTACGGGTGGAGCAAACCCCACGGCATGGTCATATGAGCCTGTGAAGTACTGGCCGAACGAGTACGGAAACTCTGCCACCTCTGACGACATCGACCGCGTAACGTTCTTCGCCTATGCTCCTTGGGTAGAGGTGATTCCCAGCACTGGTATCCCTGCTGCCGGCGTAAGCGAGGATGAGAAGGGCATCACCGCCATCACTAAGAACACCGCTACTGGCGACCCCATCATCAAATATGTTGTTGATCCCGAGGCCGATAAATCTGTCGACCTGCTTTGGGGTGTTGCAGCCAAGGCTACGGACGAAACATCAGATGATCCCAAGAAAAAGTATGCTTACTATACAGAATGGGGAGCTGCAAAAGCACAGGTTAATTCTTATGCACCGTTCATCGACCTGCTGAAGCCTAACAATCCTCTGGCTGCTACTGACAATGGTGACAACAAGATTCGTTTCAACCTGCGCCACGCTCTCTCTAAGCTGAATGTCACTATCCGCTATGCTTCTAACATTACGACACCTGGAGCAGATGGTGCTGGTGATGTTATTGATGCTACAGAGACCAAAGTCTATGTTCGCTCAATTAAGATTGGCGGTTTCGTTATGAAGGGTGCCCTGAACCTGAACAATGGACAGACGCCGAAGCTGTACAATGGTCAAAGCACCTGGAAGGGTTATAAACTGCCTATACCTAACTGGAAGGCATACGATGGACTGGACGATATCGAGTACAAGGCTGTGACCTTTAAGGACGGTCGTCAGGATGGCTACGAGGGTGCAACCGACGGTGCAGACCCTGACGAGGAATTCCTCGGTCTGAATCCCGATATCATTGAGGGCTTCACCGATGATGCTATGACAACTAAGACTGATGGTGTCACTAAGAATGCAGTAAACCTCTTTAACAGCACAACACCTGAGCGTCCTATCTATGTCATTCCTTGCGACAAGGATATTGACGTTGAAATTGTCTACGACGTAGAGACCATCAATCCCAAACTGGCTAGCTTCCTCTCTGACGGAATCACCCACGGTCTGAGCGTTGAGAACAAAATCTACAAGAAAGCTACTGACCTCTTCGGCACCAATGGTATGAGAATGGAGGCAGGCGTTGCTTATACACTGAACATCGTTCTGGGTATGACCAGCGTGAAAGTTGACGCTTCTGTTACGTCTTGGGATCCTGAGACTATTGTTACAGGTGACAATGCTGAACTGCCCGCTAACCAGAATCCGTAATCTACTCATCTAAGCAAGTAAAAACATCAGTTTTAACAAAAAGAAAAAAGTAACAATTATGAAAAAGATATTATTTTTCGCAGCTGCCGCTGCATTGCTGACAGCTTGCTCAAGTGAGGAGCTGGCAGGCGTGGAGACCGCTCAGCAGAACGCCAGCGAGGCTTCCGTTAATTTCAGCGTCTACACCCCACGTAGCGTGACACGTGCAGGTGCTGCCGGTGTATTAGATAACGCAAATATTGGTGCAAAAGGATTCGGTATTATGGCCTATTATACCGACAACTCCAAGTACAGCAAGGAGACTTCTACTCCTAATTTCATGTACAACACGAAGGTTACAAAGGGAACTGGTGATTGGGAATACAACCCCGTGATGTACTGGCCTAATGAGTATGGTAAAGACGATGCTCGTTCACAGTATACCGACTTAGTAACTTTCTTCGCTTATGCACCATTCACTGAGGTAGACCCTGAGACTGGTATTCCTTACAAAAACGGCGTTGATGACGCAGATGGTCTGGTTGACGACAACGAGAAGAACATCACAGAGATTTCAAGCAACACAGCTGCTGGTGATCCTATTGTGAAGTATATCGTTGATACCAACCCCGCAACATCCGTTGATCTGCTCTGGGGCGTTGCAGCTAACACAACCGACTACACCCCCATTAATACCAATGGTGATGCAGTTGTACAATACAAGCCTTTCATCAACTTGGTTAAGCCTGCAGATCCTGCTAACGACAAGCTGAATTTCAATCTTCTTCACGCTCTGTCTAAGCTGAACGTCAATGTCCGTTATGTGGCAGACGAAAAGACCAACCCCTTAGGAACTGCTGGAACAGAATTAGGCGACAGCACACGTATCTACATCCGCTCTATCAAGATCGGTGGCTTCGTAGTAAAAGGAGCTTTGAACTTGAATAGTAAAACGACTGCATTCTATGATGCCCCGACGAACACCAAACCTATTCCTAACTGGAAGTCGTATGACGGTAAGACAGGTCTGACCTTCGACGAAATCATCTTCAAGGATGGCCGTAAGGACGGTAAGGAAGGATTCGAAGCTGGTGAGGATGCCAATGAAGAAGTTTTAGGTCTGAACCCCGGATTGCTGGAGAACTATGTGGTCACTCCTGCTACCGGCTGGGCAGCTGATGCTTGGCCCACAGGCAAGAATAAGGGTGTAACTAATGTCGCTCAGAACCTGTTCTGGGATGGCAACGGTACTGCACCAGGTGCAACCGATCCGATTTTCGTCATTCCTACCAACGAAAACATTGACATCGAGATTGTCTATGACGTTGAGACTCGTGATGACGCAGTGGAAGGTTTCCTCTCTGACGGTATGAAGCACGGTGTCAGCACTCAGAACACCATCAAGAAGACCAGCACACAAATCTTTGGCGGGACTGATCCGGTTAAGATGCAGGCAGGCAAGGCTTATCAGATTAACATCCTGCTTGGTATGACTAGCGTGAAGATCGAAGCTACAGTTATTGCTTGGACTCCTCAGGATGCTGTAAATGTTGAGCTTCCCGCTAACCAGCCCTAACCAGCCAATGCCGTAATAACTCAATCCTCTATACAAGAGAAGCCGCCGCAAAAGGGCGGCGGCCTCTCTTTTTCAAAAACGAAAAAACAAAGCTGAAAAGCGCTCTTTGACATCGCTGGCACAGGAAAAAACAACGGAAAACTTGCACGTTTCCCAGATTTTCCCTATCTTTGCACCGTGAACGCAGAAAACCACGAAGAGAAGATGAAAAAAGAATTGGGAAAATGGTTTATGGATGTAGCAAAGTATATGGTTACAGCCCTGCTGTTAACAACAGTGTTTTCAGATATGAATGAACCAATCATATTCTTTGTAGCGTTCATAATGTCAATAGTAGTCTTAGCAATAGGACTCAGTTTAGTAACGGAAAAACAAAAAAAGAAAGGGAATAGAAAATGAACACGATCATTGTTTATACCACGATTGCTGTATTGGCCGTGATTGCATACCTCGTGATACGCTATCAGGAAAGACGCGACCAACTATCAGAATCATAAAGCATCCTACACCGAACAATCCTGTACAGCAACCTCGGCCCGAAAGGCCAAGGCTGCTTTTTCTGTGCCAACAACATAATTGTCAATAGTTAATTATCAATTATCCATTGTCAATTATCAATTACCAAACGGGTTCTGTCCCCAGCCCTGCCGCAAGGCGAAAGTGAGGGAGAAGAAAACGACGGCCACGGCCGTCAACCCCGCTGCCCAACGAACGCAGCCCCAAATGAAGAAATAAAAAAATAACAAAATATATAAACGTATGAAGAAATACTTAACATTACTTGCTGGCGCCATGTTCCTCACGGCATGTTACAACGATGCAGAAGACATCGCCGGCAAAGACGGCTACCAGCCGTCGACAGACGCCATCGCCTTCGAATTCAACGGAGACGAAGTGGAGAACGCAACACGTGCCAGCGGTGCCATCTACAGTGATGACGTGCTGGCAACCTCAAGTATTAGTGTCTTTGCCTCCTATACTGGGAAGCTGAGATATGAAAACACCACAGTTAAGCAAGACTTTATGTGGAACCAGAAGGTAACGGGTACAGGTACAGCACCTGACATAACATGGACTTACAACCCAGTGAAATACTGGCCAAACGGCTTAGCCGACACTCCCGAATACCTCAGTTTCTTCGCATACGCCCCCTATGAGGCCAATCCAAGCAACGACAAGTGCATCACCGACATCTCAGACAACGACCTCACTGGCGACCCCTGGGTGAACTACCGCTTAGGAAAATATCCCTGGCCGAAGGACGAGACAGGTGCAGACAAGACACCCGACCAGGTAGACCTTCTCTACGGAACGAAATACACACCTGCATCTGGTACGAATCCTGAGAAGTGGGAATCTTGGACAAATGTCAGCAAATTTAAGACCGACGGTACCATTAACACTGGTGTTGCTGGTCTTGAGGACAAGGTGAAGTTCACGATGAAGCACGCCCTGGCCTGCATCGGCAACGAGATTACCATCAAGCTCACAGACGGAAGTACTAACCCAAGCGACAACCTGGCTGCCCTCATTGCAGACTATTCAAAGATTGTCATCTATGGTATCAAGATTGAGTATAAGAACCTGACCACAAAGGCTCGCCTGGTGCTCAACTCTGCCGACGGTTCTGCCAACTGGAAAGAGGTGATCAGCGGTGAGCTGACAACCACCCGTACCTATCTGAATATGTTTGACGCAGCTAATGTAAGAACGTTTACAGGTAAAGAGACAACTGCAGAAGCCAAGACCCAGCATATCCCTTACTTGAACGGTCCCGCAACCGCTACGAGCACTGCTCCTACGGACGCAAGCACTCAGGGCGACGGTCTGTTCTACATCCCTATGCAGATTGCTGGCACGGAGAAGGCTAAGGCCACTGTGACACTTTACTACCGCGTAAACATTCTGGCAGACGACTCTTACATCCCCGCAGCTCCTGACTATGCCGAGGCCTCAGCAACATTTGAGCTCCCCATCAACGATATGGCAGGCAAGAAGCAGGGGCTTGCTCTGACCCTGACTCAAGACTACGACCTGATGCACCTGGTCTACACGCTCGGTGGCACAGCTACAGAGCCTTCATACAGTCGTTTAACAAAATAAAGAAAGGAGAAACAAGATATGAAAAAGAATATTTTCCTGACATTAGCTCTCGCTCTCACTTTCGTAGGAACGGCGTGGGGACAAACAACTGATCCATTTGAAGTCACATCGATAACATTTAATGGCAACTACCCGTTTGTTTACGATGGAAATCCGAAAACATATATCACGAACTTTGCAGACAATTGCAGTTTTGACAATGCAATTCTTACGGGAAACACTGAAACAAATGCTGGTAGCTATACTGCAACCATTTCAAGTCAGTGCTATGGACATGGAATAGGTACTCACCCGGACTATTATGAAGAATTCCATGTGGGAAGTGTAACTTATAACTGGTCCATCCTGCCCCGTGATATCTCTAAGACCGATTATACAGACTATAATGTATCTATCACTGTAAACGACAAGGAGTGGACGGGAAGTGAAATCAACATCTCTACTGTATATACAATCAAATTTAAAGACGCTAATCTTAATGCCGCTGACTATGATGTCTATGTGACGAAGGAAGAAACTCCCACTACCATTAAGGATGAAGGTCGCTACACCATAGTATTCACTGGTAAGGGCAACTTCACCGGTACAGTGACCAAGACCTTCGATGTAAAGAAGGATATGTCAGCGGGTGAGAGCGTAACTGGTATTCACTTCGATATTCCTACACAGATTAAGAACGGTACGTTCGACTTCTCAGTAGTTGCTACCGACACCAAGAGTCATACGACCCTGCATGAGGGAACAGATTTCACTATGGCCTTCAAGACTTCTGATAATACAGACATCGCTGAGAATGCAATTGCAGACCAAGGCAAGTATAAGGTTATATTCTCTGGTGTTGCACCAAAATATAATGGCACCCGCACCGTAGAATTCTATGTAGTGAATCCTTATCAGCTAGTCGCTGCTGGAGAGTATGCTGCCGTATCGTTGCACATCACAGAGCCGGGCTATCCCGTTGCTGCCAACTCACCCACAGGTGCCGTTGTTATAGGCGAGATGCAGGTCGGTGCTAATGGTGCTGCAGCTGTAGATGCAACTGCCAAGAGAGTGCTTATTCCTGCTAATAATACTGTTTCGGTTGGTGGTACTGGCATTGTCTTCAATATCGTTGGCATTGAGAATGGCGCTTTCAACGGTTGCACGGAGCTTCGCTTCATCGATGCCCGACTGATTGCAAACTACACACCGTCAAGCCTCAACCGTACCGCTACTAACACGCCGTTCACAGGTCTGCCCAAGCAGACACTGGTATACCTGACGGGCTCAACCGTTGAGGGTGAGAACTATATCTATGATACCGGAGCAGGACTGAACTGTGAGACATTCAAGATTTACGATGATATCAGCGGTACACAGACTGGATTCACCAGTGCAACAGATGCAAAGTGGGATATGGAGATTCCCGTTGCATTCACTGCAAACAACATCGTGAACACACGTAAGTTGACGGCTGTTGCCAACAACAAGCAGCAGGGCTACACCGTATGCCTGCCCTACGCTCTGCCTATCCCCGAGTCAGTCACAGCCTATCAGCTGTCGTACTCGAAGACAGATATGTTAGGCTTCACAGAGGTTGCTGCC
>JAEEGL016231153.1_pt1 | contig 11335 bp, 8 predicted proteins | sample 9134231 | NCBI WGS metagenome assembly JAEEGL01 (sample SAMN16246548, study PRJNA631951) | gut metagenome | biome: gut microbiome; feature: rumen; material: fiber-attached | host: Bos | place: Iran: Karaj | collected 2018-10
AATTGCATGGAACGGCTGATTCATTCGAACCGTGCCGTGACTTGTGAAGCCTATATCGCGGTCTTCCCGCAGTTCGAAGGCAGGGTGGAGTACATAGAAGAGCACTATCCTGACATGAATTTCTACTGTATTGACAACAACCACAACAACGGTGGCAAGCGCGTGACCAATGAAGAGGCAAAGTTGTGGGATTACTCGATGCCAGAGGACTTGCAGCAGAGGCTCTATGCCATCAAACAGTCGTATATTGACTCCGGCAAGCTGACACCTGAGCAGATTGAGGCTTTACATTGAAGTCAGCTGACGGACTCCCTCCTGAATGCCGATTCAAATTGGGAAAGAAAAGCCCACTTTGCGTGATGGGAGTAAAAAGCAGTTTAGCGGACAGTAATAACACGAAAAGAGCCTGTCGCGGGGCGACAGGCTCTTTTCGTGTTATTCATTGTGAATCAGAGGGGAATCACTGTTTCAGCTGGAAGGAGCGCTCGATGCTCTGAATCTCCTCCACAAAGGTCTTGTCAATCTTGAGGCGGCGCTCAATGGCCTGACAGGAGTGCAGCACGGTGGAGTGGTCGCGGCCGCCGATTAGCTGCCCGATGCGCGAGGCTGGCATCTTGGTGAACTTCTGCGCCAGATACATCGACACCTGAAGCACCTGCACCAGTTCGCGCTTACGGCTCTTGCTGAAGACGTGCTGCTGACTGACGCCATAGTGACGGCATACGCGCTCCAGGATATCGTCAATGGTGAGCGGATGGTTGTCGACCTTGACAGCCCGCTTGATGATGCGCTCAGCCAGACGCATGTCGACATTGGAGTTGTAGACGATACTGAAGGCCAGCAGCTGATTGACCACCCCCTCGAGGTCGCGCACGGAGCCATTGGCCGTCTGTGCGATATACTGTATGACGTCGGCCGGAATCTTGAGTCCGTCGCGGCGGCACTTGGAGTTGAGGATGTCAATGCAGAGCTGCACGTGGGGCTTCTCCAGCTCGGCAATCAGACCGCAGGAGAAGCGCGTCAGCAGGCGGTCCTTCACACCGGCGAGGTCAACCGGCGGACGGTCGCTGGCCAGGATAATCTGCTTGCCAAGCCGGAAGAGATGGTCGAAGACGTGGAAGAAGGTGTCGAGCGTCTTGGGCGACGTGGCCCACTCCTGTATGTCGTCAACGATGAGCATGTCGAGGCTCTGATAGAAATTGATGAAGTCGTTGACGGTGTTCTGGCGGACGGCGTCGGTGAACTGAATCTGGAAGAGTCGTGCCGAAACATAGAGCACCCGCTTTTGCGGATACATCATCTTACACTGTATGCCAATGGCATTGATGAGATGCGTCTTGCCGCAGCCGGAAGGGCCGTAGATGAAGAAGGGGTTGAAAGCCGACTTGCCGGGATGCTGTCCGATGGTAAGTCCGACGGTGCGTGGTAGTTTGTTGGAGTCGCCCTCGATGAAGTTGTCGAAGGTCTTCTTGCGGTCGAGCTGCGGGTCAAGGTCCTGCGGCACGACGGCATCAAGCACGGTGGGAGCCTTGTTGGCCTGGGTGGCGGGCTTCGGGCCCTCGATATTGGCGGGCGCATCGCTCTCCACGTCCTGGGTCAGGCGGTGCTCCTTGTCGGTCACTAACCGGTAGGTCAGCTTCACGTTCGCATTGAAGCTCTTGGCCAGCGCCCAGCTCATCAGCCGCACGTAGTTCTGCTCCAAGTACTCGTAGATGTACGGACTTGGAACCTGAACGAGCAATGTCTGCTCCGCGTCGTTGTACGACTCGAAGACGATGGGCTCGAACCACGTTCGGAATGTCTGCTCCTGGACGTTCTGCCGTATGAGATAGAGGCAGTTGTCCCAAAGCGCCTTATGATTTTGCTGCATCGCAGGCGTTGTTATTGGTTAATGAATAATTCTTTCCGACAAGAGAATGCTTTCCTGTTAAGTTTGCAAGAGTAGCTGGTCTCGTTCTGCTTGCTATAGAACGCTTTCTTGTTTCGTTTGCGACTGCAAAGGTCGTGAAAAAATTTGAATCCTGCAAATACGGCGAAAAGTATGGGTGTGTTTACAATTGCCGTAACTCATTCACGGATGGCGGGTTAGGGTGTTTCACGTTTTTTCGAAAAACTTTCTACTTGCCTATTTAAAACCTTCTAACATTCAAGCGATTAGAGAACGCAAAAACGCGTTTGGTAAACCTTTTTTATTTAGACAAAATTAAAATAGGCAGAGTGTCCCGTCCTTTTTTCTCCCGCCCTGCGGAACGCTGTGTTCACTTATCCTTGCGCCCGAAGACCGATACGTTGATATAGCGTTTGGGATGCTGCCGGATGTCGGTGAGCAGCGAGTCGGCACTCTGCATGGTGGCGTTGAGCGAGCGATAGAGTCCGGGGTCGCGCATCAGCAGCCCGAGCGAGCCCTCGCTGCTGTTCAGGGCGGCCGTGGTCTGCTGCAGGTTGGCGATGGTGGCGTCGACGCGCTTCATGGTCTGCTGCAGGTCCATGTCGCTGAGCTGGCGGGTCAGGTCCTCGGTATTGGCCAGCACGCCGTCGGCCCGCTGCATCATCTGGGGCATCTGGCGGTTCAGCTGCGCTGAGAGCTGACCGAGCTGGCGGGTGGTCTGTGTGAGGTTGGCTGTGACGCCCTCGACGTTATGCAGCGACTGGCTGATGGCGGGGTCGGCGAGCAGGGCATTGAGCGAAGCCAGGATGGAGTCGAGCTTTGGCAGCATCTGCTCCACCTGCGGCACCATGTCGGCCGCCTTGCTCATCAGTCCCTTCTGTGCACCGCCCTCAATGGTGTCGCCCAAGGCGAGCAGGTCGCGCATGTCCTGTCCCAGGCGCAGCTGCAGCTGTACATTGCCGAGCAGGTCGCTGCTGATTTCCACGCGGGTGCCCCGTGGCAGTCGGAGCTGCTCGTCGAGTCCGAGCACGGCTACAATTTGGTCGGGATGGTCGTAGTCGAACTGAATGCCCTCAACGACGCCCACCCGCAATCCGTTGGCATAGACGGGGCTGGACACGGTGACGCCGCTGATGTCAGTGAAGCGTGCAAAATAATTATTGGATGACGAGAACATGGTGAGCCCCTTCAGATAGTTCATTCCGAAGAAGAGAATCACGATGGCCGCAAGGGCCACGAGGGCAATCTTGACCTCATTGGTAAAATATTTCATCGTTAGTCTGTTTTAATGTCTTCCTTCTTATCGTCTTGACGCCTTGGCCCGCTTGAACTCCTGTATAGCGGCCTGCACATCCGTCTTCTCGCCCTGTCTGAAGGCAATGATGAAGGCCTGTGGGAATTTCTTGGCGACCTCCTTGCGCAGCCTGTAGACGGCATTATAGTCTGTCGAGGCCCCGACGGTGTATTTCCAGACGGCGCCCTCCTTATAGCAATCGACGCCAGTGAGTCCTTTCAACCGGTGGTCGTTGACCTTGAGCTTGCGGTCGCTGGTCATGAATTGCACTTTGAAGACGGGGGCATCGGCGGCGGCGGCCGCAGCGACCGGCTGTGACAGGGCCGCGACCGGTGCGGCCTCCGGCTCCTTCGTCTGCGCCGGGGCGGGTTCGGGTTCGGACTGCTCGGCGGGCGACGGGTCAGGCGCTGTATCGGCCTTTGCAGGCGCGGGCTTAGCGGGCGTTTCCACAGGAGCCACGCCAGCCCATCCCCGGGCTTTCTTATAGGCCACAAAGGCATTATACATGCCGAGGGCGTATTTGTCGGTGGCCTTACGCGAATTCATGAACGACTCCTCGTCGCGGGTTGAGATGAATCCCAGTTCAACGAGGCAGCCGGGCATCGACGTCAGTCGCAGCACGGCCAGGTTGTCCTGATGTGCCCCCAGGTCCTTCCGGCCGGTGGCCTTACAGACGTTGCGCTGCATCAGACGGGCCAGCTCAGCCGACCGCTCCATGTTGTCGTCCTGAATGAACTCGAACATGATGTCGCTCTCAGGCGAGTTGGGGTCGTAGCCCTGATAGCGCTGCTTATAGTCTTTCTCCATCAGGATGACGGCATTCTCACGCTTTGCCACCTCAAGGTTCTCGATGAAGCCCTTTCTCGAACCGCTCACGCGTCCGCGCCCCAGGGTATAGGTCTGAAAGCCGCGGGCCACACGCCCTTTGGGCAGCGAGTTGATGTGCACGGAGACAAAGAGGTCAGCTTTCTGCTTGTTGGCAATCTCGGCGCGCTGCCATAACTCCAGGAAGCGGTCGGTCTTGCGGGTATAGACCACGGTGACGTCCGGACAGTTGCGCTCCACCATGGCGCCGAAAGCCAGGGCATACTTCAGGGTGAGCGTCTTCTCCTTCGTCTGGGCACCGACGGCTCCCGCGTCCTTACCACCGTGACCGGCATCAATGACAAGCACGAAATTTCGCTTCCCGCCAGCTTCAATCGTCAAAGCTGTCAGGGAGAGCATCATCAAGGCAATTAAGAGGCGTTTCAGCATAGGAATCTGTTTTGGCCTGCAAAATTACACATTATTAACGACATTCACGCGGTTTGCGGCTGAGTTTTATCATTTATTAAGTGTAGCTCGACACCCGCTCCGGCGCAGTCGGCGCCCATGGGCGGATTGAGTTTGGTGAGGGTCACGTCAACAGCCTCAGCCTCGGGCCAGGCCTGGATGACGGCATGCGCTATGCGCCCCGCCACATGCTCCAGCAGGCGCGAAGGCACAGCCATCTCACGATGCACCAGGTCTGAGAGGTCGGCATAGCTCAGCGTGTCGGCCACGTCGTCGGTCTCCATTGCGCGCGATATATTATATTGTACACGCAACGACACCTCGAACTCCGCCCCCACCCGGCGCTCCTGTTCCATCACGCCGTGGCGGGCGTAGAGCCGCAACCGATTGATGAAGACAGTGCTATTCATCGGCAACGCCTGTTTGTTCGTCGGCTTCGGGCTGACCGGGCAGGTATTTCTTCAGGGCCCGCTCCACGCCGTTCTTCCAGGTGTTGATGCTCTCGTCGTGCAACTGCAGCGAGGCGACCAGCTTAATGACATTCTCAATGGGCATGCGATAGCGCAGCACGCCGGAGATGAGCTTGGCATAATTCCAGTACTCGGGATTGAAGCGCTCCGAAAGGCCCTCAACCGTAATCTTATAGCCACGGGTGTTCTCGAACTGGAAGTCATAGCGCTTCGTGCCGTCGGCATTGGTCTGCTTCACGATGCGGCCCTTCGAGACCGACTTCGGAATCATGATGCCCTCATCGTCGTCCTGCAGGCCCGTGAAAATCTCGTAGGGGTAGCCGTCGAGCAGTCCGACCAGCGCCACCCACTTCTCCTTGTTGTTCTGGAATCTCACCACGTCGCACTCCAGCACCTGCGGCCGCACCTCGGTCACCTGCGGCTGCAGGCCCGACAACGTGACCCCCTGGGGCAGCACGCTGCGCAGTTCGCCCAACAGGCGGAGAATCTGCTGCGTGCCGACGCCGTCAGCATGCTGACGCTCCATCCCGGCCAGCTGCTCTGCCACCTGCTCCTCGCCGCCACAGGCCGACAGGATAGTCTGCAGGGCGGCCTCCAACGTATTTGAAGTTTGTAAATCCATAAGTTTACAGTTTAGATATGCAGGTGCAAAGATACTGAAAAACAGGCAATTCACAAAAAAAAAAGATAAATAATGAACCGGTTCGCATTTTTTTTCGTAACTTTGCACCCTAAATATTAAAACAAAATGCCAAGATGAGAAAGCTTTTGACAATTCTTTCGCTCCTTTCGATTGTAATAGGAATGACGGCCGTACCGGCCAAAAAGGGTATAACCAAGACCTTGCCCCTCAGCGACGGTACCACCGTTGAAGCGCAGCTCGTGGGCGACGAGCATGCCCACTACTGGCAGACGGCCGACGGCAAAGCCTACGTCGCTGACGGCGAGACCTACGTCCTCGCCGACATGCAGCAAATAGCGGATAAAGCCTCGGTGCGCCGCGCCAAGGTCAGCCGCGCCATGACGAAACGGATGCGCAAGGTGTCGATGGGCGACCGCACCCATTACACCGGCAAGAAGAAGGGCCTCGTCATCCTGGTACAGTTCTCGGATGTGAAGTTCCAGGATGAAAACAACCTGACCAAATATAAGCGCATCTTGAACGGGTCTGACTACACGGAAGGCAATTTCCGCGGCTCAGTGAGCGATTACTTCAGGGTGCAGAGCGGCGGAAAGTTTGAGCTCGACTTCGACGTTGTAGGCCCCTATGACCTGAGCAAGATACAGAGCTATTATGGTAAAAATGACGCCCACGGAAATGACATGTACCCCGACTCGATGGTGGTCGAGGCAGTGAAAGCCGCTGACAGCGCGGTGAACTTCAAGGACTACGACTGGGACAACGACGGCATGGTGGACCAGGTCTTCGTGCTCTATGCCGGCAAAGGTGAAGCTGACGGCGGTTCGTCCAGCACGATATGGCCACACATGTATGAACTGAACATGACGGAGGCTGAGCAGGAGCTCGACGGTGTGACCATCGACACCTACGCCTGCTCGAACGAGGTGAACATCAACAACGAAATCGAGGGCATCGGATGCTTCTGCCATGAGTTCTCGCACTGCATGGGCTATCCTGACCTTTACGACACGCTGAAGCCCGACTACGGCAACTTCGGCTTGGGCTCATGGGACCTGATGTGCTCCGGCAGCTACAACGGCGACACCTTCTGCCCCGCAGGCTATTCGGCTTACGAGAAGTGGATGGCCGGTTGGCTGGAGCCCATTGAGCTATCTGACGAGGACATGGACATCGAGAACCTGGAGCCCATCAGCGAACAGGGCGGTGCCTACATCATCTACAACAAGGCCCACCCCGACGAATACCTGCTCATCGAAAACCGGCAGAAGACACAGTGGGACGCCGAACTGCCCGGACGCGGACTGATGATTACGCACGTGGACTTCGACAAGACGCTATGGGAATTAAACATACCCAACAGTACGCTGACAGCGAACGACGTATATGTCAAGAACTACGGCTATCCCGTCAATACGCACCAGCGCCTCACCCTTATTCCTGCTGACGACAAGCTCTCCATATACAACCAGCAAAACGACCTCTTCCCCTACGGCAAGCGCGACAGTCTGACCAATTCGTCGACACCGAAGGCCATTCTCTACAACAATAACACCGACGGCCGCAAACTGCTCAACAAGGGCATCCTGAACATCAAGCAGAACAGCGACCGGACCATGAACTTCCACTTCCGCTCAACGGCCACCGCGAAGCCCGCCGTCATTGACCCCGCACAGCCCGACGACAGCGGCACACTGTTCTATGAATCGTTCGACAAGTGCAACGGTACGGGCGGCAACGACGGCAAATGGACCACCGCCATTGCCACCGCTACGCTGACCACCGACAACGCGGGATGGGAATACCTTAAGGGCTACGGCGGCTACAAGTGCGCACGTTTCGGCTCGAGCAGCACCACCGGCACGGCCACCACACCGGCCATCAGCCTCGGCGATGGAAAGGTGACGCTGACCTTCAAGGCCACGGCATGGAACAACGACCCCAACTTACTCAGCCTTCAGGTGAGCGACGGTGCCACGATTGAGCCGGCTTCTTTCGAGATGAAGTCGTTCGAATGGCAGAACTACACCTGCACCATCAAGGGAACGGGCACCACGCGCATCACCTTCATGCCCGACAAGCGCTTCATGCTCGACGAGGTCAAGGTGGTGAGCAGCGACGCCACCGTGGGCATCGACGACGTCCACCGCTCCTCAGCTGCGCCCCTGCGCTGCACCGACCTGCAGGGACGCGTGGTGAAGCATCCCACGAAGGGTCTGTATATCATTAACGGCAAAAAAGTTATCTTTAAATGAAGAACCTACTGACACGGCGTTCCATCCGCAAATACAGCGAACGCCCCGTCGACGAACAGCTGCTGGGCCGTCTCCTCACCGAGGCGGCCCGCACGCAAACTATGGGCAACCTGCAGCTCTACAGCGTCGTCGTCACCCGTTCGCAGGAAATGAAGCAGCGGCTCGCACCGGCCCACTTCTCGCAGCCGATGGTCACCGCGGCGCCCGTCGTGCTCACCATCTGTGCCGACTTCAACCGCACGTCGCAATGGGCCCGATGCCGCAAGGCCGAACCGGGCTACGACAACGTGCTGTCGTTCCTCAACGCCGCCACCGACGCCCTGCTCTACACGCAGACGCTCTGCTGCCTGATGGACGAGGCGGGGCTGGGCTACTGCTATCTGGGCACCACCATCTATCAGCCGCAGCAGATTATCGACGTCCTGCAGCTGCCGCGGCTAGTCATGCCCGTGGCCACGCTCACCGTGGGATGGCCGGCTGAGGAGCCGCCGCAGAGCGACCGCCTGCCCGTGGAGAGTTTCGTTCACGACGAAACATACAGGGACTATGCGCCTGCGGACATTGACCGCTACTACACCGGCAAGGAGCAGCTTGCGGAGAACCGCCGCTTCTGCGAAATCAACCATAAGGAGACGCTGGCGCAGATTTTCACCGACATCCGCTACACAAAGAAAGACAACGAGGCCCTGTCAGCAACGCTGCTCGAGACGCTTCGCCGACAGGGATTCCTCGACTAACCAACACTTGATATGACACGAAAACTAATCCTTACTTTCTTTCTGGCCATTGCAACTTCCGCTATGGCCCAGGTCTCGTTCGGCGAGGCCGAGCTACTGAACGACGGCTGGCGGTTTCTGCGCGCAGACTCTGCCTGGAACATTGCCGAGACTCCCGACATGAAAGCCCCCGACTACGACGATGCACAGTGGCGGCGGGTCCGTCTGCCCCACGACTGGTCGGTCGAGCTGCCCATGTCGCCCGACAAGGGTTCATGCCAGGGCTATCTGCCGGGCGGCATCGGCTGGTATCGGCGTCACCTCGAGCTGAAGCCCGCCGACGGCGAAGTGGTCTACATCTATTTCGAGGGGGTCTATAATCACGCCGAGGTCTATCTCAACGGCCAGCTGTTGGGGCGGCGCCCCAGCGGCTTCTCTTCATTCTATTATAACCTGACGCCTCATCTGCGCCCTGACGGTCAGAACGTGCTGGCCGTGCGCGTGGACCATAGCGCCGAGGCCGACGCCCGCTGGTACACCGGCTCGGGCATCAACCGCGACGTCTGGATGGTTCGTGCCCCGGCCGTTCACCTCGCCCCGTGGGGCACGGCCTACAGGCTCGTCAGCATCAACAAGAAGAAAGGCGTCGTAGAGGTAGATATTGAGACGACGGACGAGCGCAGCGAGAAAAGTGCGCTGAGGCTGAAGGCCGTCGTGGAACTGAAGGACGCCGACGGCCACGTCGTTGCCGCTACGTCGACCAGCATCGCTCCGCAAGAGAAGAAGACCGTCAGCCTCAGCGTGAAGAATCCTCAGCGCTGGACACTCGACAGGCCCTACCTCTATACCTTAGAGACCCGCTTGGAAGCCACTGAGACGGCTGATGCTCCCCGCCTCACGCAGCACGGCTCACGTCTCGACCGCTCGACGGTCAAGGCCGGCCTGCGCACACTCGACTTCTCGCCAGACCGCGGCTTCGCCCTCAATGGCAATTGGATGAAGGTGAAAGGGGTCTGTCTGCACGACGACGCCGGCTGTCTGGGAACGGCGGTGCCTCGCGAGGTGTGGCGCCAGCGGCTGTCGGCCCTGAAGCGTCTCGGCGTCAATGCCATCCGCATGAGCCATAACCCGCATGCCCCGATGGTCTACGACCTGTGCGACGAACTGGGACTGCTCGTCATGGACGAGGCCTCGGACGAATGGGAGTTTCCCAAGCGCAAGTGGCTGAAAGGCTGGAACCAGGGGCGCCCGGGCTACGAGGGCACCTACACCTACTTCGAGGAATGGATTGAGCGCGACGTGGCCGACATGGTGCGGCGCGACCGCTGCCATCCCTCCGTCTTCCTCTGGAGCATCGGCAATGAGGTGGACTATCCCAACGACCCTTATTCCCACCCCGTGCTCGACGGCGGCGGCACCGGCTTCACCCAGCCCATGTACGGCGGCTATAAACCCGAACAGCCCCATGCCGAGCGCATCGGCCGCATCGCCCAGCGACTGGCCAAGGTGGTGCGTAGCGTCGACACGAGCCGCCCCGTGACAGGCGCCCTGGCCGGTGTGGTGATGTCGAATGAGACGGCCTATCCGTCGGCTATCGACGTCGTGGGCTATAACTACACGGAGAGCCGATACAAGGAGGACCACCTGAAATATCCCACGCGCATCATCTACGGCTCGGAGAACCGCCACGACCTGCCCGCCTGGCTGGCCGTCCGCGACAACGACCACATCTTCGGCCAGTTCCTCTGGACCGGTATCGACTACTTAGGCGAGAGCGGCATCTGGCCGGCCCGCGGCTCCAGTGCCGGACTGATGGACCTGCAGGGCGAGCCGAAGCCCCTGGGGCGTTATCGCGCCATGCTCTGGGCCGAGAAGCCCGTCTGCCGCCTCGGCACCATCGCCTTGCCGTCCCGCGAGGAACGCTCGCACCGGCCACGTCGGCTGCCCACCTGGATGATGACCTACGCTCCGGCCCTATGGAACTACGACACGGAGGTGCAGCGCGTCCGCGTCGTCAGCTATACCAATGCCGCTGAGGCGCGTCTCGAACTGAACGGGCGCCCCGTGGAGACGGTCGCCCGGCGCGACAGCACCACCGGCGTGCTCTACTGGGACATCGACTACGAACCGGGCACACTGGTCTGCACGACCGACAACGGCACGGGCGACACCCTACGTACCAGCGGCGCACCCGCTGCCCTCCGCATCAAGACCATAGAGCGGAGGCCGACAGACCGCGTCGTCATCATCAGCGTTGAGGCCGTCGACGCCCAAGGTATCCCGGTGCTATCCGCCGACAACGAGGTGACGCTCCACATCCAAGGTGCCGCCCGTCTGTTAGGCATGGAGAACGGCGACATCAGCGGCCCGACTCCCGTGCGCCGCGCTCCTGATTACAGGCCCGTCAACCGGTTGCGCCTGCATGGCGGACGCCTGACAGCTTTCGTTGAACTACTCAAGACGGCGGTCCCCGTGACCGTCAAGGCCACCACCCCCCAACTCGATTCAGTCATTTTAGCTCTTTGACGAATCGCTTTTTTATCACGAATTGGAGAATTTGAGAATTGAATAAGGCTAAAGCGCTGCGCGGAGCCAATTCTCTAATTCTCCAATTCGTGATTACATCAATGAGAGCTTTGAGGGTTGATATAAAGAATTGGCTACGCCTATAGTAACCATCCCAAATAAGACGTATTTTGAGGCTGCAAGAATCTCCCTACCTTTGCAGTCTCAAATTGCGTTATTATGTTTAGTCTGAATGAAAGCAACAAGTTCATGGTCTACGGTATCCATGTAGACC
>JAEEGL016513522.1_pt1 | contig 11335 bp, 15 predicted proteins | sample 9134231 | NCBI WGS metagenome assembly JAEEGL01 (sample SAMN16246548, study PRJNA631951) | gut metagenome | biome: gut microbiome; feature: rumen; material: fiber-attached | host: Bos | place: Iran: Karaj | collected 2018-10
AGTAGAGGATCGCGACCTTAGAGCATTCCGGGAACCATTCCTTTATCATCTTTGCCTGTCTGTCGAGAGGCGCGAGATCCGACGTTCCGGACACGTTGATGCCCGTGGTGCCGGTCCAGCCGTCTATATCGAGAGCCGGAGCGTAGTGAGTGATCGACGTTCCGAGTATGGGTATGTCGCCGGTGGCTGTGGCCGCGGCCTGAAGAGCCGGAGTCGCGTTCGCCATTATCAGGTCGACCTTCTGGGAAACGAAGCCGTTCACGATGGTCGGGCAGGCGGAGATGTCGCCGGAGGCGTTCTGGTTCAGGAACTCGACCTTGTCCTCTCCGACCAGTTCCTTTACTGCGTCGATAAAGCCGTTGGTGGCGCTGTCGAGCGCTTCGTGCTGGACGAGCTGGCAGATGCCTATGGTATAGACGCCGCTGCCCGCGGGTTCTTCGCTTTCCTTCTGTTCTCCGCATGCCGCGAGGCAAAGCAGCATGGACGCGGCGAGAATGATGCTCAGGATCTTCTTCATTTTTTCAAACTCCTATAACTGTGACTGTAAAATAAAACGCGGCCCTGTTTCGCAACAGGACCGCCTATCTGAACTAAATTAAACTATTCCCTTGCGAAACCTCTGTTCACTTCAATTGCCGCTAAAGCCGAAGCTAAAGCGGAAAGTAAAAGCGAAGATGAAGTTTCTTGAGGTTTTGTTATTCATTACAGATAATTTTAAGCAAAACTTGTTTTTTGTCAACAACAAGTTTTGAAACGGGCTCCTCAGCGCAGAGCTTCGAGCTTTCTTGCGACTTCGGTGTAGTCTTCGGGAGGTTCGGCCGAGAATTCCATATACTGCCCGCTTACGGGATGCACGAAGCCGAGGACACCTGCGTGCAGCATCTGCCCTTCGAGCTTATACGGCTGCTTCTGCGGGCCGTAGACGGTGTCGCCGAGAAGCGGATGGCCGAGCGACGCCATGTGAACTCTTATCTGATGCGTGCGGCCGGTCTCGAGCCTGGCCTCTATCTCGGAAAAGCCCTTGAAATATCGCAGAGTGCGGTAGTGCGTGACCGCCCTTCTTCCGCCCTCGCTTATGCCCATTCTGAGCCTGTTTTTGGGATCCCTTCCTATCGGCCTGTCGACCGTGCCCTCGGGGTCCCTCAGGCTTCCGATGATGATCCCCCTGTACAGCCTGGTGATGCTGTGAACGGCGAACTGCTCCGCCAGGCCCCTGAGAGCCGCGTCGCTCTTGGCGCAGACGAGAAGCCCGGAGGTGTTCTTGTCTATCCTGTGGACTATGCCCGGCCTTTCGACGCCGTTGATAACGGAGAGCGCTCCGCAGTGGAAGAGCAGCCCGTTTACCAGAGTGCCGCCGTCGGTGCCCGCGCCGGGATGAACGACCATGCCTCTGGGCTTGTTGACGACTATAAGGTCGCCGTCCTCGTAGACTATGTCGAGGGGTATATCCTCCGGAACGGCGTCGCAGGGCTTCGGCTCCGGCAGGACCAGCGAAAGGGTCTGTCCCTCGGCAAGCCTGACGTTCTTCCTGAGAAGAGGCTTTCCGTCCAGGCTGACGCTTCCGCCCTCTATGAGCCTCTGCACGTAGGAGCGCGAGAACTCCTCGAGTGACGAAGAGAGCACGCTGTCGGCCCGAAGGCCTGCGTGCTCCTTATCTATCAGTATTTCAAAGCTTCTGTCGTCAGTCATTTTCAGGTCTCTTTACGAAGAAGAGCGACAGGACGAGAAGTCCGCAGCCGCTGCATATCGCGATGTCCGCGACGTTGAAGACAGGGATGATATGTATGTTGATGAAATCCACGACGTAGCCTAGCGTCACGCGGCTTATCAGGTTGCCGGCCCCGCCGCCTATTATCAGGGCGAGAGCGAGCATCTCGAGCCTCGTGGATCTTTTTCTTGTAAAGAACGCGTAGGCCAGCAGCAGTATCAGGAGCGCCGAGGTGAGTATCACCAGAAAGCTCTGCTTTCCGAAAAACGTTCCGTAGGCCGCGCCTCTGTTCTCGACGTAGGTAAAGCTAAGAAGCCTTCCGAGCAGTTCGAAGTCCGCGCCGAACATGAGCCTTCTTACCAGCTCCTTGGTTATCAGATCCAGCGCCGTGACCAGCGCTATCGCCGCGAAGAACAAGGCTATTCGTTCTCCCTGATGTTGACCCTGGTCTTGGAAAGATCCTGGGACTGGGAGACCGCGCTCTTAGCGGCTCCGGATGAGAACGGCGAGGTCCCGGTGGTCCCGAAGATGTCCTTCTCGGTCACGGAAGGATAGTCGCCGAAGATGTCTTCGGTGAGGCCGTCGAAGCGCTGAAGCTCTGCTTCGAGCATGCTCTTGAAGCGGACGCGGATGTCGGCGACTCTCGAGGTGAGCCTCGCTTCCTCCTGCTTCAGGCGGTCGACGTTGTCCCTCGCCTGCCTTTCCACGAGCTCGGCGTCGAGCTGCGCGTTCTTGACGAGAATGTCCGCCCTCTTCTCGGCGCTGGCCGAGATCTCGTTCATGAGGTTCTTGGCGGATTCGAGCGTCTGAAGGACGGTCCTCTCCTGATTCTTGTACTCTTCGAGCTTTTCGTTGAGAGCGCCGACCTTTTCCTTCAGCTCCTCGTTTTCCTTAATGACGCCCTCGTAGTCGGCGGTGAGCTGATCGAGAAAGCTGTCGACGTCGTCCTTGTTGTAGCCGCCGACGCTTTTTCCGAATTCCATCGTCTGGATGTCTTCAGGTGATATCATATGAGCCTCCGCAAGTTAAAACCGCGCGTAATAGATCCTTACGACTATTCTGTACGCCAGGTTCAGAAAGAGCATGGCGACCCACGGCGAAATGTCCACTCCGGTCGCGAAGCCGAATCTGTAGAGGAGTCTCCTGAAGGGCTCCAAAAGAGGACTCAGAAACGAATGCAGCATGGAGTAGACGTTCATCAGCGGGCTGCCCGGCCTTACGAACCACGAGAGTATGCAGTAAGCCAGGATCACGAAGTTGAATATCTCAATGAAATAATAAAATGCTTTGATCAGAAGAAATCCCAAAGCGTTTCCCCTTTCCTCCGGCTATTTTGTCCAGAGATTCCTGACGCTGTCGGAGGCCTTCTGATCCTTGTAGGCCACGTCGACGTTCTCGGGAGCGAAGATGAATATGTTGTTGGCGATCTTCTGAACGTTGCCGTTCAGTGCGTAGGTCGCTCCGGAAAGGAAATCGAAGATCTTCCTCGCGATGTCCGTCTCGAGGTTCTCGAGATTGATTATGACGGGCTTCTTTGCCTTGAGGCTGTCCACGAGCTTGGGGCATTCGTCGAAGCCCTCCGGCTCCTTTACGACCAGCTTGAACTGGTTGGTCCACTGCCTTGCGGAGAAGGTCGCCTTGTTGACCTCCTGCTTGGGAGCGGCTGCCGGAGCGGGAGACGGAGCGGCGTTCCTGACCTCGGGAGGTCTGGGAGTCACGATCGAAGTCCTTTTGGGCTCTTCTTCGAGTTCATCGTCGTCTTCGTCGACTTCTTCTATTCCCATAACGTTCTTGACCTTATCAAAAAATCCCATGGCTTTCCTTTCTGTACCCTCGTACAACTATTTAGCGCTTGAATAATCCCTTTCGCCGAAGAGCGCGGTGCCTATGCGCACCATGGTCGCGCCCTCCTCTATCGCGGTCTCGAAATCGCCCGACATGCCCATCGACAGAGTGTCGAAGGCGGGGCCGTATTCCGGCCGCAGCTCGTCGAAGAGGCTCTTCACCTGCCTGAACCATGGCCTTACGGCCTCCGGATCGTCAGCGGCGGGCGCTATCTCCATCAGGCCCCTGAGCCTGAGAGACGGGCACTCCTCTTTTATAAAACCGCAGAGCCCCCTGAGCTCCCGCGGAGATATACCTGATTTCTGCTGCTCGCCGGCAGCGTTCACCTGAACGAGCACGTCCTGGGTGAGGCCGCTTTTTTCGCACTGCCTTTCGAGCTCTGCCGCGAGCTTTTCCGAATCGACGGAATGGATCAGAAAGACCCTTCCGGCGACGTATTTTGCCTTGTTCGTCTGAAGATGGCCTATGAGGTGCCAGTTCGCACCGCCGAGGCCCTCCATCTTGCCCGTGAGCTCCTGGACCTTGTTCTCTCCGAAGTCGCGGAGCCCGAGAGAATAAGCCTCCTCTATAAGCTCGAGCGGATGGGTCTTGGTCACCGCGAGAAGCTTCACGCTCTGTCCGTAGGGGGATCTCGCGCGCGCCTGCTCTATCCTCTTTTCGATCCTTTCAAGATCATTCTTCAGACTCATTTTCCTTCTGTTCCTCCGGGGGCTGCTCCTCCGGAGCCTCCTGGGGCTCTTCTTCCTTTTCGGAGCCCGGAGCGTCTCTGAGTATCTCGTCGTAGATATCCACGGTGCTCACGTTGACGGTGTTGCCCTCGGCGTCCTTCTCGCTGAAGGTATCGGAGCTCACGAGGCTTTCGGTCTCGCCGGAGACTATGATGTTGACCCTCGTGAAGTCGTATTCGCCGTCCATGCCGAGCACGTAGACGCCCTTGAGGCCGTCCTCCTCGCCTATTGCGCTGTTAGGCACGATCAGGCCCTCGTAGTCCTGGGTGATTATGCCTATATCTACAGCCCTGAGGGCCGCGAACCTTTCGTAAAAGCGCTTGGTCTCGATGACGACTACGCGGCCATCGTCCCCCTCGCTCACCGAGGTAACGGTGCCGGGGATCTCGGCGTCCTCGAAGACCATGGTCACGTCAAGGCCCTTCTTATAGCCGTAGAACTCCTGTTCCTCGGGAGTCACGAGAGCGAGCACGTACCATCTGTCGCTGCTGATTATCTTGTAGAGGACGTCGCCGGCGGTGACGTCGGTCTTTCTCGCATCCTCCGGAGCCGCCTCTATCGCTGCAAGCTGCTCAGCGGTCACTCCGGCTATGCTTTCCGGCGTCAGGACCTCCTCCAGACCGTCGATATAATAGCTGACGAAGCCGGTGAACGGCATCAGATAGCTGTTGGATCTGGATTCGGCCTGATAAATGTCGAGGACCTTGGTGCTCCTGCGCGTCTTTACGGTCTCGCCGGCGTAGTAGCTGACGCTGCCGCTCTGCTCTGCGAGCACGGGCTGCTCCTCGCGGACGACGACGCAGTGAGCCTCGTCGACGTTCTGAAGCCTGCCGTAGCTTATGATGACCGTGGGCTTGAGCGCGCCGGTTATGTCGGGGATCACGTAAATATAAACATAGAGGCCAACGCACACCAGCAGGTACAATACCGCCAGAATGACCCCTATACGCTTTTTCCCCTTTTCTTTCATAGGAATGATTTTAACAGAAAAGTACTATATCTTCAAGATAAACTATTCCCGGAGCACATTATCTAGTATTTTTTTCTCATCCTTCGTGAGAGGTCCGTGCTCCTCGAGATATTTTTCAAAAAGATCGGGGCGGCGTGACTTGGTCAGCCGCAGAGAATTCTCGAACTGCCAGAGATGTATGAGCTTGTGGTTCCCGTTGAAAAGGACCTCGGGAGCCTCCAGCCCCTCGAATTCGCGGGGCTTGGTGTACTGGTCGGCCTCGAGAAGGCCGGAATAGATGGATTCGTCGGCTGCGGAGGCGTCGTTTCCGAGCACTCCGGGGATCATCCTCGAGACAGCGTCGATAAGGACCATGGCGGGAAGCTCTCCGCCCGTAAGGATGTAGTCCCCGACGGAGATCTCCTCCATGTTCCAGGCGTCGATTATCCTCTGATCCACTCCCTCGTAATGGCCGCATAAGATCACGAGCTCGTCCTCAGCGGCGAGCTCTTCTATCTTCGCGGCGTCGAGCACGGGGCCTCTTGGCGACATGTAAATCACCCTTTTCCCTTCGGCCCCTATTGCCCTCAATGCGTCAAAAGCAGGCTGCGGCGTCATCACCATGCCTGCTCCTCCGCCGAAAGGCGTATCATCCGTCTTTCTGTGCCTGTCCAGGGAATAGTCCCTGATATTCGTGATCCTTACCTCCAGCAGACCGTTCTTCACCGCCCTGCCGAGAATACTCTCGGAAAAGCAGGGCTCAAACAGCGCCGGAAACTGCGTGAGTATCTCGATCTTCATAGATCTGCCATACCTTCGATCAGCTTTACGGTCATAGTCTTTCCCTCCGTGTCGACGCTCTTTACGAACTCCTTCACGGCCGGGAGAAGGAAGCTCTTTCCGGCTTCCGTCTTTATTTCGTAGAGATCGTGGGCGGGGTTTTTGATGACCCTCTCGAGAGTGCCGACGGAGGAGCCGTCCTCCGCGAGCACCCGTATGCCCACAAGATCGTCTATGAAATATGTGTCCTCGGGCACGTCCCAGAGCATGTCTCTGCTCAGGAACAGCTCCTTGTTTCTGAGTGTTTCCGCGGAGCTGCGGTCGTCTACGCCCTCGAGTTTTATCACGACCATGTTTTTCATATAGCGAACAGAGCTCAGGCGGACGTACCTTCCGTCCAGCTCGAGCCCGTCGATCTGAGAGAAGCGCTCGGGGATATCCGTATAAGGATAGACCCTGAGCTCTCCCCTGATGCCCACAGGGGCTGTGATCTTACCGAGTTTGATGCGGTCCATTACGAAACGATCTCTACGGTGACCTTCAGATTCTGTTTTACGGCAGCGGCTTTGACTACCGTGCGAAGAGCTTTGGCGATCCTGCCCTGTCTCCCTATTACCTTGCCCATATCCTGGGCAGATACCTTCAGCTCGATGACAAGCGTGCCCTCTCCGGACTCGAGTTCTCTGACGGAGACCTCCTCGGGCTTGTCGACGAGCGCCTTGGCGATTGCCTCAACTAAACCTAGCATTTCAATACCTTTCCTACTCGATCACGCCGGCCTTTCTGAAGAGAGCGCGGACGGTGTCTGTGGGCTGTGCTCCGGTAGCGAGCCACTTCTTTGCAGCCTCTGCGTCGATCTTGATGATCTGAGGATCTGCGAGAGGATCATAGGTACCGAGCTCCTCGATGACCTTGCCGTCCCTTGCGGTCCTGGAATCTGCTACTACTACTCTGTAAAACGGGTTCTTCTTTGCTCCCATTCTCCTAAGTCTGATCTTTGTCATTTTTTCCTCCTGACGTTTGATGATATATTCAGTGCTCAGCGCACCATTTACCTGTCCTGGGGCTAGATGCCCGTGAATCTGCGGCCGAAGCGCTTTCCGAGCTTGCCGCTGTTCAGCTGCTTCATCAGCTTTTTCGTGTCGTCGTATTTCTTTATCAGGTTGTTCACCTTCGAGACCGTCACGCCCGCGCCCGCGGCTATGCGCTTTCTGCGGCTGGCGTTGAGTATTGACGGATCCTTTCTTTCGGCCGGAGTCATGGAGTTGATTATGGCCTCCATGTTCCTGAACTCCCTTTCGCCCGCGTCGATCTGGTCGGAAGAGACCTTTCCGGCGGCTCCGGGCATCATGTCTATGAGCTTTCCGAGGCCTCCCATGCCCTTGATCTGACCCATCTGGTCCTTGAAATCCTCAAGGGTGAACTGGTTTTTCGCGAGCCTCTTTTCGAGCTCCGCAGCCTTCTCCGCGTCGACCGTCTGCTGGGCCTTTTCGATGAGACTCATGACGTCGCCCATGCCGAGTATCCTTCCGGCCATCCTGTCCGGATGGAAGGGCTCGAGAGCGTCGAGCTTTTCGCCCATACCGACGAACTTGATGGGCCTGCCGGTGACGCTCCTTACGGAGAGCGCGGCGCCGCCTCTGGTGTCGCCGTCGAGCTTGGTCATTATTATGCCGTCGATGCCGACGGATTCGTGGAAGGACTGAGCCGCGTTCACGGCGTCCTGACCTGTCATAGCGTCGACGACGAGCAGGACCTCGTGAGGCCTTACCTGCTTCTTGACCCGCTGAAGCTCCTCCATGAGCTCCTCGTCTATGTGCAGACGTCCCGCGGTATCGACGATAAGGACGTTCAGGCCCTTTCTTTCGGCCTGGTCCTTCGCGTCAGCCGCTATCTTCGCGGCGTCGCGGCAGTTCCTGTCGGTATACACCGGGACTCCGACCTGAGCGCCGACGACTTCCAGCTGGTCGATGGCGGCCGGCCTGTAGATGTCGCAGGCGGCGAGCATGGGCTTTTTGCCCTCTTTTGCAAGATACGCCGCGAGCTTGGCCGCGGTAGTGGTCTTTCCTGTGCCCTGAAGACCCACCAGCATTATCGTGGTGAAGCCGCTCGGAGAATAGGTCAGCTTGGAATCGGCGCCTCCCATCAGGGCCGTAAGCTCGTCGTTGACGATCTTTACGACCTGATTTCCCGGAGTCAGGCTCGTCATGATCTCCTCGCCGAGAGCCTTTTCCTTTACGCTCGCGACGAAATCCTTGACGACCTTGTAGTTCACGTCGGCTTCGAGCAGAGCCAGACGCACCTCGCGCATCGCTTCGTTGATGTCGTTCTCGGTGAGTACTCCCTTGCCCTTCAGCCTTTTGAATACGCCGTTCAGTTTTTCGGATAAGCCTTCAAATGCCATATCAGTCCTGTATCTCCTCTGTCAGCCTTCTGATCTCTTCGAGCTTACCGCTGTCGGAGTCGCCCGCCTCGAGTTCGTCTATAAGACTTTCTATCCGCCCCGCGGCAGCCTTCTTTCTCTCGAAGAGGGCCACGAGCCCGAGCTTTTCCTCGAAGGAATACAGCGCCTTTTCTCCCTTTCTGAGAGCGTCGTGGACGCCCTGGCGGGTTATGCCCAGCGAAGAGGATATCTCGGAAAGAGAGAGATCTTCGCCGTAGTACAGCTCGAGCACCTCGCGCTTTCTCTCAGGGAGCAGAGCCCCGTAGAAGTCGTATAAAAGGCTGATCTTCGCGATTTCTTCCAACATAACGAAGAGACTATACAGCAATAAAAGAGCCCTGTCAAGCAAAAAACTTAACAGGGCGGGAAATCTTGTTATTTAAGCCGCACCGGCTCCGTACGGAGGGCTTCCGGCCGGCGCTTTGGCGCAGGCTCAGAATGCTGAGACTGCCGGGCGCTCGAGGAATTCGAAGACCCTGCGGTTGAAGTCCCTCGCCTCCTCGTAGGCCGCGTGGCCGTACTGCGGATACATGTAAAGCTCGCTTCCTCGGATGAGCCCGTGCAGCTCATGTGACGCCTCAGGCCCCACTATCCTGTCCAGGGCCCCGCCTATTATAAGCGTCGGGCAGCTTATGCTTCCGAGAGCGTCCGACGCGTCGAAATCAAGTATCGCGCGCGCGTTGGCCAGGAACCTTCCGTAATCCGAGGGCTTTCCGATAAAGCCTATAAAGGGATACATCTCGCGGTATTTCATCAGATAGCTCTGCGAATAGCTGTTCTCGGCGGTGTCGATCATGAGCCGCTTGTGGTCTCCGCGAAGAGCCGTTTCGATCCATGTCCCGACTCTTTCGCGCACCGTATCGTTCGCGCGGGGAGCCGTGACCGCGAGGACCAGCTTTTCGACGAGCTCCGGAAAGTCCGCGGCGAGATACTGGGCTATCATGCCTCCCTGGGAAACGCCGAGGACGGAGACCCTTTCAAGGCCCAGAGCCCTGCACGCGGCGGCCTGGTCGCGGGCCATGTCCCGCACGGAAAAGCCGTCTTCGAGCCCGTCCCTTCTGCTGAACATATAAACCGTGTATTTATCGAAGAACAGCCTGTACGGAGGCGCGAGCATAAGCGCCTTGCCCTTAACGGTCGCAAGGCCGTCGGAAAGACCTGGCAGTATTATGAGCGCGCGGCTTCCCTTACCGAAGGAGACGAAGCTCATGCGGGCGCCGCCTATGTCAACGCTGCCGTTTTTTGCATTCCAGAACATTTTCAGTCCTCCGTGTGCGTTCCGCTGTTCAGCGCGGAAAACAGTCTTTCTATTACGGGATTCGTAGCGTCGAGGCCGGCAGCCGTAAGGCGGCAGCGGTCACCCGCGACCTCGATAAGACCTTCAGCCGAGAGCTCCGAAAGAGGCTCCGCGAAGCGCGCCGTGAAGCTCTCCCCGAACATGCTTTCGTAAAGCGGCAGGCTGAGGCCGTCGGTCAGCCGCAGCTGCGTGAATATGAAGTCTCCGCGAAGACCGGTCGCGCTGGTCTGTTCCTCGTATCTTCCGGGCGAAACGCAGGCAAAGCGCCTTCCTCCGATGAAGGAATGCGCGCCTGTGCCAAGGCCCAGATATTCGCCCATGCTCCAGTATTTAAGGTTGTGGGCGCATTCGCGGCCCGGCAGGGCCGCGTTGCTCACCTCGTAGTGCACGTAACCGGCGGACTTCAGGGCGCTTACGGTCTCGCGGTACATGCGCCGGTTGTCCTCCCAGGACGGAAGATCGACGCTTCCGGCTTTGTAATCATTGAAAAGCGGAGTCCCCTCTTCGAGCTGAAGGCTGTAGAAGGAGACGTGCTCAGGACGAAGGGACAGCACGCGGCTGAGAGTCTCCGCGTGGATCCGCGGGGTCTGACCGGGGACGCCGAGCATGAGATCGACGTTGATGTTGTCAAAGCCGGCGGCCCGGAGGGATGAGAAGGCTTCCAGAGCCCTCTCTGAGGTATGGACGCGGCCGAGCGCCGCGAGGACGCCGGGGTCGAGGCTTTGGAAGCCTACAGAGACCCTGTTGAAGCCGGCGGCCCGGAGGGCGCGCGCCTTTTCATCGCTTACGGTCTCGGGATTCACCTCTATGCTTATCTCGGCGCCGGGACTGACGCTGAACGCGCCGAGCACGGCTCCGAGTATCTTTTCAAGTCCGGATACTTCGAGGCAGCTGGGCGTTCCTCCGCCGAAAAATATCGTATTTACCGAAAACTGCTTTATGTCAAATAGTTCAGGATAGCGATCAGACACTTCCGGATCGCAGCCAGCGCCGCATCTGTCAGCGCCGCGCATCATCCTCACAAGCTCCGTATCCTCCCCTCTTCCGAGGGCGGAGATCTCCGCGGAGAGGCTCTCCGCGTACTCAGCAGGGCTGACCGCCGCGGACGAAACGGGCTCCGAAAGGAAGTCGCAGTACCTGCACTTCTTAAGGCAGTACGGAATGTGGACGTAAACGCCCAGAGGCCTGCTCATTTCTTGCCCTCGTCGTACTTGAGCACGGCGGTGAAGGCCTCCTGGGGCACCTCTACCGTGCCGAACTGCCTCATCCTCTTCTTGCCTTCCTTCTGCTTTTCCAGCAGCTTCTTCTTTCTCGAGATGTCGCCGCCGTAGCACTTGGCAAGAACGTCCTTCCTGTAGGCCCTTACGGTCTCTCTGGCGATGACCTTCTGTCCTATTGAAGCCTGGATGGGCACCTCGAACTGATGCATCGGGATGACCTCCTTCAGCTTCTCGCACACGAAGCGGCCCCTCGCGTAGGCCTTGGATTCGTGGACTATCATGGAGAAGGCGTCGACGAGCTCCCTGTTGAGGAGTATGTCGAGCTTTACCAGATTAGACTTCTTGTAATAAGCGAACTCGTAATC
>JAEEGL016888440.1_pt1 | contig 11335 bp, 9 predicted proteins | sample 9134231 | NCBI WGS metagenome assembly JAEEGL01 (sample SAMN16246548, study PRJNA631951) | gut metagenome | biome: gut microbiome; feature: rumen; material: fiber-attached | host: Bos | place: Iran: Karaj | collected 2018-10
AGCCGACCGGTGGTAAGCTTACGCAAGAGCAGATCGAGGCTATGCTTAACGGCGGGGCGGTTGCGCCGGAACCCGTTGTTGAAGCTGCGCCCGCGCCGGTTGAGGAAAAGCCGGCAGGTGGTAAGCTTACGCAAGAGCAGATAGAAGCAATGCTGAACGGTGGGGCGGCTGCGGCTGAACCCGTTGTTGAAGCTGCGCCCACGCCGGTTGAGGATAAGCCTGCCGGTGGAAAGCTTACGCAAGAGCAGATCGAGGCTATGCTTAACGGTGGGGCGTCTACGGCTGAACCCGTTGTTGAAGCAACGCCGGAGTCTGTCGTTGAGGCAGCGCCCGCACCGGTTGAGGAAAAGCCGACCGGTGGTAAGCTTACGCAAGAGCAGATCGAGGCTATGCTTAACGGCGGGGCGGCTGCGGCTGAACCTGTCGTTGAGGCTGCGCCTGCGCCGGCTGAGGATAAGCCGGCCGGTGGTAAGCTTACGCAGGAGCAAATCGAGGCTATGTTGAACGGCGGGGCGGCTGCGCCGGAACCCGTTGTTGAAGCTGCGCCGGAGACTGTTGCTGAGGCAGCGCCCGCACCGGTTGAGGATAAGCCTGCCGGTGGAAAGCTTACGCAGGAGCAAATCGAGGCTATGCTGAATGGCGGGGTGGCTGCGGCTGAACCCGTTGTTGAAGCTGCGCCCACGCCGGTTGAGGATAAGCCTGCCGGTGGCAAGCTTACGCAAGAGCAGATCGAGGCTATGCTTAACGGTGGGGCGGCTGCGGCTGAACCTGTTGTTGAGGCAGCGCCTGAGCCTGTCGTTGAGGCAGCGCCCACGCCGGTTGAGGACAAGCCGGCCGGTGGAAAGCTTACGCAAGAGCAGATAGAAGCAATGTTGAACGGTGGGGCTGCTGCGGCTGAACCTGTCGTTGAGGTAGCGCCCGCACCGGTTGAGGATAAGCCTGCCGGTGGCAAGCTTACGCAAGAGCAGATAGAGGCTATGATGAACGCGGCGGCAGCTCCCGAGCCGGAGCCCGAACCTGCACCCAAGGCGGGATCGTCGGGCGGCGGTACGCTTACACAAGAGCAGATAGAGGCTATGATGAAGGGGGCGGCAGCTCCCGAGCCGGAGCCTGAACCTGCACCCAAGGCGGGATCGTCGGGCGGCGGTACGCTTACTCAAGAGCAGATAGAGGCTATGCTTGCGGGTGATGACGACGAGGAAGCAGAAGAGGATGACGAAACAGAGCTGAAGGCTGAGATGGAGCGGCAGGAGGCTGTCAGCAGACTTGAAGCTTCCCAGACCGGAAAAATGTCCAAAGAACAGATCGCGGCTCTCCTCGACGATGAAGAAGAGACCGAGGATCGGATCTATACCGATGATATCGATGATTCCGTCATCGTCAAGAAGCTCAAGGCCGGCTTTGATTCGGAGAGGATAGAAAGGGATATGACCGAGCCTGTGGAGCCTTCCGACGAAAAGCCCGAAGAGGAAAAGAAGCCCAGCGCCAAAAGAGTACTTATCATCAGGCTCGTTACGTTCTTCGCGATCCTTGTCGCGGCAGCTCTCGGTTTCTGTTCTTCTATGCTGTTCTTCACCGACGCTATTCTTGACGACAATGAGACTTTTGCAGTGAAGGCCGCAAATTCTCTCAATACGACCATTCCCACGGATAATGATTTCTACATCTACAAGACTTATGTGAAACGTGACGGCAATACCGACCAATGTATGATGTATGCGGTCTCCGGCAGGGGAGGCGTTGCGGAAACGGATGTATATATGGTCATCGTTGACCATGCGTTCCCGGATGTCATAAACATCTACTACACGCTCGATACCGAGTCGCCGGAATTCCGGAAAACGCTTGAGACTGCCGACGAGGATGCGCTGAAGACAATCGACAAGCTTACCGCATATTCCGATATGATAAAGGCCGAGGAAAAGAAGATACAGATAGGCTCGCCCGATTGGACCGAGGTCAACAGCGAGACTGTCAACAAGAATATCACCTCGAAGCGTAAGAAGATCGTTCAGCAGACTACATCGTCAAAGAAGTGACCGGCAGCTGTTTTTTCTACCGCTTCCGGCGAGTTAAACAGACAAAAAAGAACTCCCCACCGGGCGGGATATCCGTCCGGCAGGGAGTGTTCGCTGACTGTTAAAGCTTGGGTCACTTAGCGGAGGTCTGATAGCTTTCGATCATTTTCTTAACAATGGTTCCTGAACTCCGCTTGTTGGAGCTTCCCGGACGCGGTCTGAGGGAAGCCGCATAACTGCGCGATTCTGTCGATCCGAGCTTCAGAAAGATCTCCAGCCGCACATTTTTTCCTTCCGGCGGATAGACCACTATTTTATCTATCAGCATATCAGATAGATCGTTTATCGTCTGCCTATCGAGAGCGCTGCCCTCCGAGACTGTCAGGTCATTTTCAAATGCGCGCTTTATATCCTGCACGCTGCGTATGATGTCGGAACGGCTGCGCTCATCCCTGCCTGTGTCGGACAGGCGTGTTCTCAGCTTGGTTATCTCCGTGTTCAGAGCGTCATTGCGCTTCTTGAACTCGGTCTTTGTTATTGCGCTGTCGGTGTAAAGGTCAAGCAGCTTGTCCTTTTTGGTTTCAAGTGACGCTATCTCTTTTTGCAGGCTGTCGAGCTCTTTTGCGTATGAGGTGTCGGTCTGCTCGTCCTCGTACATCGCTATGAATTCTTCGATGTAGCTGTCGATATTCTCCGAAAGGTCAATGAACATCCAGCCGAGTATCTTGTACAGCTCGCTTTCATATATTGCAATGGTGGGGCAGTCTGCGGACCTGCCTTTTTTCTTTTCGCGGCATATCCATTCAAATATCGGCGCGTCACGGTGAAGCTCCTTGCTGTATGATGTGCGCCAGAACGGTGTGTTGTGGACCCCGCAGATCATCTTTCCGGACAGGGGAGAGGTCTTTTTCGCGGAACGGTCGGTAGCTTTCACCTTCATACTGCGCTCGGCAAATATCTCGTTGGCTTTGTCCCAGAGCTCCTCGGAAACGATAGCCGGGACAGTCTCGCCGGTCTCGTCCTTATACATCACCCATTCCTCCTGCGGCAGGAACTTCTGCTGCTTCGTACGGTAGTCCGTTATCTTCACCTTGTTGCCGCAGTAGTAGCCCTTGTATTTCGGGTTCTGTATTATGCCGCCGATAGTGTTGTGGTGGATAAGCTTGCCCGCACGGCTGCGGTAGCCTTTGTCCCACAGCAGCTTTTCGATGTCGCGCAGGCCGCAGTTGCCGCTCGCGTAAGTCTCGAATATCAGCCGCACCATTTCGGCTTCGCTCTCATTGATGACCAGCTTTGCGTTATCTTTGTCGTAGCCGAAGATGCGGGAGTTTCCGATAACACGGCCGTTCTCTATTGCCTTGCGGTGTCCGAATTTCACACGTTCGGATAGTTTTCTCACCTCGTCCTGCGCGATACTCGACATTATTGTCAGACGAAGCTCGCTGTCCGGCTCTATCGTGCAGATATTGTCCGACATAAAGAATACGCCGACCCCGTGTTTAAGCAGGTCGCGGGTGGAAGTGAGACTGTCAATGGTGTTGCGCGCAAATCGGCTGACCTCTTTTGTCAGGATAAGGTCGAACCTGCCGTCATACGCGTCATGTATCATTCGCTGGAACTGCACACGGTTCTCGGCGTTCTCGCCGCGTATCCTGTCGGCGTAGCCTTCCACATATTTCCAGTTTTTATTGCGCTGTATAAGGTCGCGAAAGTGGCTTTCCTGATTTTCGATCGACATGGTCTGCTCGTCGCGGGTGGTGGAAACGCGGGCGTAATATGTTACCCGCAGGTCGAAGTCTTCTATCTGCTTGCGCTCGGTGCGCATACGGTTTATTATTTCGTATATATCCATGGCGTGTGCTCCTTTGCGTGTATTGTACTGAGATGATTATATCATACCTGCAGGCGTTTTGTCAAGGGTCGTGATATTATCCCGATAAGAGCTTCAGATGTTCACCTTGTGCACTTTATTCAAAGCACCGGTCGCTGTTCCTGTTTACAGATCCGTCCATTCATCTTCGTCTGTTTCGTCGTCCGATACATTGACGATTTTAGCTGCCACCAGATCATGCTTTCTGTAATACTCTATGAACTTTCTGTCGTATTCGTCCGGAGTGTATTCCCTGACTGAGTATTCTCTTTTGTGGTCATGTCCGCCGAGATCTTCCGTATGGATATAGTAGTTTATACCCGCACCAAACAGCCATTCGTTCAGCAGCTCTGTACTACTTGTTTTGTTTACTTTATTCATTCTGAAAAGACCTTGTTTGTTTATATTTTTGAGATAAACATTTATCCTGGTTTTAAGCTCTTTCAGTTCACTGTAGTTCATCTTTGAACCCGATTTTTCCTTAAGGAGATCATTAATTGCGTTCAGTTCCTTATCTGCTGACGATTGATAATCGATCCCGAGAAAAGATAACTGCATTTGCGCTGTCGAACAATTATGTTCGCCGTTGAGAAGAGCTCTATACGTGTTCAACATTTGCTCATTCTTGTAAGCAGCGAGATAATTTATATCGAATCCCTCAGTAGTAAAGTGTACCAACCCATTGATCTTATTAAACATTCTTGCATCATTACAGTATTTTGCAACAAATCGGTTTCTTATACCTTCCGATAATCTTGCATGGTCACATTTGTATTTGATCGGGCAATCTGAAGCTTCTATATGCTACTATATATATGTATATAGTATGAAAAGCGCCCGTTTTTAGCCGCAATTTGCGAAAAAAGTGGATTCCTTATATTTTAGGCAATACCGCACAAAGAGACGCACGCGTCTCACTTGCATATTATTCCGGCATATTGTACAGAAATTTCTTGACTTACGCCAGTAAGCCTGCAAAACTTCTGTACAATCTGCCGAAAAATCTGACTGCGCGATACACGCACGCTCTTTGTGCGGTATAGCCTTTATTCTTCTTTTCCGCAAAGAATATCTATTCGCCTATACGAGCTTTCCGATTTTTATCTCTTGCGAAATATATATTCACGTTAACCCGTGTCCGTTTTCCTTGTGCAGCTGCTGCCGGGATTTGCAGGATAATAAATGCGGCTCTTTCATATATGTTGGGTTTTTGCTTAAAGCTTATTAAAACGATAGGATATCGTCGAAGGGCTGAAAATCTTGTGCGATGACATCGATTCCGTAAAAGTCAATATATACAATTATATATTATATCAGTGTAGCAGGTAATCTTTTACAACGGATATAACTATCCATTGAGAAAAGACCGGTGTGAATTTCTGAATAGACTGCCGGAAACTGTCTATACTTTAATGATATAAGGAGTGTATAGCTATGACGCTTACAAATGAACAGAACAACATAGTGGGAAGAGCATTTATGACCGCAATGGCAAGAAAGCTTTATAGGGACGGGGATATAGATGCTGCAAAACTGAACAGACTGCTTAGCAGGATAGAGAAAGAAAAATTCGATGATAATGATACCAAAAAGGGAAGCTGATGACTCCCCTTTATTTTTTCAGATCATTTTCAGTTCATTTTTTGTGTGTTTACGATTATCGAAGCGATTCGATTGTTTCAGAGCGGGTTTTTAGAGGTTGCCATAATTATTCCACAGTGTATCAGGCTGCTGATACCGCTTTCGATAAACCTTATCACGCGAATGATAAAAACAACATCGCTCGTGCTGATGATCGGTGTTGTGGAGGTCCTCAAGGTCGCACAGCAGATAATCGAGGCAAACAGAATGTCCGCACCCGATGCGGCGTTCGGAGGTTATCTGTTCGTGTTCGCATTATACTTCGCGGTATGCTTTGTACTGAGCATAGCCGCCGGAAAACTTGAAAAGAAATGGAGCTGAATGAAAATGCCGGAGCTGCTTGAAGTCAAAAATATAATAAAGCGTTTCGGCGACAGCACCGTTCTTGATGATATAAGCGTCACCGTGCACAAGGGCGAGGTCGTGGTCATCCTCGGTCCGTCCGGCTGCGGCAAGAGCACGCTGCTGCGATGTATCAACGCCCTTGAGGATATTTAGGGAGGCGAGATACTTATCCACGGTGAAAATATCCTCAGCGGCGGAAAACATTGTCCTAAAGTCGGAATGGTGTTCCAGAGCTATGATCTGTTCCCGCATCTGACTGTGCTTGACAATATCACGCTCGCGCCGGTCAAGGTGCAGAAAAGAAACAAGGCACAGGTAAAAGAAGAAGCAAGAGAGCTTCTGAAGCGTGTGGGACTTTCCGACAAAGAAAAAAGCTATCCCCGTGAGCTGTCCGGAGGACAGAAACAGCGTGTCGCTATAGTCAGGTCGCTGATAATGCACCCCGAGCTGCTGCTCTTTGATGAAGTTACCGCAGCACTCGACCCCGAAATGGTGAGAGAAGTGCTTGAAGTCATACTCGACCTTGCAAGACAGGGACGCACGATGATGATAGTCACTCACGAGATGCAGTTTGCGAAAGCGATAGCCGACCGCGTCATTATGATAGACGGTGGAAAGATAGTTGGGGAAGCGCCGCCGGAGCAGTTCTTCACGGCTCCCGCTACGGAGCGCGCAAAGCAATTTCTCAATACATTCACTTACGAAAGTATCAGAAAATAATGTTTTATACGAACAGGCACAATGCCGCCCGATAAATACACAGACAAAAGAACGAAAGGAAGATTCATTATGAAAACAACAAGATTAAAAACAATTGTGGCAGGTCTGCTGCTCGCCTTCGGTATTGCAGGTATAGCTTCCTGCGCAAGTGCTTCTGCAAGCAATGACACTACTACCGCGGCAGCCGGTGCGGCAGGAGATAACAAGGTGGTTTACCGCACACTCGATGAGATAAAGGCAAGCGGCACTGTTAACATCGGCGTGTTCTCCGACAAGAACCCCTTCGGCTACGTTGACGAGAACGGCGAATATTAGGGCTACGATGTGTGCTTCGCAGACCGCATAGGCAAGGACCTCGGCGTTAATATCAACTACGTCAGCACAGAAGCTGCTAGCCGCGTTGAGTATCTCGAAACCGGCAAGGTGGATATAGTCTTCGCGAACTTCACAGTTACCGAAGAACGTGCACAGAAGGTAGATTTCGCGCTTCCCTACATGAACGTTGCACTCGGCGTTGTATCACCCGACAGCTGCGTAATAAAGAGCCTTGACGAGATAGACGCGAACGACCAGGTGATCGTAATTTCCGGTACGACTGCCGAGACTTACCTCGCTGCGAACAATCCCGACATCAAGCTCCAGAAATATGATACTTATGCAAACGCCAAGAACGCATTCGAGAACGGCAGCGGCGTTGCATGGGCAAACGACAATCCCGAAGTCATCGCATTTGCGCTCCAGAACAAGAGCTACACGGTAGGCATACCGGAGCTTGGCTCGCAGGACACGATCGCTCCCGCAGTATCGAAGGGCAACGAAACGCTCCTCAATTGGCTCAACGATGAGATCAAGGCACCCGGCAGCGAGAACTTCTTCCACAAGGATTACGAAGCTACTCTCGTTGATACTTACGGTCTTGACTATGAGAACAGCCTTGTTGTCGAGGGCGGAGTTACAAAGTAAACGGATATATCAACAGAAGAAATGCCGTGTGGGTCAGCTGCACGGCATTTTTGATTTGTTGCGTTCGGAGATGAACAGACGTACTATTGTAATAGATAAAAGGTGTGCAGGGTAGAGGATGGAGGCTGATATGGTTTATGCTTGGGTGGCATAGCTTGTGTGAAGACGATTGACAATAATACGAATGTGTGATATAATTATTAAAAATAGAAAAGGAAGCTGTGAAGAATGATACTGACGATCGGGATGATAGTAAAAAATGAGGAGAAATATCTCGAACACTGTCTTAAAGCAATACAACCGATACGCGATAGTATCGACTGTGAGCTGATAATCACCGACACCGGTTCGACGGACGGGACTGTCGGGATAGCCGAGAGGTTCGCCGACAAGGTACTGCACTTTGAGTGGTGCAATGACTTTTCGGCAGCTCGTAACACGACATTAGCGCCCGCGCGCGGAGAATGGTTCATGTTTCTCGATGCGGATGATATATTTGAGGATTGCGAAGATATTATAAAATTCTTTACGACCGGAGAGTACAGAAAGTACAATTCGGCGACCTATATCACAAGAAATCTGTATGACGAGAACGACATGAATGACTATACACTGCTGAACGCGGCGCGAATGACAAAGCGTTTTGATAATACGGCGTTCAAAGGTGCGATACACGAGTCGCTGAATACATACGGAGCGCCCGTGAAGGCGCTTCGTTCCTACGCGGTACATTACGGATATGCTGTGACGGATAAGGCGAAACTCGCTGATAAGTTCACACGGAACTATGAGCTGCTTACCAAAAAGTATAACGAGGAGAAAGATAGGGATTCCCTGATCTGCTCGCAACTATATGACTGCTGTATTCTTGGTGAGCGGTATGATGAAGCACATCGCTATCTTGAGGAAGGTATAGCATGGGCTAAGGAGCACCACGATGTTGTGCTGACTTCATTGTACTGTAAAAAGGCGTACTATCAGCTCGTTCAGAAAAATTTTGAAGCTGTGCTGGATGCCTGCGATGAGTACTTTGGCATGGACAGCAAGATTCGTCCGGGAATTATCACGGCTGATATGGAGATACTGGCGATACAGGGTACAGCACTGTATGAGCTTGTACGGTATGACGACGCGGCATTGGTTTTCAGACGCTTCTTTGAGGTGTTCGACAATGTCCGCAGCGGAAGGCTGGTCTCTGACGAATCGTTTCTTATGGATTACACTGCGTCCTCGGATAATTGCTATGTAAAGTATGTATGCAGCTATATAGACTGCGTTCTGAAAGGCTCCGCGAAAGACTACAGAAAGACTGTCGGGTATATCTCTGCGCTGCCGCTGTCGAAATACGGCGGTAACAGCGCATGGACGGAGCGTCTTGCGGAGCTGGAGATGCATCTTCTCGACAAGGTCGGATTCGAGAACGCAGGCGCTTTATATAGGGCGTTCGGCAGTAACGGAAGGGAAGCGTTCCTGCAAAAAATGAAGCAGACCGTGTTCTGCGCCGCTGACAAGGAGCCGATATTGAAAGCCCTCGGTAGTATTGCCGGTAAAGAGGTCTGGTTCGATATCTACAGGCGATATTTTGGTGGCGGTAAGATAACCGCACAACTTATCGAAAGCTGTGTGCAGGAAGCGGTATCCGCTGATGATGCAGATATACTGATGATTGCTATGGACAAGGGAATGGATATCTCATGCATACTCATAAGCGGGAGCTTTGAACCCTATAAATACGCAGAATGCGGTTACAGGAAGTTCTACGGTTTTCACAAGGCAGTGGATAACTATGATGTCAGGCTGATATCCGATGCAGGAGCACTTCCTCCAGCTGCAAGGTTTTTTGCCGCCTGCATGAGATGCACGGTGAACTTCAGAAGCCCGAAACCCGGCGTTTATCTGATACTCAGTGCAAATAATGCGGTTGAACAGTTCGGGATTGTCGGCAGCCGTATAAAGACTGAGTGCGAGATTCCCGATGATGACTGTGTAAAGGCTGCCGTGATAATGGGAGATTCTGTAATGAACCGCAGAGAGCGAAATTACAAGGCGTGCATCGAGGATATGAAGAAGGCTGTGCTGGCATATGAAAAGCTTGCACCGTTCGTTTCGTCCTACAGTAAAGAGGTCATAGACGAATATAATGAGTATGCAAACGCAAACAACGGCAATGAGATGCAACGGCTCATCAATACCGTAAAGAATAACATAAGGTCATACATTGCGGCAGGCAATATCGCTGCGGCGCAGAAAACGCTAAACGAGTTTGGCAGCATCGCCCCTAATGACCCTGATATCCCCGCACTGCGGGCAGAAATCGATAAACGCAGATAAACAGAGGAATTCACTATGATTCTTACCATCGGAATGATCGTAAAAAATGAGGAGAAATATCTCGAGCACTGTCTTAAAGCAATACAACCGATACGCGATAGTATCGACTGTGAGCTGATAATCACCGACACCGGTTCGACGGACGGGACTGTCGGGATAGTCGAGAGGTTCGCCGACAAGGTACTGCACTTTGAGTGGTGCAATGACTTTTCGGCAGCTCGTAACACGACCATTGCAGCAGCAAACGGCGAGTGGTATATGTTCCTCGATGCCGACGATATCTTCCGTTCCTGCGACGGTATCATTGAGTTTTTCAATTCCGGCGAGTACAGGGACTTTAATGCAGCATCCTATACTTCACATAATCTTACTATTGACGAGAATGTTTCGGTAGACTACAGAGCACCGAGACTTGTAAAACTTCGTCCCGAGACGCGGTTTGTCGGTGTAGTGCATGAGAAACTGAACACATACGGTTTTCCTATAAAGAATATATACGATGTCGCCGACCATTATGGTTATATCTATGAAAACGATGAGCAGAGACAGGCGAAGAACAAGCGCAATATCGACCTTCTGATGATAAAGCTTCAGAGCGATAAAGATCCCGACCCTTTGATCTATCTGCAATTGTTTCAGAGCTACATGGGCTATGATCGCGACAAAGCTTTTGAGTGCATCGACAAGGGCATAGAGCTTTGCCGACAGCGTAAACACTATGTTGTTTCGGCGATGCTCAGCACGAAAGCGTTCGCGTGTTACTCGGAGGATGAATTTGAATCGGCACTTGAAGTTTGTGATGATTATTTCAGTGTTGACAAGAGCATTCGCCCGGACGCACTGTCGCTCGACGTCGAGGTCTATGCAATTAAAGCCTCGGCGCTGTACAAGCTGGAGCGCTTCGGTGAAGCTGCCGATGTGTATGAACAGTTCTTTGATACGTTCTATGCGGTCAAAACGGGGAAGCTCAACACACCGGAGATTTACGCGACACAACTTTATCTTGCGACTGACAGCAATTATCTGAAGCTTGCCTGTGAGTATCTGACCTGCTGCATTCGAGCCGGAATGTACGATGCCGCACTTGACAGGATATGTGTGCTGCCGATATCCGAACATTCGGAAAAAGCTGAACAGGTGGAGCAGTTCGTAGAGCTGGAGCTTACCGTGCTGCGCGAAAAACGTTACGAGCGGCTTGCGGATTGCATTGACAGGCTTGATGACTTCGGGAAGCGCATCATGCGCCGCAAACTGTTCTTCATGCTTTATTCTGAGCCTGACAGGCTTGTATTCCTGAATATATTTACAAAGATATTGGGAGAAGATGAAGAATGTCTGGAAAAGTTAGAAATCTACCGAGCATGGCTGAACGGTGAACTTGCTGAAAATCAGTTGTATGATTTCGCTGTAAGATTCCCGATAAATGCAAATCCCGATATGCTGTATA
>JAEEGL010094428.1_pt1 | contig 11334 bp, 2 predicted proteins | sample 9134231 | NCBI WGS metagenome assembly JAEEGL01 (sample SAMN16246548, study PRJNA631951) | gut metagenome | biome: gut microbiome; feature: rumen; material: fiber-attached | host: Bos | place: Iran: Karaj | collected 2018-10
AAAAGCACGAAAGTTTTTCGTGTCTTTCGTGCTTTTCGATGTTAATATATTAATCGGATTCTATTCGACGATTAATTTGCAGTAATGCCCTGCGCCGGAAGCCGACACCACCTTCATGATGTAAGTGCCTGGCACCACGGCGGGACTCAAGACGACGCGTCCGTCAGAAGTCTCCTTCGACATCACCTTGACACCCAAGGTGCTGTAGATCTCCACACGCACCTTCTCCGCCGTGGACAAGCCAAGACGCACTTCGCCGTGGGCATAGACGGGGTTGGGCGACACCCGAAGCATCGCCTCCGTCTCGTCCACGCCAGCGCCCCTGAAATGGAGCTTGAAGGGCTCTTTGAGGCTGCCATAGACGGCATCCGTCGCATAACGCAGCTTCTCCTGGGCCACCTCGGGATACACCTCGCCGCCCTTCACGTCGAACAAGCGGAAGGTGACCTCTTCGCCGTCCTCGCCGCCAACGGTGACGAAGGCGATGTATTGGCCGTTCACCTCCTGCACGCGCGCGCTGCCACGGCAGTCGTCGCCCACGAAGGCCGCGATCTCGTGGCTGCCCTTGCCGAGGTCGAACTCCGAGGCGTCGAGCGTCACCATCAAGGTCATGTTACTCATGAAACGATGCCAGTCGGGGCTGAAATGACGCTCCTCCGGTGTCCCCTCTACGACCCTCATGCCCGAGTTCGGATAGATCAGCGTTTGGTTTGCCGTGCCGTTGTTCATATAGGCGTAGCCCTCGCCGGGCTTGAGGGTGGTGAGGTTGCCCAGCCACTCCCCGCTTGCGGCGTTATAGACGCTGAAGCCATACTGGCTCTTGATGATGTCCTCTTCCGAGGGGTTCAAACTCGCCAGGCTCTCCTCCAGACTCATCATACGGTTGGCGATGTAGCACACCCAGGTCCAACCCGTATAGAGCGTGATCGGGAAGATGGACGGCCTGACGATGGTGCCGGACAAGGTGAAGTCGAGGTCGTTCCCCACCTGAATCATATACATGTCCTGGTTTTCCAACTCATTCAGGGTACCCTCCCAGTCGTTGTTCTCCAAGGCGGCGAAAGAGTGCTGCGACTTGATGATGGCGTTGGGCGACTGATTCCTGATCTCTTCTTGCACAAAGGGAAGCGTGTTCGCGTCGTAGGTGATATATGAGGAGAACCAGTTCCAGCCCTCATAGAGGTGAATCTGCTGCATGGTGTTCGTCGAGAGGTAGAAGTTCGCCCTGAGGTACCTGTTCGCTCCCGCGACGAAGCTGAACACGGTGTCGTTCGACACCACGTTGTTGCCCTCCGACCAGCTGTCGAACTCATAGCCGAAGCTCGGCACGGCGTGCAGCGTCACGGTGTCGCCTCTCATGTAATAGCCGGCACCCGTCACCTGGCCGCAGTTGACCGGGTTCACGGTGACGGTGATCTTGCTGAACAGGTCGTTGCCATACACCAGCTGGTAGGTGACGGGCTGTTTCGACGGGAGGGTATCTACCAGATGAAGTTTGTTCTCATGAGTCGGGGCGCCTTCGTCGAGCATGGTAGCCCAGGTGGTCCACACGTTGCTCAGCGGGATCTCCTGGCCGTCGTCGCGGTAACAGGCGATGATCTCCAGCTGTCCCTGCGCCGGGTCATCGACACAGACGTAGTTCCAGCCGGCAGAAGTCGGGGTCATCGTCAGCGTCACCTCGCCGTCCAGAACGAAGGGCGAGCCGTTGGTGGATGCCTGAACCACCTCGCTCACGGGACTGGTGCCACCGTGTGAGAAGTAGATCATGTCGGGCGTGTGAGTCAAGTCAGTCGTCTCGTTGACTAAGAAGTCGTTGATGCCGTCTTCCAAGTCGCCGTAGGCCCTCACCGCGTGGATCAGGTCATGAGAATGAAGCTCTGTCACCAGACTCAGCTTCGGGTTGCCGTAGCTGTTGTTGTGGATCACGTGCGGCGTGGAGCTAGTCACCCGTGCCAACAGCGTGCTGGTGAAGTACCATTCGGCGATGCCCGCGCCGTGGCTGGCGATGGTGCCGAACGGGATGTCGGTGAGACCCAGCGGACGAGGCTCGCCGTTCATGGCCGAGCCCACCATGTCGAACTGAATCAGAAGGCCGTTCTGGTTGTCGATGACCTGGGGCTGGGAGCTTTGCAGATAGACGTTCTTCGCGTCGCCAGCCCCCACGTTGCGGATCATCATGGCCAGCTCGGCGGGCTCTGTGGCCTCGATGGTGTCTTCGGTCAGCGGGTCGTCGCTGATGATGTTGCGCGAGATGAAGTAGTCCACATGGAGGTCGGGGCTGGGGTTCACCTGCAGCTTCACGGGGAACAGCGGGTAGGTCAGCACGTCGCCCGAGAACGGGTCGAGGAACGAGAACGAGCCGCCGAAGGCGTAATATTTACTCGTGTCGGGAGCCGCCTCGATGGTCGGGATCATCTCGAACATCACGGTGCCCTCGGTCTGGGCGTTGAGGCTGCCCGTGCCGTCCACGCCCGTGATCTCCGACAGCGACTTCACGTTCACCTGGAACAGGTCGGTGCGGTCCACGCCGTCCATGTCACGGATGACGATGTCCACGTCGATGTCCTGCATCGGGTCGGTGGTGTGGCCGTTGGCAATCTTCAGCGTGCCCTCGAAGGCCTCGCGCGTCATGGTCATCTTCTGCTTGAAGCTGACGCTGATCTTGGCGCAGACGTCGCTCTGGTGCTCCAGGAAGAGGTCGCTGCAATCCGAGAGCGTCGCGTAGTACATGGTGGCGAAATCATTGAACCCGTTGGCCACGGCATATCCACAAGCCGCCTCGGCCGGTTGCAGCAGCGTGCTGTCCCGTTGGACGAAATCGGAATCATACCCTTCGGGAAGGTCGGCCACCGTATAGATACCTTCATTCCAATATTGGACGCTGCGGTTCCATCTGTCCACAAAGCTCTGCACAACGGAAGCGTTCACGCTGGTAAACTCCGTCGATTCGATAAGCTGTTGCGTTGCCTGCTGCGAGACCAACCGGTCTTCCGGGTCAACAACAGCATAGAAGTTCTCCAAAAATTGCGCTGTGTTCTCTTCCTCCAGCCATTCCTCTTCCTGGAAGAGGTTGGTGTAAATGTCCAGAATAGCCTGATAGAAATTAGAGCATTGGTCAAGTTGTGCGACCAAGTTGGCTTCCCAGGTTGAATCACGATTACACAACATACAGCTGTTAATGGCATCTGAAATGGATTGGAGTCGTGATGCTTCCGACTCCATGTCTTGCAAGGAAGGTGGAGCCAAGACCGTACCGGAGCCATAACCCGAATATGACGGGACTGGAACAAGCCACGCAGTCAGTTTAGTATTTCCATCGACATTAAAAGTATATTCCGGGGACCACGAAACAATTTCATTGCCATCAACCCATCCGCAAAACCAATAACTTGGTTTTGATGTTAGGTTGACCTTACATGATTGACCAACATAATAAGCCGAAACCCCATTATTACTGAAATTAACCCCATTCACTGTTACTTTTGAAACTCCTTTTGGCAAATTGGCAGAAATCCTAACATAATAACAGACTACACTTTCATCAAAACAGGCAATATAGTGGGCATCTTCAGTCACCTCAAAAGAATATTCGGCCGATGCCGGCACCCCATTTTCATAAACAATCTCACCGTTCTTTTTCCAATGCAGGAAATGCTCGACTGGGGAAGCCTGCAACGTACATGTTTCACCATATTCGTAATAACCGTCCCCTCTCACAGTTTCAATTATACTGAAAGGGTTTTGATCAATGGTGATGTGGTATCTTTGAGGCATCGAGTCTATAAGTGCGCGTGCAGCCGTAACAGCTTCGTAAGCATCCACACGGCCTGCTCCATAACGATTGTTTTTCAATTGCTGGTTTTCACAAGGCACAGCGGTGGTTTCCAAAATCGAGTCAATCTTGACAGGAGTCAGATTGGGGTTGGCTTCAAGCATCAAAGCAATAATACCCGCGACACATGGAGTGGCCATTGATGTTCCCGATTTTTGGCAATACAATGAATTGTTATTATGAGCCAACGACCAAATACCAGTTCCTGGTGCCGAAACATCCGGACGAACAAGTCCTGAATTGTCTGGACTTCCAGGGAAATACAAATAATCCTTATAACCATCTATACTCATCCAAGTAGCAGGTCCAATAGAAGAATCGTAATTTAATTTATCATTCTTCTTCGTATTTCCAACACATATAACAGCACTCGCCCCTCCTATTGAGAATGATACTTGGTTGGGATTATGCCATGGCGGTGGACAATTACCAGGTGACCAAATATTATTTGGAATTGGAAATTCTCCTAATCTATCGCCGTCATTCCCAGCACACACACAAGCAACAATTCCTGCTTTTTTCACATTAACAAATGTTTCTCTGAATGAGGCGTTACCTCCGACACCAACAGATCCCAAAGAGAGATTCATCACATCAGCACCGTGAGCAAGAGCATACTCAACCGCGCGAATTAACATATCATCTGAAGGCCCTTGCGGAGTTTCTTCACTATGATTGTCACCAAATACCTTTAATGCCATAATTGTGGCTTCAGGTGCCACTCCTGCCTTATATGTGTCGCTACTGCTAGCCACAATACCCGCCACATGGCTACCATGCCCATTACCATCCATTGGGTTTTCATCATTATCATAAAAGTCCCAGCCGCAACCTGACCACATATTATTTGAAATGTCCCCATGTTCATAGTTCACGCCTGTATCAATAATAGCCACCACAACTCCTTCACCTTTATAGCCAAGGTTGGGGTCATTCCAAACTTCGTCGGCACGCACTTTGGAAACATGCCATTGGACTCCCTTTTCAGGCGGTGTGCTGCTATCGTTACCGCCTCTTTCTATCTCATCCAATTCCATCTCTTTATCCAGCGACACAAACCGCACATCATTCCTCATGGAAAGTTCATCAATACAGCTTGCCGTAGCCTCGCAGCAGACACCGTTGAAAATCCAGAAATGGTGAAGCACATTTACACCACCGCGTTTGGCTTGGGCGTCAAGATAGCGGGTCACCTCGGCTTGGCTGCTTTCCGAGAAACGCTTCAGTTCTTCCACCACATAGTCGCGGCGTTCGGCACGGGTCATCATGGCAGTGCTGCGTTCGAGGTAGGGATTGTCATATTGTTCCTTCATCTCCACGATGACACGGAAGGTCGCGCTGCCATCACGGCTGTCGCGCATCAACGTCTGCAACTCGGGGTCAATCTTCGAGAGATCGCCTATTTGTGCCTGCGAAGGACTGTCCGTGACGGTGTTTTCTAGCAGTTCCTGAGATTTAGGGATTAAATCCAACAAGTTCCCCGCCATACGGTTTAGTTGTAAATCAATCATTTTCCAACAAGGAGTGCAATCTTGCGACGTAGTGGTGACATTATCGACGCTGTTCCCCGCAGTCACTGTTCCCGCCCCAGACCATCCTGACCATCCAGGCCCTCCAGCCACTCCTACACTGGGAGAAGGCACGACAACACCTGATGAAGGTATTGACGGAGACGTGGTTGAATGCGGGAAATTAACGATAGGATTATCAGTTCCAGTATAATTACAATACACCCTGAATCCGATAGTGAACGTAAACTCCACCCATTTTTTCTCCTGATTGCAATAATACCCACTTATGGTGCGGCCGCTGCCCAGATGGCAATGATAGTCATTTAGACTAGTCCTGTCTCTCCGCGTCCTTGTGACAATACATGGAATGACAACAGACGTCTTCGCGTGAAGGGTGTCGATGAAGTCAAACATGGGGATGAAATCATATTCAGGGAACTCGGTGGGCATGGTCAGCTGCGTGTCGATCGCGTCAACCAGACCATGGTTGGTCACGGTCATGCTGAACTGTATCGTATCACCATACGCCAACGTGTCGATCTTGCTCGGACAGTCCACCGTGACCACTGGAACCGGCACGTTCACCTGGATGTCAGCCACCAACTCGAACTCATACTCGTCCACGATCTCGGTTGGCACCACCACCCACGAGTAGGTGATGGCCTGGAACTGGAGATAGACCTCCTGGCGGCTCTCGCGCGTGGAATGGCTGGCATCGACATAGATGATGCCGTCGTAGCTCTTGTGCGACTCGGCGTGGATGGAAAGGTAATAATAGCCCTCGGGAACGTTCTCCACGGCGAACAGCCCGTTCTCGTCGGTCATGCCCTCGGCCACCTTGTCCAACGAGTAATACGAGGTGAGACTGACGTTGGCTCCGGCCAGATGGGGGCCGTCGCCGTTGTTGGTGTTGTAGGTGTAGTCGTCGGTCACATCCACCACCAGCCTCGTCGTAGTGTCGGCGGTGATTTCAATTTGATAGGGTATCGAAAAGCCGTTGCCGTTGGAGCAGTTCACGGCAAAAGTGCCGCTGTACTGGTTAAGACCCACATTCGCATTGGGAGACAACAAGATGGAAAAGGCGCACGAGTCACCCGCCGGCAGCGACTCCAGGATATTATCACCCATCACCGACATCCAGCCCACGTTGGGCAGGCCGATGGTGATGGGACCTGTCTCGCCGTTGCCGTTGTTGGCGATCTGGAACGAGAGCACCTTCTGTGCGCCGCGACGTGCCGTAGTGACCACCGAGGAAGGATATACCTCAAGGGCTCCCCGGCGAGGACGGCAGTAATAATAGCAGGTGAGATTCATGCTCACCCCTTCATCGCTGGTCACATTGATGACCACTTCCTCATAGCTATCGCCCGTGCTCACCTCAGAGCCTGTGACCTCATAGTACAGCAACCCCGTCTCCAAAGGTCCAAGATCGGTGACGCCACCCATCTCCACTGAGCAACCCGAAGGCAGGCTCACCGTGTTGACCTGGATGCCGCTGATAGGAATGCGGCTGCGGTTACGGATCTCTATCGTGCCTGTTAAAGTCTCATCCTGATACGGCGTCCAGATGATGAAGTCGCCGCTGACACGTCCCATGCCCGGGATGTCGAAAGCATCATGCACCGTGGTGGAGTAATCTCCATAGAGGCACGAGCCCACCTGGTAATATCCCGACTCGGAATACCGAGGCACGTAGGTCACGCTGTAGTCGCCGTTGGCATCCGACACCGCAGGCAAGTTGAAACGGCCTCCCATCACCATGAGATAGACATTGACATTCATGTCAGGCACCGCCTGGCCCAGGATGTCCTCCACATGGCCGTGAATCTCGATATTGTCGTTGGCGGCGTACACCTCCCCCTCCACCTCGGTGGTGAAGACATAACGGTTGGCCACAGAACCCATGAAATAGACGGTGTCGGCGAAAGCCCCGGAAGCAATGCGGATAGCCGCGTTGTAATACAGCTGGGTCGGCTCGGGCGTGAAGGTGACGTGCAGCATACCGCCGCCTGTGACATCCCAGTTCGACGGGGTGACCTGGAAGAACTCAGCATCCTGACCCCAGGCATTGTCAAGGAAAGCATAGCTGATGTTTTCCGTGAGGGCGACACCCGACACGGAAATGGCCTTGGTGTTGCTCTGTCCCAACTCCACCTCACCGAAGTTGATCGTGCCGCGAGGCACCACCGTCATCATGGGGTCTAGCTGGCAGGTGAACGTCCTCACCTCGCTCTCCGCCTCGTCGCACTCGTTCTTCGCCACCACACACCAGTGATACACACCGCCATGCGACAGGTTGTTCACTCGATAAGTGAAAGAGTTGGTGTTCGACAGCACCGGTGTCTCAGGCCTGCCGCCGTCGCCCTCCCAGAAATAGAAGTCGTAGCTGCTGGCGTTCGCGACCGCGCTCCAGTAGAAGTCCATGTCGGTGCGCTTGACAATATAGTTGTTGGCCGGACTCATGTAGCCGAACGCGCCCAAAGGACGTATCGGGATGATGGTCAGATGCAAGGTCTCGATACTGTCGCATCCATAGACCGACTCATATTGTCTGACATAGTCACCGCTCGCCTCCAATGGCTCGTCATCCCAGTAAAACACACCGCAGGCCGTCTCGTAAAGGTCGATATGATACGGCGGATGCAAAGTAAGATGAAGGTCAACAATACTGTCGATTCCAATAGAACTCACCATCGTGTCGCGGTAAACCCCCGAGGCGGTATAGGTATGGCCATGCCAGGTGAAAGCATCGCAGCCGTCGGCCACGGTGTCGGTGACAGGCCATTGGAACACGGCCACCAGGTCGCGTGAGGCCGTCACGTTGAACGAATAATTGGCTTGCGATGAGACCATCGCGCCATTTTCAGCCCACCCGCTGAACAGGAAGCCCGGGTTGGCCGTGGCGCTCACGGCGCAGGGCTTCCCGTAGAAGAACGAGCCACCACCGCTCACCGTGCCCGCCACCGCGGCGTTGGGCGTGCAGGTGACGGTGTGCAGTGGACAGGTGAAGTCGAACACGTAGGGGTTCGACGGCATCCCATGCATGGCGTTCACTGTGAACGTGACAGTGGAAGCGGTAGCCTCCACGAACTCGTAGGCGTTCTCATGGTCATATAAACGGAAACTGATCGCGTCGTTTTCGTCGCCATACACGGTCATGAACACCAGATAGCGGTCCGGGGTCGCATAATAACGCAACACCTCGCTGCCACGGCATTCCTCGCCACAAAACGCGCCGATTTCATACGACTCATTTTGTATCTCGGCGCCGTTGAGCTGAATAACGCCCACCATGGTCATGTTGTTCGCATAGAGATGCGGGTCTGCATTCCAATGTTTGTTAACGGCCTTCTCCCCTGCTGGTTCGGAGGCAAGGACATTGACGACCAGGGTCAACATCCACAGGATAAAAAATGCTTTTTTCATTATAGTAGGTTTTTATTATTTCACGATCAGTTTAAATCCATGGCATTCACCCTCTTCCGAGGCGACCCTCACCAAATAGAGGCCTGGCACCATCGGGGCTTTCAGGGTGATGCTCGTGTCGTTCAGGGTCACGGTGTTCACCACCACGCCCAGGGCGTTGACCACCTCCACCCTTGTCGCATGGCGGGAGTTGGAAGGCAGGTCGATACGGATTGTCTCACCCGCCTTGACGGGGTTAGGCCAGATCTTAGTGGATGAGAGCCATTCACCGGTTTGGGCTGTCACGCTGTTGAAGCGCATTGTCACCGGACTCTTGACACCACCCATGACGGCGTCAGCCTCAAACACTGCCTCGTCGTCATTGGCGTAGGTCTTGTCTGTCACGGTGTCGTAGAGCTTCCAGCGCAAGGTGGCAGCCTTGTCACCGGCCACGGTCAGGAAGGTGACATATCGGTCGAGAGCCTTCACATAGTGGAGTTTCACGCTGCCACGGCATTCATCGCCGACAAAGGCGGCGAGCTCATACCGGCTATCGCGCAGTTCCTGGTTATCAAGCTCCACCACGGCCATCACGCTCATGTTGTAGGGATATGCGTTCATCGCGGGTACAAAGTGAGAGTCTTCGTGGGTGATGTTCTTTTTGAGCACGCCGTCTTTGGACTCGGTGACATACACAAAGTTCATGGTCTGGTTGTTCAGGGAGCGGTACATCAACCCGTCACCAGGAGTGAGAGTGTTGAGTCCGCCCGTCCAGCCCAGCTCGTCAGAATATTGCGAGAAAGCCTCTTGAGTCTTGACCACATCCCCTTCATGGGGTTGCAGATTCGCCAGGGCAGTGTTGATGTCGGCAGCGGCCGCGGAAGGATATCCTATCCAGTTCCAGCCAGGAGCCAGGGTAATAGGATGTTGTGCAGGATCAGCCATCATGCCATTGAAGACCACCGAACAAGGAGTATTGACGTTAATGAGATACATCGACTCGTTGTTCATGGAAGTCAGGGCGCCCATCCATTCACCCAAATCGTACATGACGAAGCCATTTTGTTGCGACTTTATCATGACGCCGTTATCGCCGAGGCCATCCTCCATCATTTCCAGTCCGTTGATGTCGTTGAGTTCCACAAACGTGGAGTACCACGTCCATCCCATGTTAAAGGCAGTGTATTGTTGAGGGTTAAAGTTCGCCACGAGTTCCCTATCGCCATTCACTGTGAAAAGATACGTGGGATCCGTGGAGACAACTTCTCCGTTCTCGGTCCAGTTGACGAAGGTGTAGCCATCGTTGGGTGTCGCCGTGAGCGTGCATTCGGTGCCCGCCCAATAGGTGCCGACACCGCTCACCGCGCCGCCCTCCGCCGGGTTGGGGGTGGCGTTGATGGTAAAGGAATAGTTCTGAGCGGAGCGAACCAAACGCACAGAGTGACCGTAGTAGCGGCGGTAGTAGCTGAGGCTGAGGTTGCTACCATCGAAGTACACGTAGTAGGCGTAGTTGCTACCGCTGTACGACGCCGACCAGTAGTCGCCGTACGAACCGACATAGCGGACCGAAGTCCCACGCCGGTAGCCGGCGGCAGGAAGGAAGACCGCTCCGTGCTGCTCCAAGGTTGCCCATTGGGAGGCAGTGATGATGTTGCTGCTGAAGCTCGCTTCTGATGTGTTGGTGCTGTTCAAGGTGTAGTAGTCCGAACTCCAGTCGTCGGGCAACAGAATCACTCCGTTGACACTGTTCACTGTCGCTTTTGCGTAACGGATGCCTGAAGAGGTGCTACGGGTGTTGAACAGGTAGTCCCATTCAGGCCAGGTCAGCGTCCGCCACAATCCCGCTTGGTTGCCACCGTTGCTGATGGCGTTGTATCCCCAGTCGGCCTGGCCGGTTTGGTCATATAAATTATAATCGTCGTTACCATAGGCATAGTAGTCGCTTTGGCTGTTGCTGGTACTCCAGGGATGATAACAGATGGCACCGTGGTTATATCCGCTCGTGCCCCAGCCAAACAAGTCACGGTCAACAGTCTTAGAGTCGCTTCCCTGGCCGTTGTCGCCCAAATAATCCCACTGATGATCGGCAAACTTCCAGTAAGCCCCGGTGTTGTTCTCATCGCCATTACCTGCACTGCCGATGTACTGCAAGTTACCTTGCGAGAAGCAAACCTGGACGTTATCGCTCACGGAGAACACCCCAGGCAGACTGCCCTCATTATAATTGTACAACTGCAACACTTCCTCTGGGGAAAGGGAACGGTTATAAATTCTCACCTCATCGATGACTCCCAAGAAAGGATAGGCCCAGACAGAAGGCACCCCTGAGTAATAATGCATGCCTATTGTCAGCGGCTCTGAATTACTATAGGAGAAGGGGTGTGTCAACGTTGCTTCAGCTTCCAAGATACCATCGACGTAGAAACGCGCCTGGTTTCCTTCAACCGTTCCAGTAATCATGTGCCATTGGTTCACTTCGAGATCTTGCTCATAATAAGCAGCATTTTGTCCACTATAATCATTTTGAGCATAAATTCCTTGAATACGAAGACTATAAGCACCGTTATTGATGTCACGTCCTTTGTT
>JAEEGL011006678.1_pt1 | contig 11334 bp, 13 predicted proteins | sample 9134231 | NCBI WGS metagenome assembly JAEEGL01 (sample SAMN16246548, study PRJNA631951) | gut metagenome | biome: gut microbiome; feature: rumen; material: fiber-attached | host: Bos | place: Iran: Karaj | collected 2018-10
GATGGTGAAGGCGCTGTCCAGGTTGTCGTTGTGGTTCAGCAGCACATAGGGGTGCACGTGGCGCAGGTCGCCCGCGGAAAAGGCGCCGCTGGACTTGCCCACGGCGGGATAGACGTCGATCCAGCCGCCGGTGCGGGCTTCCCGCAGCTTGGCCAGATAGTCCTCGCCCATGGGCTTCAGGCCCTCCAGCACCAGGTCGAAGGCCTTCTCGTAGGGCATCTCCATGGTGTAGTCCGGGATCAGCGGGCAGTACAGGTCATACATGTGGAGCTCGTCCACGCCCAGCAGCCTCTTCCGGGTCTCCAGATAGTCCTGCAGGATGGGCAGGGACTCGTGGATCACGGCGATGAGGTTGTCATACACCGCCCGGGGGATCTCCAGGGGATCCATGGCCGCGTCCAGGGCGTCCCTGTAGCCGCGGGCGGCCGCGACGGCGCAGTCGTTCTTCACGGACCCGGCGTAGGTGGAGGCGATGGTGCTGCCGAAGGCCCCGTAGCCCAGCATGATCTTCTCGAAGGACTGCCGGCGCAGCTCCCGGTCGGGGGACTCGCGGAAGGCGCCCCAGGTGCCGTCCGTCAGGGGCTCGGTGCTGCCGTCGGGGAGCACCATGTCCGGGAACTTCATGTCCACGTTGGTCAGCATGTCATAGGTGTTGCCGGAGGCGCCCAGCACCTCGCCCATGGAGGCCAGCAGCCGCTCCTCCCGCTTGCTCAGCATATGGGGCTTGCGGCGCAGCAGGCCTTTCAGGTAGACGTCGTAGTCCGCCATCGCCGGGTCGCCGATGAGCTCCCGCAGCACGCCCTCGTCCAGCTCCAGCAGCTCGGGCTCCAGGAAGGCGCCCGCGGCGGAGGCCTTCGTGATCAGGGACATGGCCTTCATGTACATGGCCTGCGCCTGGGGGTCGCCGTTGTCCCCCTCCCGGGAGAGGAAGGCGTATTCGATGACGGGCATCAGCTCATCCTGGAAGTCGAAGTTCGCGCGGATGGCGGCCCGGGGATCCTCCGCCACCTTCCCCTCATAGGCCGCGAAGGTCTCCACCTTCGCCTCGCAGGCTTTCAGCGCCTGCTCCCAGGCCTCGGGGCCGGCAAAAATGTGGGACAGGTCCCAGCGGTATTTGGGATCGATCTCGCTGCGGGTGGGCAGTTTGGCCATGTCAGAACCTCCTTGTCATGTCATGATCGCTGTGTAAGGGGCAGGGGTCACAGCTGCATCTCGCCGTGGTTCCGGCGGAGCCAGTCCCGCAGCGCGGAGAAGGTCTCCTCCGAGACGGAATGCTCCATCCCGCAGGCATCTTCCTCCGCCACCTCGGGCGGTACGCCGATGGCGGTGAAAAAGCCGGTGAGGAAGCGGTGCCGGCTGAGGACGCCGCGGGCCACGGCCAGTCCCTTCTCGGTCAGCTGCACCGTCCCGTCGTTCTCCCGGGCGATGGAGCCGTCGTCCTCCAGATTGCGCAGGGCCACGGACACGCTGGGCTTGGAGAACCCCAGGTGCTGGGCGATGTCGATGGCGCGGCAGGAGCCCTTCTCCTGCTGGATCATCAGGACGGCCTCGAGATAGTCCTCAACGGATCGGGTGTGTTTCACGGCGTCTTCCTCCCGGCAGCGTACTGAGGTAGCATCGACTAACTCATTATAGCCCGGAGCGGTCCGTTTGTCAATCAGTTCCGCCGCCGGATCCGGCACAAGGCAGGGCGAGCCAGTCCTCGTCCGGCAGGCCGCCCGTCCGCAGCCCCCTCCGGAAGTCCTCCGGGATGGGGGCGGCGAAGCGCATGCGCTCGCCCGTGCGGGGATGGTCGAAGGCCAGGGTGCGGGCGTGGAGCATGAGCCGCGGGACCTTCAGCCCCCGGGGGAGGCCGTAGATGGGGTCCCCGCACACGGGATGGCCGAGGGACTGCAGGTGCACCCGGATCTGGTGGGTGCGTCCGGTGAGGATGTGCACGTCCAGCAGGGTGCACCGGCTGCCCCGGGCAAGGACGCGCCATTCCGTCACGGCCTCCCGCCCCGCCGGGTCGACGGCCATCTTCTTGCGGTCCTTCTTTGACCGGGCGATGGCCTTGTCCACGCGGCCGGCATCCTCGCGGAATTCCCCCTCCGCCAGGGCCAGGTAGTGCTTCTCCATGGTGCGGGCCTGCAGCTGTTCGCTGAGCTTCCGCTGGGCGGCGTCGTTCTTGGCCGTCAGCAGCAGGCCTGAGGTGTCCTTGTCCAGCCGGTGGACGATGCCCGGCCGGGTCTCGCCCCCGATGCCGCTGAGCCGGTCCAGGGCGGAGAGCAGGGCGTTGACCAGGGTGCCGCTCTCGTTGCCCGGGGCGGGGTGCACCACCATGCCGCAGGGCTTCACCACCACGGCCAGGTCCGCGTCCTGATAGAGGATGGTGAGGGGGATCTCCTCGGCCTGCGGGACCGCGGGCTTCGGCGCGGGCACGGTCAGCGCGATCTCCGCGCCGGCTTTGGGCGTCAGTCCCGGCCGGGTCTCGGTGCTGCCGTTCACCGCGCAGCGGCCGTCCCCGATCAGCGCCGCCGCCCGGGACCGGGACAGGCCCCCAGCCTCCGCGAGCAGCACGTCCAGCCGCCTGCCGTCCGCCACGGCCCGGATGATCCGTTCGGTTGCTTCACTCATTGCGTTTCTCCCATTCGGCGGGCCGGATCAGCAGGGACAGGATCATCAGCCCGCAGCCCACCGTCAGCGCCGTGTCCGCCACGTTGAAGATGGCGAAGCGGAACAGCAGGATCTCGATCATGTCGATGACGTGGCCCTCGATGACGCGGCTCAGCAGGTTGGACACCGCCCCGCCCAGGATCAGCATGGCGCCGGTCTTCGAGAGCGTGCCGAGCCTGCAGCGGCGCAGCAGCAGGGCGCCGGCGGCGAGGATCGCGGCGCTCAGCCCGACGGTCAGCCAGGGCATGCCGCTGAAGAGGCTGAAGGCCACGCCGGTGTTCCGGGCCAGCCGCAGGCCGATCACCCCCGGGATCAGGGGCACGGCCTCCGTCAGGGACAGGGCCAGCCGCTTGGTGATCTGGTCCGCGGCCAGCACCGCCAGCGCGATCCAGGCGTAATTCAGCATGGGGCTCCTTTCCGCGGCGGGGCCCGGCGCCCGATTCCTCATTGACAGGCACCGGCCCGGCGGCTATAATCCTCCGTGAGTTCTCAGCAAAGGAGAGATCGGCATGAAACAGGTCCTGAATTCCACCGACGCGCCGGCCGCCATCGGGCCCTACTCCCAGGGCATCGCGGCGGGCGGCACCGTCTACGTCAGCGGGCAGCTGCCCATCATCCCCGCCACCGGCGAGCTCCACACGGGCTCCGTCGCGGACCAGACCCGGCAGGCGCTGCGCAACATCGCGGCGATCCTGAAGGAGGCCGGCTGCGGCATGGCGGACGTGGTGAAGACCACGGTCCTGCTGCGGGATATCGCCGACTTTGGCGAGATGAATGCGGCCTACGCGGAGTTCTTCCCGACGGACGCGCCCGCCCGCGCCTGCTTCCAGGCTGCCTGCCTGCCGAAGAACGCGGCGCTGGAGATCGAATGCGTGGCGGTCCGGGACAGGGCTTGACAGGCGTGCTATAATGGTCACGGGCAGAAGCCCGGGAAAGGAAAGAGTCAAAATGGAGATCACGAAGGAAACCACCATGGGCGAAATGCTCCGCTACGACATGGGCATCGCCGGCGTGCTGATGCGCTGCGGCATGCACTGCGTCGGCTGCCCCTCCTCCGTCGGCGAGTCCCTGGAGATGGCCTGCATGGTGCACGGCCTGGACGTGGAGCAGGTGCTGGACGATATCAGGACCTACCTGGAGTTCAAGCAGGGCAAGCCCGCCGAGGCCTGAGCCCCAGACCCGGAGCCGGAGCGTGTCTCCGGCTTATTTCGTTGCCTCGATCTTCCTCAGGGCTTCCATGGCGGCCTCGGATTCGGCCAGCTTCTTGCTGCTGCCCGTGCCCGTGGCCAGCTGCTCCCCGGCGTAATAGACGCCCACCGTGAAGGACGGCGCGTGATCCGGTCCGCTGCGCTCCAGCACCCGGTATTCCGGCGGGTCGCCGCCGTTGCGCTGATAATGCTCCTGCAGGCGGTTCTTGGCCTCGTTGGGGCGGAAGGGCTCCGCGCGCTTCGGCCAGCAGCGCTCCACCGTGTCCCGGGCCGCGCTGACGCCCCCGTCCAGCCAGATGGCCGCAAGGACGGCCTCCATGGCGTCGCACAGGACGCTGGGCTTGTCCCGCCCGCCGGTGCGCTCCTCCCCGTGGTCCATCCGCAGGCGCTCCCCGATGCCCCACCGGCGCGCGATGTCGCTGAGGGTCTCCTCGCACACCAGCTGCAGCCGGGTCCTGGTGAGCTCGCCCTCCTGCGCCTTCGGCATCTGCCGGAACAGGCGCACGGAGATCAGATACTCCAGGATCGCGTCCCCGAGGAACTCCAGCCGCTGGTTGTTGGGCGTCCCGGCCGAGGGGTGCGTCAGCGCCAGCTCCAGCAGCGACGCGTCGTGGAACCTGTACCCGAGAATGGTGTTGTCCCCCATGGAAACCTCCTGCGCAATACCAAAGACCGCGGAAGGGCCTCGCGCCGTTTCCGCGCACAGAGACAAGGCGCAGCCGCGGTGGGGGCTGCGCCTTGTCTCGGAAGGGGCCGGATTACTGGTGCGCCTCGATGTAGTCGGCCACGTCGCCGACGGTGCGCATCTTCATGATCTGGTCGTCCTCCACCATGATGCCGAACTTGTCCTCCAGGTCCATGATCATGACCATGATGTTGGCGCTGTCGGCCTTGAGATCCTCCACCAGGCGGGTCTCGCGGGTGATGGTGGCCTCGTCAGCCTTGAGCTGCTCGGCGATCAGCTTCTTGACGGTCTCGTACATGGTTGTCTCCTCCTGAAATGGCGTTGTTGTCATCGTGTATCCGCAATCCGAATGAACGGAGAATGCGCGTTATGCCTGAAGCTTCTCAAGGCCCGCCGCGATGATGTCCGGCACCTTGCCTTCGATCATCTTCACGCACTGGGCGATGGCGCAGGCGAAGGCGTGGGCGTCGGAGGAACCGTGGCCCTTGACCACCGCGCCCTGCACGCCCAGCAGGGGAGCGCCGCCGACCTCGGAATAGTCCATGGCCTTCTTGACCCTCCCGAAGGCGGGCTTGGCGATGAGGGCGCCCATCTTGCTGCGGAAGTCCGCGGTGAGCTCGCCCTTGATGATGCCCATGAGCGTGGAGGCGACGCCCTCCATGAACTTCAGCACCAGGTTGCCGCTGAAGCCGTCGCAGACCAGCACGTCCGCGGTGTCCGCCAGCAGGTCCCGGGCCTCCACGTTGCCCACGAAGTTGTAGGGAGCCTTCTCCATCAGGGGATAGGTCTCCTTCACCAGCGCGTTGCCCTTCTCGGCCTCGGCGCCGATGTTGATCAGGCCCACCCGGGGATCCTCCACGCCCATCACGCCCTGCATGTAGGCGCTGCCCATCAGGCCGAACTGCACCAGATAGTCCGGCTTGCAGTCCACGTTGGCGCCGCAGTCGATCAGCAGGGCGCCCCGCTTGCCGTTGGGCAGGACCGGGGCCAGGGCCGGGCGCTCGATGCCCGGGATGCGGCCCAGCCGGAACATGCCGCCCGCCAGGGTCGCGCCCGTGGATCCCGCGGAGACGAAGCCGTCGCACTCGCCGCTCTTGACCTGCAGCATGCCGATGACCGTCGCCGAGTTCTTCTTCGTGCGCACGCCCATGACCGGATGCTCGTGGTTGGTGATGACCTCCGGGGCGTCTACCAGAGTGATGCGCTCCCGCACGTCGCCGCAGTCCGTCAGCAGCGGCTCCACCTCGCTCAGCACGCCGCCCAGGGCCACCGTCAGCTCCGGAAAACGGCGAAGAGCCTCGATCACGCCCTGAACCGGCGCCTGCGGGGCGTTGTCGCCGCCCATCGCGTCCACGAAGATCCGCAAGGAAATCGCCTCCCCGAAAGATTCGCACGCATTGTAGCAGAAAAGCGCCGGGAATGCAAGCGGTGTACAGATTTCGTACAGCCGCGCCGCCTTGACAGCCGCGGCCGGCTGTGCTATGATCCCCCCACAGCACGTTTGCGTTTTGTAAACCTCTGCCGCGCGTCACACGGGCAGGGGTTTTGTCTTTGGTGCGGACAGCATATGGAAACGGAGGGGCGGCTGCCATGTCTGAAGGGGAGATCATCATCCGGGCGGAAGGCCTGACCAAGGTCTACCGGCGCACGTCCGGCGGAAAGGGCTTTCTCGGCCTGTTCCGCCGCAGGACGGAGGAAGTGCGGGGCCTGACGGACGCCGGCTTTGAGATCCGCAAGGGCGAGGTCGTCGGACTGCTCGGACCCAACGGAGCCGGAAAGTCCACCACGGTGAAGCTGCTGACCGGCATCCTCACGGCGGACGGCGGCGCCTGCGGCGTGATGGGGCGGACGCCCTGGCTGGAGCGCAGGAAGATCGCGGCGGACATCGGCGCGGTGTTCGGCCAGCGGATGCAGCTGTGGTGGGACGTGCCGGTCCTGGACTCCTTCCGCCTCCTGCGGGACATCTACAGCGTGCCCGAGGCGCGGTGGAAGGCGCGCCTGGACGAGCTGACCGACGCGCTGGAGCTGGGCGGGATCCTGCAGGTGCCCATGCGCCAGCTGAGCCTGGGGCAGCGGATGCGCGCCGAGCTGTGCGGCTCCCTCCTGCACGAGCCCTCCATCCTGTTCCTGGACGAGCCCACCATCGGCCTGGACGCGGTGAGCAAGCTCCGGCTCCGCGACTTCCTGCGGGCGGAGAACCGGGAGCGCGGCACCACCATCCTCCTGACCACCCACGACATGGCCGATATGCTGGCCCTGTGCCCGCGGGTGCTGGTGCTGGGGCGCGGCCGCCTGCTCTATGACGGCGGGCTGGATGCCCTCCTGCGGCGGTACGATACCGAGCACACCCTGCGCTGCGTGTTCGACGGCGGCGCGGAGCCGGAAGGGCTTCCTCCCTCCGTCGGCGTCCGCCGGGAGGGCGAGGCGTGGACGCTGACCTTTGCCCCGGCGGAGATCCCCGTCGGCGAGGTCCTCGCGAAGCTCCTCGCCGCGGGCCCCGTCCGGGAGCTGACGCTGAAGGAGCAGGACACGGACCGGTTGGTGGCCAGGATGTACGCAGACCTGAAGCTGACCTGAGCGCCGCGCCGAGAAGGAAGGGAACGCACTTGAACATCCGGGCTTACCGAACCGCCTTCGCCGTGCACGCGCGGCAGGTCAGCCGATACCGCGGCGCCGCCCTGGGCGGCATGGTGACGCAGGCCTTTTTCGGCGTCATGCTGGTCGCCCTGTATGAGGCGCTGGCGGGGGAGGGCGACCTCCTCCGGGAGACCGCGACCTATGTGTGGCTGCAGCAGATCTTTTTCCGCGCCTTCTTCTCCACCGGCGGCGAGATCTACGAGCAGATCATGTCCGGCAGCGTCTGCTACAGCCTGCTGCGCCCCGTCGACCTGCATCTCTGGTGCGTCTGCCGGGAGATGGCGGCGAAGATCGTCGGGGTGACCATGCGGCTCCTGCCCATGATCCTGATCCAGTTCGTCCTGCCCGAAAGCTGGCGCATGCTCCCGCCGGACAGCCCCGTCGCCTTCGTCCGCTTCGCGCTTTCGCTCCTGACCGGCTTCCTCGTCATCGCGCAGGTGAACATGATCACCGCCGCCGTCACGATGCGGACGCTGGACAACAAGGGCTTCAGCGGGCTGATCAACCTGGTCATGATGATCCTGGCGGGCAACATCGTCCCCCTGACCCTCGCCCCGGAACGCCTGCAGGCCGTCCTTCGCTGGCAGCCCTTCGCCCAGATGCTCGACGCCCCGATCCGCATGTGGCTGCACGCGGGCCCCGCCGGGGAGTGGGCGCTGAGCTTTGGCGTGCAGCTGGCGTGGCTGGCGGGACTGACCGTCTTCTCCCGGTGCCTGTGGGGGCGCGACATCCGGCGGATCGAACTGCAGGGAGGCTGAGCGATGCGATACGTGATGCACGCCATGCGGATGAACCTGCGCCGGGCCGCGCAGTACCGCAGCTCCTTCCGGATGCAGATCGCCGCCCAGATCGTGATGACCTTCGGCGACCTCTGGGCCATGCTCCTGCTGGCCGAGCGCTTCGGCGGGATGGCCCACTGGAGCCTGTACGAGGTCATGTTCTTCTTCGGCGCGATGCAGATCGCCTTCGCGGTCACGGAGATGATCAACCGGGGCTTCGGCCACATCTCCTCCCTGATCCGCATGGGCGATCTGGACACCATGCTGACGCGCCCGAGGGACATCGCGGCCCAGGTGATCCTCTCCGAGCTGGATCCCAGGCGCATCGGCAGCGTGGCGGTCGGCCTGACCGCCCTGACCGTCGCGACCCTGAAGACCGGGCTGCGGTGGACCCTCCCGGATGTCCTGCTGCTCCTGTGGGGGATGACCGGCACCGTCGCACTGATGATGGGCCTGTTCATGATCGAGGCCGTGGTCTGCCTCTTCTCCGTCCAGTCCGTGGAGATCGTGAACGTCTTCACCTACGGCGGACGCCAGACCTGCCAGTATCCCCTCGACCTCTATCCCGACTGGCTGCGGACCACCTTCACCTGTGTGATCCCCATCGGCCTGTGCCTGCAGTTCCCGGTCTGCCATATCCTGGGCAAGCCCCTGGCCGGCGCGGAGACCGGCGGCTGGGTGTGGCTCGGACCGGCGGCGGGATTCGTCTTCCTCGGCCTCTGCTCCCTCGCGTGGCGGCTGGGCCTGCGGCACTACCGCTCCACCGGAAGCTGACCCGCCGCAGATTGCCCCTTGCTTTATCCACTCTTTTCCTGTATAATCTCTCTGTCCATGGAAACATGGGCTTTATGGCGATGCAAATGAAGGAGGAACCGACGGATGGAATGCAAGATCAGGAATGAGATCGGCACCATCTTCATCACCGAAGATGTCCTCTTGAAGGTTGCCGGATACGCCGCACTGGAGTGCTACGGCATCGTGGCCATGTCCTCCAAGCGGGCGACAGACGGCATCGTGGAATGGCTCGGGCGCGAGAACCTCTCCAAGGGCGTGCAGATCCGCAGCGTGGAAGACGCGCTGGACGTGGACCTGTACATCATCGTGGAGTACGGGATCTCCATCGCGGAGGTCTGCAAGAACATCGTGGACACCGTGCGCTATAAGCTGGAGGCCATGACCGGCATCGGCGTGCGCAAGGTGACCGTGACGGTGGAAGGGATCCGCGTGTGACGAAGACGGCAGACAGGCGTGGGACATCGGTTTTTTGTGCCTGACCGGGTCTTCGTTCCGGTCCCGTGTCCCTGATGCTGCCGCGCGAACGGAGGATAGAGAAGTTGATTGAAGCAAAGACGATCGACGGCCTGCTGATGCGCGAGATGGCGGTGGCCGGCAGCGCGCTGCTGGAAGCCAACCGCGCCGAGGTGGATGCCCTGAATGTTTTCCCGGTGCCCGACGGCGACACCGGCACCAACATGTCCCTGACCATGCAGAGCGCCGTGCGGGAGATCAGCGCAAAGGAGTTCCTGCGGGCGGACGAGGCCTGCGCCGCGCTGTCCAAGGGCGCGCTGCGGGGCGCCCGCGGCAACTCCGGCGTCATCACGTCCCAGCTGCTGCGCGGCTTCGCCAAGTCCCTGAACGGGGTGGAAAAGATCACCCCCGAGCTTTTCGCCAAGGCCATGAAGGCCGGCTCGGACCTGGCCTACAAGGCCGTGATGAAGCCCAAGGAGGGCACGATCCTCACCGTGGCCCGGGTGATGGCGGAGGACGCGCTGCAGCAGGTGCAGCAGACGCCCGACAGCTTTGACGCCCTCTTCACCACCATCCTGCGCAGCGGCGCCGACATCCTCAGGAAGACCCCGGAGATGCTGCCGGCCCTGAAACAGGCGGGCGTGGTGGACTCCGGCGGACGCGGCCTGCTGTATATCTACACGGGCTACGCGGCGGTGCTGCGCGGGGAATCCATCGAGGAGCTGATCCAGCAGAGCACCGGCGCCGATGACGGATCCTTCCGCGACGACCACGACGCCATCATCGACCTGAACTTCGAATATCACGTGGCCTTCTCCCTGCGCTCCCTGAGCGAGGACTATTCCCAGAGCGATGTGGACTCCATGCGCCGCCGCCTCAACCGCATCGGCAACATGGTCAACATCGACGGCGAGGCCGCGCCCTACCGCGTGCACGTCCACACCAACGACCCCGGCGACGCGCTGCAGTTCGGCGTGGAACTGGGCGAGGTAACGGACATCGAGATCGTCAACATGGCCGCCGAGCGCCGGGCCAAACAGCCCGCGCCCGCCGAGGAGGCCCCGGCCGAGCCCGAGGCGCCCGCGGAGCGCAAGAAGAGCGGCATGGTGGCGGTCTCCCTGGGCGACGGCTTCTCCCACATCTTCCGGGATCTGGGCGTGGACGTGGTCGTGGAGGGCGGCCAGACCATGAACCCCTCCATCGACGATATCCATCAGGCCATCATCCACTGCAACGCCGAGACCGTGTACGTCTTCCCCAACAACGGCAACGTGGTGATGGCGGCCAACCAGGCGGCCGAGATCGCGGACTGCAAGGTCTTCGTGATCCCCACCAAGAACGTGGCCATGGGCATCGCCGCGGCGGTGGCCTTCCAGCCCGACGCCGAGGGCGAAAAGAACGCCGAGGCCATGAAGGAAGCCGCCGAGAACGTGAAGACCGCCACGGTGACCTTCGCCGTCCGCGACAGCGAGAACAACGGCGTCACCATCCACGAGGGCGACTTCATCGGCCTGCAGAACGGCCAGATCGCCTGCGCCGGCGGGGACCTGGACGAGGTCATCACCCGGACCATGGACGCCGTCATGACGGAGGACGACGAGCTGATCACCGTCTATTACGGCAGCGACGTCAGCGAGGAGGACGCCAAAAAGATGGCGGACCAGATCGCCGACAGCTATCCCGACTGCGACGTGGAGTGCCTGGCCGGCGGCCAGCCCCTCTACTACTACCTGATCTCGGTGGAATAAGACATGGAACTGTCAGCCATCAAGGGCATTGGCCCGTCGCGGCTGGATGCATTGCGCGCAATGGGCATCGGCTCATTGCGCGATTTATTGTATATGCTCCCGGTGCGCTACGAGGACCGGACGCGCCCGCAGCCCCTGCGGGAGCTGCAGCCCGGGCAGCCCTGCATGGTGGCGGGCGTGGTGCGGGAAGCCCCGAAGTTCAGCGCATTCGGAGGACTGACGCGGGTCACCGCCTCCCTGCAGTGCGAGGACGGACGCCTGTCCCTGGCGTGGTTCAACCAGCCCTGGATGATGCAGCAGCTGCCTGTGGGGGAGCCCCTCATGCTCTACGGCCGCCTGGCGGAGAAGAACGGCCGCCGCACCCTGCAGAACGC
>JAEEGL011101923.1_pt1 | contig 11334 bp, 10 predicted proteins | sample 9134231 | NCBI WGS metagenome assembly JAEEGL01 (sample SAMN16246548, study PRJNA631951) | gut metagenome | biome: gut microbiome; feature: rumen; material: fiber-attached | host: Bos | place: Iran: Karaj | collected 2018-10
AAAAGGCGAGTGTTTTCCTCATTGGCATTCGTATATTCATTTAATATTTTTTGCCTCTGGCTTTCCTCCATCGTGATTACAAGAGTGTTTTCGGAAAAATCCGAATCCATCAATTGCTTAGAGGAATAATCCTTCAGCGTGGTTCCATTACTGATTAGTATTGCTTCAGCCTTCTGATTAAGCGGCTCTGGAAACTGAACAATCAAACCTCTGGCCTCACAAATAATAGGCCTTGTGTGCTCAATGCTGTGGAATATCGCCGCAGCCATTGGCGCCCTGGAGGTTCCGCTTCCCGAAGCAAAAATCACTCTATTAATTTCTTTCATTCCATTATCTCCTGACTGCTATACCACTATACTTCTATTGTCTTTTGGCCTGCAGCCTTAAGCAATCTGTTCATAATTGCCTGCCCCATCTTTGGAGTGGCAAAGCTTTCTGAATAGATTACATCTACACCAATCTCATCAAACTGACGAAGGATATCGTATAGATTATGAGCTATGCTTCCTTCATCTGCTCTGTCTCCAATAACAAGCACGTGACCATCTGAATATCTATCCGCTGATTCAGATGTAGCGATAACACCTACTCGCTGTCCCTTGGCAAGAGCTTCTTTTGTCATTTGATTTATTGTGGAAACTACTACATCTTCTTCCCCTGAGATAATAGTTAAGTCTCCTTTTGGTGCATAGTGCTTATATCTCATGCCAGGCGCCTTTGGCCTAGCACCTGATGTGGTTCCCTTGTCATTGTAAACAATGCCTGGGTCCATTCTGACCTCTCCTACCACCTCTCTTAGCATATCCATATTGATATAGCCTGGGCGAAGGATTGTTACCACATCCTCTGTCAAATCTACGATTGTAGATTCAAGACCTATGTCTACTGAACCGCCATCTAATATGGCTTCGATTTTACCAGACAAATCCTCGTATACATGGCTTGCCTTTGTAGGGCTTGGACGGCCAGATGTATTAGCACTAGGCGCTGCTATCATACATCCGCTTTCTTCTATAAGTGCAAGTGCAACTGGATTGTTTGGCATTCTTACTGCTACTGTATCAAGACCGCCTGTTGTTTCGTAAGGAACCACTTCGTTTTTGTTAACTACCATTGTAAGTGGTCCTGGCCAAAAAGCATCCGCAAGCTTCTTAGCATTTTCAGGTAAATCTGTTGATATAGCCTCTAATTGTGAAAACTTCGCGATATGAACAATAAGTGGGTTGTCCGATGGACGTCCCTTCGCTGCATATATCTTTCGCGATGCCTCTTTATCTGTAGCGTCTCCGCCTAATCCGTATACTGTTTCGGTTGGAAAAGCTACAAGTCCGCCGTTTCTTAATATCTCTGATGCCTCTTTAATATATTCCATATTTAAAGGCTCAGATGATACATCCATAATCCTAGTAATCATACTCAAAATTATAACACTTTTACTTTATAACACAAACCCTTTAAAACGTCACAGAACTTTAAAAAACGTGATTTTTCTGTGTCTTATATGCAATTACATAATTTATAAATACTTTGCAATTACGTTCCAAGCGGCTGTGTTATCAAAACCTTTCTTCCAAAATGCGCCGCCAGCTAATCCATAATTATCCATAACCTTAAGCTTCTCCTCAAGGGAAGCTTCATCCTCTACCCATACCTTGTATGTTGTGTTTTCTTTTACATATTCGCCGTAATACTGACCTGTTGCATCGTCCCATGTTGTAGAGACTCCGTTAGTATTAAGATATGTCTGGACTGCGTCCATTCCATACGCCTTGCTGGAAATGCTACCATCCTCTGCAACTTCCCAAACTCTGCAGTAGAAAGGCATTCCAAGAACAACCTGCTCTGCTGGTACTTCTTCTAGGGTATCCTTTACCCCCTGTTCAACCCAGCCTATAGATGCAACCGAACCTGCTTCCTCGCTGCCATTGTAGTGCTCATCATAACCCATGATGATTACATAGTCAGCATAATTAGCCTGTTCCTTGCGGTTGTAGCCAGCAGATGATGCTGTTGGCACATAATTATCTACTGATAATATGATATCGTTCTTTTCACATTTGATTGAAAGCTCCTTGATGAACTGAATGTAGCCATCTGAGGCTGCACCAGCCAGCTGCTCAATATCAATGTTTATACCGTCTAATCCGTAAGTGATTGCCTGTGCAATCAGATTGTTAACAAGAGCATCTCTAGCACTAGTTGTATTTAAAACTGTTGTTGTATCAACGCTGGTATCTTCAAGGTTACTGATAAGTCCCCAAACCTGAACGCCTGCTGCATGGCAAGTGCTTACATAGCTGCTGCTTGCAATTGAAGCAATGCCGCCTTTGTTATCGTTCAAATGAAACCATGTTGGAGAGATTACATTTACCTTACCTGAATCTGCCAACACGCTTGCAACATCGGCGTTTGCAGCCTGTGATGTTACCTGGTGCCACAACAATGATATTTTCTTGCCTGTATTGATGTGATTATAGGTTCTTTTTGGAAGTGTAGCCTCAACGGTTACTTCCTTCTGGGCTGAAATCTTGTTGTTTTTCATGTATCCCATTACACCATTTTCAGATACAACGAAGCTCCACTTGCCTGTATCTCTAACTACGGTGATGTTTTCACCCTTTGTTACATCTTCCAAAATAGGACTCTTTGGGCCATTTAAGATTCTTATCTGGGTCTTGCCCTTTGCTGTAGCTGTCTGCTTTTTATAGCCAGCTGGTTCTACAACAACTCTGTCTGGATTTTCAAAATATGTATACTGGAAATCTGTAAGAAGCTTCATGTAATCAGCCAAGATAAACACTGTGTCGTCCTTAGCGATTACTATGTTGTTATCCATTGTATTGTTGGACTTGTCCACAAGATAGCTGTTGTTTCCAAGTGTAGCTGTGTAGATTTCAGTATCGGTTGCATATCTAAGAGTGATTTCAGATGGGTCGTAAACATATCCATCATCTAAATAATCCTTTACGAATCCAAGCTCGAAGTAAATCTTACCGCTGTCTACCATAGCGTAGCCATGGGCCAAATCCTCTGCTGGCTCCATGTATTCGCTGTTAAGCACCACTGCTGCTTCCGCTTCATGATTTAATGTGAAGTATTCGGTCAGTTCAACATGCTCCTTGGTTGGTGTGTATTTCTTAATTGCGTACATTCCCACAATTAAAACCGCAAGAAGCATAACCCCTGTCGCTATATATATGTAGCCTCTAGGTACTCTATATCTCTTTTTTCTTCTTCTGTTATGTGTATTATGTCGATAGCTCATAAGCATCTCCCTCATATCTATATTCCGTTAAAGTATAACAAAATAACGGTATAAATTCCACTTTTCGCCCAATATTTCACTACGCCAAAAAGAGGGCTTAACGCCCTCTAAAAAAATTCATTCCTATCATAAAAAAATATTTGTCTAATCTTTTTAATTGATTCCGTTGACGATATTGAAATCCCTAGGAAATAAAATTTTCGCAGCTACTTTATAATTTGAATCAAAGGCTCAAAGTCACTTTCCTTTAATCGGAAAGGGTTATCAATGATTGGTCTGACAAAAACATTCCATTTGAATTCTTTTTTTATTCTTAACACTTCGTTTATGTCGTTTTTTAAATTTATATATGAAATGTTTTTCATACAATCTCCTTTCAGTTTATTTGATATTTGGTACACATTACGACTGCACCATGATGTCATCGAACCAATCAATAGCTTTGTATCGCATCTTTGAAAAACAATGCTATTAGTTTCTGAATAACTAGCGAAATCTACTACTATAAATCCTTCCCAGCTGTCTATTAGTTGTATGGCTTCATCCACATCACAGGCAAGCACATAGGTTACACCTTTGTACAAAAATCCCGTATAGCCATCAAAGTTAATCTGCCTATCACCTACAACTACCAGCAGCTGACTATCATCACAAAGTTCTATATATAAAGTCTTTTTCTTTAAGCCTGAATATAAGAAATTTGCAATGCTTAAGGATAAGTGGGTTACTCCCAATTTTGGTGATGCGCCAATTACTCCTATGATCTTTTTGTTTTGTTTTGTAAATTTTAAATTTTTTGTCGACATTTTACGTCGAAATAGTTTAATAGCAAAGTTTTTCATCCTGCAATATCTTTTGGATAATCCTTTCCTCTTCTTTGGATAATCTCATGATGCTTGTAGAATGCGGATACATATAAACCTTCTTTTTAAGGCTTTTGGCTAGCTTTATCATATTTAGCTTTCCTGCCATGTTTCCTATTATAGTTACGGTTTTATCACCTATCCAATCTGGGAAGCACTGCTTTTGCCAAGGAGCACCGCCTGCAATTACGATAATCTTATCGCAATCTAAGGCTGCTTCCATATCTACCCCACAATCTATTAGGTATACACCTTTAGGAGGCTTTTGTGTTTCAACGGCTTCTCCATAATTAAGAATGCCTCTGAAGTTATCGTGGTATAAAATTCCATCCTTTATTTTTGCACCATCAAGATTTTCCATTAGGTTATGGACGTTATCGCCCTTTTCATCCTTGTAATATGCGTCAGTCCCCTTTTTATTTAGGAAAATACACATATTCATGGCTATTCTTGTTGCACCTACAGCGTGAGCCGCGCCCACAACTGCTATTTTTTTGCAGAGATACCTTTTATCCTCATATTTATTAATTGTTTTATCCTGCAATTCAAGCAATCGATTTTTTAATATTGTTATAGAACTGATTCTATTATTTATATCTTCATCAGTTGCCTGACTTACTAATTTTCTTAACTTATAATCATCTTTTTCTAAACTGTTTTTCTGCATAAATTCAATAATCTTGCCTACGCCAAAAACATCACATCGTTCATCTAAAGGACCAGCCTTCAGTTGTTCTGGTGCAGCCCAATTAATAGTGCCTAGGGGCCTTGCCTTTGCTGCTTCAGATTTCCTAACTGCTATGCCAAAATCAATTAGACGTACAGTGTCATTCTGCAATATTACATGCTCAGGCTTCATATCTCGATAAAGAATTGGTCCTCCATCGGCATTATGCAAAGCCTCTATAACATTGCATAGACTTATAGCAATATTTAATAGCGTTTCCTTGGTGATTGTTGTATCTAGCAGATACTCTCGTAGAGATTGACCCTCTACATATTCCTCAACCAGGTAGTACATTTCATCTGTATCTTCTACGCTTATAATGGTGGGTATTTGGGATGATTTAATCCCTTGTAAAAGATGTGCTTCGGATAGGATGCTGTGTGCATTAGGATGTGCCCTGTGAATAGCCTTAAGAATCCTTAATGCTCCTATCTTTTTGTAATTGACAAGTAATACTGCTGTAGCTGCTGTTTCTTGCAGTATCTGAACTATGTCGTACCTGTCTGAAATACCATCAGGTATCATATTACATCAGCTCCTTCCTTTCGGAAAGGCATCTCGCAGATAAGTTTATATCACATATAAAATTACATTGCAACCCCTAATTTATTTTTCACCACATTTCTATAACGGTGTAATTTTATAAAAATTTAATATTTTTATCACGATTTCTATAGCTTCTTTCCTTTACATTCCGATATAATATATATATAATTCGAATAAGAAATTTGCTTAGGACGCATCTTATTTCGATTCGGGAGGTGATTTTTATGAAGATTGAAAGAATCAACGAGAACCAGATCAGATGCACTCTTTCGAGAGAAGATTTAATCAGCCGCCACATCAAGCTATCAGAGCTTGCTTACGGCTCAGCCAAAGCCAGAGAGCTTTTTAGAGAGCTTATGGAACAGGCTGCATACCAGTACGGTTTCGAAGCAGAAGACATTCCGCTTATGATAGAAGCTATACCACTTTCATCCGAATCCATTATTCTGCTTGTTACTAAGGTAGAAAATCCTGATGAGTTGGATACACGTTTTTCCAGATTCTCTGAAGATGATGACGATTTCGATGATGATGATATGGATGTTACCGATGCACCAGCTAAACCATTCAATGAATCGGCAGCTGATGACATTTTAAATATCTTTAACAGCCTAATAGAAAAGGCTCAGAAAGCTATAGCCGCTTCACCAGAAGCAGCAGCCAAGGAAGGCTTACCTGTAGACATTACTAAGATGTTTGTTTTCGACAATCTTGATGATGTCATTAGATTATCAGGTGTTCTAGCAGGTTTTTACACTGGAAAGAATTCTCTTTACAAGAGTCCATTTGATGACAAATACTATTTAGTAGTTAGCAAGTCTGAAGACTCAGCCGAGACCTACAATAAGGTTTGCAATATCTTATCCGAATATAGCAACCAACAGAACTATGTAGTTGGCACAAGCCAGTACATGTCAGAGCATTACGAAATAATGGCTGAGGGCGATGCAATTCAAAAGCTCGCCACAATTTAAGCAAACAAAAAAGAACCAGAAGCTTCTGGTTCTTTTTATTTGCTCATTAAGCCTTTGAATCTAAGAATGTATTAATCTCTTCTACAAGATCATCAGCATCGATACCGTGTACCATAGCTGCCTCCTCAATAGTTTCCATCTGAGATGATGGACATCCGAGACAGTGCATGCCGATATTAAGTAAAATAGGTGCTACGTCAGCATCGATCTGAAGAAGCTCACCAATCATTGTTGCCTTTGATACTCTTGCCATTTCAAATACTTCCTTTCTTGATTTGATTTCAATTGATAATACCATGTATTTAGATTTTTCGCAATTGATTATAGATATTGTTAATACATAGTTAATAAATAGGTTAGTTTGTTATTGACTAAGTTGTGTACACAATTTAAACTCGTGTTAGCCTAAATCAACAGAAGTTAGTTTGTGTGAACCGTTTTACTCCTTGATTTATCAATAATTTTTAAAATTCTAATTTTGTTCTTGATTTAGACACAATTTAGATGTATTATAAGGACATCAACTCGTAATTGATAATTTTTATTAATTATATTTAAGGAGGAATTTTATTATGGCATACGTAATTTCTGATTCATGTGTATCATGTGGTACATGCGAGCCTGAGTGCCCAGTAGGAGCTATCTCTCAGGGAGATTCACAGTTCAACATCGATGCAGGTGCATGTGTTGATTGTGGTACTTGTGCAGGTGTTTGCCCAACAGGCGCTATCGCTCAGGGCTAATCATTAAGTAATAACTTAATCAAGAAAACCGGTTAAAAAGAGCATCGCTTTCGCGATGCTCTTTTTTATTACTTTATTCATCATGATTTGAATACTGGCTACGGTCGCGGTTTGCGAAACGAGTGTATTCAGGTAACCAAGTAAGCTCAATGGTTCCGATAGGACCGTTACGTTGCTTAGCTACGATGATTTCTGATACATTCTTAAGCTCTGTATCGTGATTATAGTAATCATCACGGTAGATGAACATAACCACGTCGGCATCCTGCTCGATGGCACCGGATTCACGAAGGTCAGACATCATTGGACGATGATCTGGACGCTGCTCAACGGCACGGGAAAGCTGCGACAGTGCAATAACTGGTACATTCAGCTCTCTGGCAAGACCCTTTAGTGAACGAGAAATCTCTGAGATTTCCTGCTGTCTACTTTCTGATTTTCCATTACCTGACATCAACTGCAAGTAGTCGATGATGATAATAGAAAGGCCAAATTCCATTTTAAATTTTCTACATTTACTACGAAGCTCTCCAATTGAGATACCTGGTGTGTCATCGATGATAAGCTTTGAATTACCGATTTTACCGGCACCCTCGATAAGGTTTTCCCAATCTGCTTCCTGCAGATTACCGGTACGAAGCTTCTGGGCATCTACCCTGGATTCCAATGCAAATAGACGGTTAACCAGCTGCTCCTTTGACATTTCAAGTGAAAATATGGCTGCGCATAAATGCTCGTGGATAGTGATATGCTGTGCCAGGTTAAGAACGAAGGCTGTTTTACCCATTGATGGACGGGCCGCAATAAGAATAAGGTCAGATGGCTGCAAGCCTGCAGTCTGTCTATCCAAATCAATAAAGCCAGTTGGTATACCAGTAACTACGCCGCGCTGCTTTGATGCCTGCTCAATCTTTGCAATGGCATTCATAACAACCTGCTTGATTGGCACATAATCTGTGTTTCCACGGTTCTGAACCAGGGCGAATATGTCATGCTCAGTCTGATTAAGGATGGTATCAACCTCTTCTGAACCTTCGAAGCACATATTCTCGATATTCTGATTTACCTTAATGATATTTCGAAGTACTGCTTTATCCTTTACGATATTGGCATAGCTTTTGGCGTTTACTGTTGTAGGAACGCCCAATACCAATTCCTGTATAAACTCCAGGGACGCGAATTCTGGTGGAACTCCCTTTTCCTTAAGCTTGTTCTGCAAAGTTACCTCATCTACAGGCTCGCCAGCGTTGTAAAGCTCAACGATAGCTTCGAAAAGCATTCCATACTGTTGGTGGTAGAAATCATCCTTAATAAGGATTTCGGAACATTCCACAATAACGTCCCTATCTACAATCATCGAACCAATAACAGACTGCTCTGCCTCTAGAGAATTAGGCATTTGTCGTTTGATTACGTCTTCCATTAATTATTCCCCTAAATTATTATTGTTCTGACACATGAACCCTAAGTGTTGCAGTCACCTTTGGATGAAGCTTAACCTTAACCTCGTATGTTCCAAGAGCTCTGATTGGGTCATCAAGGACGATTTTCTTTTTATCGATTTCCTTACCGTACTGCTTCTTAGCTGCCTCAGCGATTTCTTTTGTAGATACTGAACCGAAGGTACGTCCGCCTTCTCCTGTTTTGATTTTGGTCTCGACCTTCCACTCAGCAATTTCTTTTTCAAATGCCAAAGCGGCCTCATAGTTTTCCTGAGCTACCTTTTCATCGTGCTTATTCTGAAGCTTAAGGTCGTTAAGTGCTGCGTTTGTAGCCTCAACACCAAGCTTTTTCTTGAACAACATGTTTCTTGCATAGCCTTCGCTAACTTCTACTACCTCACCCTTCTTTCCGAGTGATTTTACATCTGCAAGTAATATTACTTTCATAGTTTGATTTCTCCTTCTTCTAGCATTTTATCTATTGTAACTTCAAGGTCCTCACGAACCTCTTCCAATGTTCTGTTTTGGATTTGGGCGCCAGCAATATTTACATGGCCGCCACCGCCCAGACGTGCCATAATTCTTTGTACATCTATCTCATCGATTGAACGAGAGCTTATGAAAATCTTGTCCATGAACTTTGTAAGAACAAAGGAAGCCTTTATTCCTACGATATTTAAAAGCTCATTGGCTGCCTGTGCGCCTACAACTGTAGGGCTTTCAAGATTTCCATCTGGTTCGCATTCTGCAATAGCAAATGCATCTCTGTAAACTGTTGCGTTTCTAACGATTTCAGCACGTGCCTTGTAGGTTTCCATATTTTCACGAAGCATCTTTCTAACACGCGTAACCTCGGCGCCATTACGACGAAGGAAAGCTGCTGCTTCAAATGTACGGACACCAGTTTTTGTCATAAAGTTGTTAGTATCAATAAGGATACCAGCGTAAATACAATCAGCCTCTGTTGGGTTGATGTTGATTTTGTCTGCAAAATACTGCAATACCTCAGCAATCATCTCACTAGCAGATGATGCATAAGGCTCGATGTAAGAAAGAATTGGGTTTTCAATTGTTTCCTCCACCTGTCTGTGATGGTCGATTACTACTATATTTTTGTTCTTTGCAAGAAGTCCTGGACATTCCACGTAGCTTGGTCGGTTTGTATCCACAACCATGATGAGTGTGTTGTCATTGCACAAATTAAGGGCCTGCTCGCTGGTGATAAACATATCATCAGGATATTCTTCTCTTTCAGTAAAGGACTCAACTACTGGTCGCATAGAACTTGTAATGGTGTCGATTACAATGTTTACTGGCTTACCGATTTCCCGGCCTGCGCAGTATACACCTACAGATGCACCTAAGCAATCCGCATCTGATAAATTGTGGCCCATAACGATGATTCGCTCTCTGGTTTCCATTAATTCCCTGAGGGCCTGAGCCTTAACTCTTGCTTTAACACGTGTGGTACGTTCAACTTCCTTACCGTGTGTACCATAATAAGAAACATTCTGGCCGTTCTTAACAACAACCTGGCAACCACCTCTGGCTAATGCTAAATCTATTGCCACATGTGCGTACTGAGCCTTTTGTGTGTAATTATCACTGCCAAGACCAACACCGATACTGATGGTGATTTCTTTATCGTTACCCATCTTAAGAGTGGTGATATCTTCAACAAGTGAGAACTTATCCTCTTCAAACTGCTGTAAATATTTGTGCTGGAAAACGATTAAATATTTGTCCTTTTCAAGACGTCTAACGATGGCGTTTGCCTCGCCAAAATACTTGTTAATCTTTCTATCTAATAAAGCTAAAAGCATTGAACGCTTTGCGTTTTCTACCTGCTCGAAAACTTCATCATAATTATCTACATATAGAAGAGCCATAACCATTGACTGGTCATTAATCTTTGCCTTTGTAGCCTGAATATCTGTCTCATCAAAAAGAATGATGGCTACCATTCCATCCTGAGATTCTTCCATCTCCATTGGAATGTTTCCACCAGAAAGTGGCTCTCTCATGTCTAATCTCTGCAAGCATGCCAAATATTTTCTATCATTATATTCAATATGGAGGTCGAAATTATCGTCCTTGGCATGGTCTATACCTTCACGTGTAATTTCTGAAAAGATGCTTGTTATTGACTTGTTGTAGGTTTTGCTTTTATCCACCAGCTCCTTGAACTCTTCGTTCATCCAGATAATTTTACCTGTTGAATCTAAAAGAACATAAGGTAATCGGAAGTTTTTAATGAGCTCCTTTTGAACAGTTCCATAGTGAACAGCATAATCTACAATTGTGTTTTTGAAGGATTTAAGATTAGCCCTGTAATATATGTAGCAAATGATTCCATATACAAAGACGAATGAAGTCATTATTCCTGCTATTTTTGTATCTACAAAGCTTACCACGATACAGCCTATTAAGAAGATAATAAGCATGTACAGAGGGAATCTTAGATATCGCTTTAAACGATTATTGTATTTACTTTCTTCCATAATAACAATCTCCCTATGTTATTAATATATACACTCCAATGTATTATACCACACTAACACTTCTTTTATATACATTATATCTTTAACTATAGTGTAAATGCTCAATTTCAGAGGTCTGTATTTGTGCACTTTTAACATCGGGCTGTCAAAATAACGAAAGGATTTTGTAATTTTTGGTTATTCTAACATTGTTCACAATTTCTCCATTTTTTATAATCGTAGATAGTTAAAGGGAGATTCCCAAATAGATTTTAAAAAAAGAGAGGATTTTTA
>JAEEGL011641970.1_pt1 | contig 11334 bp, 10 predicted proteins | sample 9134231 | NCBI WGS metagenome assembly JAEEGL01 (sample SAMN16246548, study PRJNA631951) | gut metagenome | biome: gut microbiome; feature: rumen; material: fiber-attached | host: Bos | place: Iran: Karaj | collected 2018-10
CGGGGGGTAGGTTGATAGAGGCCGGCGGCGACGTCGGCAGTAGATTGATGATAGAGACCGTCTCTGCAAAGAGAAGGGGACAGAACCCGGCTTATGATGTTGCCGTTCATTTTTTATTGACGAACGATGAAACGGACGAAGACCTATTCACTGATGGCGGTGCTGGCGGGCTGTCTGGCCGCCACCGCCTGTATCCACCAGGGAGAACTGGTGGAGGTTCCCGCCACCTTGATGCACTACCAGCACAAGCCCACTGAGGCCAAGCTCCTGGCCGTGGCCAAGACCTACGCCGAGGCCATAAACCGCAACCTGAAGCAGCAGGCCCCCTACCCGGGGCAGTATGCCGACTATGGCGTGGCGCTGGCACGCCTGGGCTGTACGGAGCAAGCCAATGTGATGTTCAACAACGAGAAGTTCCTTTTCCCAAACAGCACGCTGTATGTCGACATGCTGAAGCAGACTCTGACCCCAAGTCAAAGCGCGGACAACCATATCGACACCTCGATGATTGACCTGCATACTCTGGACACCATCCACGTCACCCTCACCCCCGAGGAGGAGGCCCTGCAACGCCAGCTGGAGGAAGACCCCGCCTACAAGCAGAAGATGAAGGAGCAAGCCAAAGCCGAACGCGAACGCCAAGCCGAGTTGAAGCGGAAGGCAAAGGCCGAGCAGGAAAAGGCACGCAAAGCCCAGCGCGAAGCCGAGAAACAGGCTTTGAAAGCCGAACGCGCCCGCCAGGACAGCATTGCCCGTGCCCAGCGCGAGCTGAAGAAACAACAGAAAAATACCGAGTCATGAGAAAAGTATTGTATATCGTCCCGATGCTCTTGCTGTTCCTTGTTGCGGGCTGCAAGAGCGAGAAGAAGGTGACCACATACAGCGACCTGTACAAGGAGAAGCCTGTGAGCATCCTGATTGCACCCGTGCAGGACAACGCCAAGCGCCTCAACGCCAAAACCTCGCAGGACGAGGTGGTAAACAACGAACTCACCGCTGCGGCGCACTACATGCGGCAATGTCTTTCCACCCCGTTGGCCAGTCAGGGCTACTACACCACGGCCCCTTTGGCCTCCGATTTGATTATTGAAAAAGCCGGCAAGGACTACCGCAAGCTGATGAATGGCGACATCAGCGACTTGATCTCCCGCTTTGGAATAGACGCCGTGCTGCTGGTGGCCATACACAAATGGCAGCAGCCTGAGGTGAACGAGGTTGTGGTCTATACCGAGTACACCCTGCGCTCCACCAAGAGCGGCATGGAGTTGATGCACACTTGGGTGCGCGGCAACAAGATTCAGCCCGTCGACGTGAAGGGCGACCCCGTAGAGCTGAGCACCGACGACGAGTTCATGGCCAAGAACCAGATGGACAGTCGCCTTGCACACAAGTGCATCCTGCTGCAGCAGATGAGTGATTTTGCCCTGCGCAATATCCCCACCAGCGTCAGCCGCTGGCATTTCCAGCACGACCGCTACATCCCGTCCAACCCTGTGTTCTACAGCTTCACCATCAATCCCGACGGCAGCGTGGAGCGTTCCAGCTACAACGAAGACGCTTTTGGCAATGAGTGTTTCACAGATTGAACTTTCGTTGACCCCTGCGCTCTATGAGTGGCGCACGTTGAAGCAGGGGCACACCACGGTGGCAGTGGACGTGCTGCGAGCCACCACGGCCATCTGTGCAGCCTTTGCCGCAGGAGCCGAGGAGGTTGTTCCCTTAGACAGCCTCGAAGCCCTCGAAGCCTACCGCCACAGGGGCTACCTGCGTGCCGCCGAGCGTGGAGGGCAAAAGGTGGGCGACGCCGAATACGGCAATTCCCCGACAGAGTATATGGCCAGCGACCTGCACGGCAAGCGGATGGCCTACAGCACCACCAACGGGACGGTATCCATACTTCGAGGCAGCGATGCCGACCGCACGCTGGTGGGCTGCTTTGCCAACCTTGATGCCCTGACCCAACTGCTGATAGAGCAGCCGCAGGACCTGGTAATCCTTTGCAGCGGATGGAAGAACGACTTCTCCGTCGAGGACACCCTCTTTGCCGGAGCCCTGTGCCGCAAACTCTTGTCCAGCGGCCAATACACCTCGCACAATGATGCCGTGATGATGGCCATGACACTGTGGGACAGTTGCGATGGCGACCCCTACCACTTCAGCCTCCGCTCTGCCAGCCATGTGCAGCGACTCATCGGTTTCGGAGCCGAGGCGGACATCGAGTTTGCCTTTAAACCCAACACATGCCCGCTGGTACCACGCCTTGAAAACGGTGCATTGACTTGTAAACGATAATCCCGACTCAGTCTTCCCCAACATGAAACATTATTCAACCATCCTCATCGCCCTTCTGGTTCTGTGCCCTGCAGCCTTGAGGGCGCAACACTCCGACACCCTGACGTGCGGCTTCGACCATAGCATCCAGTGGAGCCAGTTGGCCACCCCATCCTTGCTGATGACCACTGGGACAATAATATCCTTCACCCCATCCCTCCACAACAAGATTGACCTTGGCGTGCGCGACTGGGCACAGCGCGACGGACACAATCGGTTCGAAATTGAGAACACGCTGCAGTACATCCCCATCTCGTCCGTGGTGCTGCTGAAAGCGTGTGGCCTGGAGTCCCGCCACAACTGGCGCGACATGGTCTGCCTCGGTGCTGGCTCGGCCTTGATCACCATCCTGCTCGGCAATCTGGGCAAATACACCTATCAAGTAGAACGGCCCTATTCGGGTGTCTTCAACAGTTTCCCTTCCGGCCACACCACCACGGCCTTCTTCGGAGCCGAAATGCTGCGACGGGAATACGGCGAAGAGTATCCCGGCATCGCAGTGGCGGGTTATGCCATCGCCACGGGTGTCGGCGTGATGAGGGTATACAACAACCGTCATTGGGTGTCCGACGTTCTGGCCGGGGCGGGATTAGGCATCCTCAGCACCTCGCTCATGTATTGGCTGGCACCCTACCTGCGTTTCTAACCGCTCAGCACCATGCAACCCATTGCTCACATCGAGAGTTGTTTCAGCACCAAGTTCGGCATCCCCCGCCAAGCGGGCATCGTGGAGACTCCCGCACGTGTGGTCTTTGAGCCCGAATACCGCATTCCCGAAGCCGTGAGAGGAATAGAGGATTTCGACTACATCTGGCTAATATGGCAGTTCAGCCAAGCGGTGCGCCAGGACTGGTCGCCCACGGTGAGGCCTCCCCGGCTGGGCGGCAATCGGCGTATGGGGGTTTTCGCCACGCGCAGCCCTTTCCGGCCCAACGCCATCGGGCTCTCATCGGTGCGACTGCTGAAAGTGGAAATTGAACCCACCTTAGGCCCCGTGCTTCACATTGCCGGCGCCGACCTGATGGACGGCACACCCATCTTCGACATCAAGCCTTACCTGCCCTATACCGACAGCCATCCCACAGCCCGCAGTGGCTTTGCCCCTCAGGCGGCAGATGCACTTCTGGCTGTGGACTGCCCCAAGGAACTGCTCTCGTTGCTGCCCGCAGATTTGCGGCAGGGACTGCTCGACGTGCTGGCACACGACCCGCGGCCACAATATCAACACGACCCCAGCCGCATCTACGGCATGGAGTTTGGCGGTTTCGAAATCAAATTCAGTGTTGCAGAAGGCACTGCCCGTGTGGCAGACATCCAACCCCTGTCCTCTCGTCCCGATCCGTCTACGGCTCAATAGCCCACCTCGTAGCGTTCGCCGTCGGCGGCAATCTCCGTGTTGGGGAACACGGTCCGAGCCTCTTCCAACAGCTTCTCCGGCTCCTTAAACCTGGCGCTGATATGCGTCAGGAGCAGACGCTTGGCATGTGCTTTCTCGGCCATCGTGGCGGCCATAACGGTGGTGCAGTGCAACTTCTCCTCAGCCACCGATGTGAAACCGCGGTCGAAGGTACTCTCCATGCAGAGCAGGTTCACCCCCTCAATATATGGCAGAATCGATTCGGTGTAGGTTGTGTCGCTGCAATAGGCATAGCGGCGCGGAGGGTTGGCTCCACGCGGCTTCTCCTCCACAAGATAGCCGTAGGTCGGAACCGAGTGCACCAAGGGGAAGGCGTAGACGCGGCACAGCTCGCTCTCAAACAGCAGCTCCATCCCATCCGTGAAAGAGAGTTCATGGTAGGTGAGGCCAAAGTCGATGTGACTGCCGGAGACCTCCAAGAACAGCTCCATGGCCTGACGGATGCCAGCAGGGGCATAGACCTCAACAGGCTGTGTGCGACCACACAGATGCATGCTGCTCAGCAATCCCGGCAACCCGAAAAAGTGGTCGCCGTGCAGGTGGGTGATGCAGATTTGCGAGATGCCCTGCATCTTTTGATGGTAGACACGGAGCTGGGTCTGCGTGTTCTCGCCGCAGTCAAACAATATGCGGAAACCATTCACGTTGACCACCTGCCCGCTGCAATGGCGTGACACCGTGGGGAGCGCGGCCCCGGAGCCCAATATGGTAGTGTAGAAATTCAACAGCTAACTTAATTCTCGTAATAAATGATGGCACCCGTTGTGGGGTCGAACAGGGCTTTGAAATGCTTGTGAGGCAAGTCAATCACAGGACCGAACTGAGCCACAGGCAGCGTCACCTGATAGTCGAACAACTCGCACGACAGACGCAACTGAGCCTGTGAGGGCAGACGGTACTTGAAATTGCCTTTGTGCAGGAAGGGTATCAAATGGCGCTTGTTGCCAAACGAGCGCACCTTATGCATAGACTTGTCCGGGCGCAGGGTGCAGACCACGGGCAGAGCCCCATAGTCGTCGCTCTCGCAGATGCCCTCGCTGCGCGAAAAGTAGAAGAGGACAAAGCGTTGCAGTGTATCCTTCTCGCTGCTCACGGGCTTGGGGTCGATAAAGAAATGCACCGTCTCCATGACGGGCTTGCCTATAAACTGGGCCATCAGCACGGCCTCCTTCTCCTCCAGCTGTTTCAGCAGCTCGCTCTTGCCCTCCGGGGTGTAGCGGTCGGACAGGGCGATGTCGGCCCTTGTGTCCTCCAGCTCGGCAATCTCCTCGGCAGCGGCCTGTGCACGCTGGCGCAACGAGCGCGGAGCCTTCTTGGTGGAAAGACCCGTAGGCTGTCCGGGACGGTCGCCGCGCACATAGAACGTGTCCGTACGGTCATAGAGGTTATAGGTGGGCAGCAGCTTGTCGGCCGTGGCATTGTGGAGCACCAGCTTGGCGTCGCCCGCGCTGGGAGGAGCCATCTGCATGGCCGGTCCCACCTCGGAGGCAACCTCTTTGGGCGTCATGCCCACGGCACAGAGCAGATGCCTGTTGTCCACCTGCACGGCTATGCCGCTGGGCGAGACAAGGAAATAGTTGTCCGGGTCGGCGCCCACGGTGTAGGAGGTCTGAACGTCGCGGATGCGGTAAGGTTTATCCACGTCGAAATTATCCAGAGCCAGCATCTCCGAAGCATACTCGCTGTATACCGCCTCGCTGAGGTCATAGTACATATACGTCACATCCACACAAATCTGCGTGCGGGGCAGAGCATAGAACAGGCCCTCGCCACTGGCGGCACCGTCATTGCCCACAGGCGAAACCGAATAGCATCCCGCCATCAGCATGGCGGCTGAAGCCAAAAGAAGAAACTTACGTAGCATATAATCCATCTCTTGTTAATAAATGATTCATTTCTTTTTTCTCACCCTGATGGCCACCAGTCCCAGGAAAGTCAGCAACCCGTTGACCAAGAGTATTTCAAAACCGAAGTGGTAGCCCGTCCACACCGGCACATACAGTTTCAGCAGGAACGAGAGCACCGGCGAGAGCACAGCCACCATGGGCACCCACACGTCGCGCACTTGCCACTTGGTGAAAAGCCCGAACGTGTACATACCCAACAACGGCCCGTAGGTGAATCCCGCCACATCAAACAGCGTGTCGATAAGCGACTGCGTGTGGAACGGTCTGAAGGCCACAATCACCAGCAAATACAGCATGGCAAAGCCCACGTGCACCCAACGTCTTTTCCGCACAGCCTGGCGCGTATCGCCCAGCCGTTCAAAGCCTAAGAAGTCATAGCAGAGTGTAGTGGTCAGTGCCGTCAGCGTGCCATCCGCACTCGAATAGCCCGCGGCAACCATCCCGATGATGAACACCACTGCCGTGAAAGTGTTAAGGTGAAACGCCACCGACGGGAAAATCTTGTCGCCCATCACGCGTCCGCTGGCATCCACCGGCAGCTCAAATCCCGTGCTCTGCGCGTAGGCTATCAGTGCCGCTCCGAGGCAAAGGAATATCAAGTTCACAATGATAAACAGCCCGCTGCTGGTCATCACGTTCTTCTGTGCGTCGCGCAGGTTCTTGCACGTCAAGTTCTTCTGCATCATGTCCTGGTCCAGACCCGTCATGGTGATGGTGATGAACATACCGCTCAGAATCTGTTTCCAGTAATACTTGCTTGCTGTCGGGTCCGTCTCAAACACGCGCGTATACCCCGCGTCGGCCGAACGGCGCAGCAGTTGCGGCAGGGAGATGTCCAACTCGCCCAAAATGGCAACCACCGTTGCCACCGCCGCCAACAGCAGAAAAGTAGTCTGAAGCATGTCCGTCCACACCACCGTCTTCACACCGCCGCGGAATGTATAGAGCAGGATAATAAAAATGAAAATCACAGCTATGGCCCAGAAAGGGAGGCCCCAGCCCTTGAAGACAAACTCATACAGCACAAACACCACCAGATACATCCTCAGCGCTGAGCCCAGCAAGCGGGACACTATGAAAAACAGCGCCCCGGTGCGCTCCGAGCGCACCCCGAAACGCTGCTCCAAATAACTATATATCGAGGTCAGATTCAGCTTGTAGTACAGCGGCAGCAGCACCAGCGCAATCACCGCATAGCCCAGCACATAGCCAAACACCAATGGCATGTAGGTAAACTGGCCGTAATACACCCCTCCGGGCACCGACAGAAACGTCACCCCCGACAGCGAGGCCCCAATCATGCCGTAGGCCACCACCGGCCACGGCGAACGCCGCTGACCGCGGAAAAAAGCATCGTTGCCCGACGTGCGACGTGACGAAAGCCACATCACGCCGAAAAGCAACACCGTATAGGCCACAAAACAGATTAACACAACCGTTTCCATACCTTCTCCAAAAAAAAATTGCAGTGCAAAGATACTAATTTTTTTCCAATCCCGTTATTTTTCGTAATTTTGAAAGCGCAAAACTGCGTTCAAATACATCCAAAAGTACGTACAACACATTAGCAGTAAGTATATTATGAAAAATAAGCAAATTCTGGTCCTCGCCCTTTTCTTGGGAATAGCAGGCTGTTTGGGGGCTCAAAACAACGACAACATACGCGGACGCATCAACGACCGCCCCAACCAAGCCGTCCAACGCCGCCCCAATGCCCCGCAGAAAAATGACCAGCGCATGCCCCAACAACTCTCCGACTGCCAGCGCGACGGTCTCCACGGCGAAGTGAAGAACGTCCTCTCCGTCATGTACGAGGCTGACGGGCGTGCCAACAACGCCGGCCGCGGCAGCATCCTCGAACGCCTCAAAACCGTATACAACCAGAAAGGACAACGCCGCAGCCAGTCATACCTCTCCAACGAAGAGGACATGATCTTCCGCACCAAGTACAAACACGACGACTTCGGCCTCGTCACCCTCGAACACATCCTCGACCCTGAAGAAAACGTTATTGGGCGCACATACTACATCTACGATGCCGACCTCATCCTCACCGAAGTCTACATCGAAGACGAAGAACGCCAAATCGAGAGCCGTGTTCTCTACAAATACGATGCCCAAGGCCGTCTCAGCCAGCTCAGCTACAACGACCAGCAAGGCAACCTCTTCCGCCGCGAAATCTACATCTACGGCGAGAACGACAACATCTACAAGACCGTCGTCTTCAACCCCCAGGGACAAAAAGTGCAGGAGATACGCTACGAATACGACCAGCACAACGAGCCCGTCAGCTCCACCCTCTTCGACTACTATGAAGACCCCAACGAACCCGAACTCACCATCACCCTTTACGAATACCGCTACGACGAAGAAGGCAACTGGGTGACACGCTACGAATACCAAGTGGAGAACGACAAGAAAATCCCCACCTACATCGTCGAGCGCGACATCAAATACTACTAATCCGCACCTCATCCCATTCAAATCATATCCAGCCCCGCCCCAAAAGGCGGGGCTGCTTGTTTCCACAAACTCCCTCACTCCACAATAGCCCAGTGCACCTCCGCTCCTTCTTGGTCAGTTGTTCCTCATTTGTTCCTCATTTGTTCCTCCTACATTGGATAAATGATGCAAGAAGTGAATAACAAGACAGCAATAACGAACGAACCCTCCCCGACCCAAACCCCTACCACCGACAGATAAACAGAATTGTAAACAAAAGTTAAATAATTGAAACAAGGGGCAAAAGCAATGGCATATTAGAATTTTTGCGTATTGTTTGTCAATTGAAAAACAAACACTACTACAATCCACCATCCTTTTTTTACAGCAACTTAATTAAAAACAAAGCAATCCAAAAATCAATAAATTATAGCATTATGGTAAAAATGAGACAAAAAACTACCAAACACCCACTATAAAAGTGGTGCAGTTTAAAGTTGAATTAGGTAATGAGTTCTCATCGGGAAGTACGGGGGGAGTTACCGATGATTTCAAAATGATTGAGCCCAACCCCACCAACGGACAATACATCCGCCGCGAACAAGGCTGGGATGGTTTTACTGAGATGTAATAAAAAGGAGGAAAGACAGATGAGAAAAACTTTTATTTTAAGCATGGCAATTGCTGTATTAGCTTTTGCAGGCTGCAAGAAAGAGAACAACGTCACCACACTTCGTGCCACCATTTCCGGCTTCCACAGCGCGAAGGATGCCAAAGTGTATATTGACGAGAATTACTATTCATGCTGGAACACTACGGGCGACCAAGTGATACTCAACACCAGCACACAGAACGTTTACAAGGATAACGACAACTATTTCCACATTGCAGTGTCTGAAGCCGACCAGAGTGCAGAGACGTTCTACTCCATCTACCCTGCCAGTGCAGTGAACGGCACTTCAGTTACCGCTCAGACCAGTGTCACCATTCCCGCCGTACAGCTGTACCAAGAGGTTGAGGGAAAACAAAAGATCGACGCTCTGATGGCAGCCATGGGCACACAACGATTGGCATTCAAAAACCTCTGCGCCCTTTTAGAGGTGGAGATTGCAGACCTGCCCGAGGATGCCTGGTTGACCAAGATTGAGGTGACCACCACCACCAACGCCACCCTTTGCGGCACTGGCAATGTCACTTTCACTTCAAGCGACAACATCACCTTGGGAACCCTGAGTGGTGGCATCAATGGCGGCAAAACCGTCAAATTGCAGTTTGATGGCGACAACAAAGGCGACGGAACCTATTATATAGTTGTGCCTCCCGTGAGCAACACTGGTTTTGACATCTCGGTCCACTATCGCATGCCTGTGAATGCCGCCGGTGACATTCAGCTCTTCACCAAAAGAATGAAACAAACCACCACAACCAACTCCCTTGGCAGCAGCGAGTATGGTGTTGTTGCTTGTGACATGGACAACACCACTCCCGTGGAGCACCTGCCTGGCGCCTATTCCGTTAGCGCCACCAATCAGGTCTACTTCTCGCGTGGCAACTTGAAATTCGACAATTCCCAAACCCCCAAATGGTCGTTTGAACACAACCAGATTGTCTATACTCCTACCGACCAAACAAATAGCGCTGTATCCCAAACAGGATACCTGCCTTTCTGGTGCAATGACACTCGGACCCCCATGAATGTGAACAATCCCATGTTACACGACAACCGTCACAAAGGCACATTTGTTGACTATGGCAGTTTTGCAATACCAGCAACCACTACCGGAGCATGGCGCACACTTTCGAAATCCGAATGGAACTTCCTCGTGAGCCGTCCCTCCCAAAATATTGGATCACCCCTTGGCGATGAGAATTATGCATGCTTTGCATATGTTAAGGTGAACGGTGTTACGGGAATGATGCTCTTCCCCGACCTGTTTGAATGGCCCGCTACTGTGGAAGAATCTCTAATTCCTGGCACTCTCAACGCCGCCAGCAGCACCTGGAATGGCATTGACTATACTACCGCCCAATGGGCTCAATTGGAAGATGCAGGATGTATATTCCTCCAAGCAGGCGGTTGGACAAGTTGGCAACCCACACAGCAAGGTACATATGGTTATTATTGGTCAAGCACTCCTGTAGCGACCAATAGCAACAATAAAGACGCCTATTACTTCATGTTCGACAGCAGCAACTCATCTCCTAACGCTAATCAAGATGCATCATACGGTCATGGATACATGGTGCGCCTTGTGTACGACCCCAATGCCACTCCCTGGAGCAATTAATTCAGCTGCATCAGCATAAAAAGAAAAGGGTGCCCCCGTGTGGGACACCCTTTATTTTTATCTTACTTTGCCCTTATCGAACACATCGGCCAGGACAAAGACAGCGGGCGATGGCTGTGGACTTGAAAGGCGAACGCTCGAAGTGGCTACGGCACTATATGCAAGCCCGATATTTCACCAAGAAAGCAAGACTGGAAAAGAGGAAAAAGAAAGGCGGTCAAACGACCGCCGTTTTGTACCCGGGGTGGGTATCGAACCCACACGTCCTTGCGGACAGCAGATTTTGAGTCTACCGCGTCTACCATTCCGCCACCCGGGCCTGCCCTGAGAAGTTTCATTTAAGAGTGAAAAGCGTGTATTTCAATTGCTTTAGCTCTCTTCATGTCTCTCGAAACCGATTGCAAAATTACACACTTTTTTTGACATGACAAATTTTTTTTTAAGAAAAGTGATTATTCAAGAAAAATGTCGTATCTTTGCAGTCTCAAAATCAACTAAAAATGGGCGAAAAAAAATCCGATAAAGTATTCATTTTTGCGGGTCGTGCAACCGCAAACCTGGCTCATCGTGTAGCCGATATTTATGGAATCCCCCTTGGTAATTCCACCGTTTTCCAGTATGCCGACGGCGAATTCCAGCCCTCGTATGAGGAAACCATCCGTGGTGGCATCGTGTTCATCATCCAGTCCACCCTGCCCCCCACCGACAACCTTTTCGAGCTGCTTATGATGATTGATGCTGCCAAGCGCGCATCCGCCGAGAAGATTGTCGCCGTGATTCCTTACTACGGCTTTGCCCGTCAGGACCGCAAGGACAAACCCCACGTGCCTATTGCATCGAAGCTGATTGCCGACATGATTCAGGCTTCCGGCGTGGACCGCGTCATCTGCATGGACCTGCATGCTGACCAGATTCAGGGCTTCTTCAACATCCCCGTCGACCACCTCTA
>JAEEGL012321183.1_pt1 | contig 11334 bp, 7 predicted proteins | sample 9134231 | NCBI WGS metagenome assembly JAEEGL01 (sample SAMN16246548, study PRJNA631951) | gut metagenome | biome: gut microbiome; feature: rumen; material: fiber-attached | host: Bos | place: Iran: Karaj | collected 2018-10
GTCTCGGGGCGTCCGCGCTCATGCAAGGTCTCGCCGACGGATACTACATCCTGCCCTACACGATCGGCGATTATCTTTCCCACGACATTCAGACGCCGAAGATCGACGTCAATAATCCCGCGTTCCAGGAAGCGGAAGACCGCATTAAAGAACGTATTAAAAAGATCATGAAGATCAAGGGTAAGCAGCCGGTCGACGCTCTCCATAAGAAGCTCGGTCACATTATGTGGGAATACGTCGGCATGGCGCGCAACGAGCAAGGTCTTAAGAAGGCGCTTCAGCTCATCGACGAGCTTAAGAAGGAGTTCTGGACCGACGTCCTCGTTCCCGGCGTCAACGAAGATTTCAACCAGGAACTCGAAAAAGCGTTACGACTCGCCGACTACCTCGAGATCGGCAAGCTAATCGCGCTCGACGCGCTCGCTCGTAACGAATCCTGCGGCGGGCACTTCCGCGAAGAAATGCAGACGGAAGAGGGCGAAACGAAACGCGACGACGAAAACTACATGTACGTTGCCGCCTGGGAATACCGCGAGAACAAGGACCCCGAGCTCCACAAAGAGCCCTTGGTCTATGAAGAGGTCAAAGTCGCGACCAGAAACTACAAAGACTAGTCGCGTTTAAACTCAGGTAATTGCGGTCTATTCAACTGAAAATAACCCACATTAATATAAAAGCGCTGGAAAGATGAAATTTACACTCAAAATTTGGCGACAAAAAAACGCGAAGGCGAAAGGGCGATTTGAAACGTACAAAATCGACGGTATTTCGCCCGACACGTCCTTTCTCGAAATGCTCGACATTCTCAATAACAAGCTAATCGTGGAAGGCAAAGAACCGGTCGCGTTCGATCACGACTGCCGCGAGGGCATTTGCGGCATGTGTTCCCTCTACATCAACGGACGCGCGCACGGTCCGGACGACGAAATTACGACGTGCCAGCTCCATATGCGCAAGTTCAAGGACGGCGATACGATTACGATCGAGCCCTGGCGTTCCGCCGCGTTCCCGGTCGTTAAAGACCTCGTCGTGAACCGCAACGCGTTCGATCAGATTCTCCAAGCCGGCGGCTTCATTTCGATCGGCGGAATGGTACCGGACGCAAACTCGATTCTGATTCCGAAGAAAGACGCGGACGAATCGATGGACGCGGCGTCGTGCATTGGGTGCGGCGCGTGCGTGGCGACGTGCAAAAACGGATCCGCGATGCTATTCGTGGCGGCGCGCGTTTCCTCGCTCGCGAAGCTGCCGCAAGGTCGCGCGGAAGCGGCGCGGCGCGCGCAGGCTATGGTCGCGAAGATGGACGAACTCGGGTTCGGCGCATGCTCCAATACGCAGGCGTGCGAAGCGGAATGTCCGAAGGGCGTTACGATCGCTCATATCGCGCGTCTTAATCGCGAATTCCTTTTTGCGAAGTTAGGAAACTAACGTCGAGCGCGGTAGTTGCGCTAGTCGCTTTAAGCGGCGCCGATCGGGCTTTCCTCCTTTGGGTTCCTTGTAGGGACCCGCTCGGTTCGGCGCCGCGTTTTTACGCTGGTCGCGCGTTGCGCGGCGACTTACTAAGGTCAAACGATAAGAAGATTTACAATGTCTCGAATTAAGCACGTCGCGATTTTCGCGACACTTTTAACGTTGGCGCTCTCAACCAGCGCGCTCTTCGCCGTTGTTCAAGACCCGGCGTCTCAGCCGACGGACGAATCGGCGGTCGCGGCGGTAGAAGCCGATAGTCAAGTAGAAGGAGCCGAAGTCGGCAAATGCGGCAAAGATTGTTCGTGCGGTCCGGAATGCGGATGCTGCGACGACGTCAGATGCGACGCCTGCTCCGGCGACGCTGAACCTGGGACGACCGCCTCGTGCCAGTGCGGCAAGGACTCCGCGTGCGACGACTGTCATTGCGGCGGCGAAAAGTGCGCGTGTCCCGTCAAATCGGGCTTCATGACCGCGCTCGCCAAATGTCCTTATCTTGAAAAAATCGTCGTTTCCTCCTTCAGCTACCCCCTCTTCCTCGTCTTTTTGATTACGGTGCTCGGCTATTTGCTTGGTAAAATCGAGGTTAAGGGCGTCGGATTGGGAACGGCGGGCGTCTTTTTGGTCGCGCTTGTCGTCGGGCATTTCGGGTACGCCGACTCCTCGCTCTTCCATAAAATCGGGCTTGTTACGGTTGACGAAAGCGCGTTAAAGTCCTCGATGAAGCTAGTTGAAAACTTGGGGTTGCTCTGCTTCGTTACGAGCGTTGGTTTTATTGCGGGACCAAAATTCTTCCTGAATCTTAAGCGAAACGCGAAATCGTACGCGTTGCTAGCGGTCGTCATTATTGGATCTGCCTCGTTGACGTGCGCGGCGATTATTCTGCTCACCGACATTGGCGCGCCGATGGCGGTCGGCATTCTTTCCGGCTCGCTCACGACGACGCCCGGGTTCTCGGCGGCTAAAGAAGCGCTCGCCGACGAACACCTCAAAGACGTCGTTACGATTGGACACGCGGTCGGCTACCCGTTCGGGGTCGTCGGCGTCGTTCTCTTTGTCCAAATCGTGCCGAAAATGCTAGGGGTCAACATTGAAGAGGAGCAGAAGAAGATCAACGCGTCGGAAGAAATCGTCGTCGAACGCGCCTTGCCCCAAAAGCTCCTTAAGCTCGACCCGATCGGACTTGGTCCTTTTGCGCTGGCGATCATTCTCGGAATTTTACTCGGTAAAATTTCGATTCCGCTCCCGGGCGGCGCGTCCTTTGCGCTCGGCAATACGGGCGGCGCGCTCATTATGGGTCTGATTTTGGGGCATTTTGGTCGTCTTGGTCCGATTAGTATGCAGATTTCGTCGGAATTTCTCAAATCCTTCCGCGAGTTCGGGCTGGTCATGTTCCTCATCGGCGCCGGCGTTCCCGGCGGCGGCGGTTTCGTCGAATACGTGGCGAAGTACGGTTTCATTCTCTTCGTGTACGGCGCGATTATGGAACTTGTGCCGATGATCCTCGGCTTCCTCGTAGCGCGTTACGGCGTTAAGTTGTGCCTCTTCAACAACCTCGGTTCGATTACGGGCGGCATGACGTCGACCCCCGCGCTCGGCGCGTTGATCAACACGGCGAAGACGGACGACGTGGCGGCCGCGTACGCCGCGACTTATCCCGTCGCGCTTGTTCTCGTCGTACTCGCGTCCCAGTTCCTCGTAACGCTACTCTAGCGCGCGAGGTCGTCGCGAGCTAAAAATTCGGCGTCGCCGAGACGAATCTCGGCGGCGCCGTTTTTTTGCGCGACCGTAAGTTTCTAACGCGCAACAGAACGGAACGGGTTATTTCTTTTCAATGACGTCTGCGGGCTTGCCGCGCCAGCATTGCGGCTGCTCGACGCCGAAGAGGGCGAGGATCGTAGCGGGCGCGTCGAAGTTCGCAAAGGCGCCGGTAATTTCGCCCTGTTTGATTCCCTTGCCGCAGATAATAAAGGGCGCTTCCATGTGATCGAGCCGCGCGTCGCCGTGTCCCTTATCGGACCCGCCGTGGTCGGAGCAGAAGTAGACGACGACGTCTTCCATGCCGACCTCGTCGATCTTAGCGAGAATCTTGCCGACATATTCGTCAATCTTCGTCATCTTCGCCTGATATTCCGGCGTTCCCCAGCCGATCGAGTGACCGATATGATCAGGATCGTCAAAGTAGATGAAAGTAAAGGTCGACTTCTCTTCGAGCATTTGCAGGCCCTTTTCGAGGACGAGCTCGTCCGATTCCTCGACGGAGTCGGCTTTCATATAAGCGGATTCGTCGACGGCGTCTTGGTCGTAGCAGAAGCCGATCCCGTCCCAATTAAAGACGGCGCGCGCGGTGAAGCCTGGGATATTGTCCTTCAAAACGCGAAACATATCGGGAAAGTAGCCGCGCTCGTTCACGTAAATGGCTTCGATTTCAGGCGCCTTGCTATTCCAGTTGCGATAGCCGTGCATTTCGGACGGCGCGCCGACCATTAAGGTGTGCCAGTTAATCGCGCTCGACGACGGCAGGACGGTGCGCATATGGAGCGTCCAGGAGCCGTTCTCCTTCATTTTCTTAAGGTTCGGCAGTTCGTCCCATTTGACGTAGTGCGAGCCGAATCCGTCGGCGCCAATCCACACGACGTGCTTAACGCCGGTCGGGGCTTGAGCTTCTTGCGCCGACGTCGTCGCAACGAACGCGCAGCCCAGTAAAAACGCGATAACAACGGAAAGTTTCTTCAGCATAATAACAACGCTTTCTTAAATGTTAGATTCGACGTGCGGCGCGGCGTCGATCGTCCAACGCGCGCCGCCTTAGGGTATCGTTACGCAGGTCGCTCGCCCAAGGGAGCGGCGAACGAGCGCTATTTCGCAAGGACGTCGGAAGGCTTGCCGCGCCAGCATTGCGGCTGCTCGACGCCGAAGATCGACAGAACGGTCGCGGGCGCGTCGAAGTTCGCGGTCGCGCCGGTAATTTCGCCGACCTTAATTCCCTTGCCGCAGATAACGTAGGGAACTTCCATGTGGTCGAGTCGACCTTCGCCGTGCCCCTTGCCGGAACCGCCGTGATCGGAGGTGAAATAGACGACCGTGTCGTCCAAAATGCCGAGCTCTTCCAAATGTTTGAGAATCTTGCCGATATAGTCGTCAACTTCCGTTAGCGCCGCCTGATATTCCGGAGTTCCCCAACCAATGTTGTGCCCGACGCGATCAGGATCGCCGAAATAAATGAAAGCGAACGTCGGTTTCGTATCAAGCTGCTTGAGCGCCGCCTGATAGACCTGCTCGTTTCCCTTGTCGGTAATATTCACGTTGTCGTCGACGGCGGCGTTATCGTAGCAGAAGCCAATTCCATCCCAGTCGAAAACGGAGGTCATGCGACAGTCTGGCATGGCGTCTCTTAGAACGCGAAAGACGTCGGGAAAATACCCGCGTTCGTTCACGTAAATCGCTTCGATTTCCGGCTCTTTACTATTCCAATTGCGATAGCCGTGCATTTCGGAAGGAGCGCCGACCATGAGCGTATGCCAGTTGATTGCGCTCGACGACGGTAAGACGGAACGCATATGAAGCGTCCAGGAGCCGTTCTCCTTCATTTTCTTGAGGTTCGGGAGCTCGTCCCAATTGACGTAATGAGCGCCAAAGCCGTCGGCGCCGATCCACACGACGTGCTTAACGCCGGTCGGAGATTGTGGCGACTCTTGACCGACCGCAGTCGCAACGAACGTGCAACTTAATAGAATCGCCGACAATGCGAATAGTTTCTTCAGCATAATATCGCGTGCTTTCTTAAAAAACCCAAAAATCCAAGCGGCGCGACGTCGGAAGAACCAACGCGCGTCGCTCTTGAATTACTTTTCCATACGCCGCTCGCGAACGAAACGACGAACGACGCTAAACGAGGACTACTTATCGAGGACGTCCGCGGGCTTGCCGCGCCAGCATTGCGGCTGTTCGACGCCGAGAATGGAGAGAGCGGTCGCGGGCGCGTCAAAGTTCGCGGTCGCGCCGGTGATTTCGCCAACCTTAATCCCTTTGCCGTAGACGAGGTAGGGAACTTCCATGTGGTCGAGTCGACCTTCGCCGTGCCCCTTGTCGGAACCGCCGTGGTCGGAGGTGAAGTAGACGACCGTGTCTTCCATCATGCCGTTTTCTTCCAAATGCTGGAGAATCTTACCAACATACTCGTCGACCTTCGTGAGCATCGCCTGATATTCAGGAGTACCCCACCCGATGGTGTGCCCGGTATGGTCCGGCTGACCGAAGTAGATAAAGGCGAAGGTCGGCTTCGTATCGAGCTGTTCAAGCGCCTTGTTATAGACGCCCTCAAACATTTCGTCTTCCACGAAAACGGCGTCGTCGGCCGCCTCCTTATCGAAGCAGAAGCCAATGCCGTCCCAGTTGTAGACGGCGGTCAATCGACTTTCGGGCAAGGCGTCGCGCAGAACGCGGAAGACGTCGGGGAAATAGCCGCGCTCGTTGACGTAGATCGCTTCGATTTCCGGCTCCTTGCTGTTCCAGTTGCGATAGCCGTGCATTTCAGACGGGGCGCCGACCAGCATGGTGTGCCAGTTAATCGCGCTCGAGGACGGGAGCACGGAGCGCATATGAAGGGTCCAGGAGCCGTTTTCCTTCATCTTCTTGAGATTCGGGAGCTCGTCCCAATTGACGTAATGGGCGCCGAACCCGTCGGATCCGATCCACACGACGTGCTTAACGCCAGTCGGTGATTTCGGGGCGTCCTGAGCGACGACGAACGCGGTCGTAGCGAGCGCAACGAGCGCGCCTGCCGCAATAACAAAGAACTTCTTCAGCATGTCTAAGCTCTCTTTCACTTGGTTAAAAGTTCGAATACAGTCTGTCGCGCAAATGCCGGATCGTTCCCGCGCGACCTCTTCTTAACAGACATTATAGACCTTTGAAAACTGTAGTCAAATTTTGCCGGATTTTTTCTCGACCGTCCTTCAAAACGCGCGCGACACGTTTCTTATCTTTTTTAAGTTGCCTATTTTAACGTTTGAACGTCGTTTTTTGAGCAAGAGGAGGGATAACTTTGCAAAAAGCTCAGTTGTTTTGCCGTTTTTCCTCTTGAAGTCTCCACAATTAGCGCTACAATGCAGGTATTGTACCGTAACAGGGGATTCCGCTTGTTTTAGTAAGTGGTTTTTTCTGCGATGGGCAACGTCCATAGTACGCCCCATAAGCGCGACTCCGGGTCGCGCTTCTTTTTTTTCTTGACCGTAGCTTTCGGGTCGCGCGCCGTTTTTCCTCTTGTCTGCCCCTATGAGAAACGTTAGAATCAGCGCGTCGTCGACGCGGCGTCGGCAAATTGGGAAACGGTATGGCAAGGATGGTGAAGTTGGGCTCTTTATTCGGGAAAATACGAACGAACGCAAATACGGTCAACGCGAGGATTTTTTTGATCGTCGCGCTGATCGCGCTGCTTGCGTGCGCTCAGGCGTGCCGACAGAGGAACGAGAGTCGGTTAAACGAGCCCGTAAACGCCGAGGCGACCAACGAGGAGACTCCGGAAGCGATCGAAGGTCTCACGGCGGAAACGTTGCTGCGCGAAATGGTTTTTGCCTACGCGAGCGCGAAATACTATTCCGACGAAGGCTATCTCGAAGCGCTCTACGAACGCGACGGAGCCCCGGAACTACTCTCATATCGCGAGGATTGCTCCCTGAAATTCGCCAAACCGAACTACGCGCGACTCGAACTGCGCGACGCCGTCGTGCAATTCGACGGGAGAACCGCGCGCGCCGTTATTCGAACCGACGACTACGCTCGACAGGCGATCGAGGCGCCCGCGCCGTTCGTGCTCACCGCCGTAAAAGAATTCTATCCCGACGCGAAATTCGCCGAAGCGGCGCAATTGTGCGCCCCTACGAGCATTTTCTGGACCTCGCCGCAACTCATTCTATTCTTCGCAAAAGACCCGCTCAAAACGCTCGCGCCCCCAGGAGCTAAAATGAAGCTCCTCCAGCCCGCTTACCTATTCTACTCCGACCCAAGCTTCGCCGCCAAACGCGCGCTATGCGACCGCGCGCAGGTCGTTACCGAAGACGGAGAGCGCGTATACTGGGTCGATCGCGAAACGAAGGCGCTCGCGCGGTGCGAACTATCGCCCGAAGGCGTGCTCGCTCCGGAACAGGGCGCAAGGGTCGTTTCCGTCAAGCTGGAATTCCCCGCCCAGACTCTTTCTCACTCCGCAAACCACGATTTAACCGAATTCCAAATCGCGCCGCTCCCCGACTCCGTTCAAGTCGTCGAACGTTTCCTGCCTCCGGAAATCGACGCGCTACGACGCCAGTTTCCACTATCGGCGCTACGACGCGACGACGGCGAGCCTTTCGACCTGCCCGAGGATAAAAAGACCCTGCTATGCTTCTGGAGCCAAGAGGATCCCGGCTGGCAAGGAACCATACAAGCCTTTGAAGAAGCCGCGCAAGCGACGAGCGAACTTAACTACGTCGCCGTTAATTTGGACGCGTCCCTTTCCGACGCCGACGCGCGCGTCGTCGCGAACGCGGCGGGCCTAACGCGTCCGCTCGCGCGCCTCGATCGCAACGCGCTCATGCGCGACGCGCCGGACTTTCCTACTCTGCGTTCCTCGTCCTTCCTACTGCTCGACGAATCGCGCGACGTTATGCGCTACGTCGTCGAAAGAACGACCGGCTCGCAACTGCGCCGCTCCCTCGCGCGCGCGCTCGAAAGCGACGATCCCGCGGCGGAAGATTACAACGCGCAAAACGTCGTTGCGCAGCAGTTCGCCGCGTTTCTCGAAGACGCGGACGCGCAAGACGCGTATCGAATCGCGCGCGCGCCCAATCTCGAACGCCGACCGCCGCCGAAAATGAATCCCAAAAGCTTCGACCTGCGCGAAGCGTGGCGACTCGACAATCTCCAAGGCGCGTGCAATCCGCTCGCAATCTGCGCCCCCGACGACGGCGCGCGTCAAGGCCAAAAGGCAAACGACGCGACGGACCCCGCGACGGCGCTGCCGGAAAATATGGTCGCGCTGCCATGCGAGGGGAACGCGATCGCGCTCGTTAGCGCCGACGGAAAGCTACTGCGCAAAATGACCCCGAGCGCCGCGCTCGACGAGCCGATTACCTTTTTGCGCGCGATTTCCTTCGGAAACGACCAACGCTATTACGTCGCGTCGGCGGCGATGCAGTCGCGCAAGGTTCACCGATTCAACGAGCGTTTTCTCGATCTCGGATCGCTCGACGCGAGCAAGATAGCGCGCCAGTGGATCGGGGACGTATGCTTTGCCGATCTCGATTCCGACGGGACGCCAGAATTAATCGTCGGCGCGGTCGCCGATCCAAGCTTCGGTTCAGGCGCGAACGGCGGACTTTACGCAGTCGATATGTCGGACTTAAAGATACGCTGGAAAGACGAAACCGTTTTCGCCCCCTACTGCCTCGCGGTAACGAGCGCGCCGAGACCGGACGGAGCCGGCGAACGCGAGCTTGTGCTCGTCGCGGAACGGTTGGACGACGCGCGAGGCGGAATCGCGGCGTACGACGCGGCGACTGGGGAACGAATCGAGCATTTTAAGATCGACGAGTCGGATTCCGTTCAGCGGTTTGCCGCGAGTTCTCGAATTCCCAAAGACGCGGCGCAAGTCGTCGCGCTCGTAACGAGCCTGGGGTCGACGGAGACAAGTCTCGTCGGGTACGACGCGTCTGGCGAGGAAGCGTGGCGAGCGTCCGCGCCTGGGGTCGAGCAGGACGGCGCGCTTGCGCAGATCATATCGGGCGATCTGGACGGGGACGGAATCGACGAGTGGGCGATTTTGTCGAGCTCGGGCGCCATTCGCTTCTACCGGGCGTCGGGTCGCGAGTTCGACTCGGCGCAATTGGGAGAAGAAGCGACGGGCGCGTGCGTCGCGCGCTGGAACGGTTCTTCTTACGTCGTCGTAACCGGTTACAATTCATTGGTCGCGTATCGAGTCGAAGCGAAAGGGGCGCGCCGCGCGCTTTAACGCCATAATCATGACTTTTCAACGCCGCGTTTAGGAATCAATAATGACGCATAACCTTAAACGAACAATCGCGTTATCGCTCGTCGTTGCGACGACGTTCGCGCTGACTTGCCTCGCGCTCTGCGCCAGTTCCTCGAGTCAGGAACGCCAATCGCTCGGCTACCGTTTCGCGCTCACGAAGCAAGGGGCGATTTGCGAAGGAACGCTCGTCGACTGCGGCGCGACTTATTCCGTTGAATTTCAAGGCGGCGGTTCGATTACCGTTTCGAAGCTCGACGTCGTCTTTATTGGAGAAACGCGCGCCGAAATCTACGAGTACCAGAAGAGCAAGACGCGTCTCGAGGACGTCAACGAGGTTCTCAAACTCGCCGACTGGGCGGCGCGCCGCGCGCTAACGAACGAAGCGCTCGCTACTTTGGAAACCACCCTCAATAACTCGCAAGACGCCGCGGAACGCAACGCGCTCTCCAAGAAGATCAAAGAACTGCGCGAAGCGGAACGATTCCGCGAGCAGGCGGCGCAAATGAAATCGGCCGCCGAAGCGCGCGCGCGTCAGACGAACGCGCACGAACGCAAACCCGAACGACAAAAGAAAATGACCGACGAAGAACGCGCGCTCGACGAATGGGGCGACGCGCTGCCGCACGCCGAAATTGAAAGATTCGCGCGCAAAGCCGCGCCCGTGCTCCAGAAACGCTGCGCGCTCGCCGAATGCCATTCGGAAATGGCGCGCGGCGCTCGGTATCGAATCAAGCCGAAGGCGATCGGCGCCGCGCAACGACTCGCGCTCCTCTACAATCTGCGCGAAACGACGCGATACGTCAATTTCAACGCGCTCGAAACGAGCGAAATCCTCAACCATCCGGAGATAATCGACGCGCGCGGAAGCCGCGTCTATCCTTTCGGCGACGATCGAAATTCCGCCCGCGATTGCGAAGCCTTTCTAACCTGGTTCAACGCCCTCGCGCCAGACTCGAAACTAGCGCAACTCGCCGCGCAATATCGCAGTGAAAGGGAAAACAATCCGATTCTGCGCGACTCGCCAGCTTCCAGATACGACTACGAAACGATCGCCAACCCGCAGCCGACGACGCAACCCCTCTCGCCCGGCGACGAAGAATCGGGGTTCGCCAGCCTATTCGACGAGCAAACGCCGCCAAACGCGCCTAATCTCCAGCAGGGCGCCGACGCGTCCTTGCCGCAGGTCTTTCAGCAGGGAATCGATCCGGAAATCGCGAAACTAGCGAGCCAGCCTCAAGAGGACGTCAACTCGCCTGAGGCAGCGCTCCGACGCGCTAATCTCGCCCCGCAAAAAACTTACCGCGACGCCTTCGACCCCAATATCTTCAACGACCGTTACCATCCGGACAAAAAATGAGCTTTACCTAAATTTCACACGCAACCGTCGCGACTTCGGCCGCCAAACCGGGTATAATACAATGGGCGGGCGCCGTTCGGCGTTCGAAAATTCCAATGACGATTCGCTTCCGGAGGAAGAGGTAATATATGCAACCAGTATACAAGCGTATCGCTAGCCGGCGCGCCGCGATACTTGTCGCCGTTATCATCGCCTTATGCTTGTCGACCGCCGCGCACGCGCAGCCTGGACCGGGACCCGGACTAAGACCGGGACCTGGTCCCGGTATGCGACGTCCCGCCAGACCGATTCCGTCCGAACGCTACTACGACGGCGTCGGACTCATCGTCGAAGGACGCTTTAACGAAGCGGTTCGCTTCTACGAAAACGAAATACGCAACGGCATGAAGATCGGCGCCAGCTTGTGGATCGACTCCATTTGCTATTACGCGATGATCGGGGAAGCCTACTATCAGGCGGGCGACTACGAAGACGCGCTCAAAAACTACAACGCCGCGCTCAA
>JAEEGL013926483.1_pt1 | contig 11334 bp, 3 predicted proteins | sample 9134231 | NCBI WGS metagenome assembly JAEEGL01 (sample SAMN16246548, study PRJNA631951) | gut metagenome | biome: gut microbiome; feature: rumen; material: fiber-attached | host: Bos | place: Iran: Karaj | collected 2018-10
AGGATAACCTCTCGCTCTTTTTTTTTATGACCGCACTCTTGTACGTGCTGTCGCAATAGCCCTTGCCTGAGCTGGACGATAATAACCATAGACCATACGATCTGATGTGCTTGTTTTTGTTTGGGTCCTTGTTTGGGTATAAGTTCTTGTTTGTGTTTGTGTACGTGGATATGTGACAGAGTTATATCTATTAGTGCTATACGGAAGATAATGGGTATATTTTTGCGGACCATATTTTGTAACAGCCTTAGCTTTTTGTTTAGCCTTATTAGTTAATAATTGTTTTCTTTGTTTTACCGCATCTTCATATATAGTACTACCGTATGTTTCTCTATCAATCTTTTGTCCCCACGCTAAGTATCTGGCATTATCATTAACAGGAGTATTAGGACCATGCAAAGCCTCGATTGCTTTAGCAGGATCAGCGGTGACATAATAAGCACCAATACTATTCTGAAGTACATAATATTCTTTTTTAGGTATTATGTCTTGGGTAACCCCTGACCAACCAGGACGTGCTTTTCTATGTAGATCTTCTTCAAACATAGAGCTTTCAATAGCTTTAAGATACTTATCGTAATCTGTAGTAGATACATTAAGATTACCATAACAATAGTAATAACGTTGTTTATGCGTATCTATAAAAGCACCAAAAGTATTCGGAAAAGCTTTTGTTGCTGCTTCAATAGACTCTATTGTGCCTGGCTCTGATGCTAATAAATCATTGAAAGCTGAGTTAAGATCATTAGGTGAGTCACCTTTAAGTCTTGTGTAGAAAGGAATAAGGCTTAAAAAGATTTCACGTTGTCTGTCTTTATAATATTGTACAGACTTTAATTTATAACTTTTTTCTTCCTGTCTCTTTTCTGCAGACTTTCTAAATTCTTCTTTCATGTAAGGCTCTGCCTGTGCATAAAGATCATCAACACGCTGCCAATCATTTAACTCCTTAACAGCTTCTTCAAGTTTACGTTTATTTTTTATGTACGCTACAACTGTACGTAAACCTAAAGTAGAGTCTGTTAATACTTCGATAGGATTGATAGCTGTGGTAATGGCATCAAGATAGTCTGCACCAAGCTTAAAGTATACACCTTCACCACCGATAGGCATAAGTCCACCAAGAAGCTGCTTCATGAAAGATTCTTCTTCTGTCTTTTCTTCAACCGATGCGGTTATATATCCATTAGCTTTATAATAATGTACAATGTATGCGGCTAATCTGGGATATTTGTTTATCATATCTATCCAGTATCTTGTATTATTTGTTTTAAAGTTAATGAATGGAATAACTACGTTGGCTATTTGGTCGAGGGTAGACACTGAAGTGTAATCGAAATGTACTTGTCGTACATGTTCAGCAGCTTCGGATATAGTTTTACCATGCTCAAGATTCCAGACATATGTAAAGTATCTGGCATGTGTTTCTATATCGTTATTAGCAGTGAGCATCATAGCAGTAAAAGGATTCTTCCAGGCAAAGTCTGTAAGGAATGTACTGGTCTTATGTATAGCATAAGTCTTTTGCCACTTCGCATAGTCTTTAGCATATTCTGGAAGTACATTTCCATCTGCATCAAACATATACTCAATGCTCTTATTAAGACGTTCATCTAAATTTCTAAGTGCTGGAATAAGATGCTGTCCTTTAATAACACCATTACGTTCTTGTTGTGCAAGAACTTGAGTCATGGTGTCAGCATAACCAAAGGTCATCCAATTATGTACAAACTTAAAAGTATCTTTAAATCCTAATTGTTCTTTAGTAAGATTTTTATTTTTATCAGGATTAAAGAAATCTTTAATAAGCTTGTTGGTTATCTGTAATCCTTCTGAACTATCATATAAGTTTTTATGACTTAAACCGTAGTCACTGATAGCTGCGTAGAGTTCAGTATACTTTTGAACTTCTGTGCGTGTTCTGTTAAACGTATCAAATATTTCTGAAAGATTAAAACCAGTATCGAAAGTATCTAAGATTGTTTTAGATAAAGTAGATACGAAGTTACGGAACACCCAACCAGGTGAAGTAAGATAACCAGCTTTAAGACAAGAAGATAATGTACTTAATACTTCCCAGCTTAAACTATTTCTAAACGCGGGACGAGATGACCACTTAATAAAGTTAGCAGCGTCTGCTTTACTTACTATAATAGGGTTAACCTTATACTGTAATGCTGTTTTTAATTTACTTTTAGTATCTATGTTTACAACTTTAGGAACAAGTCTATTACCGTCTTGTACCCAGTATAAACAAGTTAATTCTTTACGCTCTTTAAACATATCTAAAAGCATACGCTCTGCAGCTTCTTCAGTATTACCTTCATTTAAAAGCTTGCTATATACTGTTGCTATTGATATGGATGTATCAGGATTAGCGTATAGAATTTGCGCTGCTTTAGTTGTAGACATATTGGAGGTAACAGTGCTTAATAAAAGTTTAGCTCTATACTCTAAATCATCTGCAGGTGATCCATAAATATTTTGAATATTAATACGGTCACCTATAAAAGTATTATCGAAGTGTAGCTCTGAGAAAGTAAATCCTTTAGTATTAGTTGGAAGTACATTAGGATCTATTAACATTTGATTTTTTAAACCTTTAGGCAGTTGGTTATAGTACTCACAAATAATTTGTGAGTTAGCTAAACGGTGAGTAACCAGATGTCCTTTTACTGCTTTATCTTTTGCTACACGTTTAGGAAGATCCGTGTAAGTAGCAGCATTATATCTTTTAGGTTTGGAGTGACCTGATAAAGCTTGTTCAATTCCATCTAATGTCGCTCTTTTATTGATGTATATAACAATTTGATTATTGGGGAGAACATAGTAGCTTATGTTAAATTCTTTAAGTCCTTTCTTATTCTCCATCATTAATTTAATTATTGAGCTACGCTCTGCATCAAAACCAAGAACCATATATCCAGGAGTATCATTATATAAAGTGGATAAGAGTAACCAAGGTTGTTTAACATACTGTTCTATTCTCTGCAGTTTTGTATATTCTTCTGTCCTGAACAGTTCAAAACGATTAGCTTTATTAGCATCAGTGTGTGCAATAAGATCTGAGTATTGTTTATCTATTTCTTTTACATAACTGTCTAATATAGCTGTAGATTCTGAATCAGCACCGAAGATATCTGCGGTTGGTAATTCTTTTTCATAACCATACTCATAATGCATAAGCTCCATCTTTATATCTTCTGTCAGTTCTTTAGGACCATAACCTTGGAAAGTTAAGAAAGAGCGCATAGCTGAGTTATTAGCTGTTGTGTATATGTAATCATTTAAGTAACGTCTGTTTATAAATATAGTTAACTGCTCTGGTGTTAAATCATTAACCAATTGTTTTAAATAATACATTTTAAAACTTTGGAAGTCAGGTTTAAAACCAACCATGTTATGTGCAGTTACACAGTTCAGCAACCAGTTAAGCACTACATAGTGCCCGATATCATCATTAAGTCTTAATGGACTTTCAGGATTTGCTTTTAACAATTTCTTTAAAAGTGGAAGATACTTAAAGTCTGGATAGTAATTTTCTACGAGCTCTATCATAGGTCCGTAGAGTTTACTTAAAGATTTAAATGTATCGGGGTTCTTTTTAAGTAATGCTTCGATAGCAAGTGTATTAACATCTAATGTTTTTGAACTAAGCTTATCTAATAAGCTGTATAGATTACGTACATCTTCAACAGTATAGTCAATACCTTTGGCTTTAGCTGTATCTAAATATACTTTTGTTAAATCATAAGCTTCTCTGGATTCTTTAGCAGGTCGCCAAAGTAAAGGAAGATCTAACTTTTTTAAAGTAAGCATACCCGAAGACTGGCTATGTGTAAGTGCATATGCAGAGTTGTTACTGAATGTAGTTTTTGGTAATCCCAAATATTCAGCAGCCTCATCAGGTCGCATCCATCCGCGGTCTGTATGAATTTTATGATTATATAAAGCACCATCAGGACGTATAGATGACTGTTGAATAACTCTGGTATTCCAGTAGGCTTTATTATCTGCATCAAGACCTGCAATAGTTTCTCTTAAATTGTGATTATAATCTTCTAACATTTTAAAAGCATCTATTTCTGTAACGGCTGCTGCGGTTTCTTGTACGGGAACGTGATCAGAAAAATAATGAGCTGTTGTTGTTGCTTGATTTATATTATCTTTAAATTTAAGCTCTTCTAAACTTTCTTCTACAAGACTATAACCACTTGCATCAGTAGCTCCAGCGAATGCAAGAAAAGAAGAAATGTTATGATGTAGATCAACTATAGATGGAGTGAACATTAAATCTTCTAGTCCTTGATCATAACAAGGAATGATATAATGTTTATTTATAATATCGCTTAGTGTTCGTTTGAGCTGGGGTTTAATATAAAGCTCAATATATTCTAAAGCTTCATCAGCAGACATAAAACCTGTTACAGGTTTTTCAATAGCATACTTACATATATCAGCAACAGTAGAATCTATAAATTGTTCATACTCTACGCCGACTAAACTATTTATAGACTTACCATAAAAATTACACATTCTATCTAATGCAATACTTATTGCTTCTTCTGGATTTTCATCAGGAAGAAAAGCAGTAAGTAAAGTATTAGATTTTAAATGATCTATAATAGCTTGTCTGGTTTCACTGAATAAGTTTAGTTGTAAAGTCTGTTTATAAATTGGATCGAAGGCATCTTGAAATTTAGTTGTTTGATCTTGTCCACTTAAATATATTTTTTTATAGTGTGGTAGATGATCATGAATTTCCATAATAGTATCATAAAATCCAGCAGTATCACTACTTACACGTCCGCTATAATCAATAGTGGAAAAGATATTACCCATTTGCATAGCCTCGTCATCAAAACCTAAACAATGCAAAAGAGCACCAGTTTTATATGACTGGCTTAACTGAACAGCATACACGGATACAGAAGCGGCAACTTCTTTATCAAGCTCATGCATAACTTTATCTAATGCGTCTTCTTGATAGTCATAAAACTCATTACGTAATTTCTTAGTAATAGGGTTATCTTTAATAAAAGAATTAAAACCATCGTATATTGTATTAAGGTCTGATGCAGCTATATCTTGTTCAGGATCAGCAACACGTTCTAAGGCAAGACGTAAATCTTCTGTTATATCAACAGATGATTCTATTTCTTTATCTATATCTTCAAAAGCTTTTGTTGCCTTTATATTAGAGCGCTCTCCTGAATTTTTTAAATTACGTTTAATAGCCTCTTCTTTATCAAAGACCATCTGTATATAATCATCTACAGTTTTATCAGGATCTTTAAAGAGAAGCTTATTTAAAAGTTCTTTTGCTCCAGGAGCTAATACTTTATCATTAGACTCAGTACTAGCCGCTACATTGGTAAGCATTGATTCTTTTATATTATAGTTTATATAATGTACATCATAATAATTTAATTTATTATTTCTTGCTTTAAGTTTAGGTCGATCTGCAGGGCTAACAGTAGGCTTTATATCAACCTCTGAAGCGGGTAATGTTTCAGCCGCTTTACGTTTAGGTACTTCTTCAAAACGTTTAAACATTTCATGAGTTTTAGTATCAATATCTTTTACAACGTTGTCTAAATTTATATAACCTGTTAAGAAATCTGTACCTAAATCTACTTTACTTTTAATCGATAATGCGAGAATATCCAAACGTTGCTGTAATTCAACGATTGCATCCATAAAGTAAACTATATCTCTATAAGAGTAATTATCGGTAGACAATGTTTGCCATAAAGCGTTTAATACTTTTTTTCTTTCTTCAATTATTTTTAAGAGTTTCTTACCTCCCTCTATTTCATCATCAATCTCTCCTCTTAAAAATGCATTGAATAAACGTTTTTCTTCTTTAGTAACTCTGTTAGACATACTACGAGCTAAACGATCAGCATAAGGTATATTTAATTCTTTAGGACTGACAGGCAATGTTTTATAGTAATCATCAAAATTAATTTTATTAAGCATAATAGAAATTACTTTTAATTTCTTACTTAACTTTGATAATTTACCTGCATTATTTATAATTGTAGCATTCATTTTATTTTGTGCTACATCAACAGGAACTACACTTGAGATAGGTTTTTCAGTTATATCAGATAACTCTTGTAAGCTACTCTTAATGTCATTAACTAAACGCCCAGTTTCATCTGCGACACCAGGATTGTTTTCTACAAAATCTAAAAATTTATTTAATGCATGTTCTATAGCTTCTATTTGTTCCTTTAAAACTACTGGTTCTACATCTTTAAATTTACCTTCAATGGCTTCACGTGTATAGTAATTTACAAGTTCTGGGAAAGCATCAATATAATAGTTAAGTATATATTTATCTGCTTCTGTAAAACTGTTTTTACTTGTTAATACACCTATTAACCCTTCAGAAGATTTCAATTCATTTATTTGTTCTACTGATAAATAAGGAAGTGAGTCAGCCACACTATAAAATTCTTTACCAACCTGTGACATTATATATGCGTCTTGTTCAGCAGATATATCTATACGACCAAGCATGTCAATATTTGTCATAAGCTCTAGATCTTCTATAACATTAGCTGTCATAGTTTCATCCCAGTCTGGAGCCTTAGTGTCATTTATCATCTTTTTGAAAAGATCTGAAGGCTCGCTTATGATAGGGAGCATAGTATTACGCGAAGCTTGTGTCATATACTTTTTATAAAGTAATTTTTTTAAAGTAGCTTCTGCATCACACATAGCAGTATAAACATTTTCATAAGACTTCCAAAGCTTAGAGCCTGGCCTAATATCATTCTGTCTAAGTACATCTTGTATTTCTTTCCAGATTGTATCAGCATATTGTTTAACATAAGATTCATTGCTAACTTTAAAACCGTACTTTCCGTATCTGCGGGCAGGATCAATACCTTGACCACGCAAAGCAGTTTTAAGTAACTCTATTGCTTGGTCATCTTTACCCTTAAGCGTAAGCGACATGGCGCTATTAATTGTATGTTTAACATCTTTGACAGTTTTATTGGCGCTGGTTATAAAGAATTTTTCAGCATCTGCATCTTCTAATTTTTCTGCGAGTGCATTATAAGCATATGCTGTTTTGTTATATGGTACACTTTCAAACTTACTACGTTTATAAGCTTTGTATTGTGTTATATCATCTTTTAAAGATAATTCAGAATTAACAGCACGTAATGTTCTATTAAAGTCCTGCATAGCAAAAGCTATAGAAGAACCACCTTTTATTAATCCTCGTGTAATATAATAAGGAGGCAATACACCTGCGTCAATACCAGCTACACGTATAATACCTTTATCTATAACGTCAGCAACTTTATATAAACTGGAAAGATTATCAACGATACTACTGCTAAAGTTAGTATTAAAAGCAAGTCTGTACACATCAAGTATTTCTTTCCTTAATTCTAATTCAGCTAAATCATCGGCAGTAGCTAAACCTTTGGCTAATGCATTTTTTGTTATTGTTATTTGATTATCTAAAACTTCAGAAGCACGTTTAGCATATTGTCCTAATTCAAAAGTATTCTTTTTAGTCATAGGAGTAATAAGAGCTTCACCAAACTCTTTTAATCCTTGCTTAAACTGACCTTTAAATTTTATTGGAGCTTTTATATCAGATATAGCATATTTATAAATCTGTCTGCCTGCACTATTAGCAGCTTTAATTAAAGATTCTTCTGATGCTTCTTTACCAACTTTTAATAAACCTTTACGTGCTGCATCGGTTGTGGCATTTTTAAGACTAGCTTTAATACCTGATTTAGCAACGGCAGAAGTACCAAAAGATGCAACGGCTTCTATAAGATTAAGTGGATCAGAAATAGTTTCCATAGCTATGTTAGCAAGCCAGCTATCATAGTCATAGTCATAGTTTACTCTATTACCAATACCATAAGTTTTTGATAAACCAAAAACAGATTTAAATCTTTCCCATGCATTAGCGTCAGTAACGCTGGTATCACTACTGGCAATATGTTTATTAGGTATTATAGCTTTAGCTACATTAGCAAGAATGTCTACATCTTCGCCAAATGCAGTTATAGCATTATTTAAAGCTGCACCAAAATTACCTTGTATTGCCTGTGATATAGGTGTCCTATTAATATAGGCACCTATTTCTTTTAATGTATCACCTAAGGGTTGACCGTACCATTTACCAACGTTTAAGAGTATATCAGCTAATGAGTTTATCTGAGAGCTATTATTATAGTCAGCATAGTTTTTAGTTTGTTCCTGTTCTTGTACAGCAGCATCATAACGCTGTTGCTGTACAGCATTATAATAATCAGCCTGTGCTTTTGCTTGCTGGTAAGTTTGAAGATCATTTAAAAACTTCTGATAACGTGCATTAGCAATAAAACGTTCAGTTGCCTGAACGTTTTTATTGTGCATCTGCTGCTGTTTATATTGTACTTTGGCTGCGTTCTGCTGTACATTATTATATAACCGTTGTCTTTCATATCTACGATTACGATAATAATTAGTATTATAGTTAACTGCCATATGTAAACTCCTTTATTTACGGTGATGATAATCCCATAAAAGGAACGCCTTTAAAAGGACCTGTTGAAGCGCCCATCCGTGGTAACTTGTTTAAAGCGTCTTCTACTTTGTTTATAGCTTTTTCTAAACCAGCACCCTTTTTATTTTTAAAAGTAGTTGTTACCGCACCTTTAGTGCTATCTATTAAAGGCTTTAAAAGACTTTCTGAAAGATTATTGGAACTAGCAAATCCGCCAGAGCCACCTGAACCACCAGAACCGCTTTCTGTTGTAGTCGTTCCACCTGTGGTATTGGACTCAATCAATTGCGACATAAACGCACCAAGCGCTGTAACATATGCATCTGCATCTGCTGCATAGCGTTGTGCTGCAAGGTTAACATCATCTGTATACTTGGCATTAAGACTCTGCTGCTGATCCCAATAATAATCTTTAGCATAGTCAGCAAGATATTGTTGCGCTGCTGTTGAACCATTGTATGCATCTTCATATGCCTGAGCAATATTGGCACCGTAGTCAGCATAGTTCTGATAATACTGATTAGCAAGGTCTGTAACCTCAGGAATAGACTCTTGTTCTATACCTAATATATTTTTATAAAGGTTAGCAGCCATAGCTCCACGGCTTGTACCAGATGCAATTCTACCAATGTCCTGTTCACGATAGGCATCCATAACCGCATCAGTGATACCAGCAAGCCCTTGATTAAATCTATTCTGGGCTATACGTGTACCAGCATTAGCTTGATTAAGTTTAGCTTCTGCTCCAGGCTGGTATACTTGTCTGAAGATGTCTTCATAAGTATATGGATTATGATAACCCATTTCTGCAGCCATCTGATCAATAGTATTTAATCTGGCTCTTTCCCATACAGGATTATATATACTATTATTTACATCAGGTCTAAGCCAATCTAAAGAACTATAGTCGGTGTTATATTTATTTACAGTATTCTCCCAACTTGATGTTGTAGTTGTAGTCGGAGAAGATCCTGTACCACCACCATAGATTGCTGCAGCAGTATTACCGCTGTTATTATTGGAGGTAGAAGCAGGTGTAGATTTATTTGTAGATATTTTTACTGATGGTGTTGGTATATTTATTGCTGCGGCAGCTACAGGTAGTTTGCGTTTACCTATTTTACCTTCACTATCATTATGTTTAACAAACATATTAGCCATAGGTTTATCACCTCTTTTTAATTATAATTTATTATATTTATAATGTCAATAAATAGAAAGAACTGGACTTGTACAGTCCAGCTCTTTTCGTAATTAAATTTTAAGTTGAAGCTACCCAAGAATATGTGACCGATCCGTCGGATACAACTGCTTGCAGTTTGTATGTACCGTCTGTTGTTGTAGGACAGTTTGGAATAGCAATGGGTTGCCAGCTTGCACCGCCAGCACCATCAGCAGTAAGAACATCGTACGCATTGGCGATTTTACTATCGATTTCGCTATCAGTAATTCTAGCACTTATGTCATCATTACGACCGACATAAAGACCTTTACCGAGTTTAATTTTTCCAGCACTGAGTAAAGTTCTACCAGTAGCTTTATAATTGCTGACGTCAATGGTGCTGCCCTCGGTGGTAGGAAGCGTATCATCTATGATCATAACTATCCAACCGCCCATAGGTACACAACCAATAAATAACGGCTGCTCAATTGTACCACCACCTGCCATAGCCATATAGTTCTCTGTAATAGGCGCACCCTGTTCAAGCGAAACAACAGTATCTTCATACTCGACGCCGTCATAAGTCATAACAAACTTATCACCGATATTGAATGCGGGGAAAGAATCAACAGGTATTATACCAGCGTAAGCAGTATTTAGCTGAGATGCAACCGCAAAGTATCCCAATTTATTTGCTTGAACTGGTGTAGGCTCGCTCATATCGGCATATACTGTATATGTGTTTTCTGTGGAAATATCAAAAGGTTTATTAGCAATAAAACCAGCTTCTCCAGATGCAGCATTCCAATCAGCTCCACCTGCTCCGCCTGTGGCAGAAAGTGTACCTTCTGTTACAGTAAGACCTTCACCAATAGTTTCAAAAGGTTTACTTAATACGTTACTCCACGTAGACTCACCAGTAGCAGAAAGGGTACCTTCTGTTACGGAAAGACCACTACCGATAGTTTCAAAGGGTTTGCCTGATACATCATTCCATGTAGATGCACCAGTGCCTCCTTCTTCAGCCTTTTTTATTGCTTCAGCAAGTTCTTTGTCATTGAATACACCCCAGTTTACGGGCTTCTTTTGTTTCTTATGCATCGGTTGACTCATTATAAGTCCCTCCTTATTTAATATTTAAATCCGAATTGCTTAAGTTTTGCTAATGTTATTGGACCAACGCATCCATCTGGCTCAAGTCCAGTACGTCTTTGGAACTCTTTGATCCAAGCTTCTATGTTCTCGCCATACACAGGACCAAGAAGATTGTATTTACTTCTACCAAGTACTTGTGCATAGCCAGGGAACGCATCATACATGAACTGACAAAGTTTTCTTATATTCTCATTCTTATCTCCACGCTGAAACCAGCCACGAGATTCATTGACTTTAAGAAACTCTTTGTCTTTGTTCTTTGTAGCAGGCTTAACTTCCTTTTCTACTTTGGCTTTACCATAGTCAATCCAGGGAAGTTTACCATGCTTAATCCATTTACGTTGAGCAAGGTTGGTAATCTGTACGCCGTTTTTCCAAGCAGGTGTACACTCTACTACTTTGCCATCGCCAATGTAAATGCCTATGTGCCCGCTCTGATATACAGCTTCACCAGGAATAATCTTTGTAAAGTCTGTAGAGACATCTG
>JAEEGL015013752.1_pt1 | contig 11334 bp, 10 predicted proteins | sample 9134231 | NCBI WGS metagenome assembly JAEEGL01 (sample SAMN16246548, study PRJNA631951) | gut metagenome | biome: gut microbiome; feature: rumen; material: fiber-attached | host: Bos | place: Iran: Karaj | collected 2018-10
CATTTCTGCTTCATTCCTTTCAGAAAACAAATTGCAAAAAAATACAAGGCCGTGGCCTTAATCAAAAACCCCTGCCAGAGCGGTCATTCTATCACACTACTTTTTGATAATCAACAGTCTCATTTATCCAAGCCAAGTCCACCCCTTGAAGAGGTGAAAACCGCACTGCCGCGCGGTATAACGCCGATCCGCCGTCAAACGCAAATTAGATGTTTCCCGGGCCGCTCCTTGCGAAAATACATGGAAAAAACATTTTCACATCGCGAAAAGCGGCCCGTTTTCGTCCGCGCGTAACGGAGAAAGCGGGCCGCCCTCACACACAACACGCAAGCAAGCCATCACGAACTCTGGCGGGAGCCGCTCTTTGTACAGATCAGGCAGAAAAATGAGGGTATTCCTTATACGTGTATTTTTCACGGGCCAGGGCAATGAATTCCTTGGCTAACGTCGAGCAGTACGCCTCACTAGCCGTCGCGGCGACAAACCTCAACGCATATTGGGACTGTGACTGACCAAAGCTGAGAATCACCGGCCGGATATCGAAATACACGTTATAGACAAAGTATTCGACGGCCATATAGACGCCGTACCCGTACGCAGCAAGATTCAGCGCTGTCAACTGATTACCGATCTGCGCCGCTACCGGCGGCATGATGTTATAATCCCTGAAAATGATCTGTGCCATTCGCTCCGTGTTCTGCTCAGGGTAATTGCGAATAAAGGGCGTCTCAGCCAGCTCTTTCAGGTCAACCCAAGGGTGCCCGAAGTCCTTCCGTCTGCGGGTCCGCAGCTTATCCGCCAGTTCCGCGGAAACAAACAGAACTGTAGGATCAGAGATAATTTCATGATACGTGATTTTGCTGTTGACAGAATACTGGTTGAAAAAAGCAATATCCAGTTCGCCGCGTAAAAGCATAGTTTCAAGCTGCTGAGCAGCGCGTTCGTAATAGCTGATCTTGACTTTCGGATAGCGTTCGCGAAACGCGTTCAGCATCACAGGCAGAAAAAAGATGCCTCGCGTCGGGGTAAAACCAATGCGCAGCAGTCCGCTCTGATTGAGCTTGATATCGTTCAACTGCCTCTGAATGTTGTCACGCAGCAAGAGCATCTGCTTACCGTTATCGAGAAAGCATTGCCCAGCAAAAGTCAGAAAGATTTTTTTCCCAACGCGTGAAAAAAGCGGCAACTCAAGCCTCTTTTCCAAATTGCGAATATAAATGCTCAAAGCAGGTTGAGTCACATGAAGCTTTTCAGCCGCGCGGGAAAAACTGTGCTCGTCGGCGATGGTTGCCACATATTCCACATCCCGAAATTCCAGCCGGGCGCAATAGTCGGATTCGCTCATTCAGTTTGCGGCCTCCTTGGTGATGTATTTGTATAACTTATCATCTTGATATTATCTATATATTGTACAAAAAAGCAAGGAGGAATTATCATGACAACTAAAGCAGTTACTTCTCTGTTCATCGCGATGCGAGCGAGACGGAGGGCAAGAGGGGCAGAAACGCGCATTGCTGTTCGGGGCCATCGTTCAGGCGACGGGGCCAGATTACACACAAGGGGGCGTTATCCAATGGGAATGACATTAACACAGAAGATCATCGCAGCGCATAGCGGCCTGCCTTCGGTCAGTCCGGGGCAGATCGTCAACGCCAGCGTCGATCTGGCAATGTCGAACGACATCACAACGACCGTAGCGACAAAACAGTTTTACAGCGTGCACAATCCTCAGGTATTCGACAGGAACAAATGTGTCGTCGTCCTCGACCATTACAATCCCTGCAAGGATGTTCCGGCTGCGCAGCAGTGCAAGGAATGTCGCGAGTTCGCTTATGACCAGAAACTGACGAACTTCTTTGACGTCGGCACGATGGGCATCGAGCACGCGCTTCTTCCGGAGAAGGGACTTGTGAAAGCAGGCGACGTGGTCATCGGAGCGGACTCGCACACCTGCACCTATGGCGCTCTTGGCGCGTTTTCGACCGGCGTCGGCAGCACGGACATCGCCGCCGTGTACCTCACCGGCAAGTGCTGGCTGAAAGTGCCACCGGCGCTGAAATTCAACCTGACCGGCAAGCCAGCAAAATGGATCTCAGGCAAGGACATCATCCTCCATATCATCGGTCTGATCGGCGTCGACGGCGCGCTCTACCGCTCGATGGAGTACACGGGCGACGGCGTTCAGTATCTGACGATGGACGATCGCTTCACGATCTGCAACATGACCATCGAAGCCGGCGCAAAAAACGGCATTTTCCCCGTCGACGCGGCAACCGAGCAGTACATGGCTGAACACGGCAACCCGACAGGCTGGAAGAAATTCGTGGCCGATCCAGATGCAGTTTACGAAAAGGAATACACGATCGACCTCTCGAAAATGAAACCGACTGTTTCGTTCCCGCATCTTCCTGAAAACGCCAAAGAGATCGGCACCTTCGGCGACATCGAAATCCACCAGGCGATCATCGGTTCATGCACGAACGGCCGCCTGAATGACCTGAAAATCGCTGCCGAAATCCTCAAAGGCCGCAAGGTGAACCCGCGCGTGCGCACGATCATCATCCCCGCGACGCAGAAAATTTACCTCCAGGCGATGGACGCCGGTTACATCAAGACGTTCATCGAAGCCGGCTGCGCTGTGTCGACGCCCACCTGCGGACCGTGCATCGGCGGTTACATGGGCATCCTTGCCTCCGGCGAACGCTGTGTGGCGACGACGAACCGCAACTTCCGCGCCCGCATGGGACACGTCGATTCCGAAGTGTACCTCGCCAGTCCCGCCGTGGCCGCCGCTTCAGCGATTGCTGGACGTATCGTTTCCCCCGAGGAGGTATGAACATGAAAATCAGCGGAAAAGTCTGGAAGTTCGGCGATAACATCGACACCGACATGATCTACCCCGCACGCTTCATGAACACGTCCGACGCGGAAGAGATGGGTACCCACTGCATGGAAGACTACGACAAATCGTTTATCACGTCGATTGCCAGGGGCGATGTCATCGTCGGTGGCAAAAACTTCGGCTGCGGCTCTTCGCGCGAACACGCCCCCATCGCCATCAAGGCCGTGGGGATCTCCTGCGTCGTCGCTAAGAGCTTCGCACGTATCTTCTACCGTAATTCGTTCAACGTCGGCCTGCCGATCGTCGAGTGTCCCGAAGCGGCCGACGACGCACAGCAGGGGCATGAGCTGAGCGTCGACTTTTCGACCGGCGAAGTAATCAACAAAACGCTGGGGAAGACCTACAAGACCGAGCCTTTCCCGGAGTTCATCCAGAACATCATTGCCGCCGGCGGTTTGATGAAAGCTATCGACAGCGCCAGAAAATAGGTCTACTAATAAGAAATGATTGGAGGGATTTGGACAAGACTGCCCATATTTCGCTTGCACTTGCGCGCTCGATTTTGAAACAGTTAATGGAGAACCTATTTTTTTATTATTAAGGAGTGTTTGTGATGAAGAAAATGCGTTTTGTTTCTGTTGTGGCTCTTTCGGCTCTGCTCTGCGCGGGCGCGGCCCATGCTGCCGCGAAAGTGACAATCAGCCTCGCCAGCGGTATGGCCGAGACTCACGCAATTAACGTTTGCTTCAAGGAATTCATCAAACAGGTCGAGGAGAAGTCCAACGGCGAGATGACCGGTGTGATTTACCCCAACAACATGCTCGGTGGCGACCTTGTCGGCATGCAGGGAGTTCAGGATGGCTCGATCGTCATGTACTGGTCCACGACGGCTAATCAAGTCAGCCTCGTGCCGGAACTGGCGATTTTCGATATCCCCTTCTTCTTTAAGGATCGCGAGCACGCGCAGGTTACTTTAAAGAACCCTGAGTTCGTCAAGAAAATGGACGAGGCGTTCAGCCGCGCTAACTTCAAGCTGATTGGCTTAGACTGCACCGGATTCCGCTGGCTGTCGGCCAACAAGCCCATCAAGCGCCTCGAAGACATTCAGGGTCTCAAAGTGCGCACAATGGAGAACCCCTATCACGTCGCGTTCTGGAAGGCGCTCGGCGTCATTCCTACGCCTCTGGCAAACTCCGAGAGATACGCCGCGCTTCAGCAGGGCACCGTTGACGGACAGGAAAACGCCGTCGAGAACACCTTCAACACCAAGACCTACGAAGTTCAGAAGTGCTTCTCCAACACGCAACACATCGCCTACATCTCCAGCTGGGTCATGAACAAGGACTTCTATGACGGCCTGTCGCCCGAGCACAAGGCCATCTTTGATGAGGCCATGGCTGCCTGCGTCGAGAAAGCCGCAAAGATGACCGTCGAGCGCGAGAACGATCTGCTCAACGAGATGGAGACCAAATTCAACCGTACCATCATCCGTCAGCTTGACGAGGGCGAGTACGAAAGATGGGGCAAGATTGCCACACCCGCCTCTGAGGCTCTTGTCCGCAAGAATCTCGGCGACGATGTTGTCGATGCCTATTACAAAGCAGCCGGCAAAGAGCTGAACAAGTAAGCACTGGTAAAGGTAAATTTCGCCGGCACGCGGAACATGTTTTCCGCGCGCCGGCCATTTGTAAGGAGGCCCGATAATGAAACAGTTTTTACATTGGCTTGACGAAAACGCGGAGAAATTCTCCATGGGGCTGTTGCTCGCTCTGATGGTGATTCTGACGGCCATCCAGGTCGTGCTCCGCTATTTCTTTAAATCGTCGATCGTCGGCGTTGAGGAAGTGGTTGTGTACTTCAACGTGTGGATCGGCTTTCTCGGGTGCAGTTACGGCATGAAATTCAAAAACGACATGCGCGTCGATCTTTCCAGTGTGCTGCCGCACTGGCTCTCTGTTGCCCTGCGTACTGTTTCCGATGTAATCCTGTTCGTCTTTTACATTTATATGGTCTACGTCGGCCGCACGGTCGTCGGCCGCTTGATCAGGTCCGGACAGAAAAGCCCCGCCGCCCGCATTCCTATGTACATCGTGTACAGCGCTTTCATGGTAGGCTGCGCGCTCGCTGTGTTCCGCTATGTGCAGCGCGTCTGGCGCTTTGCAAAATCGGCGTCCAAATAAGGAGGACCTCACATGTCCGCATTATTTATTGTCTTTTTCGTCACGTTGGCTATCGGAGTTCCCATCGGCGTCTGCCTGATCCTCGGTTCGATCGCGACCTATGCGAGCGGCTCGACGCTGATCATCACGCCTATCTACGTCTACAAGAGTGTTGTTGACGGTCTCTGCTCCTATCCTCTTTTGGCCGTGCCTCTGTTCATCCTCTCAGGACTGATCATGGCGCGCGGCGGTATCGCCAAGAAGATCTTCGAGTTCTTCGCCTACTTCCTCGGCGCCAAGACTGCCGGTCTGCCTATCACCGCCGTTATCACCTGCCTGTTCTACGGCGCTCTGTCCGGCTCTGGCCCGGCTACGACGGCCGCTGTCGGCAGCATGGTCGTGCCCTATCTCTCGGGACTGGGTTATGACCGCAACTTCTCCGCCGCGCTCTGTGCCACCGCCGGCGGTCTGGGTGTCATCATCCCGCCAAGCGTGCCGTTCATTATCTACTGTCTGGCCGGCAACGTCTCTGTCAGCGACATGTTCATCGCCGGCATCGTGCCCGGCATCCTTATCGCCGTCTGCCTCTCCGTGTGCTCCTGGGTGTACTGCCGCAAACACGGCGAAGACAAGGCGCTTTTGCTTAAAAACACGCAGAACATCAGATCCAAAGGGCTGTGGCCGCTGTTCAAGGAAAGTTTCTGGGCTCTGCTGACCCCCGTCATCATTCTGGGCGGCATTTACGGCGGCATCGTCACGCCAACGGAAGCCGCTACCGTTTCGGTCGTCTACTCACTGATCGTCAGCATTTTCATCTACCGCACGATGAGCTTTAAGGACGTTCCGGGCATCCTTGCCGAGACCGCCCGCAATCTCGCCCCCATCCTTGTTGTCATCGCCGCGGCAACCCTGTTTGGCCGCGTGCTCACGCTGCTCAATCTGCCCACGCTGCTGACCAAGTACGTCACCAGCACGATCACGTCCAAGTTCGCCGTCATCATGATCCTCAACCTTGTGCTGCTGATCGCAGGAATGCTCATCAACACCACCTCGGCGATCCTGATCCTGACGCCCGTGCTCCTGCCGATCGCCAGCGCCATCGGCATTCACCCGGTCCATTTCGGTATGATCATGGTCGTCAACCTCTCCATCGGATTCGTAACGCCGCCCGTTGGCTCCAACCTGTTCGTGGCCTGCGGCATGTTCGACATTCCGATCACGACGATGACGAAATACACCATGCCCTTTATCTACGCGTTTGCGGTGGCTCTGCTGCTCGTCTGCTTCGTGCCGCAGATCTCGCTGATGTTCATCTGATTCTAACGGGAGAAAATCGCGGCGCTGAGAACGCGCCTGTGCTTTCCGTTCTCTCATATCTATACCCGAAAGCCGCCGCGCCAGCCGCATCGGCCGGTTCGGCGGCTCTATAAAAGGAGACAGTCGCATGGGGAAAACTATTTCTGAAAAAATCCTTGCCCGCGCTTCCGGACGTGATTCCGTATCGGCCGGAGAGATCGTCTGGGTCGAGGTCGACAAGGCAATGATGGACGACATCCTCGGCCCCCGCGTCGAGATCGCCGACAAGCTGAAAGAGCTTGGCGCAAAGGTGAAACATCCCGAGAAAGTCGTCGTCATCTCCGACCATTACACGCCGCCGGCCAACGAAAAACAGGCCAATATCGTCAAGTTCACGCGCGACTGGGCGTGCACGCACGGCGTGAAAGAGTATTATGAGTTCGCCGGTCCCTGCCATCAGATCATGGCTGAGTTCGGCCACGACGTTCCCGGCACGGTCGTGCTCGGCACTGACTCGCACACGTGCATGGGCGGCGCTTTGGGCGCTTTTTCCACGGGCGTCGGTTCTACGGAAATGCTCGGCGTGCTCATCAGCGGCAAAACCTGGCTGCGCGTTCCCGAAACGATCCAGGTCGTCTGGAACGGAGAACTGCGCGACGGCGTAATGGCCAAAGACGTTTCTCTGGCGACGATCGGCCGGGTCGGTCATTCAGGCGCCACGTACAAAGCCGTCGAATACCAGGGCGAAACGATCGCGGAAATGGAAATGGACGAACGCCTCTGCCTGTCCAACATGGCCGTCGAAATGGGAGCGAAAGTCGGCTTGATCGCCACGGACAGCAAGACACGCGCCTATCTGCGCGATCATGGCTGTCTGGCTCAATACGACGAGGTATTCAGCGACGCCGACGCGCGTTACTGCGAAAGGCTGAACTTCGACGCCGCTTCGCTCGTTCCTCAGGTATCCTGCCCGCACGAAGTGGACAACGTCAGCGCGATCGAAAGCCTGAATGAAACAATCTCGATCAATCAGGCCTACATCGGCTCATGCACGGGCGGACGCCTGCACGACCTGGAGATGGCCGCGCGCCTCGTCAAGGGCAAAAAAGTCGCTCACGGCGTGCGTTTCCTCGTTTCTCCCGCATCGAACCGCATTTGGAAAGAAGCGAACGAAAAGGGTTATTTGAGCACGCTGGCCAATGCCGGCGCAGTGATCCTTGCGCCGACATGCGGGCTCTGCACAGGTCTGCATTCAGGAATTCTCGGCTCGGGCGAGGTGTGCATCTCTTCGACCAACCGCAATTTCCTCGGCCGCATGGGCAGCAAGGATTCGTTCGTGTACCTGGGCTCGCCTCTTTCCGTCGCCGCCGCCGCGATCACAGGGCGCGTGACCGATCCGCGCGAATTGCTCTAAGACAGGGGTGAACGTTATGACTAAAATCCTTACCGGCAAGGCGCACAAATACGGCAACAACATCAATACCGACATTATTTCGCCGCCGCAGTACATGGAGCTGAGTGTCGCTGAAGCGGCAAAATATTCGATGAGCGCCGTTGATCCCAATTTCGCAAGTTCCGTGCGCAAGGGCGATTTCTTCGTCGCAGGCGCGAACCTCGGTTCCGGCTCCAGCCGTGAACTGGCCCCGCTGACGCTGAAATACCTTGGCATCAGCGCGGTGATCGCCAAGTTCTTCGCGCGCATCTTCTACCGCAATGCCATCAACATCGGCCTCGTCGCGCTGGAATGTCCCGAAAGCGACAAGATCAGCACGGGCGACGAATTGGAGATCCAGGTCGAAAAAGGCGTCATCATCAACAAAACGCGCAACGAAACGTATCAGTGCACGCCGTTGCCGCCGCACATTCTCGACCTCGTCGAAAAGGGTGGACTCGTGCCGTACCTCAAAGACGAACTGGGGCTTTAAAGCAGGAAGATCGTCGATGAACACAGAATTCAAAGGCATCTTTCCATATCTCGTCTCGCCGATGAACGCCGATGGCACGGTGAAAGAATCCTCCCTGCGCCGCCTCGTTGAACATCTGATCGCCTGCGGCGTGCACGGGCTGACACCCCTCGGCAGCACGGGCGAATTCTACTACCTTACATGGGAGCAGCGGCGCGAGATCGTCCGCATCGTCGTCGAACAGACAGCCGGACGCGTTCCTGTTGTCGCTGGAGTGGCCTGCTCGTCTGTTTACGAAGCGCAAAGACAGACTCGCGAGTTTGAGGCGATGGGCGTTGACGGCATTCTTGCTGTGCTGAACGTCTATTTTCCTCTCAAGCAGGACGAAATCTACGATTATTTCGCCGCTGTCGCGGACAGCACATCGCTCCCTGTCGTGCTTTACAACAACCCTAAATTCACAGGTTTTGAGATCGCCCTCGACACGCTGAACCGCCTCAGCCGGATCGATAATGTTCTCTATTACAAGGACGCTTCAAGCAACACTGGGCGTCTGTTCCAACTGACAAACGCCGTTGAGGGGCGCATGAAGATTTTCAGTGCCTCGGCCCATGTGCCGCTGTTCGTGATGATGATGGGCGGTGCCGGCTGGATGGCTGGTCCTGCCTGCGTGCTGCCCAAAGAAAGCGTGCGTCTGTACGAGCTCTGCTCAGCCCAGAAATGGGATGATGCCATGGTCTTACAACGCAAACTTTGGGATATTAACCGGGTGTTTCAGAAGTATAATCTGGCGGCTTGCATCAAAGCAGCGCTCAATCTGCAGGGCTTTGACGTCGATGATCCGATCCCGCCTCTGCGCCCGCTTGGCCGCGAAGCAGTTGAGGACATCGCCGGCGTGCTCGAACGGATTCAGGGCGTAAGGTACCCGCTTCCGTAGCACAGCCCTCAAAGAAAGCACGTTGGCTCGCCAAATACAAATTAGCCAAGAGCCATTGATTTTTCTGAAAGGATGTTTCTATGGAATACAAACCTAACAGTAAAATCCCCTGCGTGTACATGCGCGGGGGTACAAGCAAAGCCGTTTTCTTCAACGCCGCGGACCTTCCTTGCGACGCGACAGAGCGTGACCAAGTGATTCTTTCAGCGTTCGGCTCGCCCGACCGCCGCCAGATCGACGGAATGGGCGGCGCAGCGGCTCCGACAAGCAAGACTGCAATCATCAAAAAGAGTGACCGCCCTGGAATTGATGTCGATTACACCTTTGGCCAGGTCGGCATTACCGAGCCACTCGTCGATTATGCGATGAACTGCGGCAACATCAGCTCCGCAGTCGGTCCTTACGCTATTGACGAAGGCTTCGTCGAAGCAGTCGAACCGGAAACCGTCGTGCGCATTTATAACACGAACACCGGCAAGGAGATCGACGCCGTCGTGCCCGTTAAAAACGGACGCGCCGTCACCGAAGGCAATTTCGTCATCGAGGGTGTGCCCGGTACAGCGGCGAAAGTCACGCTCAAGTTCGTCGCCCCGCAGGGCGGCGCTTCCGGTAGGTTGCTGCCAACAGGAAACGCGCGTGATACGATCGAAGTCGAGGGCAAGACGTATACGTACAGCTTTGTCGACGCTGCAAACCCGATTATCTTCGTGCGTCCTGAGGAGTTCGGCCTGACAGGGACTGAATCGCCCGCCGAGTTCCGTGCCCTGCCCAATCACACAGAATTGTGCCGCATCCTCGAGGTCATCCGCGGCACTGGCGCGGTGCGCATCGGTCTGGCTAAAGACCTTGACGACGCGAAAGCGAACAGCCAGATTCTGCCTAAGATTACCTTTGTCCGTTCTCCTGTTTCATATGCGGCGCTCAACGGCGCGCGAGTTGCAGCTGAAGACGTGGATGCCATATTCCGTCTTTTCACATTCAACATGACAATGATGGATGCCTTTATGGGGACTGGCGCGGTCTGCGTGATCACAGCTGCCAATACTCCCGGCACGATCGTCAACGAGATTGTCTGCGGCAGCGGTAAACACCCTGACAATCGCGTTACCACCATGCGTATCGGACATCCGTCAGGTATAATGAACGTAGGCGCCGACCTGTGTAACAACCCTGATGGCACGCATACAGTCAAAAGCGGCAACATCGAACGCACAGCGCGACGAATCATGGAAGGGTTCGTGTACGTTAGGAACTAATTCTGAGAGCACGCTTTCCACTCTCATCCCAATCTGCAATAATCGCCGTTTCGCCACCATTGGTATCAAACGGCGATTTTTCATTAAAATCCTTCCATTTATTATGAAAAACGCCCCGGTCTTTCGTGCGTGGAAAGACCGGGGCGCGTTTATGAGGGGAATAATTGTGATTATCGCTAGTACAGCCAGTTGAGAACGAGCGGGGCCCAGAGGACGAAGACGACGGTCATGAGCACGCAAGGGAACCAGCCCATCTTGATGTATTCCTTCATCTTGAAGCCGGCCGCCGAATAGGCGTAAGCAGGAGCAGGCGCGGCCATGGGCGTGGCGAAGCAGATGATCGAACCGACGCCAACGCCGGCGAGCACGAGGCGGGGATCCATGCCCAGCGACACGGCCATCGAGGCAGCGATGGGGCCGAACACGGCCCACACGGCCAGATTGCTCATGAACTGGGTGACGACCATCGAGATGACAGCGAACGCCGTGGCGAGCACAACGGGGTTGGTCATCGAGGGGAACGCCGCCTGGACCAGACCGACCATCCACTTGCTCGTGCCGGAGACGTTGATAGCCGTAGCCAGGGGCAGCGTGCCGGCGACCAGGAACACGGTCTGCCAGCTGATCGACTGAAAGGCTTCCTTCTCGGTCAGGTAGCCCTTGCCCATGATGATGGCGGCGAAGAACAGGCTGACGAGGTAGGGCGCGATGATCTTCGTCATGCTGGCGACGACCATCAGGATCACGTTGAGGAAGAAGATCGTGACGATGACCTTTTCTTCCTTGGGCGTGTAGCGCGCCGGCTTGACCTCTTCGGTCACTTCGGCGACGGATTCGCTCTTCAGCTTCTGGCCGCGGCTCATGAACAGGTAGTAGGCGACCAGGATCAGCCACATCGGGAACTTGATGAACGTGAAATCGAACAGGCCGTAGCGCAGAG
>JAEEGL015900616.1_pt1 | contig 11334 bp, 5 predicted proteins | sample 9134231 | NCBI WGS metagenome assembly JAEEGL01 (sample SAMN16246548, study PRJNA631951) | gut metagenome | biome: gut microbiome; feature: rumen; material: fiber-attached | host: Bos | place: Iran: Karaj | collected 2018-10
AAAACGGCCGAACCCATGCTCCATCTGGCGCTGGCCATGATGCGCACGGTTGAACACCGCAAATGGCTGATACGTTCGACCAATACGGGCGTCAGTGCATTTGTGGATCCGAATGGCCGCATGGTTCAGCATACCTCCATTCACGAACCCGAAATTCTGAGACAATCCGTAGCAATGATGCCGCCATCGCGCACGATCTACAGTTATATCGGCGATATTCTTGGATGGCTTGCGTTAGCCTGGGTTGCATTTCTGAGTTTTCTGAGGATCCGCGATTCACGGCGCAGCAGGAAATCGTCTGAAAAAGTGGTACCCAATGCAACAGATCAGGGAAAACCTGCTGAACCGCCGGCTTCCGAAGCACCTGAAGCTGCCGCAGAAGCAGTGAATTCACAACCGACAAGCTGATCCCGATACGCTGCAGCATTCAAAGCCAGCCAGAAATGGCTGGCTTTTTTTGTTGGCTACGTGCGGCAGCCATATTGATTGCAACTTTGAGTTCTGAGCTTTGTTCTTAGAGAATACAGCAACCGCCATCCAAGATCCAAGCATGTCAGCACACTGGTCGTTCAGAGACTTTTTATGGGTGATACATGGTTTGATACAAAATATGAAAATTGTCATTTTGGCATAAAAATGCCATATACTTGGCTTCGTCATTTTGATGACGTTCTACAGTCTGAATAATCAAACTAAGACGGTGCCATAAGGCACACAGCATTTAGGAGAAATAGAGATGAAAAACGTATTAGCGAGCAGAATTTCGTTTGTCCTTGCAGCAGCGCTTTGTGCCTGCGGCCTTCAGGCATGTTATGTGGATTCGAACTGCCTTGAGCACACAGAATATTCCTGCGGTATTTCGTGCGGTACCGTCTGCAGCCCGGTCTGCCATACAGAAAGTGTTTGCGAGAAGTCATGTTCGACGGTCTGTGATGCCTTTTATTGCTGGGATGAGTGCGTAGATGTTTGCAGTCCTTACGATGTCTGCGTAGATGAGTGCTGGCAGGACTGCGCCGAACATTGCCATCCCTACACGGTATGTGAAGAACCGCCCGAGTGCTGGACTGATCGCGACTGTGGCGCCAATGCTACCTGCCGCGGTGGTGTCTGTGAATATTACGGCGGCGGCGGATATACACCAGCCCCCAATCCTCAGGGCGGTCAGAGCAGCCAACGCGGCAGCGTTGCGATGTGCGGCTTATGCAACCGTTCGGGTGACTGCTATGAAGATGGTGCCGCATGTACGCTCCTCGACAGCGGCGAACAGGTTTGTACGCGTGCCTGCGAGACGTTCGCGGATTGCCCAAGCGGCTACAGCTGCGTCGTCGTTTCGGACAACAGCGTAAGCCAGAGTGTCCAGCAGTGCATTCCTGCCAACAATTCCTGCAGCACGAGCTATTGCAACAGCGATGCTGACTGCTTCGAGAATGGTATCTGCGATAATCACAGCTGCATCCTGTCCCAGAACAACCTGAGCGAATGCAACACGTATCAGGATTGTATTGATGCCGGCTACAAATCCAACATCGACGGTGCCGCACTGAACATCTGCATTCAGTACACCGATACGAGCAATAACAAAGCAAACTACTGCACGATTGACTGCTACACCGATCGTGAATGTGATTCGGGTTACTTCTGCTACCTGAGCGAAAACAACCTCGATTCCGGTATTTGCTTCCGCGGCAACGAACTCGCCTGTACCCGCGACGAAGATTGCTCGGGCAAGGGTATGGTTTGCAACAATGGACGCTGCTCAGTCTCCTGCTTCCAGGATGCCGACTGCAATGCCAAGAATGCGAATTTCCGTTGCCTCAACAAGGTTTGCATCTTCGACAATTACAAATAAATCACAAGGTTGTCCGGGGCAGATGCCCCGGACAGATTTGCCACAAGGGACGCAAAAGCGTCCCTTTTTTTGTGCCGACGCGTATTGAGCGCCAGCGAAAAGCGGCGGCGGCGCAGGCGTATTTGGGCCGCGGCCCAAATAGCGGCGCCCCCTTACGGCTCAACACATTCGACGGGAATGCGGACCGGTTCAGAATGCGCAAGATCTGCACCACTCTTTGGCACCAGCTGAATGCGCAAATCCTCGGAAACACCGGCCTTATCGCATGAAAGCTCGTAGACCCAGTCTGTCCCCTGCTCGATGACGTTCAAAAGAAGATGTGGCAAATTTGACATCGAAGAGGGAATGACAGTGAATTCATCGAGGGATTTATTGCCGGAAATTCTGAGCCGCTTCGTCGTATTTACGGGCAAAATGACAGGCGCACCGGGTGTCAGGGCCACGTTGTCGATGGATAATTCCAGGCGTGGCTGACAATGGCTGATATTGATCTGAAGCTGCAGCGGACGGCCGTAGCGCGTTGGAGATTCGCCGGCAATTTCAATGATATGCGGTCCATTACCGTACAAACATGACGCGCTCCATTCGAATGCATGATTTGCCACAGCCCCGAAATGTCCGTTTACCGCGACCTTGACATCATTGTCGTAGATGAGCGGAACAGACAGGAAATCACCTTCATCGACATCAAATACCGTCCGGTCGTCAGCAGTCGAAACGAGCGAAGGACAATTGAGCTGGGGATAGAGCAGCTTCTGAATTTCGTGTTCATCATCATCGCGGACGCTGAGAGCTATTTTTGAATTTGTCGGCGTAAAGACAGGATTATCGCAGGAAGTAGAGACAGATACTTCGCCGGTATAAACGTTCCCCATGGTCGAATCCTGCGAATCGATATTGATCGAATATGCCGATGTTCCCCTGACATCGATATTCCGGGCGTTCAAATCGCCGTCGGGATCGACAATTTTGAATCTCCACTTAAAGATATTGCTGTTGAGTTCCTCTTTGGAAGAGCTCAGGTTGAGTGCCTCGATCCGGGGTTCACAGGAACGGGGCTTGAGCATAATCCAAAGTGCTTCGGACTGACTCTGCCCGGAATCCAATCGAACATCGACGGCGCAAAGCCTTGATTTTCCTGGACTTACCTGGGACAAGCCGGGAATGCATCCCCGTTTGAGTTTGAAATCCAGGCGCCATGCATTATGGATATTCCGAAGTACAGGCGCTTCGAAGGCATCGGCGAATTCCGGCGTCTGGCAGATGATCTGCCCGAGGCTCGGGCCTGCAGAAGACCGATTGATTTGATTGGGATAAATCCAGGTACTGGCCTGAGCGAGTGACATCTGTTCATCGTGTTCGTATTCGGTCAGTTCGATGTGCCTGGAGCTGAAGGAAACCGGCGTCTGCGGTGAAAGCCGGCGAGAGAAGATGATGAGCGTTTTGAGTTCCGGCATTCGTCCCGACATTTCGGAAACGGAGAGGTTGACGGCCACGCTGATACTGTCGCTGAGTGTCGGAGATGTCAGCACATTGAAAGTAAAATTGTAGAGTCCCGGGGTTTGAGTCTGCTCAATATTAGTCAATTCAATGATGCCGTCGAGCTGTCCGGACTGCTGCCAGTAGATCTCCCAGTGATTGCCGGGGGCAGCAATGTTCCCGTTTTGCGGCGCAGGCCGAATCACCAATCCCTGTGCATCACTGATATGAAAATCGAGGACGGGACGAATCTGCGGCTGCATGGGATCGAACCAGATCTGCATTTCGAGTGCATTCGAAGTATTGTTGCCGAGATGGCAGATTCTGGATTCACTCGTACCCTCGCAGGCATGTTTTGCAACGCTTCCGGTGGCCCAAAGCCCCATTGAACGCATTTCGACAGGATGGAGCTGATCGGCTTCAAGAACGATGGGAATATGCAGAGGCGGCGCGATATTGTCCGATATTTCGAGATCGAATGTCGATGTTGCAAAAAGGCTCCAATCCGACTCGAGCCAGAATGTGCCGTCCCCCGAGGATAAAGTCGTTCCATTGGGCTGATGGAGCCGATAGGTAATGCTGTCGGCATCATCATCGGAAGCCATAGCCCTCAGGATCACCTGGTCGGAGACCCCCACTTTAACCGTTTGATTTTGCTGAATATAATGAACATCTCCCCGGGTTTTGTTCAGAAGCTGAATGAGGAGAACGCGCGGAGCACTGTTGGGACGCGAAACGAGCACACGAATGCGCCTGAGATCGTCGCTGCCCGGAGGCCCTTCTGAGATGCAGTGAATCGTGAGCTCGTAGTTTTTGCCCTGTCTTTGTCCATCGTTGAACTGAGGCGTCCAGCGGATTGCCCCGGGGCAGTCCGGATCTTCGAGACTGACGGCACAGGGTTCCAGGGACTGCAGGACCTGTCCGAACGTACAATTATCGGCCATACAGGCTTCATTGACGATATTCGTTTCGACGCGGACATTTCTTCCGCCGGCACACAGGGGAATTTCGAGCTGTTCCCCGACATTGACCGAAAACTCGACAATATTCGTTCCACGACCGGCAAATTCGACCGGAGGACCGCCCAAAACATACAATAGACAGCCAATAAACCCGCCAAAACAAACAAATCCGACGAAAGCAAAACTGGCCTTCAATCTTTTCGGCAAGTGGGATACCGGGAATTCCGCATATTCAGATACCGGGAATGAAAGCACTGCCGCTTTTTTAAATGCATCCCGCTTTTCACTGCGAAACTGCAGACCCCCTTCGAACACCGCTATCCGATGCTTGATCCCGCGAATCCCCATACCGTAATCGTTGGGAGCAGGCATGACCTCAGATATGTCATAGACCTTAAATACCAGGGATGATGAGCCCGTAAATTCATCGCAGCACAGTTCGACACTGATCCCGGCTTTTCCACCGATTTCGAGGGCATTGTCGATCAACCGCGTCACACACATGACCAGCGTATTATAAGCCGCCGGACACAGGAGTTTCTGATCGACCCGATGGTAAATGACGATATTATCGACGATATCTGCGCGCCTTGTCTGAGAAGCTACCGCATCGACTGATCGCTGAACGACGTCAGCCGGATTGACCACCATTCGGCAGGCATCCCCAAGCGCGAGCACATCCGGATAGAGATTGACGCAGTTCTCGAACTGCAGATGCATGACTTTTTCGAGAAATGTCGCACGGGATCCTTCTGCATCGACGTAGGACATGATCAGGCGCCGAAGGGCCATGAGCTCTCGAAGTGTCACCGAAAACATCGGATCGATCAACGGCACTGCCGTATTGATGCCGGTATGCTGAAACACATCCATAAAGCAGTCACGCCAGCGAACCCAGAGTCTTTCCTCTGCTCCGGCCTTGATTCCGCAGAGCCTGAAAACCTCTGCACTGATGCTGTCCAGGCGTTCCGGCGTCAGACTCGATATTTTCTTCCCGTTATCGGTTTCCAGCTTGATTTCCTGAACCAGCGACGCGAGCCCAAGCAGCCGATGCTTGAGGATGTCGTGGGCCATAATTTCGAGCCGTTTGCGGACATTGAGCAATTTTTCCGCAGAAAATTCGTCATTTTTTCTTCGCGTCCGTTCGATCCATTCCGACAGTGTGTGTCCATAGAATCGTCCCATGTGTGAATACATGAGTACCAGGAATCCACCCAAAAGAATGACTCCGGCAAGCGCACTGATGTAAGTAATGCTGAACATGGACAAATACGGAATTTGAAGGACTGCAGTTCGAGGACAGCCAATGGCTGTTCAAGTGATAGCTACCACAAATGAGGGGTTAGTTGTTAGTTGGTAATGCTAATTCATAATTCATAATGCGGAATGCGGAATGCGGAATGCGGAATGCTCTACCCCTTGAATAAAAAAAGGGATAAAGAAGCGCCCGAAAGACGCCCGAAAGGCGTTCGATGACATCTGTCGCAAAAGAGGTTCGTGAATTTCATGAAAATTGGCATTTTATCGGATACGCATGGTTATTTTCACCCATCATTCAGGGAACTGTTTGCGGGTGCAGATTACATTCTTCATGCCGGAGACATCGGCCTGATGCCGGTTCTGGAACAACTCCGGTCGATAGCACCGGTCATTGCGGTACGCGGCAACATCGACGGCGAGGAATTTTTTGATCTCCCCAAACTGGAACACCGGGTTCTGGATGGCATTTCGTTCAGCCTGATCCACAATGCCGGCGATATCTATCATCCTGCGCACGACATGCATACGCGAATTCTCAGCCCAACGACAGACATTCTGATTTCCGGTCACTATCATGGCTACTGGTGTACCCAGATCAAGGGCACAGACCACTCCGTTCTGTGGCTGAGCCCCGGAGCAGCCGGTAATGCGGGACATCACCACGAACGAACCGCGCTCCTGCTGACGACATTGCCCGCGAATGAAAGAACGGGGGATATCCGCCATGATATTTCGCTTGAGAAAATTAATCTGGGACCACGGACATTCATATGAAAACGATACTCATTACGGCAGGAATGCTCGTACTCAGCAATATTTTCATGACCATAGCCTGGTATGGTCATCTGAAAAATCTGTCTTCAAAGCCCTGGATTGTTGCAGCGCTCGTCAGTTGGGGCATTGCACTGTTCGAATATCTTCTCCAGGTTCCCGCCAACCGCATCGGCAGTTCAGTCATGAGCATTCCGCAGTTAAAGATTCTGCAGGAATCCATTGCGCTGACAGTTTTTATCCCGATTTCGATATTTTTTCTTAAGGAAAAGATTACTCTGGATTACATTCTTGCAATGATTTGCATTCTTGGCGCCGTATTTTTTATTTTTCGCTCAAAATTATTTGGTTAGAGCCGATTTCGCCTATTTTGGCAACCGCCCCGGACTGAAAAAGTGAACCACATGATTTGATGTTTCATTAAAAGTATGCGACAACAGGGGATGCACGATTTGATCCGAATGCGTTTTCGGAGGTTTTATGGCACAGGAACAGCGATTTGAACTTATCAGTACGCTCGGACGCGGTGGAATGGCCGAAGTATTTCTCGGCTGGATGAACTCCGTCGGCGGTCTGAGGCGCAAAGTCGCCATCAAACGAATTCTGCCGGAGCTGATACAAAAACAGAGCAAGCTCTTTCAACAGATGTTCGTCGATGAAGCACGTCTTGCATTTTTGCTCGAGCACGACAATATCGTTCGTGTTTATGACGTCGGTCAGACGGCCAACACATTTTTCATCGTAATGGAGTACATCGAAGGCTTTGATCTGAAGACAATCATGGAACGCCTTCGTGAGAGCGGAACCATATTCCCGCTTGGCATAGCACTTTATATTACGCTTCAGGTTTGTGCCGGTCTTGGCTATGCGCACACGCTGACCGATTCGGACAACAAGCCGCTCGGCCTGATTCACAATGATATTTCCCCCCCGAATATCCTGATCGGCCGCCATGGCGAAGTCAAAGTTGCAGACTTCGGTCTGTCGGATGCCCGTTCGAACAAAGTCGCCACACCGGAAGGCATGATCAAAGGCAAATTTGCGTACATTTCTCCCGAAAGCACGCAGAGTTCGACGAAGATTACCACGCGCAGCGATATCTTTTCGATCGGTATCTGTCTTTGGGAAATGCTTGCAGGCACTCGTCTGTTCCAGCGCAATACGGATATCGAGACATTCAGGGCTGTACAGGCGTGTGTCATTCCCGATCTGCGTCAATACCGAAACGATATTCCGGACGAGCTCATGCAAATCGTTGCCAAAGCTCTGGCCATGGATCCCGCAAAGCGCTACCAGACCTGCGAACAGCTCTATCTCGATCTCTCTTCGATCGCGACAGCGCTGAACATTCCGATCAATCGCTACGATCTGAGCTGGCTGGTCAACGATCTTGCCGGCAATCGCTGGAACGAATTTGTCGGTGAAAAAGTTTCGGAAGATATGCAGAAAACACTGCAGGATGAACTGGGCGGCATGCTCCCGCCCGGTGATGCCGAAATTCTGGCCGAAATCGTCACCGGTATTTCCGAAGCCGCCGAAGTTAAGAGCAACGAACGTGCGAAACGCAAGAACGCCAACTGGGTCGAAGACGTTTTCAGCGACGTCGGTTTCGATGACGGTGAAGTCGTCTTTGCCGAAAAGAAATCCAATATTCCCGACGATCCCACACTCAAACCGGTAACGAGTGCAAAGGCCAAAAAGGCGCAGCCGAATCAGCCCGGCAACTCGGCTATCAAAAAGACAGTGACAGAGGATTCGCCTAAAGTCACGCTCAAAACGCCCAGTCCGACACTCAAAACGCCAACCAGCACGACACCTACGCGCGAAGTCAGCGGCATGCTGCCTTCGGCAAAGGCCAAAATTACTTCCAAATCCGCCGTCCAGCCTGCCCCCAGACAATCCAGTCCGCTGCTTTATGTGAACATTGCTGTACTCGGCATCATCATCGGCGCTGCGATTACACTGTTGATCGTCATGGCGGTGATTTGATTCAAACTTTGTGGGGCGTGCTTTTGTGCCGCCTGATGGCGTCACAATACGCACCGCCTGAACGCCGCTATTTCGCTTCAGCGAAATACGCGGCGTTTCTTTATGGGATTCCGGCAATAAAAAAAATGCAGCGCAGCCCCCATTTGTATTCTGAATGATTTTTATGTGTATGCAAATGTGGTAGTTATCTGTCCCGGGGACTGCGACGAGGTTTTAATGGACTGGCTTTTTCAAAAATATCACACGCATCAGGCAATGGTTTCGGCCATATGTCTCGCCGTGATGTGTATCTGCAGCCAGGTTCAGGCCCAGGAATCCCCTCAGGCAAATGAATCCACAGAAGAACTCGCCGGAGATGCCTACTTCGAATTTGCATTCCGCGACAAAGCCAACATCATTCAACAGGGAGAATTGGGCGGTCCCCGCAGTGATGCCGTCGCCCAGCAGACGGAAAGTCCGGACAATTCCGATGACGATGAAGCTGAAGACCTGCCGGAAGATGCCCCGGATTCCGCAGAAAATAACCCCGAACAAGATCAGGACGAACCCGCAGGCGAGGGTCTGAATGCCGCACAATTCAAAAGGAATGCGCTGCCCGGCGACCATACCATGCGCATTTCCGATATTGAACTTCACTGCGAAGACCTCGAATTCTGCCAGGACAAGGAAAATGTCGAGGCACTGATCCGCGCAACCGACCTCGAACTTGGCCATCTGACGACGAATACCGACCTCGCTCTGGCCATCGAAAGACTTCGCAAAACCGGTTATTTTTCCAACATCCACCAGACGCTTCAGCACGATGGTGATCGCGTCGCCGTATCATTCACGACCGTTCCACACACGACCATTCGCAAAGTTATCATCGACGAAAGCGGATCCCTCTATAAATCCGAGGTCAAAAAGCGAATGATTCTGCGCCCCGGCAGTGCACTCTATCCCCGGACAGCCATTCTGCGCGGCATGGACGTCGACGATATTCCCAAAGAAAAGCTCATTCAAATGGCCATCGAAGACCAGGTCAAAAGCCTGACCCGGGTCTACAACAAAGAAGGCTATTTTGATGCGAAAGTAACGATTACGACAGAAGAGATCGAGCCCAATCTGGTCGATCTTCATGTGACTGTCGAGAATGCCGAAAGCTATGTTCTCGGCAAGGTCTATGTACGCGGGCATCATGTCAAAACCTATGCCGAAATCGAGAGTGCCTTTCGCTCCGAATTTGGCTTTTTTGGCGGTGTAACCAAGGCCGAGATCGAAGATGCAGTGGAAGCCGTTCTGAACCAATATCGGCAGGATGGCTACTATCAAACGAGCATCAGCTTTGTTTCGCGCCAGGTTCCGGAAAAAAAGACCGTCGACGTGTTTCTTGACATCACGGAATCGCCGTTGTGGTCCGTTCAGCTGGAAGGCAATGAATCGCTCTCGGAAAAGGAGCTCCGGACTGCGCTGACGTTTGAAGAGTCCGGCTATGTCGACAAAAGCGAAGTGGAAGCCTCAGCAACAGCGCTCAAACAGACCTACATTTCAGCGGGTTATTACTGGGCAAAAGTCAGCGGGGAAATGCTCCAGAGCGGCGACAACACAGTCAATATTATCGTGTTCAACATCGATGAGGGGGAACGTGCGGAAATTGGAGAAATACAGTTTGCCGGCGCGTTCTCCATCTCCCGCGATGAACTTCTGGACATCATCGACAGCACCGAATATTCCGCATTTGGATCCGGCGCCTATCCGCAGCGTTCGATGATTGCAGACGATGCTGCGAAAATTGTCGATCTGTACCGCGAACGCGGATATCTGAGTGCCGATGTTCCCAGCTGGACGCTTGCACCTATCGAAAACAGCAACAGGCTGCGCCTGACATTCATCATATCAGAAGGCCCCCAGTCCAAGCTGTCACACCGGCAGATTCGATATGCAGACCGGGAGACATACGATGCATTTGACGTTCTGATCGATCGACCGGTTGACGATGTATTCAGCGATTCCAGCTTCCGCGCGGAACGTGCAGCAATTACGAAGCAGCTGAGAGCCCGCGGACACGCCACCATTGCAGATCGCGTTCTCTGCACCTCGTACGACGAAGATGGCGTGGTTTCGAGCGAAGAGACATGCGAAATTGCCGATTTTCCGGCGACCTGTTTCCCGGATGATATGGATGCCATGTGCGAGATCACCGAAACACCCAACGGTCCGCAGGAACGCTGTATGCGCCACTTCGAAACGGAATACGGCATGCCGGATGAACCCCCATGCGTCCTTCAGAATGGTATTACCGGCAGCGAAGTCGACGTCGAATATGGCATCACCCTTGGCCCCAGGTTTGCGTTTGGCGATGTTTTTGTTCATGGCAACGTCGTTACCCGCAACTGGGTCGTCAAACAGGATATTCCCTTCACTACAGGTGAAACCTTCGACATCAACAAAGTTATCGATGCGCGCAGTCTGCTCCGCCGCAGAACGATTTATAAGTCCGCTTCCCTCAATGTTATCGGTGTCGACGACAATCTCACCTCAACCCTCGAAAAAGGAGATTCCACATCGACGACCGAATATCCGGTACCCATGGTCGTCAACCTGGAAGAAGGCGAACGCCGCTGGATCGACTTTGCACTTGGTATTCAGGAAACGGGCGGTGACTGGATACTGACCGGCGAGATGGAATTTGTCGAAGCCAATCTGCTCGGCACAGGCTGGGATTTGCGTTTTCTCCTGATGCCGGAAGCGAGGTTTTTGAACGAAAGTACGGAATTCGTCTTTACACAGAAGTTCAATCAGAATTTCTTTACGCTTCTGACGCTTTCGATTCCGATTTTTCCGGCCAAAGGTTTTAATCTCGTCACGCAGCTATTCTATGATCTTCGCTACATTCCCGACACGAATAAAGAAGAATACGGCTGGCTCGTCGAACTGCAGTGGAATGTGAGCAAAGCCTGGTTTGCAGCACTTGCCTTTGAGCTGGAATCGTCGAGGACCTCATCATTCGGCATTGATGTCAGCGATGATATCAGCAGCTACCAT
>JAEEGL016287600.1_pt1 | contig 11334 bp, 8 predicted proteins | sample 9134231 | NCBI WGS metagenome assembly JAEEGL01 (sample SAMN16246548, study PRJNA631951) | gut metagenome | biome: gut microbiome; feature: rumen; material: fiber-attached | host: Bos | place: Iran: Karaj | collected 2018-10
ACCGGCAGGCTACAGGCCTTGAAATCCGTCCGCAGCTGTTTTTCCAGGCCGGCCGGGGCCACGCCGAGGGCTTCCGAGAGCCGTGCGGCGAGCAGGATGCCCATGGAAACGGCCCGGCCGTGGGAGATGTGGCCGTCGGAGACCTTCTCGATGGCGTGCGCGAAGGTGTGGCCGAGGTTGAGGTGGCGGCGCTCTCCGGATTCGAACTCGTCGCGTTCCACGATGGCGGCCTTGACGGCGGCGGCGCCGGCGGCCAGCGCCGGCAGTTCCGCCTTGCGGGCGGCCAGGTCGGAGAAGACGGCGACGGCCCGTTCGTATCCGCCGCCGGTATTGTCGATCAGGTAGCTTTTCAGCAGTTCCGCCGCTCCGCCGAGCAGTTCCTCCCCGGGCAGGGTGTCCAGGGCTTCGGCGCAGATGAAGGTGGCTTCGGGCTGCCGGATGACGCCCATCATGTTCTTGTAGGCGGCGAGGTTGACGCCGTTCTTCCCGCCGATGGCCGCGTCCACCTGGGCGAGCAGGGTGGTGGGCACGAAAGCGAAGCGCACGCCGCGTTTGTAGACCGATGCGGCGAACCCGGTGATGTCGGTGGTGATGCCTCCGCCGATGCCCAGCACGAAGGCGTCGCGTCCGGCGCCTTTCTCCAGCAGCCACCGGCAGATGTCCGCCATCGTGTCGATCGTCTTCTCCGCCTCGGAAGCGGAGAGGGAATAGATGCCCTGCAGTCCGGGCAGCCGTCCGGCGATCCGGCGGGCAAGCGCCCCGACATTGCGGTCGTGGACCACATAGACGGCTTTCTCGGCGGCCAGCCGCTCCGCGACAGCCTCCGGCGTGGCGGGAAGGATGTGGATCTTCGTCATGGGAACAAAGGTACGATAATCTGCCGAAAAATGCAGGGTGGAAGCGGCTTATTTGGCGGTGCGGCATCTTCCGGTGAACGCGCGGAAGAGGGGCAGCCAGCTGTCGTCCGAGAGCAGCAGGCTCTCCGGATGGAACTGGACGGCCCAGACCTGGTCGCTTTCCATGGCTTCCACGATCCCGTCATCCGCCCGAGCGACGACCTTCAGTCCCGGCGCGACGGCCTTCACGGCCTGATGGTGCCAGGTGTTGACCGTCAGGGAATCCGGTCCGAAAACGCGGTCGAGGAAGCTGCCGGGCACGGTGCCGATCTTGTGGGTGATTCCGCCGCGGTGCGGACGCGCATCCGGCAGTTGCGTGGGGATGTCCTGGTACAGGGAACCGCCCAGGACGACATTCACCAGCTGCTGTCCGCGGCAGATGGCCAGGATGGGCTTGCCGGAGGCGACCGCGGCCCGGACGAGCAGGCTGTCGCTCCGGTCGCGGACCGGATTCACCTGCACCGACTCGTTCCACACGGCTTCGCCGTACCAGGCGGGATTGACGTCTTCGCCGCCGGAGAAGACGATGCCGTCGAGCCGCGCGAGGACCGCTTCGGCCTGTTCGGGCGTCTCGACCGTCGGGATGATGAAGGGGACGCCGCCGCCCCGCAGGACGGCCTGCACATAGCGGGCGCCGAGCGCGTCGCCGCCCGCTTCGTTCCGTCCGCAGGAAATGCCGACCGTCGGCGCGGCATTCCGCCGGCATGCGGTTCCCGCGAAGAGCAGCCCCGCCAGGAGGATGCATGCGGGCAGGGCGCGCAGCATGCGCGTCTTCCCTGTCCGGTTTGTCCGTTTCTTCTTTCGTTCCATGGCCCTCGTTTTTTCGACCGTAAGATACGACAATTCCCGGAAAAAAGAAATGGTTCCGGGCTTTTGTCAATGACACGCTTCTCGCATTGACCAATCCCGCTACTTCTTTCGAAAGATACTTTCTTGCCGCTTGCTGCGTCAAACTGTCCCTCCGTCGCATCGTTGCTCCGTCGCTAATCCAGAGTATCCGGCAGGTTCCTGATCCATCGTTTGATCCGTCCTGAGGTTCCTTCTCTTTTTCTGCCTCTTTTTCTGCGCCTCTTTTTCTCTACGACATTACCATGCACCAAAACACGGAAGGACTGTGGAGGGTGCTGGAATCCTTCTGTGTTCGGCCGGGTGGCGCTGCAGGCCTTCGGATGGGGGTACGGGATGCACGGAAGGACTGTGGAGGGTGCTGGAATCCTCCTGTGTTCGGCCGGGTGGCGCTGCAGGGCCCTCGGATGGGGGTACGGGAAACACGGAAGGACTGTGGAGGGTGCTGGAATCCTCCTGTGTTCGGGGAAGGATAATCCCCTCTGGAAGAATTTGTGTAAAAGGAGAATTCATCGTACTTTTGAATGGTCTAATTCGGAAGGGTAGTACGATCAGACCATCCTAATAAACAAACTTGAACGCCTGACTATGAGAAGCACTTATCATTTATGCCTTGCCTCGCATGATGAAGTCATGCACCGTTCGGAAGAGGACTTTGTTTACGATGTCAATTGTTTTGCGCTCGCAACTTATCGTACGGAAAGCCGCGCATTGGCGGATGCTATCATGTCGACTCACGTACACTTCTGTATACAGTCCGATGATTATCAGGCGTTCGCTTTTCATCGCAGAAATGCATACACGCGGTATTTCAATGCAAAATATGGCCGTCGTGGCCGTCTGGGAGAGGTCCGTCATTTCGTCAATAAACTGGAAGGGATCCAGCACATCGTCGCTGCAATCAGTTACGTGAATCGCAACCCCCTTCACCACGGATTGACTACGACGCCCTTTGGCTACCCGTATTGTTCATCAAATGCCGTTTTCCGAAAAGAGTTGGGCAAGGAAGAATCTGTTGTTCTGTATTGTCGTAAAGACCGGCGTCATCTGTCCCTTCCCAGAAATAATCCTTTGCCATCTTCTTTTCGGATGGATACTTCTGGGATGGTCCTGCATGAAGATATCATTGATGCCAGGTATGTGGAAGAACTGTATGTTACTCCCCGCTCCTTCTTGTTTATGATGAATCGTTATTCAAATGAAGAGTGGATTCAAGATCAACGGGCAGATGGAAATGCGTCTGCACCTGCGGTGACCTTGGATATGATCGAACAAGCGCTTCCGGAAGAATCAACCATGCGGATGCGGTCTAATGAAAAGGGAAGGGTCTTCCAATCGGTCTTGACGGATCTGGAATTGTGCAGAATCATTGATACGGAATACGTTCCGCAGTATCGGAAACACTCCGTCTATTCTTTATCTTCTTTCGAGAAAGCGGAAATCGGTAATACGCTTTCTCTGAAATATGGCCATCGCACCAATGAAAAGCAGTTGAAACGCTGCTTGGTAATATAAACCCACGCACAGAAGGACTGTGGAGGGTGCCGGAATCCTCCTGTGTTCGGGATTTTGGGGGACGGCCATGATATCGCCCCGGACATTTGGAGTTGACGGGCGGAATCCGTATTTTTGTCCTGGCCCGGAGGGCCTGGAACGGAAAGCCATGGAAGAGATTGCGCTGGATATGTACATGACGGCGGGGGCGGGCGTGGCCGCGCTCCTGCTGGGCGTGTTCCTGACCCGAAGGGTGCCTGCGCTGGGACGGATGTGCATCCCGGCGCCGGTGACCGGCGGCCTGGCCGTCTCGCTGCTCTTCCTGCTCCTGCACGCCGCCTTCGGCTGGCGGTTCTCCTTCGACGGGACGGTCAAGGACCTCTGCATGCTGGCGTTCTTCACTTCGGTCGGTTTCCAGTCCGACCTGCGGATGCTTCGCACGGGCGGGAAACCGCTCGTCGTGATGGTCGGGCTCGTGGCGCTGCTGATCGTCGCGCAGAACCTCCTGGCGCTCGGCATCGCCTGCGGCCTGCACCTCGATCCGCTCGTGGGCATGGCGACGGGTTCCATCCCGATGTGCGGCGGGCACGGGACGGCCGGCGGGTTCGCGCCCGTCCTTGCGCAGATGGGCCTGCAGGGAGCGGATTCCATCGCCCTGGCTGCGGCGACGTTCGGCCTGGTGGCCGGGTCGATGGTCGGCGGACCGGTCGGGGAGTTCCTCGTCCGGCGGCACCGGCTTGCGGAAGCGTCCGGATCGGACGACGTCATTTCCGCCTTGGAAGGAGAATCCCCGGGGGAAGGCGTCGCGGAGGAAGATTCCCCGGGGAGGGATGCCGGGGCGGAGCATCCGGAGATACGGCGCGCCTCCCAGGCCGTCTGCCAACTGCTCCTGGCCATGGCGCTGGGGCAGGGACTGAGCAAACTGATGGCGCTGACCGGCATCACGTTCCCGACTTATTTCGGCGCGCTGGTCGTCGCCGCGATCCTGCGCAACGTCCTGGAACCCCGCCCGGGTTCGGGGCGGAAGCGCCTGCTCTGCCTGGACAAGATCGTTTCGCTGGGGAATGTCGCCCTGTTCCTCTTCCTGGGCATGGCGATGGCGACCCTCAAGCTCTGGGAACTGGCCGGACTGATGCTCCCGCTGCTGGCGATCCTGCTTGCCCAGACGCTGTTCATCGTCCTGTTCGCGGGGCTGGCCGCCTTCCCGGCCCTCGGCCGGAACTACGACGCGGCCGTCCTCGTGAGCGGCCTGTGCGGATTCGGCCTGGGTGCGACGCCGAACGCGATGGCCAACATGTCCGCGGTCTGTTTCAAGTACTGCTATGCGGCAAAGCCTTTCATCATCGTCCCCATCATCGGGGCGATGTTCGTCGACCTGATCAACACGTTCGTCGTCACGGTCCTGCTGAACTTACTGTAAGATTGCTTGTTATACGCCTGCTCCGGCGAGTTGCCGGTAGACCCCGACGGCCTGTACGGCGGGTGCCACGTCGTGTACCCGGAGGATGTCCGCTCCGCCCTGCAGGGCGGCCAGGTGGGCGGTCTGCGTCGCGGGGAGCGCCTCTTCGGGACGGATGCCGAGCGGCTCCCAGAGGAACCGTTTCCGGGAGATTCCGACCAGCATCCGCCGCCCCGGAACCTGCAGCGCGGGCAGTTCCCGGAGCAGCTGCCAGTTCTGCTCCACGGTTTTGGCGAAGCCGAAGCCCGGGTCGAGGATCCAGTCTTCCAGTCCGGCTTCCTGCGCCCGCCGGCCGAACGCCTCGAAATACCGCCGGACGGCGGCGGTGACGGGGGACAGTCCTTCCGGGAGGCCTTCGGCGGGGTAGTCCGTCATCCCCTGCATGGTCGCAGGGGTTCCGCGCTTGTGCATCGCAATGTAAGTGAGGTGGTTCCGTGCCGCCACGGAGAGCATGGCCGGGTCATCCTCGCCGGCCGAGATGTCGTTCACGATGACGGCGCCCACGGCGTCCGTCGCCCGGAGGATCACTTCCGACCACCAGGTGTCGATGGAAAGGGGAATGTCCGGGAAGGCGCCGCGCAGGCAGCGGAGCGCGGGAAAAAGCCTCCGCCACTCTTCCGCGGGGCCGACGGCCTGCGCTCCCGGCCGGGTGGAACAGGCGCCCAGGTCGAGGATGCCGGCGCCTTCGGCAATCATTTCCGCGGCCTTCCGCTGCAGGGCGTCGAGGTCGGGCCGGCCGTCCCCGTCGAGGAAGCGGCTGCCGGAGTAGAAGGAATCGCCGGTGAGGTTGAGGATCCCCATCACCGCGACGGGTCTGTCGAAGTTTGTTTCCATCGGGCCAAATTTAGTGAATAATGGAATAAAATCATTATATTTACGCTGTTAAAACTATCCTAGTCATGGCGAACAGAAAGATCCTCTTTGCAGTCGACCTGCAGAAAGATTTCATAGACGGCACCCTGACGGTTCCCGGTGCCGCTTCCGTCCTTCCGGTGATCGATTCGGTCAAGGGCCGTTTCGATCTGGTTTACTTCACGTTGGACTGGCATCCGGTCAACCATTGCTCGTTCCGCGAGCAGGGCGGCCCCTGGCCCGTGCACTGTGTGCACCATACGGCCGGCGCCTCCCTTCCCGACAGCGTGCTGGCCGGCCTGGAGGAAGACCGGATGCGTTTCATCCTCAAGGGACGCCGCCCGGAACGGGAGGAATACGGCGCCCTCGTGGACGCGACGGCGGACAACCAGGATCTTTTCCAGCCGGGTGACGAGGTCGTGATCTGCGGCATCGCTTCCGAATACTGCGTGCTCGAGTCCCTGAAGAACCTGTACGCCCTCAGCCGGGCCGTCGGATTCGACGTGAAGGTGTTCCTGGAGGGTACGGCCAAGTTCGACAACTATGACGCCGTCTGCGCGTTCATGGCCGAGAACGACATCCCCGTTTGGAAAGCGGAATGAGCCGGAGGGGCATGCTGGTCGTCCTGGAAGGTCTGGACGGAGCAGGAAAGTCGACGCAGGTGAAGCGCCTGCGGACGTATCTGGAGCAGATCCGTCCCGGCTTGGAATACATCCATTTCCCCCGGTATGACGCGCCGGTCTACGGCGATCTGATCTCCCGTTTCCTGCGGGGGGATTTCGGCGCGAACGACTCCGTCCATCCGCAGCTGGTGGCCCTTCTCTTTGCGGAAGACCGCCACGGCGCCGCTCCGTTCCTGCGTGAACGGCTGGAACAGGGGAGCGTGGTCCTGCTGGACCGATACGTCTACTCCAACATCGCCTATCAGTGCGCCAAGCTCCCTCCCGGTGCGGAACGGGACGCGCTGCGCCGCTGGATCACGGAGACGGAGTTCGGCCTGTTCGGCCTGCCGCGTCCGGACCTGAACCTGTTCCTGGACGTACCGATCTCTTTCGTCGCGGAACGTCTCGAATCGTCGCGCAGCGGCGCCGACCGGCGTTACCTGCACGGCGGGCACGACATCCATGAAGCGGACATCTCCTTCCAGGAGCAAGTCCGGAACTTGTATCTGCAGCTTTCCCGCGAGGATGCTTCCTTCCTCCGCGTGGACTGCTCCGACGACTGCGGCGACATGCTGCCGCCGGATGACATCGCCGCGCGCGTGCGGGAAGTCATCGACGCCCATTCCTTTCAGACAAGATGAAGACGCAATCTCCTAGAATGAAGCGGCTTGCCGCCGTCCTGATCGGCATCACGTTCCTGGTGGCGGGCCTGCTCAAACTGTTGGATCCCGTAGGCGCCGGCCTGGTGATGGACAGTTATTTCAAGTTTTTCCACCTGCCTTTCCTGCATGGGATCGCGAAGGCGGCCGGCGTGGCGTTCGCCCTGGTGGAAACCCTGCTCGGCGCTGCCCTGGTGGCCGGTGTCTGGCGCCGTCCCGTCGCCTGGATCACCTTCCTCCTCCTTTCCCTGTTCACGCTGCTGACGCTGGTCCTGGCCATCGCACGGCCCCAGATGGACTGCGGCTGTTTCGGAGAGGCGGTGCACCTGACCCATTTCCAGACGCTGCTGAAGAATGTCATCCTGCTGGCCCTGGCCCTGTTCGCTTTCCTGCCCTTCGGGGATCTGGGCACGCCACGCCGGCGGAAATATGTTTCCTTCGGCCTGGTGGCGGCCGCGGCCGTCGTCTTCACCGTCTGGTCGCTCCGTTCGATTCCCCTCGTGGACTTCACGGACTTCCGTCCGGGCAGCGAACTGCTGGCCGCCGTCGAAGAAGGGGAGGACCGGACGCAGGCCGACTACGAGTCGTTGTTCATCTACCGGAAGAACGGCCAGGAGGGCGCTTTCCCGCTGGACCGCCTGCCGGATTCCACCTGGACATACGTCCGTACGGAGACGATCCTGCGCAACCGGCTGGATGTCAAGGAGAGCGTCCCGATGCTTTCCTTCTCCGACACGTCGGGCCGCTATTGCGACGCCCTGGCCGCGCGCGGCCAGGTGCTGGCGGTGTCCGTGTACGATGTCCCCGGCCTTCCGGGAGAAGCCTGGACCGAAGTCGCCGCCACGCTGGACGCCGCCGCGTCCGCCGGTTTCACGCCGCTGCTGCTGGCATCGTCTTCCAAGGCGGCGTTCGACAGCCTCGCCACCATCGTCGGTGACGCGCGCGAAAGCGTCGGACCTTATTTCTATACGGCTGATTTCAAGACCCTGGTCACGCTGAACCGCTCCAACGGCGGCGCCACCTGGCTGAGCGACGGGCAGCTGATCCGCAAGTATCCGCGGTGCGCCCTGCCTGCGCCGGAAGCGCTGCTGGAGATGACCGGACAGGACCCGACGGAGGTGATGCTGCATGAAAGCACAAGAGGACGCCTCCGTTTCCAGGGCATCCTCTTCTATGCAATCGGCGTATTGCTTCTGATCTAGCTGAGCGTCTGCTTCACTTCCGTGATCACGAAGGCTTCGATGTTGTCGCCGACCTTGACGTCGTTGAACTTCTCGATGCCGATACCGCATTCCATGCCGGCAGCCACCTCCTTGACGTCGTCCTTGCCTCGTTTGAGGGAGGAGAGCGCGCCGGTGTAGATGACGATGCCGTCGCGGATCAGGCGGCACTGGGCGCTCTTGGCGATCTTGCCGTCGCGGACCAGACAGCCGGCGACCGTTCCCACCTTGGAGATCTTGAAGGTCTGCTTGACCTCGGCCGTGCCGGTGATCTCTTCTTTCTTGATGGGCTCGAGCATGCCTTCGATACCGTCCTTGACGTCGTTGATCGCATCGTAGATGACCGAGTAGAGCCGGATTTCGATGCCCTGCTCGTCGGCCGTCTTCCGCGCGTCCGTGGAGGGACGGACCTGGAAGCCGATGATGACCGCGTCGGACGCTTCGGCCAGGATGACGTCGGATTCCGAGATCGCACCCACGGCCTTGTGGATGACGTTGACGCGCACCTGTTCGGTGGACAGCTTGATGAGGGAGTCGGAAAGGGCTTCCACGGAGCCGTCCACGTCGCCCTTGACGATGACGTTGAGTTCCTTGAAGTTGCCGATGGCGATGCGCCGTCCGATCTCTTCGAGGGTCATGTGTTTCTGGGTCTTGATGCCCTGGATGCGGATGAGCTGCTCGCGCTTGTTGGCGATCGCCTTCGCTTCCCGTTCGTCGTTCATGACATTGAACTTGTCACCGGCGCTGGGGGCGCCGTTCAGGCCCAGGATGCTGACCGGCGTGGAAGGACCGGCTTCCTTGACTTTCTGGCCGCGTTCGTTGAACATCGCCTTGATGCGTCCGTAGTAGCAGCCGCTCAGGACCATGTCGCCGGTCCGCAGGGTGCCTTCCTGCACCAGGACGGTCGCCAGGTAGCCGCGGCCCTTGTCCAGCGAGGACTCGATCACGGTTCCGATACCGTTCTTGTTCGGGTTGGCCCGCAGCTCGAGCAGGTCGGTCTCCAGGAGCACCTTTTCGAGAAGCTTGTCGACGTTCAGGCCCTTCTTGGCGGAAATCTCCTGGCTCTGGTATTTTCCTCCCCAGGCTTCGGTGAGGATGTTCATCTGTGAGAGCTGCTGGTAGATCTTCTCCGGCGCGGCGCCTTCCTTGTCGATCTTGTTGATGGCGAAGACCATCGGGACGCCGGCGGCCTGGGCATGGTTGATGGCCTCGACCGTCTGGGGCATCACGGCGTCGTCCGCCGCGATGATGATGATCGCCAGGTCGGTCAGCTGCGCGCCGCGGGCACGCATCGCCGTGAAGGCTTCGTGTCCCGGGGTGTCCAGGAAGGTGATCCGCCGCCCGTCGGGCAGTTTGACATTGTACGCGCCGATGTGCTGTGTGATACCCCCCGCCTCGCCGGCGATGACGTTCGACTTGCGGATGTAGTCCAGCAGCGAGGTCTTGCCGTGGTCGACGTGACCCATCACCGTGATCACCGGCGGACGCGGGATGAGGTCTTCCTCCCGGTCTTCCTGCTCGGACTGTCCGGCGATCTCCTCGGTCAGGTCGGCGGTGACGAATTCGACCTTGTAGCCGAACTGCTCCGCCACGAGCACGAGGGCCTCGGCGTCGAGGCGCTGGTTGATGGACACCATCAGGCCCAGTTCCATGCAGGCCTTGATGACCTCGTTGACCGGGGTGTTGTTCATCAGGGTGGCCAGGTCGTTGACCGTCACGAATTCGGTGACCTTGAGCACCTGTTTCTCGGCCATGACCTGCGCCATCTCCTCCTGCGTCTTCGCGGCGGCGAGCTCGCGCTTCTCCTTGCGGTACTTGGCGCCGAAGTTGTTCTTCTTCCCTTCGTTCATCCGGGCGTAGGTCTCCTTGACCTGCTTCTGGATTTCCTTCTGCATCGCCTCCTGCTCCTCTTCGGTCAGCGCAGGCTTGAAGCGGTCCGTGCCGCGGCTCCGCTTCTTCCCGCCCTTTCCGGCGTCGGCCACCGGGCGGGCGTCCTTCTTGTTCTTGTCCTTCTTGGCGTCCTTGCGGCTGTTGTTGTCCGCCTGCTTGCCTTCCTTGGCGACATCGACTTTCTGGCTGCCCTTGGCGATCCGTTCGCGTTTCTTGCCGCTCTTCTTCTCGAACTGGGACATGTCGATCTTGCCGAGGACCTTGAATCCGGGGACGTCTTTCTCATCGTCCTTCTTCTCTTCGGCGGGCGCGGCCTCGGGCTCCTTTCCGGCATCGTCGGAAGCGCGCTCCGCAGGGGTCGGCACGGAGGGCTTTTCTTCCTTGACGGGTTCGGGCTCGGGTTCCGGAGCGGTTTCGGCGGCGGGCGCCTCCTGCGGCTTCACTTCCACCACGGGTTCCGGCTTGGGCTCGGGCTCGGGCGCCGGCTTGGGCTCGGGCTCGGGCGCCGGCTTGGGCTCGGGTTCGGGTTCCGGCTTGGGCTCGGGTTCGGGCACCGGCTTCGGTTCGGGTTTCGGCTCGGCCTTGGGCGCGGCCGGCGTGAAGATCGTCGTCTTGATGACGGTCTCGCGCGCAGGCTCGTAGAAGTCGTCTTCGGCGGCTTCTTCCTGCTGGCGGCGGCTGGATTTCTCGATGATCTCGTTGAGCTTGATGTCCACCTTCTCGGAGGCTTCCTTCATCTCGAGGTCCTTGCCGAACTGCTTCTCGATGGCCGGAAGGTATTCGTCCGACACCTTCGCATTCGGATTCTCCTCGATGTCGGCGCCTTTGCTCTTGAGGAACTCGACGAGGTTCGCAAGCCCGATGTTGTATTTCCTGATGATTTTGTTGATTCTGATTTCTGCCATATTGTTACCCCTTTAAATCAAAATGTCCGACGGAAAGCGTCCGGCTAGTCTTCTTCGAATTCCGCGCGGAGGATGCGGAAGACTTCCTCCACGGTCTCGTCCTCGAGGTCCGCCCGCTTCGCGATGTCGGCCGGCGAGAAAGCGAGGACGGCCTTCGCCGTGTCGCATCCGATGGCCATGAGGCGGTCGATCACCCACTGGTCGATCTCGTTGTTGAACTCGGTCAGGAGCACATCTTCCTCGTCGTCGGCCTGCTCGCCCTTCGGCGCCTCACGCCAGACTTCGATCTCGCGGTCGACGAGCATGCCGGCGAGCTTGATGTTGCATCCGCCGCGGCCGATGCCCTTCTTCACCTCTTCCGGAAGCATGTAGACCTTGATCTTGTCGGAGGAGGAACTCCCCAGGTCGATCGAGGAGATCCGGGCCGGGTTGAGGGCGCGCTGGATCATCA
>JAEEGL016341979.1_pt1 | contig 11334 bp, 9 predicted proteins | sample 9134231 | NCBI WGS metagenome assembly JAEEGL01 (sample SAMN16246548, study PRJNA631951) | gut metagenome | biome: gut microbiome; feature: rumen; material: fiber-attached | host: Bos | place: Iran: Karaj | collected 2018-10
TAAATTGATGCAGTTTTCGTAAGAAAACTGTGTGATAAAAATTGCACGGACGCAATTTTTATCACATCGCCCCCTCCAATCCCAGCTAGGCTTGCCTTTCGAGGGACGCTGGAGAGAACACTTTTAGATTACAATTTACTTGGACTGTGCTTCCAAAGCGTCAATGTAAGAAAGGTTAAGTCTTCCCATCTTGTCCACTTCAAGAAGCTTTACAGGAATCTGCTGTCCTTCCTTAAGAACATCAGTTACCTTTTCTACGCGGCTTCTAGAAAGCTTTGAAATGTGGCAAAGACCTTCTTTTCCTGGAAGAATTTCAACAAAGGCACCAAAGTCCATGATTCTCTTAACGGTTCCGTTGTAGATTGTACCTGGCTCCGGATCTTCACAGATAGCCTTGACTGCTGCCTTGGCCGCATCAGTTGCCTTTCCTGTCTTTCCGTAGATTGTAACTGTTCCGTCGTCATCAGTATTGATTGTAACTCCGTACTGTGAGCAGAGAGCCTTTACATTCTTTCCGCCTGGTCCAATAAGAGCGCCAATCTTGTCTACAGGAATCTTAAGGCTGTCAATCTTAGGAGCGTATGCGCTGATTGGCTGAGGCTTGTTGATGCACTGTTCCATTATGTCAAGGATGTGGTTGCGTCCCCTCTTTGCCTGGTCAAGAGCCTTCTTCATTATGTCCATGGAAACACCGGCAATCTTAATGTCCATCTGGAATCCTGTAATTCCGTCGCGTGTACCGGCTACCTTAAAGTCCATGTCTCCCAAGTGGTCTTCTTCGCCAAGAATGTCTGAAAGGATAGCGTACTTCTTGTACTGAGGTCCGTCTGTAATAAGACCCATTGCAATACCTGCAACCATCTTCTTCATAGGAACACCGGCTGCCAAGAGAGAAAGACATCCACCGCATGTAGAAGCCTGGGAAGAAGAACCGTTAGACTCCATGATTTCAGAGACAACACGGATTGTATAAGGGAATTCCTCGCGGGAAGGAATCATTGGTGCAAGTGAGCGGCGGGCAAGGTTTCCGTGGCCAATTTCGCGGCGGCCAGTCGTAAGCTTTCCAACTTCACCAACAGAATAAGGCGGGAAGTTGTAGTGCAGGATAAAGTTTTCGCTGCGGTCGCCTTCAATGTCGTCATAAACCTGTTCGTCCATTGCAGTACCCAATGTGGTAACTGCGAGAGACTGTGTTTCACCGCGTGTGAACAAGGCACTTCCGTGTGGGCGTGGCAAAACGTTTACTTCGCATGTAATGGGGCGGATGTCTTCTGTTCCGCGTCCGTCAATGCGCAGGCCCTTGTCAAGGATGCTTGAGCGAAGGAGGTTGTACTGAATGTCGTCAAACAAAGCGTCAAAGAGCTTCTTCTGAGTTTCATCTTCAAGCTGCTCTGCATGGTTTGCGGCAACCTTTGCCTTTACTTCTTTTACTGCGCTTGAGCGGGCCATCTTTCCCTTAAGGAAGCATGCTTCCTGCATAAGAGGAATAGCCTCGTTCTTGATTGCTTCTTCATTGTCAAGCTTAATGTTAAGAGGAGCAAGCGGAAGTTTTTCCTTGCCTGCAAGCTTCTGAAGCTCTTCCTGAAGCACACACATATCACGGATAAATTCCTGGGCCTTTTCAAGAGCTCCAAGCATTACGTCTTCTGTGGCTTCCTTTGCACCGCCTTCTACCATTGTAAAGCCGTCTTTTGTACCGGCAACAACAATTTCAAGCTGGGCCTTTTCAATCTGGTCGTATGTTGGGTTAAGAATATACTCACCGTTGATGTAGATTACGCGTACGCCTGCAACCGGTCCGTGGAAAGGAATGTCGCTTATTGTAACTGCAGCAGATGATGCAATTACTGCAAGAATGTCCGGTGGGTTAACGCCGTCTACAGAAACACATGTTGGAACAATCTGAAGTTCGCGTCCGAATGAAGGTTCAAAAAGTGGGCGCATAGGGCGGTCAATAAGGCGGCTTACAAGAATTTCCTTGTCCTTGGGGCGACCTTCCCTCTTTACAAAACCACCGGGGATTTTTCCGGCTGCATAGAATTTTTCATTATAGTCAACTGTTACGGGAACAAAATCAAGGCCTTCCTTTACTTCGCTAGAAGCGCAGATGGTCGCAATAATGGCAGTTCCGCCGTACTGGGCATAAACACAACCGTTAGCCTGTTTTCCAATTTTTCCTGTTTCAAGAATCAGCTCGCTGTCGCCGATTTTTTTTGTTACTCTTTGTACCATTGTATCCTTCTTTTGATTCTTTTTTTTAGGATTCATTTTTTTAGGATGAACCCAGGGAGCCTCCGTTTGAACAGCCGGAAGCCCCGGCGCAAGGAACAAAGCCCTTGCCTTTAAACAAAAAACGGCAGCTTATCCACAAAGGATTGTTGCTGCCATATTTTGGTTTACTTACGGATTCCGAGTTCCTTAATGAGTGCGCGGTAACCTTCGAGATTTACGCGCTGCATGTAACGGAGCATCTTGCGCCTCTGTCCAACAACCTTAAGAAGGCTTCTGGAAGCGGTTGTATCCTTAGGGAACTGTTTGCAGTGAGCGGTCAGCTGTTTGATTCTCTCTGTAAGCAGTGCAATCTGAACTTTTGTGTTGCCGGTGTCAGATGCATTTTCACCGAACTTTGATACGACAGAAGATGTCGTTTCTTTTGTAAGTGCCATTACTTACTCCTAAAAAATAATTTTTTTGACCCTTGAAGCAAAATTTGCCGACGGCATGGAAAGAGAAATTCTTCCTTTTGCAACGGCACACTCCGCATGCAGGGTCGTTAACGCAGCCGCATTCAATTCCACCGAATCTTCTGCAGCGGCAGTTAATTCAACTGTTACACCGTACTTTCCGTCCACAGGCAAAACCTGCCGCGAAAAAGCACTTGCCCAAAAAGAGCCATTTTCTTCCTTCCATTCAAGGCCCGTGCAGTCGTATGCAAAGGGGCGGCCTGTCATCCTGAGGGCAAGGTCAAACTCCGCCTTTTGAACAGCATCCCTGATTCTGCTGGAACTTATGCGCGAACCTTCAAGCAAAACATCCGGCACAAGGGCACACTCAATTCCCTCTGACCTGCAAAGAGAGGCAAGGTCATTCATCTTAAAGGCACCTTTGTATCCGCAGCAAAAATCCTGCCCTTCCGCAATAAAGCGCATTCCACATTCATCAGAAAGCGTATGGATAAAAGAAGTTCCTTCTATTTTACTGAATTCGGGAGAAAAGTCAATGACTATGGCAAAATCAAGGCCCATATCCGAAAAAATTTGTTTCTTTTGTTCAACAGAAGAAAGCTCGCCGGAAAAAGAAGGGTCTGTCTTGGCGGGTGACGTGAATGTTACGCAACCGCGCACAAAATCATCCTTGGCAAGAAGCCTTTCAAGTATGGCCTTATGCCCTTTGTGAACACCGTCAAAGCTTCCAACGGAAAGGGCTGTACCCTTGCAAAGCCATTCAAGCGGAAATTTGTGCAAAATAATGTCCTGCCAGGAAAACGTTCGGAATTCCTTTTTTTTCTTCTGAACCACAAAGCCGTAGCTGTATTTGTCTGATTTTTTTGAAGGAAGGCTTACGACGCCTGCAAGAGAATTGTCTGCGTAAAAAACTGCCGCTTCTTCAGCATTGCCCTGGGCAGATGAATCATCACCCGCGAAAGGCAAAAGCATAGACTTCTTTAAAGGCCTTCCGTTCATAAAATAGCGCTCAAATTCATTCTTTAGCAAAAGAGGAGAAAGAGAGCATTTTTGTGCAAGGGAGGGCGTAAAAGCTAAAAAATGGGAGCGGACTTCCTTTATCTCTTGTTCGGAAACAGGCTTCTTTTCTTTTTTAGCGCCAAAATCCTGAACCTGCATATTCTTTAAGTCCTGCAGGGCATTTTGAATCGTAAGAGGCTTAATGTCCTTGTAAAAGGCAGATTCTTCTATCTTAAAAGGGCCAACCTGTGTACGCCGCAATGCCACAAGATGGGCACAGCTTTTTAGGGAAGAAGCTATGTCGCGGGCAAGGGATCGAATGTAGGTTCCCTTTGAGCATGAAATTTCAAGAAGGGCGTATGCACACGGATCCGACTCTGACGGCTCAAGAAAATCAATCAGGGTGTTCTTGTAAACAAAAATCTGCCTGGGTTCAAGGTGAACTTCTTGGCCGCTACGCACAAGGTCGCTGGCTCTTTTTCCGTCCACATGAAGTGCGCTGTAGGCTGGGGGTGTCTGTAAAAGTGGACCCGTAAACTTAGGCAATGCTTCTTCCACATCCCCTTTTGATGGAGGTGGCAAAACCTTTAAAGTCTGCCCTGTAGGGTCAAGGGTGTCTGTTTCTTTTCCAAAGCAGATAAGGGCAAGGTATGTTTTTGTAAAGGATGTTACATGCTCTACAAGGTGGGTAAGGTTTCCGCAGAGGACTATCAGTAGGCCGTCCGCAAATGAATCGAGTGTACCCGTATGACCAACCTTTGACGTGCCAAGGGATTTTTTTATTACCGAAAGAGAAGAAAAGCTTGTAAGCCCACTTTTTTTGCAGTAAGGCAAAACCCCCGAAGGCAAATCAAAAGATGCGTCTTTATTCTTCTTCATCGCTTGACTGTGCGCTGCTTTCCGCCGGAGACTCTGGAGCCAAAGCCGCCTCTTCTTTTTCCAAGGCGTTGAGCTTCTGCACCATTTCGTAGCCATCCTTTATGCTTGAATCGGCAATAAAGGTAAGCTTTGGAAATTTATAGATGGTAAGCTTCTTTGCTATGGATGACTGAATGAATCCGGCCGCACTTTGCAAGCCCTGCACTCCGCGTTTAACGGAATTTTCATCCATAAAAGAAGAAACGTAAACTTTTGCATAGGCAAGATCACCCGCAACGTCCACACGATGAATCGTAAGGAATTCATTTACGCGGGGATCCTTTATTTCGTGGCGGATAATCATGTTGGAGATTTCAGACTTAAGCTGTTCTCCAAGCCGTACCAATCTGTACTGTCCCATGACTATTCACCTGCCCCTTCACGCTTTGCGGCTTCTTCTGCTTTCTTTGCTTTACCGGCTTCTTTTGCAGCAGCCTGTTCAGCTTCGTACTGGGCCTTTGCCTCGGCAGCCTTTCTTTCTTCAGCAGCCCTGCGTTCAGCCTCGCGCTTTTCTGCAGCAGCCTTTTCGTCTACAAGGGTGTCGCCAAGCTTGCGCTTAACTTCAACAAATTCAAAGGCTTCAATCTGGTCGCCAACCTGAATGTCCTGCCAGTTTTCAATACCAAGACCACATTCAAAGCCGTACTTGACTTCCTTAACGTCGTCCTTAAAGTGCTTAAGAGAAGCAACCTTGCCTGTAAACTTAACAACACCGTCGCGGATAACGTTTACGCTGCTTGTCTTTTTGATGATACCGTCCGTAACGTAACATCCGGCAATAAGACCAATCTTTGGAACACGGAATGTGTTGCGTACTTCGAGGGTACCGGTAACTTCTTCCTTTGTATCTGGCTGAAGCATACCTTCCATTGCAGCCTGAATTTCTTCAACACACTTGTAGATGATGTTGTACTTGCGTATCTCTACCTTTTCCTGATCTGCAAGGGCCTTTGCCTTTGGCGTAGGACGAACGTTGAAGGCAATGATGATTGCATTTGAGTCAGCGGCGGCGAGCGTAACGTCGCTTTCGTTGATTGCACCGGCACTTGAATGGATTACGGAAAGGCGGATTTCCTTTGTGGAAAGCTTTTCCAAAGAATTCTTGAGTGCTTCTGCAGAACCCTGAAGGTCAGCCTTGATGATGACCTTGAATTCTTTAACTTCGCTGTTGGCAATGTCTGTGTAAAGGGTTTCTGCATTTGTTCTTCTAACAGCCTTTGCTGCTTCAAAGCGCTTGAGTTCCTGTCTCTTTGCGGCAAAGTCACGGGCATCGCGCTCGCTTTCTGTAACCTGGAATGGGTCTCCTGCATTAGGCATGGACTCAATACCAAGCACTTCGATTGGCATGGAAGGAGTTGCTTCCTTTATCTTCTGACCCTTGTCGTTAAAGATTGCCCTTACACGGCCAGAGTAGATTCCTGCAACGAAAGGATCGCCTGTACGGAGGGTTCCGCGCTCTACGACAACTGTAGCAACTACACCGCGTCCCTGGTCGATGCGGCTTTCAATAACCTTACCTTCTGCGCGGCAGTCATACTGGGCCTTAAGCTCAAGAACTTCCGCCTGGATAAGGATTGCGTCAAGAAGGTCGTCTATACCCTCTCTCTTGAGGGCTGAAATATTTACATACTGAGTGTCGCCACCCCATGCTTCCGGTGTAAGGCCGTGCTCTGAAAGCTGAGTCATTACGCGGTCTGGGTTTGCATCGGGCTTATCGATTTTGTTTACTGCAACGATAATCGGAACTTTGGCATCCTTTGCATGGTTGATAGCTTCAAGCGTCTGGGGCATAACACCATCGTCAGCGGCAACAACGAGTACTACGATATCCGTAATCTGTGCACCGCGGGCACGCATCATGGTAAATGCTTCGTGACCTGGAGTATCAAGGAAGGTAATGGTTCCCTTTGGAGTTGTAACCTGGTAGGCACCAATCTTCTGGGTAATACCGCCAGCTTCGCCTTCTGCAACGTTTGCATTGCGGATTGCGTCCAAAGTCTTTGTCTTACCGTGGTCAACGTGACCCATTACGGTAACGATAGGAGGCCTTACCTGTACGGTTGAATCCTCGCCCTTTTCGCTTTCAATTACAGTCTCGTCGTAAAGGCTTACGAGGTGAACCTTACAGTTGTATTCCTCCGCGAGAATTGTAGCAGTGTCGCTGTCTATGCTCTGGTTGATTGTTACCATCATTCCCATGGACATGAGCTTTGCAATAATCTCGTTTGCCTTGAGGTTCATCTTCTTGGCAAGATCGGAAACAGAAATTGTTTCCATAATATCTATTGTTTCTGGAACTACGCTTGCCTGAACAGAATCCTTCTTCTTGTTCTGGTAAAGCTCGTCCTCGTCAAAGAAGTCTTCCTTGTCCTTGCGGTTGTAAACCTGCTTCTTTCCCTTGAACTGCTTCTTTGCCGGAGCCTTGTTGCCCTGCATGGAAGAAGCATCGCCAAATGGACGGCCGCCACCCTGTCCGCCAAAACCGGGTCTTGGGCCAAAGCCACCCTGTCCGCCGCCACGGTTAAAGCCACCGCCCTGACCGTTGTTATTGTAACCGCCACGGTTGTAACCACCACCCTGGCCGTTATTGTTGTAACCGCCACGGTTGTAACCACCGCCCTGACCGTTATTGTAGCCGCCACGGTTGTAGCCGCCGCCCTGGCCGTTATTGTAGCCGCCACGGTTGTATCCACCGCCCTGGCCGTTATTGTAGCCACCGCGGTTGTATCCGCCGCCCTGACCGCCATTGTTTCTGTCGCGCTCACGGTTCTGGTAGCCTTCGCGAGCCTGTGTACCGGTAAAGCCACCGTTACCACGCCCGTAGTTATTGTAGCGTCCGCGTGAAGGACCGCTCAAGTTTCCGGCCTTTACGTTTGGACGGGCACTTGCAATTTCAAAAGTTGTGCGCTGGGGACGCTGCTGGGCCGGCTTCTGCTCCTCGCTTTCTTTCTTTGCGGATGCAGCAGGAACTTCTGCCGGAACTTGAGGAGTCTTAGGCTTTTGCTCTTCGGTTGAAGGCAATTTTTCCTTCTGGATTTCGGAAGAAGGGGTTTCCTTCTTCTGTTCTTTTACAGCAGCCGGGCTGGATGGGCTTGCGGGAGACTTACGCTTTACCACAAAAACCCTCTTTTTGGGCTGTGCCGGTTTTGAGTCGCTGTTCTTCTCTTTCTTAATCAATACTGCTTTGGGCTTGTTCTCTTCTTCAGCCATATAATCCTTTTTCCTTACTCCTGTTCCTTTTCAAGTTCCTTCCGGCTACGCCTTAGCGTCCAGAAACTTACTGCTCCCCGCCAGAAGAAGATTCATCTGGTTCTGCGCCATCCCCATCTGCAGAATCAGCGTTATCTTCATATTCATCAACAAATTCTACATTCTCATTGATGATCCTGTTGATTTCTTCTATTTCTTCGGCAGAAACACCTTCTACCTTGCTTGCAGAACCGTCATCATAGGCAGCCATGAACTGCTCAATGTCTTCTATACCGGCAGCGGCAAGTTTTTCCGCAACGGCCTTGTCCACACCAGGAAGCTGGATAATAGTAGAAATTTCTTCGTATTCCTCTTCCGGAGCAGATTCCTGTGTACCACCAAAGAGCTGTTCGGCAGCCTTTCTTGTATCTGTTTCCGTAAGGTCCATTTCTGCAGCCTGCTCTTCTGTCTTAACGTCAATGCTCCAGTCGCAAAGACGGTTTGCAAGACGGACGTTCTGTCCCTGCTTTCCGATTGCAACGGAGAACTGGCTTTCGTCTACAATGGCAAGAGCCTCTTTCTTTTCTGCATCCAAAATAACGACACGCTTTACTTCCGCAGGTGAAAGTGCGTTCTTGATAAAGACGTGAGGATCATCGTCATAGCGGAGGATGTCTATCTTTTCGCCGCCAAGCTCACGGATTACGTTCTGAATGCGCATACCCTTAAGGCCTACGCATGCGCCAACAGGATCCACGTCTGCCTTGGTAGAAGTAACCGCAATCTTTGTTCTGTAGCCAGCTTCGCGGACAACTTTGTATATAGAAACAATTCCGTCGCTAACTTCGGAAACTTCAACTTCTATGATTCTCTTTACGAATTCTGGGTCTGTACGGCTAAGTATAAGCTGGATTCCGGTAGAATTCTTGCGGATTTCCTTTACATAAGACCTGATTCTTTCGTTCTTTTCGTAGCTTTCGTGAGGAGCCTGATACTTCTGGGGAAGAACACCTTCAACCTTTCCGAGGTCCACATAGATGTTGCCGTTGCGCTCCCTCTGGTAGTAGCCGATGATTACCTGGCCAACCTTATCCCTGTATTCATTGTAGAGGTTGTCCTTAAAGCTTTCGTTAAGGGCCTGGTGTGCATTCTGCTTTCCAACGGATACGGATGCGCGGACGAAATTCTTTGGGTCTACCAAAACTTTCATTGTGTCGCCGACAGCAGCATCATCTGCAACCTTACGGGCTTCTTCCAGTTCTATTTCCGTAGCAGGGTCATAAACACCGTCAACAACGGTCTTCATGGCATAGACAGTGACATCGCTCATGTCATCTGCAAATTCAACGACGCAGTTATCGCCAGCGGCAGGATAAGTCTTCCTGTAAGCCGCCTTAATCATGTTCTCAATTGTCTGCCTGATTGAATCCTCGCTGATTCCTTTCTCTGCAGAAAGCGCACGGATTGCATCTGCCATTTCTGACATATCAAGCCTCCCTTTTAATGTAAAAATTTTGCCTTTGCAATATCTGAATAAGGAATGTCTTTTGAACCTTCCTTTGTTTTTAACACAAGATGTTCTGTATCAGAACTTTCGATGGTTCCAGGAACCCAGTCGCCAACCTGCCTATCCCAAACCTTAACTTCCCTTCCTGTAAAGAATGAAAATTCAGCGGCATTGCGAATCGTACGCTCAAGCCCCGGAGAACAGACGCTCATGTAAACATTGTCCTCGTTTTTGCCAAGGAAAGCAATTAAAGCCGGCATAAGGGCACGCTGAACCTTTGAACAGTCCGACACGCCAATGTCTTTTTTAGGGTCAAGCGACGCTATTACGGCGGTAACATTCACATTGCCCCCCTGGGGAACAACCTGAAGTTCAATCAGACGGCAACCCGCTTCTTCTACAATGCGCGAGCTTTCCGTAAAATAAGGAATGGAGTCTGCAGCAATATATTCCAAATCGAAAAAATACCCCTGCCCCGAAAATAAACCGGAGCCTTATAATAAAAAAGGAGCCGTTTGCGAGGCTCCATCTTAAAGAATATTAAAATGTTATATTACATTATCATTTTTCAACAAATGTGTCAAGTAAATATAGGAAAAAATCCATGGAGGGATTTTTTGCACTTTCTTGCCCACCCGTAAAGAGCGCACGGATGCGCGACTTAGCAGCACGAAGAATTGCGAAGCAATTTTTCCAACAATCCTACGCCGCCATGGAGGGGCCCGCGCAAGCGGGTTGCGAAGCAATGGAGCCGAAAGGCGGAACCCCGGAACGGCGGTGACGAAATGAATTGTTCAGTCGAGTTAGTCAAGAGGCGGATGGTAGAGCGTGGGAGGCTACCGTCCTATAAATAAAAGAAGAAAGAATAGATTAGAAGAAGCAATATGCCAAGCAGTATTGCACCGCCAATGTCCGTAAGCCAGTTTAGGCCGCAAAGGGTACAGCTAATGATTCCTGCCAGCATAAGGACCATGCATATAGCGATTAGGATGCGCCTTAGCTTTGTTTTTTCGTCAAATATGTCTGCAATATGAAAAGACGTGCTTCCCCAGGCAACTACGGATAAAAGTACGTAGAAGGCAGGATATGACGGGGAAGGCTTTGTTTTTCCGGGCAAAAGGACTGGGCTGTAGTTTACCACCAAGTAATGGAAAATAACCAAAGCAATGGCTGCAAGCACATACAAGAAGAAGCTCGCCGCAAGGTTTTTGTCTGTACCAGCGCCGTCAAAGCCCCCCGAAAGAATCATGTCGCGCACGAAAAGGCCAGCCCATAAGGCACAAGCAGCCATGGACAAATATCCAAAGATACGGGTTAAATTGTACCAGAAGGGTGAATAGCCAACTTCTTTACTGTAATGGAAGAGGTTTCTGAACCAGATGTTCACACGGGAAAGGCCAACTTCTGCTGCATTCGGCCCTACTTCCGCCACGTTGAAAATCTTTAAGGCAAAAGTAAGCACAAGGAACCAGAGGAAGGCGTTTTTTAAGAGGAAGCCCCTTCCTTCGTCGCTTATCGTTAGCCGTCCGTCGTCAATATAGATTTCCTTAAAAATATTCATGGTTTGCTCCTATTACAGCACTGTTGTAGTCTGTAACTTTAATGCGTTCATCTTTATTTTTCTAATGAACATTAATTATATGAACATTATAACACAAAATTTTGTGGAAACCACCCTTCTGTTACACCGCACGCACTTGCTGCACAGCCCCCACTTGCTAGGGGGTATGGGCTTGCACTGGCAGCAGGAAAGGGGTTGTTGGCAAAAGTTTATTGGCAAAAACTAATTGGCAAAAAGTTCAAATTAGTTTGATTTTTTTGGAGTCTGTAATATAATGATTTATAATGATTTAAGACGTGTTTTTAGACGGAGGTGCATCCTATGAACCGTAGAATCTTCTTGGCACTTTTCTTGCTTTTCTTTTCCGGAGCTTTGTTTGCAAGCGAATCACTTGTCTTCCAGTGGAGGTTCCGAAAGCTGATTCAGGACGATTTGGGCGACACATACGAGGTCTTTCTCTACGAGTCTGCAAATGA
>JAEEGL010101710.1_pt1 | contig 11333 bp, 8 predicted proteins | sample 9134231 | NCBI WGS metagenome assembly JAEEGL01 (sample SAMN16246548, study PRJNA631951) | gut metagenome | biome: gut microbiome; feature: rumen; material: fiber-attached | host: Bos | place: Iran: Karaj | collected 2018-10
TCGGACGCCATCCCGGCGCGGACGGCGCCGTATCGGCACTGCTGTCATGGCGCCGTGCCAAGGTTCGCGCCCTGCGCGCAGCGGGCGACGACAAGGCGGCCGCCCGTGAACTCATGCGGCTCGGCGAACTCTCCCGCCTCTTCTTCCTGCATCCCGGCACGCCCGATGCCGAGCGCGAGGAATTGATCGAGACCCAACTTTCGCGCCTTGAACGCGTCCGCTCCGACCGAGACCTTGCCCGCCGCGCAGCTAACGAGCTGCGCTGGGAGCTCGACCGCTACACAGGCCAGCGCCGCGACGAATTCCTACGCCGCCTTTCCGCCGTCGGCGAAGCCTGGCAGATGGACCACTAAATGGAGGGAAACGATGATTAGGTTTTTTGTATCCAGCACATTTGTCGACATGGCCGCCGAGCGAGATGCGATCAATCAAATCATTCTCCCAGAGCTACGTTCTTTTGTCTATGGTCATGGTACGGAAGATATTTCGATGGTAGACCTGCGGTGGGGCATCAGCACGGAGGAACTCGAAACCGATGAAAGCATGAAAAAGATTCTTTCCGTGTGTATGCAGGAAATCGACACCTGTACGCCGCACATGATTATCCTGCTTGGCGATCGGTACGGTTCGGTCCCGTCTGAGGAAGCAATTCGTGCCTTTTTGGATGATGCTGCCGCGGGAGAATTCGCGCAAGGCGATTTGTATGGGAAAAGTGTCACTGAAATGGAGATCATCCGTTTCCTGACCAATCTCCAGAAAAGGACAGAACCCTATCGGGACATTCCCATCATCGTTTGCATGCGCAATCCCCTGCCTTATGACCAGATGCAGGCGGAAGACCATGGAAAATTCCGCAGCAGGAACGATGAAGATGCCGAGAAGATCCGTCTGCTCCGCCGGTACTTGTCCGAAAGATTCCCCGAACACATACTGAATTACAACGCCCAGTGGGACCGAGACAAACGCTGCGTAACTGGTTTGAACTCATTTGTCGAGGGACTCACGGACAAGATAAAGTCCATATTGATCAAGGAACTTCCCGCAGTTCCTCCGACGCCGGAAGAACTGCAGGCGCTATCCGATTCTACGTTTGAAGAATCCATGATGCATGTTTCCGCCGTTCGCCCCAGTTATATGCAGATGATCAGGGGATATCTGGACGAGGGACGAAGCGCCATTTTGCTGCAGGGCATGTCCGGAAGCGGGAAAAGCAGCCTTGTTTGCCAGACGACGGCGGAACTGCGTTCCGACATTTCCCACGCGGTCGTTTCCATCCACTGCGGAAACGGGAAACATGCGCGGAACTGCACCGATGTCCTGAAGCACCTGGTCTGGAGGCTGGAACTTCTGTCCGGCATCTCCGGGCACTTCCGCCAGTCGGATCATTCCTATGAAGAATGGAATGCAAAAGCCCATTCGCTGTTGAAGGACCTGGCAAGGGGAAAAAGGGTTGTCGTCATGATCGACGGACTCAATATGCTGCAGCAGGATATTCATGTGCGCAGGCTCGATTTCGTGCCCGAAGGCGGAATTGGAAACTGTGTCTTCATCCTGGCCGCATCGGACGAGTACCGTTTTCCCGAATCCCTGCTCATGGCCCCCGACGTTGCAGTGATTCCCGTCGGCCCCGTCATGGATGACGAAATCCTCCCGATCATTGAAAAACAATTGGCGGGCCGGCACAAGCAGCTGCCGCAGTATGCCATCCGGGCCGTCCGGGAATCCGCCGTGTACCGTCCCCCCCTCTATCTCTCCCTGGTCCTTTTCCGCCTATCCATGCTGGACGCCTCCGATTATATGCAGGCGGGAAATGCCGCCGGTGCTTCCGGAGCAGACGAAGATGCATTGTACAGCTACATACGGAAAACCATATTGGAGATGCCCGGAAACGAAGAGGAGCTCGCATGGCACCTCTTCCGGACTGCGGCATACAAGCTTGGGTTTGGACAGGTCGAGGTTTTCCTGGCCATAACGGCGAATATGCAACACGGCTTCAGGCTCCGGGATTACGCGGCATGCAGTAAGGACACACCATACGAGATGACTCTCCTGGATGTCACTCGGTATGTCCGCTTTGTTTCGTCCATGTTGTCTGTCGATCCGGAGGGGCGTGTCTTCTTCGCGCATCAGGTGATCCAAGGAAGTGCCGTAAAACACGCGGATGCCGTCTTCCGGAGATGCATCCCTGACATAATCTCATATCTGGACCGCCTGGATGACGGGGACCCGGTAAAGATCGCCGAGTTGCTCAACCTGTATATTTCGGTGGGCGGTTCCGGATGGCCCGATCTGGCAATCCCCGCCCGCTATATCGGCCGCTCGTATGTGGAGCTCGAACAAAAGAACCTCGCGCAAGTGTCCGAAAGGGAGGAGGGCGGGGAAGCCGTGTACGAAGCGATTGTCCAATCCCTCCACGAAAGATATCTCGATGATCCACGATTGCAGGAAACGGTTTTTACCTTGTTGATCAACCTCGTCGACAAAGCTGCAGAACTTTCGCATGAGTGCCTGTATGGATTTGTGTCGGCCATTCTGTTCTCGTTCGATGCTTTGTTCGGCTCGGAAGTGAACAGGGATCTGACCGACCGGTTCATGGACAGATTGCATGACCGTTGCATTTCAGACATATATCCCCATGCAAAAGACAATCCGTACTATCTGCGATGTGTCTATGTCTGCTGCGAGCAATGCGGCAACAGAACATTGTCCTTCCCGAAACGTGAAAAGTATTTCAACGATTTCCTGAAATACACTTTTGAAGCAGCTCAATACAAGGATCTTCCAAGAGCCTTTTTGACGGAATGGAAACATGACATGGCGATCTGTCATGGAAAACTGGCTGACTTGTATGTCCAAAGGAGTCGCCAAAAAGCACTCGAGCTTTATGAAATGGCAAAACAATACCAGATCGCATACCGTGGAGACAGTATTGAAAATCCCGAGAAACTTCTGATGGCCGAAGTGGGGATTCACTCCATCAACGCATCCATTGCAAACTGCATCATTCAGCGGGCCTTGTCGTATGTCAACAACGGATACGAACCCCTTGAAACGCTGAAAAAGACCTTTGGACAAGCACACGGCTACCTAACGGATGCCATAAGGCACCTTGAAGAAAATGGCAACATCCCTCACAGATACTATTCCCTGGCGAGATATTGGTCCATGTTGAGCGATTACTATCGTGTGGAATCCGATCCCGACATGCTGCGCGCTTCCATCCGCAACCAGATTGAATTCAGTCGGAAAGAGTATGAACAGACCCGTGACCCGTTTGCCCTCGATCTTTGGAGGAATGGACTGTTCCGCGCCGCTTTGGAGGATGATGCCGTGTTCCCTCTGGAAGAGCGTTTGGAATGCATCGAACAGACCGTCGGCCTTGCCTTTCGACTGGAAAAAGAATTCGTTTCCAACCCCGAAATGGCCGAGCGAATCATCTCTGTTTCTCTCCAAGCACAAGTTGATCTATGCAGTCAACGGATCGAAACAGTCAAAAATGAGAACCTTCCCGCGGCCCAGCAACATGATTCGTTGAAGCGAATATGCATGCATTTGCTCCATTCTGTCAAAACACACATGAGGGCCTTGTTCATGGGAGAAGCCGGGAAGAAGGCTTACAAACAGCTAAGGGACATCCTGGACTTGTGCTCCGATTTGAGAAATCAATGCCAGGTCAGAGCGGCAAGGATTCTTGTTTCCAACTCCTTGAACCAGTATCCGGAAGCAAAGGATTCCGCCGTCTCCGCTTTTGAATTGGGAGAGGCATTGATGCCTTTCATGGGAACGGCGGCCGCGTTCGAAAAACAGGTTTCCATTTCTTGTCTGTGCTCTGCAACATGTCGATATTTGCAGTCGTTCGAATATTTCGATTTTGCAAGAAAAGCGCATGCCCTTTCTGTGGACAGGGACGATTTAATGGAGAAAGAGAAATATTACAAAGAAATGATGCTCTTTTACGATAAAATGGCAACAATCAAAGGAGAAGATATATGCACAAGACTTCAAACAATTGTCAGGGCAATTGAAAGAGAGGAGGACGGGATTCACGCCGCCGCCTGGATGCGGTTGTGCCATCAGTGCATCCGGCAAAACATGATGGAGTCCTTCTGGAAGCTTTGCGGGGAAAAAGGTTATGCTCTTCCCGGCCAAGCTCTCACGTATCTGTTCCTTGCAAACAAGAAATGTCGTTTTGACTCGGACATTGGAGGTTTCTTTCCCGTTGTTGGGCAATACATGGTAGAACACATTGATGATCCGAGAGTGATGGCGTTGCTCGCCAGAAGCGATCTGTTCGAAACTGCCGCCTTGGAAGAAGCATACAAGGGCGGGAACGGGGATTGTGCACGCATTATTCTCGACAACGCCTACGATTGCTATCTCGAATTGCCATTGCTCTGTGTCCTGCGCAAATATGACCGTCACGAATACTCCAAACGCGTGAAAGAACTTAAACCGTTGTGTCTCAGCAAAAGGAAAAAAGAGGTGAACTGTTTCCACAATCTGCTCAATCCTGCATTTTGCGAAGAATTCACAACACTGGTGCGTGAAATCAAAAAAAGCCGGAATAACCATGCTGACTCTTGACATGTGGCATGGCAACAGGATGTGGTAAACTAATCACATGAAAACACCCCAGACTGCGATGTTCAAGTGCCAAAAATGCGGCGCGTGCTGCCGAATCAAGAACGGCATCGTGCGCGTATCGGATGAGGAAATCAAGCGAATCGCGACGTTCCTTGGCAAGGACGAGGCGTCCTTCATCGCCGAGGAAACCGAACTCTCGCCCGACCGCAGGGGGCTCGTGCTGAAAAGCCGTCCCGACGGCGCCTGCGCCTGGCTCACCTCCGACAACCTTTGCCGCATCAACCCCGTCAAGCCCGACAAGTGTCGGACATTCCCACAGGAGTGGACGAACAGCGATTCAGCCGAAATCTGCCCCGCCCTGGCCGCAGGGAAGCGGCTCTCCTAGGTATGGCACAGGGCGATGGCGAAGAGAAGACGAGCCGCATGTACGTACATGACTAGGCGCACCGAACGGCACGGCGGCATACTGGAAATGGCCGGTGCCTACGTCCTCTACCTCTGGACACGATGAGCGGCGGACGACTTGCAAAGCGACAATCCGCGCAAGGCGAGAATGAGCATTGTGTAGATTTCGAGACGGCCGGCAAGCATGGCGAACGAATACCACACCTTCAGCGCGGCGGGAAGGGATCCATAGTTTGCCGTGGGCCCGAGCGCGCCGAATGCCGGGCCGATGTTGCCAACCATGCTCAGCGCGGCGGTCAGCGACTCGACAAGGCCGAGCCCGGCGAAGGCACTGGCGAGCGCCGTCGCGAAGACAAGCAGAACATACGTGAAGATGAAGGCGGCGACAAGCGGTACGAACTCCTCGCGTCCCGGAATGCCGTTGATGCGAATGGTCGTGACTTCGTGGGGATGGATGAGACGGCTGAACTCGTTCCGCAGCTGCTTGGCCAAGACAGTCCAGCGAATCACCTTGATGCCGCCCGCGGTTGAACCGGAGCATCCGCCGACCCAAAACAGGGCGAAGAGAATGAGCTGGGCGGCCGGACGCCACTGCGCATAGTCGCTTGTGCTGAATCCCGTCGTCGAAATGATTGCCGCGACTTGGAATGCCGAATAGCGAAGCGAATGCGACAAGGAGCCGAAGTCCCGCATTTCAACGAGCGTCACGGTCACAACCGCGACAACGGCGATCCGTGCCAGGGCCTTCAGTTCAGTATCCCTGCGCAGCTCTGCGGCGCGTCCCGTGAAGAGACGGAAGTAGAGCGCAAAGTTGACAGAGGCGAGAAACATGAAGACGATGCAAATCCAGTCCACCGCCGCGATGTCAAAATCGCCGACGCTGCCGTTCCGTGTGGAGAAGCCGCCCGTTCCAAGGGTGGAGAAGGAGTGGCAGACGGCATCGAACCAGCCCAACCCGGCGAAATGCAGAAGCACGGCCTCCGAGGCCGTCATCAGGAAATAGATGATCCAGAGGGCTTTCGCGGTGTCGGTGATGCGCGACGTGACCTTGCCCTTCTCCGGACCGGTCGTCTCGGCCTTGAAGAGGCGGAATCCCCCCACCCCAAGAAGGGGCATGAGGGCGACAGCCAGGGCGATCACGCCCATGCCACCCAGCCAATGCGTCTCGCAGCGCCACAGATTGACGCTGCGCGGCAGCGACTCGACTTCCGGCGCAACACTTGCGCCCGTCGTCGTGAATCCGCTCACGCTCTCGAAAACGGCGTCGATGAAATGCGGGAATGCACCACCGATCCAGAGCGGCAGTGCGCCGAAAAGGCCAATCGCGACCCAGACGCAACCGACAAGGATAAAGGCGCTGCCCGTCGCAAGCGATGCGTCGCGCCCCCTGCGCCTGCACCCGAAGGCGATTGCGGCGGCCGCCCAGCTGAAGGCAAGCGGCCCCGCAAACGCCGCAACCTGACGCATCTCTTCGCCACAGCGAAGGGAAACGGCGAGCGGCAGAATCAGCGCCGTTCCGACGATGCCCAGCACGTAGGCGAGAATGCTCGCGACGGAGACGGACATGGTCTACCAGCTCCCCTTCCCGCAGAAGAGCTTCGCGAAGCGGACATTGCCGGCGCGGGTCATGAAGACGATTCTGTCACCGGCCTTGATCACGGCGTCTCCGCGCGGGACCTCGACGACAGACGTCCCGGCGCGGCGCATCAGCAGCACAAGGCATTCTCCCCTCAGGGCGACGTCGCGCAACGGCTTTCCGACGACCTTTCCGTCCTCGGACGCCTCGCATGAAACCACTTCGAAGCGTCCGTTGCACACCGTGTGGACCGACTTCACCCCCGGACCGCGCAGATGACTCATGACCGCGTCCACCACGGTGTCGCGCATCGAGACGGCGACGTCGATGCCGAGCTTACGGGCGACATCGTCGAAGTCCGCGCTTTCCGTGAGGGCGACGACCTTCCCGACACCGCGCGACTTCAGGTACGCGGCGGCGACGAGGTTCCGCTCGTAGCTCCCGGACGCTGCAACGAGCAGATCAAAGCCATCCAGCCCCTCGTCGCGCAGGAAATCCGCATCGTTCATGTCCCCGCAGAGAACGCGAACTCCCTTGAAGCGCTCCGTCGCCTCACGGCAGCGGTGCTCGTCGGCGTCAACGAGGACGATTTCGGTCCTGGCGGCCGCAGCGCCGAAAAGCGATGCAAAGAACGAAGCACGCGTCGCGGACTCAAGTTGGCGCTCGACGACAAGCGCCCCGACGCGCCCCGCGCCAAAGATGGCGACACGCTTCGGCGGAGCCGTCGACGCAGCGGGGACGAATTTGAGCAGGTCAGGCATGTCGTCGACGGAGGCGACGACGCCGATGCGGCAACCGCTCGTGAGCATTGTGTCACCGCTGGGAAGCGTGGCCTCGCCGGACATTTCGACGTAGGCGATGAGCCAGCGCCATCCCTCGACGGTGGAGAGGTCGCGCATCCGGACACCGGCGAGCGGACTCGAATCGTCGACTGGCACGGACGCGATGCCGAACCCGCGGCCGAGGTCGATGACGTTGCCGACGGCGCCATGCGACAAGGCCCGGCAGATTGCCTCGGCGGCCTCAACGTCCGGATGGAGCATCGTATCGATGCCGAAGGGCGGGCGCTGGGCGCCAGAAGGCGGAGTCGCGGCGGCGGACGCACGTGCGGCCTCCGCGCCGGCATAGTAGGCGTCGTTTCGCACGCGGGCGATTTTAAGAATCCCCGGGTGTACCGCGTCCGCAAGCGAACAGGTAACCATGTTGATCTCGTCGTCCTCCGTCAGCACGACAAGCGCGGAGGCGGACGCGATTCCGGCGTCATCCTCAAGTACCTTGAGGCTGTTGCCGTCGGCTTCGACAACGGCGCAGTCGAGCGTATTGCGCGCATGGCGCACCTTCTCGGCGTCGCGCTCCACGAGGGCGACTTCCTTGCCTTCGGCAATCAGGGCCTTCGCGAGCTGCACGCCCGTGAATCCCGCTCCGACGATTACGACTTTCATCCAGCGGCTCTCCTCTCTTCTTCTCTTTCGTATTGCCGCTTCGGACATTATACCAAACTGAAGCCCATGGGTGTATAATTTCAAGATATATGAACATCAGACTCGAACAACCCTCAGACTACCGGGAAGTGCGGGAATTGATTCCGGGCTATCTGCATGGCCTTGAGGGAACCTACTGTCCGCCCAGGGGCTACTTTGTGGCAAACGAGAATCCTGAGGACTTCGCGGCATACGAGGCGACCTTCCCCGCCAAGGAAAGGCTGGTCCTCCCGGGGCAACTGCCAAAGTAATGAAAAAACGAACGGCATTTCTTTTCGTGGAACTAACGGCGCTCTATGTCGCGCTCCCCGCGTTGCTCACCCTGGCGCGGCTCCACTTCCGCACGTTCCCCGTGATACCGGTGTTGTGGCTCGCCATGGCGCCGATTGCCATCTGGCTTGTCCGTCGGCGCGGCTACACGCCCCTGGCCGTCCTGGGCGTAGGCGGCGCCACAATTGCCGAACGCCATTTGGCGGCGACATTGCTCCGCGCCATTCCCGCCGCAATCGCAATGGTCGCGCTCCTGCACCGCATCCACCCCGAATGGCTCTTTTCGTTCGTCTCGTCGCATCCGAAGTTCTGGATCATCGTGATGTTCGCCTACCCCGTCCTGTCCGTCATCCCGCAGGGCGTCATCTACCGGGCATTCTTCAGGGAGCGGTATGCGGCGCTTTTTCCGAATCCCGTCGTGCGGACGCTCGTCGCGGCCGCCTGCTTCTCCTTCTGCCACGTCTTCTTCCTGAACGTCTGGGCCCTCCTACTGACATTCATCGGGGGACTTCTCTTCTGGCGGACATACGGGAAGACGGGCAGTCTCCTCCTCGCCAACCTTGAACACGCGCTTTACGGAGACCTCGTCTTCACAATAGGCTACGGCGCGTTCCTCTATCACGGAACGCTCGCCCTTGTCGGCGCCCCGGGCTGAAGACGCATAACGTCTCCCATCTCAAAACTGAGTTGACAAATGCGCGTTCCTTTTGGCATTATTATTCTCATCTTTGCATCGACGGGCGGGATGTTCCCGCCAACGCGATGCAACAATTTCAACCCTGACACGACTGACCAGGGACACACATACAACCACCGAAGAGGAACCGACAATGAACTTTTCAAAACTGACCGCTTGCCTGCTGGCCCTCACAATCGCCGCCGGCGTGACGTCCGCGCTTGGGCAGGATTCGCACCCCACCTTTAGTCTTGGCTTTGGTGCGCAGTACTGGGAGCCCAAGGATATAGACGAATTTGACGAAGACGGTTTCTGGGGCGCAAATCTCATCGCGCGCATCCAGCCTTCCTCGTACTTCGGCATCGATTTGCGCCTCGGCGGATCGGGCGTCTGGGAAGGCGAATCCTACTATATCAACGGCAGAAAGTACGAAGCGGACGTCACGTTCCTGTGCTGCCCCGTCGAGGCAGGCATTGTCTTCATGCTTCCGCTCGGCGATGTGGTCACGCTCTACGCCGGTCCCGGCGTTGGCTATTACTACTATGACATCGACATTGAGGTGTCTTCCAAGCACGGTCGCCACTACCATACTCATTGGAGCGACAACATTGAGCTCGAGGACGACTTCGGCTGGTATGTCGTCGGTGGTCTGAAAATCCAACTCGCGTCCTGCTTCTCAATCTTCGGCGAGGCCCGCTACACCGACACCAAGACAAGCCTGGAGGAAGACGACTCGGTCGAATTCGATTGCAGTGGCGTCGGCTTCCAGGCCGGCATCATGTTCGACTTCTAAGGGCATGATTCGCACGACTTTGGGGGCAACTAAATCGAAAAGTTTGATTTAGTTGCCCCCCAAAGTCCCTTGCGTGAAAAGAGGAAAAATGCTTTGTGGAATTATGGAAACCATGAAACGGGAGCACGGCAGAACATTTTATCTTCTTGAAGCAACCCTCCTTGTTGTTTTTGCGCTGGAGGCAGCTAACGGCGAAGACACCGCCAGGTCGCCTCGCACCGACGGACGGCGGCTCGTGTGGCATGACGAGTTCGACGGCACGGCGCTCGATAAAACGAAGTGGCAAGTCTGGGGTACGATGTCCTCGACGGACAACGTCTACACGAACGACGAACGCACCGTCCGCGTTGCTGACGGGCTGCTTCGTCTGCGCGTCCTTCCTGCGAATATACCCGGGAAAGTCGCCTTGCTGCCGCGCGGTCTCGTGACGCGCGACCGCATGTCCTTCCGCTACGGCTACCTCGAAATGCGGGCGCGCGTCCCCTTTCGCCATGGCGCATGGCCAAGCTTCTGGCTCCAGTCCGCGCCGCCGCCGCTGCGCAAGGCCGACTGGTTGTCGGAGATCGACGTTCTGGAGTCCTTCGCCAGCACCAATGCGGTCGTTTCAAATCTTCACAAGTGGCGCGGCAAGGACCACGTCATGCTTCCAGGAGGCGAAGGGAGCCTGAAACGGGCCTACATCTTCGCCTCCGCCGCGCACCTTAACGACGAGTTCCACCTCTACGCCATGGAATGGACGCCGGAAGCCATTTCCTTCCTCGTTGACGGCACGCGCTACATGACGGTGCCGATTGACGAAGCGCACGACTTCGCGCCCCAGCCCCTTTCCGGAATGGCGGGCTTCCACGACCCGCACTACGTCATCTTCAACAACGAAGTCTTCACGCCGGGCCACGGCTGGTGTCCCGAGAGCAAGCGACTGCTCCCCTCGGGCCCCTTCCCCATCGACTACGAAATCGACTGGGTCCGCCTCTGGCAGAAGGAGGGCGAGGACATTTGGCGGTGAAACCCGCATTTCTTCCTTGAAAAAAACACTCCGACGACGTATACTATTTGACACTTTTTTGATGCGCGCCTGTAGCTCAATTGGACAGAGCGTCAGCCTCCGGAGCTGAAGGTTGTGGGTTCGATCCCCGCCAGGCGCATTTTTGTTTTCCGCAAAGGGTTCAGACATGTCACGAATCTACAATTTCAGCGCCGGACCGGCGGTTCTTCCCGTTGAATGCCTTGAGCAGGCCCGCGACGAGATGCTCGACTACAACGGCTCCGGCATGTCCGTCATGGAGATGTCCCACCGCGGCAAGGTCTATGCCGCCATCCACGAGGAGGCGAAGGACAACATCCGCAAGCTCATGAAGCTCACGGACGACTACGAGGTCATCTTCGTCCAGGGCGGCGCGAGCCTCCAGTTCGCCCTGATCCCGATGAACTTCCTTGGCAAGGGCGCCGTGGCAGACTACGTCTGCTCCGGCAACTGGGGCGCCCAGGCGATCAAGCAGGCCCGCCTCATCGGCCAGGTCAACGTCGCCGCCGACTGCGAGAAGGACA
>JAEEGL011524514.1_pt1 | contig 11333 bp, 10 predicted proteins | sample 9134231 | NCBI WGS metagenome assembly JAEEGL01 (sample SAMN16246548, study PRJNA631951) | gut metagenome | biome: gut microbiome; feature: rumen; material: fiber-attached | host: Bos | place: Iran: Karaj | collected 2018-10
AAACAGAAGGACATCTGCATCACTTATCCCGTTGATGCTTTCCATTGAATTATAAGTGAAATAGTAACAAAACCGACGAATAGTCCGAATCCGATGATGAGCCATACCCAGCTGGCTTTTTTTGTCATAGCTGCATTTGAAGCATAGTAATCTTCAAAGATTGACATGGACCGCATCTCATTTAATATCTTCTTATCATAATCTGTCAGAACATCAGGATTTCCAAGGCCCATTCGTCCGCCTTTCTTATCAATCCCTTCATTTTCTATTCTGGAATAGAACTTGTCATAGGTTTTTATCTTCTTCTTTAGAAAAGCCTTTTCATCTTCAAATGATATATATTTTGAATTCGAATTCTTGCTCGGCTTATTCATTGCAATATTTCTATATAGTACATTTACCAGGTCCCTTGCTGCAGCAGGCAGAAGGAAGAAGTCAAATATTAAAACTGCTGGAAATGTGGCTATATATGTAACCAGGTAAGCAATTGCGAAAAGGCCGTAATACTTACCTAGAAATGAAAAGATCATAGTTATCAGATACAAGAACAGCGGCGCAAACATTATAAGCAGAGTTGTGACGAACTGCTGCCGCAGCTCCTGCCTCAGTTCCTCCTGCTTTTTAACAAGCTCCCTAAGCTGGTTTTTATATCTTGTGTAATTATAATCTATCTGGTATTTGAGACTCTGAAATGTATCGCTGTAGCCAGCGTCTCCGCCAGTCTTTTCTTTATCATACCAATCCTGAGCCATCAGTTCATTTACAAAATCAGACGGCTGTATCAGGATTTCTGTTTCTGATAAACTATAAGCCATGTTAGTTTTATGCCCCTTAAATAGATTTGTACCTCGATTATTATAATACGCCTTTATAAAATGCATTACAACCCGATGCTATGTTGATAGATGGGAATCTCTGTGATAAAATTAAGCGTTGTAATATATATAAAGGTAAAATGTACTAATGGATAGAAATGTATATGTAGTAGTGAGTCAGACTGGAACCATTCTTTCCAGAATTCTCAAATCTATTACGAAAAAAGAATATAATCACGCATCCATAAGCCTGAACAAGAATCTGGCACCGATGTATTCCTTTGGCAGGATGAATCCATATAACCCAGTGTGGGGTGGATTCGTTTTGGAGTCGATTCACGCCGGAACATTTAAGAGGTTCAAGAATACCAAGGCAATAGTTCTGGAACTGCCTTTTAAGGATAAGGATTATGAAGATCTTAAGATGAGACTCAAGGGCATGATAAAAAACAGTGATCTCTATGGATATAACTATCTGGGACTGGTGCTGGCAGGAGTCAGGATCAACTGGTCTAAGAGAAATGCATTTTATTGTTCGGAATTTGTAAAGGATCTGCTGATCATGTACAGAGTTAAGGGGTATGAGAATCTGGTGGGTATAGTTCATCCTATCCAATTTCTGAATCTTCCGGAAGCTCGCGTTGTGTACAGAGGTAAACTAAGGGATTATAAATATAACGGATAACAGAAAAGCTCGTGGCGTCGGCAATGATTTTATTTGCTAATCCACGAGTTTTATTTTATAATTATAGAGTTAATGCTTAAAATTGCTTTTAAGCCATTGGGAGTCGTATCGAAGTGGTCATAACGGGGCTGACTCGAAATCAGTTTGCCGCTCACGCGGCACGCGGGTTCGAATCCCGCCGACTCCGCTTATTACTAGTTGTTGATGCAGAATAATCAAGTAGGAGAACCGTCTATAGTGACGAAGGTATTAAAGGAGAGAGGATATGTACAAGATAGTAAAAAAAGAGTCTCTGAATCCTACAGTTACTCTTATGGAGATTGAAGCTCCTCTGGTTGCCCGTAAGGCAGAGCCGGGACAGTTCATAATCTTCAGAGCAACTGAAGATGGAGAGAGAATCCCGCTTACGATAGCAGGATATGACAGAGAGAGGGGAACAGTAACAATCATATTCCAGATCGTTGGTGCAGGAACAGAAATCCTGAACTCGCTTAATGTGGGTGACAGCGTTCACGACTTCGTAGGACCTCTTGGAAATGCAACAGAGGTTGAAGGTCTGAAGAAGGTTGCAGTAGTTGGCGGTGGCGTTGGTTGTGCCATAGCTTATCCGGTTGCAAAGAAGCTTCATGATATCGGCTGCGAAGTTACTTCTATTGTTGGTTTCAGAAATAAGGATCTGATAATCCTTGAGGATGAGTTCAAGGCTGCATCCAGCAAATATATACTTATGACAGATGATGGCTCAGCTGGTGAGAAGGGTGTTGTTACAGCACCACTGGAAGAGCTTATAAAAAATGGTGAGGAGTTCGACGAAGTAATCGCTATCGGACCACTGATCATGATGAAGTTTGTAGTTCTTACTACAAAGAAGTACGGTGTAAAGACCGTAGTAAGTATGAATCCTATCATGGTTGACGGAACAGGTATGTGTGGCTGCTGCCGACTGACAGTTGGTGGAGAGACTAAGTTCGCCTGTGTAGATGGACCTGACTTTGATGGATTTGAAGTAGATTTTGATGAGGCCATGGCAAGAGGTTCTGTATATAAACCATTCGAGCTTAAGGCCAGAGAAGAAGCATGTAACATGCTGAATAAGGAGGTGTAGAACTATGCCAAATATGAGAATGGATAAGAATCCTATGCCTTCACAGGATCCAAATGTAAGAAATAAGAATTTTGAAGAGGTTGCTCTCGGATACACAGAAGAGCAGGCTATAGATGAAGCACAGAGATGTCTTAACTGCCCAACACATCCATGTATGGATGGCTGTCCTGTACAGATTTCAATTCCTGAATTTATTCAGAAGATAGTTGAGGGCGATTTCGAGGCAGCTTATCAGGTTATCAACCGTTCAAGCTCACTTCCTGCTGTATGCGGACGTGTATGTCCACAGGAGAGACAGTGCGAGTCCAAGTGTGTAAGAGGTATCAAGGGTGAGGCCGTAGGTATTGGCCGTCTTGAGAGATTTGTAGCTGACTGGCACAACAAGAATGTTACAACAGCACCTGAGAAGCCTGAACCAAATGGTCACAAATGTGCTGTTATCGGATGTGGTCCTTCAGGACTTGCATGTGCATCAGACCTGGCTAAGAAGGGCTATGATGTAACTATCTATGAGGCACTTCATACACCTGGCGGAGTTCTGGCTTATGGTATTCCTGAATTCAGACTTCCAAAGGCAATTGTGCAAAAAGAGGTTGACGGACTGAAGGCTCTTGGTGTAAAAATAGAGACTAATGTAGTAATCGGTAAGTCAATTACTATTGATGAGCTTTTTGATGAGTTTGGTTTTGAATCTGTATTTATCGGTTCAGGCGCCGGACTTCCAAGATTTATGAATATACCTGGTGAGAACCTGAACGGAGTTTACTCTGCAAACGAGTTCCTCACAAGAATTAATCTTATGAAGGCATTCAAGGAAGGCTCAAAGACACCTATTGAGCATCCAAAGAAGGCTGTAATAGTTGGTGGTGGAAATGTAGCGATGGATGCAGCACGTAGTGCAAAGAGACTTGGTGCTGATGTAACTATCGTATACAGACGTTCTATGGAAGAGCTTCCTGCTCGTAAGGAAGAGGTTGAGCATGCTATAGAAGAAGGAATAGTATTCAAGCTTCTCAACAATCCTATCGAGATCGTTGGTGAGGATGGCCGTGTAAAGGCAGTTCGTTGTCAGGAAATGGAACTCTCAGAGCCTGATGAATCAGGACGTAGAAGTCCTGTTCCAGTAGAAGGAAAGATAAATGAGATCGAAGCAGACTGCTTCATCGTATCTATCGGAACATCACCTAACCCACTTATCAAGAACACAACAGAAGGTCTTGATACTAATAGAAAGGGTTGCCTTGTAGCAGATGATAATGGTGCTACAACAAGAGAAGGCGTATTCGCAGGTGGCGATGCCGTTACAGGTGCAGCTACAGTTATACTTGCCATGGGTGCAGGTAAGAAGGCTGCAGCAGCTATGGATGAATACATCCAGAATAAGTAGATTTAAATAAATACTAATGATTAAAAAGCGCGGGTTACTTGGGTGTTTTGAGGTAATCCGCGCTTATTGAGAAATGTGAGTGTTATGAGCAACAGCAACAAGAAAAGCGATGGAAAAGCAGGCATAATGAAAGCTGCCGGAATTCTGGTTATAGCAAATATGCTCTCAAGTATCCTCGGATATGTGAGAGATATTATTATGTCCTCTGTTTTTGACATTGGAAAAACAACAGATGCATACAATGCAGCCTTCACCATTCCGGACCTGATCTATACAGTTCTGGTAGGTGGTGGATTATCCGCTGCATTTATTCCTGTATTCAGTTCCTATATTGCTGATAAGAAATATAAGGATGGCTACAGGATGGCCAGCTCTATCATCAACCTGGTTGCAATCTCAGCAGCCATAGTCTGTATATTGGGAGAGATATTTGCCCCGCAGATTCTGCCTATGATAGTTGATTTCAGAGGCTGGGGACCGGAAGCATTCCATCTTACTGTAAGACTCACTCGTATAATGTTTATCCAGTGTTTCTTCATGTGCCTTACAGGTATATGTATGGGAATACTGCAGTCGTATAAAAATTTCACACCGCCATCTGTGGGTTCTGTTCTTTACAACATAACCATAATCGTGGTAGGTGTAGTTCTTCTTACATGGAATTTCGGAATCATGGGATTCTCTATAGGTGTTGTACTTGGTGCAGTTGTTAACCTGATGGTGCAGGTATTCCCTATAAAGAGAGAAGGTTTTAAATATGAATTCAAGATAGACCTGGGTCACGAAGGTGTGAAGAAATTCTTCAGACTGTTCTGGCCGGTGCTTCTTGGAATCTCAGTTCAGCAGATCAATCTGATCGTAAACAGATATTTTGGTTCCGGACAGGGTAAGGGAATACTGTCATCCATGACACAGGCACAGCGTATAATGCAGCTGCCGATCAATATATTTGCCTATGCCATAGCCATGTCCATATTCCCGACCATGGTAGAACATTTCACCCATGGCCGCATGAACAGCTACAAGAAAGACCTGTCCATGGGTATCAGAAATGTAGCTTTCATCATACTACCGGCATCTGTAGGTCTTATCTCTATAAGAATCCCATTTATCAGAGCGATATATCTTCAGGGTAATTTCTCTCCTGAAAATGTACCGATCCTCGCCAATCTTCTTATGTTCTACTGCATAGGAATGATAGGATATTCGGTCAGACATGTAACCAGCCAGGGATTCTATGCTATTCAGGAGACGCTTACTCCGGTATGTATAAATATATTTATACTGGTATTTAACATGGTTCTCAGTTTTGCCTTCGTTAAGGTCCTGGGGGCAAATGGTATAGCTATTGCCTACTCCGCAGCGGGTCTTGCCAGCATGACGCTGCAGCTGTTCTTCCTAAAGAGGAAGGTTGGAACCATAAGGGGAAAGGAGATAGGTTCGTCTATCTTGAAGGCGTTGATATCATGTGCAGTCATGTCTGCGCTTGTTGATCTGGAGACGAGACTTCTGGAGAAAATCCTCCCTATGACCAGCAAGAAGAATCAGATCATTGAAGTATTGCTCCTCCTGATAGTAGGTGCAGCGGCGTATGTTATCACAGCCTACATACTGAAGATGGAAGAACTTCAATCTATAATAGATATATTTAAGAAGAGATTTAAGAGGAAGTAATACCTTAGTTTAATTGTTTTGAGGACGATCGCAACAAGAGGTGATGTTATGTATAGATCGATATCCAGACTTATTATGTTCCGTGAATTGGGACAGGATTCTATAATTACAAATCTTGGCAATATCATACGTGATATGGAGCAGGGTGACTACGACAAGGATGATATCGTAAGCCGCATCTATGGGGAGATTCACAAGATACTTGAAATCTCCACCAGCTATGGATTTGATAAAAATCTGTGGTACGACTACATCACTTATGTGCTGGTCACAAACGAGAATCCATTTACTCTTACCTGCGAGAGAGCAGAGATAGAGAAGGGCAGCGTGAACAGTATCACCATCAGTGATATGATGAACTTCATCGACATTTATAAGTACGATTTCTCTAAGATTGAGAAGGAGCTGGGTATAGACTGCTTCACTACCATCACTCATTATCAGTCAGTGCATAAGAGACAGCAGGTCTATAATAGAAATGTCAGCAAGAGGGTTCGTAAGCTCAGTGATGAGATAAGTGCCACTCTGGAGGCTGAGTCAGCTGACAAGGTAAAATGTGCCGAGAAGATCCTGGGACTTCTCATGGACTTCTACAAGGCTTATGGAGTTGGAATGCTGGGACTGAACAAGGCGTTCAGGATCATTCCTGCTGACGAATATGTGAAGAATGCATATGATGGATCAGATGGTGGGTCTGAAGTACATTTTACTCCTATAAAGAATACGGATAATGTGGTTCTGGATGATCTGATAGGATATGATATCCAGAAACAGAAGCTGAGAGATAATACAGAGGCCTTTGTAAAGGGACTTCCATCACATAACGTTCTGCTGTTTGGCGATGCAGGAACGGGCAAGTCCACAAGTATCAAGGCGCTGATAAATGAATATTATGATGTCGGACTTAGGATGATTGAGTTGTATAAGCATCAGATGGGTGACCTGTCTGCAATCATTTCCAGGATTAAGAACAGGAATTACAGATTCATCATCTACATGGACGACCTGTCTTTCGAGGAGAACGAGACAGAATACAAATATCTGAAGGCGGTTATCGAGGGTGGTCTGGAGACAAGGCCGGACAACGTTCTTATCTATGCCACATCTAACAGACGTAATCTGATCAGAGAGACATGGAATGATATAAACGACCTGGAGATGGATAAGCATCATTCAGATACAGTTCAGGAGAAGCTGTCACTGGTCAGCAGATTTGGCGTAACTATAGGTTATATCAGACCGAACAAGAAGGAGTTTGATGAGATAATCAGAGGCCTTGCAGCAAAGCAGTTGAAAGTTCAGATCTCTGAGGAGGAGCTCCTTAAGGAAGCTACCAAGTGGGAGATAAGCCACGGTGGAATGAGCGGCAGATCTGCTCAGCATTTCATTGATTATATGAATGCTATGGAAGGGCTGAAGGATAACGACTGACGATTATATTTGACATTTGATTTAAGAGGTATATAATAAATGACTCGAAAGGAAAGAGCCGCACTTGTATGTGACGCCCTGAATCAGGAATATGGCACAGACCTCAGGTGCTATCTGGAATATGACCATGACAAACCATGGCAGCTGCTGTTTGCAACGATTCTTTCGGCTCAGTGTACAGATGAACGGGTGAACCTGGTGACGAAGGATCTCTATAAGAAGTATCCTACGCTGGAGGCTATCGCCGCAGCTGATATCAAGGAGTTTGAGAAGGATATATATTCCATTGGCTTTTACCATAATAAGGCTAAGAACATCATAGCATGCGCCAACAGACTCATAGAGGATTATAATGGTGAGGTTCCAAGTGATATCGATGAACTCACATCCCTTCCGGGAGTCGGCAGGAAGACGGCGAATGTTATAAGGGGAAATGTATATGATACTCCATCCATAGTAGTTGATACTCATGTGAAGAGAGTTTCGAGACTTCTGGGACTTACCAAGGAAGAGGATCCGGAGAAGATAGAGATGGACCTGATGAAGGTGCTGCCGAAGGAACAGTGGATATTATATAATTTCCAGGTGATCGCACATGGCAGAAAAATCTGCATTGCCAGGTCGCCAAAATGCGAAAAGTGTGTTATGATAGGAATTTGTAAAGGTCATAAGTGACATAGGAGAGGTATGACAAATGGTTGATTTTAGTAAGAAGAAAACAAAGACAGCACGTATTGTTGCATCTATAATATGTGTTCTTATAGTATTGGGTATGATAATTGGGTTACTTGTAACTTCAGGCTTATAAAAGTGAGAGGTGAGAGATAACATGATCAGAAAGAAGATAGGCAAGATCGTAGGATTAGTGACTATGTCAGCTTTTCTGGCTGTCGGATCATTGTCCCCTATGGTTTATGCTGCAAATGATGCTTCTGCAACGTCTACAGATGCATCACTTATAGCTACGTCTACAAATGCTCCGGGAGAACTTGTCATACAGAAGAATATCAAGATATCCGGAATAGATGTAAGTGGCATGACCAGAGAACAGGCTATAGATACTCTGGGCGGAGATGTTGAGAAGGATAAGGAAACAGAGGTAGTAATGTCCAGTGAATATGGTGACGTTACCACTACTCTGGGAGCTATAGGATATAGCCAGAATGCCGAGGAGGTAGTTGATGAGGCTATCAAGATCGGTAATTCAGGAAATATACTTAAGAGATATTATGACAGCAAGAACCTGGAGACTCAGCCGGTAGAGTTTGAGGTGTCTCATATAGTTAATGAGACAGCTATAGGCGCACTGGTAGACAAGGAGCTTGGCAGTGCATTTGAAGGAGATAACTCCTATGCTCTTGAAAAGCATGAAGATGGATCAGTAGCAGTAAGAGTTGAAGGCAGCTCTGTAAGCGTTGATTCAATTAATACCAAGAAGAATATAGAAGAAATACTGAATAACAACTGGAATGGTTCAACAGTTAATGCCAAGATCAGTATTGCAGATAATACTGAGAATGAAAGACTTAAGCAGCTGAGAGAGGTAACAGACCTTCTTGGAACATATACAACTAATTACGGAAGCAGTGGTCCATCCAGAAAGAAAAATGTACAGCGTGCCGCAGACTTAGTTAACGGCCATGTGCTTTTCCCTGGAGAGTCCATATCTGTATATAACTGTATAGCACCGATCGAGGTTAGTAATGGATATGAGCTTGCTCATGCTTACGTAGGAACCGAAGTCGTAGATGCTGCAGGTGGTGGTGTATGCCAGGTTGCTACAACTCTTTATAATGCAGTGCTTAGAGCTGAGCTTACAGTTCTTCAGAGAAACTGCCACAGTATGAGAGTATCATATGTTCCTATATCATTTGATGCTGCTATTGCAGGTGGTGTACTTGATCTGAAGTTCATGAACAATCTTGAGTATCCTATCTATATCGAGGCAGGATATGACGGAAGCTTCCTTACATTTAACATATATGGTAAGGAATACAGACCATCCAACAGAACTATAGAGTTTGAGTCTTTCCAGACCGGAACTATAGATCCGGGTCCTGATATTGTTACAGAGGATCCATCTGTTCCACCTGGAGAAGAATTAGAGACTCAGGCAGCGCAGATAGGTTATTCTGGCGTTCTGTATAAGTATATCTATATCGACGGAAATCTTACTGAAAAGGTTCAGATAAATAAGAGTAATTATCAGGCTTCTCCAAGGAAGGTATCCATCAATCCTGATGGTGAAGTTCCAGAAGAAGGAGAAGGCGAAGAGGGCGAATCCACGGAGGCTGCAACGGAAGCTCCGGCACCGGAACCGGAACCAGAACCACAACCGGAACCACAGCCAGAGCCGGAACCAGAGCCTGAACCGGAACCAGAACCACAGCCGGATCCACAACCGGATCCACCGGAGTCTGAATAATATCGGAGAATTAAGACTTATGAGAGGAACTGCTGGAACCAGAACACTTTCCAGAAGTGTGATCAAACATATTAATAAATGTGAATATCCTGGCGGAGAAATCGGTGACGATTTCTCCGTTTTAGGATGCAATGAAACTGATGGAAGCGTTCTCGTATCAGCTATAGGCTTTGCTGATATTGCAGGTGATATGCATAAGACCGAGCTTGCATTTATAAGAGCGATAGATAATCTGGTGCTCAGTGGCGCCACCCCTGATAGTGTTCAGGTACAGATAAATGCCGAGGCTGACTGCCCTGAACAGAGTATAAGGGATGAGATGCATTTTATATCAGAATATCTTAAGACCAGAGGAGTCAGAATAGCTGGTGGAAATACTCATTATTTCGGAGAAGGTCAGGATTACAGCGTAAGTATCACCGCCTATGGAAGAAGCGATAATGAGAAGCTCTGCAAGAAGAGGGAGAAAATAATCCCGGGAGACAGAGTCGTAGTATCGGGAACTGCAGGCAGATACGGCGCATCCCTCATATGCCATTATAAGAAGGAAGAGCTTAGAAGCAGATTTGCGGAGAGCTACCTGATGGAGTGTCTTATGGATAAGGCAGAGCTGGATATCAGCCAGGTTGCGAAGCATATGATCGATGCAGGTGCTGTGTATCTTCATGATGTAAGCTATGGCGGAATCTATAGAACATTCTTGGAAATAGCAGAGAAGTCAGGCTTCGGAATAGACATAGAGCATGAGTCGGTTCCAATCAGGCAGCATACTATAGAAGTATGCGAATTTATGAATATTAATCCTTACCTGCTCCTTGGAACAGGCAGTGTGGCAGCAGTTGTCCACGAAAAGGATTTAGAAGAATTTGAGGCTCAATTGAGGGAGTCTGAGACACCTTATTCCATCTGCGGCGTTATAACCGAGGATAAAAAACGCCTCATACATTCAGCGAAGAATGATATGAGACGCTCGATAACTCTATATGATGAAGATGAGATCTATAAAGTGATCTCTTAATGCTATGTTGATAAGTCGTCAGATATGTTGACAACCTACAGTGATTCCAGGAAATGTTCAATCCTGTTCATAGCCTCACGAAGCTGTGCAATAGAGTAGGCATAGGATATACGTATGAATCCTTCTCCGGAATTACCGAAGGCCGTTCCCGGAACTACAGCCAGCTTCTCTGACATAAGAAGCTTGGTGGCGAATTCGTCACTGGTAAGACCTGTTACAGAGATATCCGGGAATATATAGAAGGCGCCAAGTGGCTCGAAGGCCGGCATCTTCATATTCTCCAGACGTTTTACAAGAAAACGCCTTCTCTCATCATAGGACTTACGCATAGCAGCGATATCCTTATCTCCATGCTTTATAGCTTCCACAGCCGCGTACTGGCTGGTGGTAGGTGCACACATTATGCAGTACTGATGCAGTTTAGTCATCAGTGCGGCTATTTTTTTTGGCGCAAGTGCATATCCGAGTCTCCATCCAGTCATGGCATAGGCCTTAGAAAATCCATTTATGATAATGGTTCTCTCGGCCATTCCCGGAAGAGAAGCAATAGTGAAATGTGGTGCTTTGCCATATGTGAGCTCTGAGTATATTTCATCTGATATTACATAGAGGTCATGCTTCTTAACCAGTTCTGCTATCGGAAGCAGATCCTCCCTGGTCATAATGGCACCGGTAGGATTGTTCGGATAGGAGAGTATCAGAACCTTCGTCTTTTCTGTGATATGAGACTCCAGCTCCTCAGCGGTGAGCTTGAAATGATTCTCATTCTTAAGATCGATGATGACTGGCGTTC
>JAEEGL012342414.1_pt1 | contig 11333 bp, 10 predicted proteins | sample 9134231 | NCBI WGS metagenome assembly JAEEGL01 (sample SAMN16246548, study PRJNA631951) | gut metagenome | biome: gut microbiome; feature: rumen; material: fiber-attached | host: Bos | place: Iran: Karaj | collected 2018-10
AACTCTAAGCGATATTAAGAGGGTAGCATGAAAGGTGGGGTGTGGCAAGAGAAAACAGGGTGCGGTAATTATCAATATATACCGAGCTTAACTCTGAAATACTCTATAGTTCTTTGTAAGCCTTCCTCAAGCTCAATTGTAGGTTCCCAATCAAGCTCTTTCTTGGCAAGATCTATTATGGGCTGACGCTGCATCGGATCATCTTGAGGTAATGGCTTATAAACGATTTTGGAATCTGAGCCTGCAAGTTTAATAACCAACTTAGCCAATTCCAACATTGTGAATTCACCAGGATTGCCAATATTTACAGGGCCGGTAAAACCATCCCTGCTATTCATCATCTTAACCATTCCATCTATTAGATCATCAACATAGCAAAAGCTTCTGGTTTGTAGACCATCTCCATAAATGGTTAAGTCTTCGTTGTTAAGTGCCTGAACTATGAAGTTTGAAACCACTCTTCCATCATGTGCGCTCATTCTTGGGCCATATGTATTAAAAATACGAATTACCTTTATATCAACGCCATGTTGTCTATGATAATCAAAGAAAAGAGTCTCTGCCATTCTCTTACCCTCGTCATAACATGAACGAGGGCCAATGGGATTTACGCACCCTCTGTAAGACTCTGGTTGCGGATGTATTTCAGGATCTCCATACACTTCACTTGTGCTTGCCTGAAGGATTCTTGCATGGCATCTCTTTGCAAGGCCAAGAGCATTCAATGCTCCCATGACAGATGTCTTACCGGTTGCAATTGGGTCATGTTGATAATGAATTGGACTTGCAGGGCATGCAAGATTATATATCTGATCCACTTCAACATACAGGGGCTGAGTAATATCATGCCTGATAAACTCAAAATAATTATTGTCCATCAAATGTCTGATGTTGTCTTTGCTTCCGGTAAAGAGATTGTCTGCGCAGATAACATCATTTCCCTGATCTAATAATTTTTCGCATAAGTGTGAGCCAAGAAAGCCCGCTCCACCTGTTACTAAAATTCTTTTTCGTTGCATAGTCTTTTCCTCTCAAGATTGACTACTATTATTTAATCTCACATACAAGTGACCAAGCTACATGAAACCGCCGCATTCGCTTCTACTATTTTATTGAAAAACGAATTCGATTAGTCACAAGCTTCATTCCCAAATAAATAAGCGGAACCTCAATGAATGAAGCCAACTGCCAACCATTCCTTCCATACCAAGCAGTTCTGAATATTTCAATCACCATTGGGACAAACACCATTGCCCGAAACAAAGATTTTTTCTTTAATACAAATGAGTAGAACAAACAAAAAATAATATTTGTAACTAACACTCCAATAATTCCAAAATTCATCATTGGCTCAGTGAAAAACAAAGCTCCTCCCATAGTAAAATACCATTTCTTAATGTATCGAGCTGCTTGATATTGAGGCGAGGAACCCGGTAAAAAGTTTAAAATCCAATCAAGATAAGTAACCCCTTTCAATAGATTTCCTCTTTTCCACATATCAACCGCACAATCAAAAACGTATATGACATCTCCAGCCGTTGCTTGAACAAAAAGATTTCTTAACACATTTGAAATCGAATAATCCACTCTACTAGTCCTTGATGCATCTCTGTATACCCCCAATACTATGAGTAATGCAAATAGTGCAAACAGCCCTCCAAACAGAAATATCTTTTTGCCAATCCCATTTATAATTCCTTGGTGGCTTTGTTCCCCATAATTAGTAGTGGAAGAAACTTTTTCTTTTTTATTCAAAATCTTAAGAACAATATATATAATAAATCCCAGACATTCGACACGTTCAGCATGACCAAAAATCCAAAATGCGATAAAAAAGTAACTTAACCACAAATATTTCATTTTCCATGCCATATCAACTGTAAGCCCTGCAAGAATAAGAGCCGTTAGTACCCACCCATAATTATTCAATATTCCTTGGCTTCGCCTAGTAGCGATATGTAATTTGAAATCAGGAAAAGAAGGAAACATCAAAATAATGATTGTAACGGCAACAATAATGAAAATCAATGCAGTTGCATTTGTCATAATAATCTCTGTCTGATAAATATTCTTTTCATTAGTAATCAAATTCGTAAATAGGATAAAAAAGAGTAATGTGAGCAAAAAAGAAATAGTACATAAGCCATGTATTCCCTCATACAGTGGGATTCTTCTTATTGCATTATATATCATACCTCGTGCGTTCCCTGTCAAACTTTGTACCAAAGTTTGAAACAGAGAAAACACCAGAATAAAAGATATCGCTGAAAAAAAACTATATCTGGCTTTAAGACAAATAATCCCGAGTAGAACAGATGAATGAACGCAATATAGAATTATGCTATTTTGTAATACAACAATAACACTGATACCCAGTAGCACAAGAAAAACGCACCAATCTTGGTATAGCTTATCTTTTTTTAACATAGCTGGTCTCCTAGCAATAACTGCATAGTTCTTCATGTTACACGAATTGAATGCTCCATGCCTGGAAGCATCGATTGCAACCGTGGTTTATTGCCAAGAAAGTCTTCAATTATCAATATAGCCAATAACGTAAACCAGGTAGCAAATATATTACTTTCATTTCTGAATGAAACATGAGCATCACAACCATAATGCATTTTTTCTATTCTGCTAAAACAAAAACCTCCATCTCGATTTCTATTATTCAATAAATACTCTCGTGAATTAGTTAGTGCATTCTTTATATCATCAGTCCTGTATTCGGGTTTCATACAAGCAAATCTAACTAATGGGTCAATACAATCAATATTGTGGCAAATATCAGCTATTATTTGTTTATTAAATCCTCCGAATTTATTCTGCAACTCAAGAATAGTATCTATAATGTTGGTAATCACTTTATCATCAAAACTCACACCTTCCTGGATCATAAGCATCCATACATGATATCCACCACGTATAGCCTCATATAGAGATTCTTTATCCCTATGTTCTGTCCACAATCCTTCAGTTTCATCCATCCGTCTTTTTAGATACATAACTATATATTCTATTGCTTCCTGTATATCTTGATTTCCCATTACATCTCTGGAATAAATCATAGATACAAGATAATTCATTACTCCATTACTTTCTCCCCAAAAGTGCTCAAAATCAATGCTATTGCAAAAATCATTTGTATATGTCATGCTTTTAAACTTATTCAAGAATTTAAACTCTTTAGATGGTGTTTTCCCAATAGCTTCATATGCATATATAATGTGAGGAATTAAATGTATTTCATTCCATTCATCATTTCTTGTCTCCCAGTTCCGAAACGGATTACACCTATCGCGCCATATTCCATCTTCATCCTGAAACGAATCGAAAAACTCAAACCATCCTTGGGTGTCAGTGATTCCTGAACAAGATAATCCATAAGCAAGAACAGCATACACCGAAGCAAATAGAGTTGGGGATTGCACGTTTTTGGAGAACAAATACTCATAGGTACCTACTTTAAGTGAATCAATATATGAAACAACATCTTTAATAATTTCCGGTGTTTCAATTTCAGATTCACGCATATAAAATGGCAACGCAAGGATATCTTTTATACAATTTTTGGCGCTATGAAATGACTTTTTTATCATTGATTCCTCTTCTTAATAACTTTCTTGGCCATCTCCGTTGCAAAACAAATCTCTCTGAAATATAAGAATACTATCACACACACCATCACCACTCTTACAACATTAATCCAAGAATTATCATAAACGGTGTAAAGAGATCCAAAGGCCAAAACTATATAAGAAAAAATATCTCTTAAAGAAAAGAAACTAATATTTTTTTGTTTACTAATTACCAATAACCTAGCACACCAAATAACCATATATGAAATGCAAGTTGCTATAGCGGCACCAACAGCACCCATATGCGGGATTAGAATCACATTAAGAATTGCATTTATAATAGCCCCTAAAATCGTGGTATATGCGATTGCTTTTGGCATTTTATATGCATTAAAAATTCCACCGACATAATTAGCTAAGCCAAGAAATACAAATCCAATACATAGAAAAGGAACATATCTCCAGGCATCGTAGAATTCTTTAGCATACATTATTTTTGCAATAGTTTTATTAAATAAAATCAGCAAGCTACAAATTATAACAAGAATAAAATTGTAATTCTTATACATTCTGTTAAAATATCGAACAGACTCATCTGTTTCGTACTCCTGAATTGCAGATAATGTCCATGCTTGTTGAAATAATGACTGTGTCACATTAAGAATTGTTGGAATCTTATATCCTACTGAATAAATTCCATTTTCTGAAACCCCTCTGAAATATGTAATAATATATCTATCAAGAGCGCTGTTTATCCACCATGCAACATTATTTGCGATAAGCGGAAGTGAATATAATATCATTTCCAATTCGAGCTTGCCGCATTTTAACCAATGAAATCTTATACGACTATTTCGAAGCTTATACAATAAATATACTACCTGTACCTGTATCCCAATAGCTGATGCCAAAAAATAGCCCTTTATCCCCCAATGCAGAACAACCAATAAAATGATGTTTAATGCAAAGATTACAAAAGTCCCAACTATACCAGCAATGGTTGTATCTATTACCCTATCAATGCCTTTATAAAACGCAATTAAAATTCCTTGCTCTGCCATCCCAGAAAACAATAAAACAAAAAACAACTCATTTCCTATAAGAAAACTTATGCTATTCGTTACGTGATTAATCCCAAGTAATACTGTCACTACTAAAATCCCAGTAACACATATTTTTGTTGAGACCGAATATACATCCACACTATCCACGTTCTTTTCCATTGAAAATCGTAACGTAGCATCAGCAATATCCAACGTAATAATTGGAATCGCAAGACTAATCGTTGTAATTACCAACTCGTATAATCCAAGCTCTGCAGTAGATAATACGCTAGTATATAACGGTATTAGCAAGAAAATGACTATTTTCGATGAAGCACTTCCAATAGCTAATAATCCAAAATTTTTTAAAAATTTTCTTTCCTTATCCATATCTTATACTCAAACATATCCATGATATTATGTTTTCTCTCCTGAAGAAGAGCAAAAACCGTATATAAAAATCTATCTGGTCTTAAGCACTCTCTGAACATTCTTGTTTGGACAAAGTCAATCCTACTCATTCTTATAAATCTTTTTAGTGATTGTTGGAACCAAAACTTGTGAGTTTCAAAATCCATTATTCTGCCTGGATTACATATAATAAAGTTTTTTAGTGCCCGTTCTGTTTCCTCGATATTACTCACTTTCTCATAAGCCCCATTATCTATACATTTTATAAACACTTCCAAATCAGTTGATGAAATAAGGAAATTCTTAGTAATATAATCTCTACGAATCACACTTGCATCTGCTTTTTGATATACTTTTTTAGTCTTACTAATCTGGTCACAATGATCTCTCCATCCTGATAATGTTATTGGACAAAAGCCTATTCTAGCATTTCCAGATATGCAATCGCACAAAAGGCCATAATCCTGGGATGTCGCATAGTTTTCGTTATAATTAATTCCTAAAGCATTAATTTTCTCCTTATCAATAAAAAAAGTCGAATGAATTGGTCCTTGGTTATCAAAAGCCATGTCTATTCTATATGCTTCTGTTTCATACATACATATTGGATGTTTTTTCTTTGACGCAATTAAAAACCAATTGCATCCAACAATCGCATAATTTCCCTTTTTTATATATCTATACTGATTTTCAATTCTATTTGGCAACGCCACATCGTCTGCGTCTAACCTAGCCACATATCGGCCGTTGCATAGTGCCATACCTTTTATTAAACTCTTTGTCAAGCCACAGTTTTCGCTATTTCTATAAATACGAATTCGTTCATCTTTCAAGTCACTAAGATAACTTTGTGTTTCGATTTTATCTGAGCCATCATCAATAATCACAAATTCAATATTTCTATATGTCTGATTCAGTACACTATTAACAGCTTCACGTAAATAATCTACCTTAGTGTTATATACAGCCATTAGTACAGAAATCAGTTCTGAATTGTCATTTGTTTCTTGAAACATTTAGGATCCTCAACTTATGCAACATTTACTTTCTATATGCGAGAAACATTTCCTTTACCGTATTTTCTATATCATATCCAGCATCCTTCACCTTCTTCCATGAAGTTTCTCTTCTAGAATCCGGCTTAAAACGCTCTATCATATCTATCCATGAATCAACATCAAGTATATTCAAGAAAACACAGCTATCTATACATTTAACCTCTCGCGTTATGTTATCGCTAAGGATACAATTCAATCCGCTAGCCTGTGCTTCTATTGCGCTCATCGGTAACCCTTCAAACTTTGACGGCATCGTAAAAACATCCATTGCTGAATATAATTCTTCAATGTTGTTTGTCTTACCATAAAACACAATCCCCCCAGATAATCCAATACTTTTTACGTAATCTTCAATATGCTTTCTTTCATTACCATCGCCGACAAATACTAATTTAAAGTCACTAGAAGAATAACTCTTCTTTCGATTTAGCAATCTCTTATACACTTCTACGAGGAAATACGGATTCTTAGTGTATGAAAAATCGCCTACTGCCCCTATCAATACTCCATTCTCTCGTATTTTAAGCTGATTTCTAACACGCTCTCGTGCAACACAGTCATATGCAAATCTCTTAAGATTCACCCCATTATGTATTTTTCTTACTTTACTGTGTACTTTTTTAGGAAACATCCACTTGGTAACCCGATCAGAACAAGTGAATAAGTCAGTAGCAAATAAAGGGAGCAACGGCTTTGCTATACAATGACATATATACTTGGCTAATCGAAAATCTCCGTTCACATTACTCGAATGCGCGTGAACAATTATTTTTTTTGTTTTATTGATCTTTGATGGAATAGCATATAGCAATAATTTCCATGCTGTATCAGAATGAATGTGTACTATTGAATAATCATTCGCCTTTAGAAACCTATAAAAATCAAATGGAAGAATAATATGCCCCATCAATCTATTTGATCTGATCCTTGCTTCGTGTATTCTTCCTCCCATCCCTTCAATTTGCTCTACAATATTCTGCTTGGTAAAATTTGCCATTGAATAGTAATCAAATACTACATCATTTTTGATCTTTTTCTGTATCTGAAACATCAAAGAAAATGCGCCACCAGCATCATCGATATTTACTTGTAATACTCTGATAGTATTATCCATAATGTTTCAATTACTTGGCCAAACTCACACTTCTTTTTCTAAGTACCAGTGGATTCCATCTATTACACCTCTCTGGAACATCCTAAGGTACTTCCCTTTTTCATCAAATAAAAATATAATTTTGACCAACTTTCTCCCTAATTCATATACACCATATGTTTTTGAATGCATTAGACCATTGTATACGCCTGCCCTAGCTTGGTGATAATATCTGAACGGCTCTGCAACCCCATAATGAATGTTTAATCCTAAAAAATGTATACTTTGTCTTTTGCCGGGGCAATGATGTATCACAGCAGGAAGGCATTGCACTACATTATATCCACTTTTTACTAAACGAAAATCAAAATCGACATCCAATCCATCTATGAAAAAGCCTTCGTCAAATCCACCAACTTCCCTGAATGCTGAGACATTGATAAGACTCCCCGATAGCATGAACCATTGTCGCTTTTTTTCTCCACGAAGAGTCCTTAATCTTCTGTTGTCATAATCGTATTGTGGGCCAATTATTCCAATCTTCTCAGTTTTATGTTTCAAAATAAACTGTTTGTACTCATTGAGAATATCATTAGCAACCTCGCTATCTTGATCCAATACAAGACACCACTCTAAATCAAAGGAACCAATGATCTTCATGCCATGATTAAGAGCTTTAGCTAATCCCACATTTCTATAGTTCGGAATATATACATAATCGATTTGCAATTTATTCATTGAAGCTATCAACTCTTCATTTGAATAACTCGAATTATCAATTATGACTAGTTTATCCGTCCCTTTGGAATTATCAAGGCTCTTCCGTATCATATTCACAGACGGATTATACAAAACCGAAATCATCCCAATCTTCATATCAACACAATGCATCTAAAACACCTTATTCCTAAGACTCCATATAGCTATTTTAAAAATATTCTTTCTAATCTGAGATCCCATGTTGCAAATCGACCAGCAATTAATATTGCAATTCTCGCACATTCTCACAACTTGTTTTCCTCGATCCGAATTAACTATTTCATCCCAAGATTGTTCATTTAAATTCCCCATAACAACATCTTCAGGAAAATCATTGCATGGCATAACATCGCCATATGGCCCCACAAAGAAACTAGTTCTTCCTGCATCACATCTCAATGGTTTTTCCATATTTTGAACATACTTTTCTGCACCCTTTGAAAAATATGCTCTAGCCCACTTCCTAGGATTGTTTGATTTCAAATAACCTTGTGTAAGCTTTTGAAGTTCCTTTAGAACACACTCTTCTTGTTTTATCTCATTATCACTTTTGTTAAAGAATGAGGAATTTTGAACCACAGAAAAACCAAACTCCAATCCCCTTTTTTCTGCCCATTCAAAAGTAGGAATCAGCTCTGTATAATTGCAATCCTGAACGCAAAAACCTATACCCAAATCGTGTTTTCCACGTATTTTTATAAGCCTTTCTATAGTGTCCATAGCATGACTGTATATATCAGGTATACCTCTTATCGCATCATGCGTTTTTTCATTTCCGTCAATACTTATCCTCACACCAACACTAGGAAATTCTGCGCAAACTTCGCATATTCTTTCTGTAAAATACCCATTTGTATTAATAAGAATCCTATCTGTTTTACCATGAAGACGCTTAAGTATTTCTTCAATATCATTCCTCAGAAAAGGTTCTCCCCCTGTTAATGTAGTGCTTTTCATTTGAGGTAACTTATCTATTAATGACGGAGAAAACTCTTTCTCTGGCTTTGTTGGATTCAAATGACAATTACACATTTGACACTTTGCGTTGCAACGCTTTGTTAGTATTAAAGAAATATATGGTTTACCACACGCATTTAACATACTAGTGAAATCCTTCTCCATTCAAAAAAAAAAGAAACCAATTGTAAAAGACTTATTCGCATTTGAAACGATTGATACGACTTTTTATTAGATATACCAATGGTCGAATGTATGCATGCAGCATTCTAACCCCATAAAGCAATCCTTTTTGGTCAATCTCAAATCTACTAATTGGCGTATCTCTATCCACTTCATTTGGATAAAAAGCTAGCCATTCATCTAAATAAGGATTATGACATGCATTAGCATCTACCCAAGGTCTTGCTGATCTGAAGCTACTCGAAAAATGTACTATTACCGGCTCCATGATTGCATTCTCAATTTCTTTTTTCTCAAAATAATTATCCGGTTTTCTATACAACATCATCTCTTCGTAAGTAAAGTCATAGAGATACGTCATAACATTGTATTTCAATGGTAGTTCTTTTATATTCCCACAAAAAATAGTGTTTATAATTCCCTGATCACCCTGAAAAAACTTACTATTTTTACCAAGCAATCTATAAATGCTATCCTCAATTTTTTCCTTTCGCCACCTTAGTAAGTCAATTAATAAAACTCCAGAGTTTATGAATAGCTCTCCTCTTTTTATACCAAATACGCGCTTGTTCATTACGCTAAATGCATCTCGAACTCCGCCAATTATATATGGTTGGAGATCCGTATCATACAAATCATCAAGACTTCCTCTTATCAGCGTATCAGAATCAATATAAAGGACTTTTTTCACCTCATCCGGTAGCATAGAAGCTATAAATACTCTTGCATAAGCAGCTACTGATCCTCTATCCAAATTTAAGTCATAATGGAGCTCCTCCAATACTCTTTTCGCATCAACAAAAAGAACTGTATTCTTATCAGAACACAGTTCTAGTATCTTTTGCTTGTTATACTCCTCTATACCACAATCCAAAATATAAATTTTGGCATCAGAATTATGATCATTAAAAGACATGATCGAAACGCACATTACATCCACAAAATTGTTATCTGAAGCATATGCAATATTCAACTTAGGCCCCCAAAAATCAGTTATTTAATATGCGCCATCCCCTGCTTTTAGCGCTCTAAAAGTCATAATTATTAAGCCGATATCTGTAGCTACACTTCTCTTTTCCAAATATTTCTGGTCAAGTTCCATCCATTCATCAAATGGAATTTCTGTACGTCCCATTACCTGCCAATAACAAGTAAGTCCAGGTTTTACAAGATGTCTTGTGTTTTGAAATTCGGTCATTTGATCTGTTTCATATACAGGAAGAGGTCTTGGACCGACAACTGACATTTCACCTTTTAAAATATTAAGCAACTGAGGAAGTTCATCTATACTTGTCTTTCTGAGTATTTTCCCCACATGAGTAATCCTTGGATCGTCTTTCATCTTAAATGCCGGACCATCCAGTTCATTTTGTTCAAGCAGGAACTTGTGCATTTCTGCTGCATTCTCACACATGGTTCTAAACTTATACATTTTGAAGGGTTTGTTATTAAGACCTGTTCTTTCCTGTACAAAGAATACAGGGCCGCCATCTTCTTTTTTAATCAAATATGCCACTACCAAAAACAGTGGAGCCAAAAGAATCAAGCCAAGGAATGAAGACACTATATCAAATCCCCTCTTGATCACTCTATATAATAGCTTGCTCTTTATTTCAACCTTTTCTTCAGTCTCAGCCTGCGAAACATCAAATTCATTCTCGTATTCTGAAATCTGTTCCAGCATTGTATTATCGTACCCAACCTGCATTACTGACCCTCATACTTTTTTTATTTTAGTAAAAATATAATTCGTCTTTTAATATATCGGCAGATTATGCACAATATTTAGTGTTTTTCCTCTTATTTGCCTTAATTTAGCCGTTTTTCTCACCCAAAATTTACTATACTAATTAATTATAAACTAGATATTGATTTTTTCATAGAAAAAAGCGCAGATTTTGTGTTTAAATCTACGCTTTTTTATAATAAATTAAGAAATTATTCATATCAATTATCAAATTCAGACAACATTCAACTCTGTGAGCCTGATCTTAAGTTGCCCATCATAGATATACACCGGCACTTCATCCTCAAACCCATAGATATGCGTCTCCATAGGTTGCCCTTCTGTAAAGGTCACTACTTTCTCCATTTCAAGATCAATAACCCAGTATTCGCGGACGCCTGCGTGCATGTACTTGTGCATCTTGAGGTCATAATCGTTGTCACGGGTGCTGGGTGATATGACTTCGATTACCCAATCCGGAGCTCCGATGATACACTTCCTATCCATCCTACTCTTGTCACATAG
>JAEEGL012493954.1_pt1 | contig 11333 bp, 6 predicted proteins | sample 9134231 | NCBI WGS metagenome assembly JAEEGL01 (sample SAMN16246548, study PRJNA631951) | gut metagenome | biome: gut microbiome; feature: rumen; material: fiber-attached | host: Bos | place: Iran: Karaj | collected 2018-10
ATCCTGCAGGCCCACTACCGCAGCACCGTCGACTTCAGCAACGAGGCTCTGCAGGCCGCCGAGAAGGGTTTCTCCAAACTGATGGAAGCCTACAAGGCCATCGGTCGCATACAGCCCTCCAAGGAAAGCTCTGCCGACGTGAAGCAGATACGTCAGAACTGCTACGACGCCATGAACGACGACTTTGCCACCCCGACGGTCATCAGCCATCTCTTCGAGGCGGCCAAGATTATCAACGGCGCAGCCGACGGCAAGGTGAAGCTCTCGCAGGCCGACATCGACGAACTGAAGGGCGTATTCGACACCTTCCTCTTCGAAATCCTTGGCATGAAGGATGAAGCAGCAAGCGACAACACCGCCCTCATCGACGGCCTGATGCACATCATCCTCGACATACGTGCCACCGCCAAGGCCAACAAAGACTGGGCCACAAGCGACAAGATACGCGACGCCCTCAAGGAGGCCGGTGTCACCGTCAAGGACGGCAAGGACGGAGCCACTTGGCAGATATGAGTTAAGAGTTAAAAGTTAAGAGTTATGAAAAAAGGAGACTGGATACTTATCGCCTGTGTCGCCGTGGTGGCGGCGCTCTTTGCCATTCCGCAGACCCATGCGGCCGAAGGCTTCAACTGGGCCACGGCCAACCACCCCTACATCATGGCTTTCTTCAAGTTCGCCATCCTCGCCACACTGGGCGAGATGCTGGCACTCCGCATCCGCGAAGGCGTATATAACAAGAAAGGCTTCGGCGTATTGCCCCGCATGATGGTATGGGGGTTCCTCGGCATGTGCATTGCCATGGCGATGGTTATCTTCAAGAGCGGTGTGCCTGTGTTTCTTGGCTCGGTGGCCGACGCCGTCAGCGGCAACGGCGGCCATGCCGCGACATACGCAGCGGTGTTCAAGGCTTCGGAACTTACCTGGGGCAAACTCGGCATCGCCTTTGCCGTGAGTGTGCTGATGAACAGCATCTTCGCACCGGTGATGATGACCTTCCACAAGTGCACCGACATACATATCCTCGACAACGGCGGCACCGTGGCCGGCCTCTTAAAGCCCATGAAGATGCGCGAGATTGTAAGCAAGAAGGTCAACTGGGATGTGCAGTGGAATGTGGTAATCAAGAAGACCATACCCCTCTTCTGGTTCCCGGCACATACCATCACCTTCATCCTGCCCGCCAACCTGCAGGTGCTTTTCGCCGCACTTTTGGGTGTTGCCTTGGGACTGATACTCGCATTAGCCGGAGGTAGCAAGAAATGAAGAGAATAGTTATAGGGCTTATCGGACTTATAGGGCTTATAGGTCCGATAAGGGCCCAGTTCTCCCTCGACTGGCACGGCTTCGTCAACCCCCACTACTATGCCGACAGCCGCTCGGTGGTGGGTGGTCGCGAGGATATGATGCTCTTCTATCCCAAGCCCATCGTGCGCGACAATGCAGGCAACGACATCAACGACGGCTGGCAGGCCAACATGCTGGCCATCACCGCCCGACTCGGCCTCCGCATCAACGGCCCCGACATGCTGGGCGCCAAGACCAGCGGCTATATCGAGGGCGACTTCACCGGCTCCACCAACGCCACCATCAACAACCTGCGCCTGCGGCATGCATACATCCAGATGGACTGGCTCAAGAGCTATGGGGTCGAGATACCGTCCTCGCTGCACCACACCCTTATCGTAGGTCAGTATTGGTATCCGATGGTCATCCATGAGATTATGCCCATGACCAACCCACTGAACATGGGTGCGCCATTCCACTGCTACGCCCGCCAGCCACAGGTACGCTACGAGTATATCTCCCACGGATTCGATGTAGTCGCCGCCGCCTGTTGGCAACTTGATAATATGAGCCAGGGCCTGTACAACGGGATACCGCAGTACAACAGCACCCTTTTCGCCCGCCACAGCCTGGTGCCCGAACTCAACCTCCAGCTGCGCTACCTCACCAAGCACTTCTTCTTCGGTGCCGCCGTCAACCTGAAAACCATACAGCCACAGGTTACCACGGTCGACACAGTGTTGCTACATACCGAAAAACACACGTCCTTCTCGTGGAGTCTCTTTGGCCGCTACAATGGCCCTGGCTTCACCGTCAAAGCACAGGCCCTGCTCAACAACAGCCTCTACGAGGGCTGCTCTTTGGGCGGCTACCTGATGCTGGCCGACAGCACCTTCCAGGACTGGCACTTCAACACCATTTGGCTCGACGTAGAAAAGAGCACCGGCCATTGGCGTCCCGGCCTCTTCATGGGCTATGCAAAGAACATGGACTACGGAAATACCGCCTTTATCCATGCCTTCGGACGTGGCCACGATATAGAATACCTCTGGCGCGTCCAACCACGCCTCACCTACACCACCGGCAAAGGACTCTCCTTCACCGGCGAGGCGGAGTATACCTACGCGGGCTATGCCGCACCCGTCGGCAACCTGCGCCTCTCACTCAGTATGGTATATGCTTTCTAAGACAAACTATCACACACATAGCACCTACTGCGACGGCAAGTCGACCCTCCGCGAGATGGTGGAGTTCGCTGTCGCCCATGGTTTCACAGCACTCGGCTTCAGCGGCCACAGTCCGCTGCCCTTCGAGAATACATATTCCATCACCGACTATGAGGGCTATTGCCGCGAGGTGAGGGCCTTGAAAGAGGAGTTTGCTGGCCGCATAGAGATAAGCCTCGGGCTGGAGATAGACTATGTACCGGGCATGCTCGAGGACTTCGCACCGCTGATAGAACAGGGTGGCTTGGAGTACACCATTGGCAGCGTGCACTTGATACCCGAAGAGGGCATAACGCCAAGGAGCGCCGACGACCTGTGGATGATAGACGGCAGCCGCTACCAGACCTACGACGAGGGCCTGATGCGTCATTACCACGGCGACATACGCCGCGGAGTACGAGCCTATTTCCACAACGAGAATGCCATGCTGGAACGCAACCGACCCACCATAGTGGGCCACCCCGACAAGATAGTGATGCACAACCGCGACCGATACTTCCACGAGGATGAGAAGTGGTATCGCGATCTGGCATTGGAAACGATACATCTGATAAAAGAGTTGGGGTTGATTTGCGAGATAAACACCCGTGGCATCTACAAAGGGCGCCATGCCGACTACTACCCCGGCAAATGGCTGATAGAAGAGATGAAACTATTGCGGATACCGGTGCTTGTAAGCACCGATGCACACATGGCCGAAGACCTTCTCAAGACCGAAGGGGCATACGAATACCTCCGCGAGATATCATACCCCGTGGTGCTCGACTCCTGGCGCTAAACACCAGTCATATCATATATCCCATATAAACCCGTCGAAGGGGTGGTTGCGGTCGAACGTGGCCTCTTTCGAGCGTTCCTGCATACGTTTGATGCGCTTGATGCCCCAACGCCACATCTTGATGTCAAAGATAATGAAGACTATCATGAGGACTCCGGCGGTGCCTACGGCAATGGCATTGTCCTCATAGGTGGTGGAAAGCTGGCCGCTCACCATCAGCAGGGCGTCGTAAGTGCCGTGGAGCAGCATGGGGTACAGCAGTGCCTTGAAGAGGTGTCCAGAGCGGTGCTCAGGGTCGAATTTGGCCAAAGACACATAGTATCCCATGGTGACAGCGAAGAGAAAGTGGGCCGGCACAGCAAGCAGGCCACGGGTGAAGGCCACCATAATGCTGTCGTCGCTGCCCATCACATAGCCTATATTCTCGACACAGGCAAATCCCAACGAGAGATAGGCGGCATATACTATGCCGTCGAAGAACTCGTCGAAGTGGCGGCTGCGCCATATCACAAGGAGCAGCAGGAGCAACTTGCACAACTCTTCGCTGAAACCAGCCACCACATAACCGTTATACAATCCGTTGGGCACCGCCGACTCCGGACTGAACTGCATCAGCACCATCTCCATGAGCGATGCCGGCAGCACCGAGAAACAACCCACCAGGAAGGTGAGCAGGAGTTTGCCTATCGGCTCCGGCTGATACTTGTCCTTCTTATAGATGAAATATAGAAGGACAAGTATCGGCAGGACGGCAGATATGAATGCTATATTCATGATAGCCGGTTACATTTTCACCACACGGCAGGTGGCCCTGCGGCCTTGCAAAGCAATCTCAACCATATAGGTGCCACGCGGCAGGCGGCCGAGGTCGATGGCGTTCACACCGCTGTCTTTGATGATGCAACGTCCGCTGAGGTCATACACTGCCACCTCGTCGACCATGGCACTCAAATGCACCATGCCCGTGGTCGGTGTGGGATAGACGCTTATCTCGGCGCCATACGCATCCTCTATGCCCACCCCGGTGGTGTCGACGAGTGTAAGGAGCAATATCATAGTGCTGTCACAGCCGTATATGGAGGTGAAGACCTGCTGGTAGATGCCCGACTCAGTATAGACCGAGTCGCCCCACGTATAGCTGTCGGCCTCGACGGTGTCGATGATAGTGCCAGACGTGGAGTAGTGGATATTGAGGCGGAGGTTGAGGACAGAGTCGCAGCCCTCCTCGGTGACTATGCTGTTGTGAATGGTGGTCGAATAGTTGTAGTCGGTACCATTGTAGGTATAGTGGTCACAGGCATCAACCGTGTCGTAAATGGCGACTGCAGGATATACGGTGTATTCCAGCATGGTGAGGCTGTTGTCGGCACCAATGCTTTGAACAACGCCGCTACCGGCAGTGGCGGTGTTGATGGTATCGTTGTTCACCACAAGGAGTTCGCCGGCACATACCGCAGCGGTGTCGAAGTAGATGGCATGTGCGTTGTTGGGCAACAATATATTGTCGACCCATGCACAGTCGCTGCCATTGCTGACGCTGAAATCCTTGGAATAGGTGAACTTAAAGGTGTGGGTGCCAGCAGACAGGGCGTAGGCGGCGCGTGTCCAATCCACTTCGCCCGAATTAACAATCTTCTCGTCGTCGTCGATATAGAAGTGGAACTTGTCGTAGTTGTGCTCCGACGACACTTTATAGTAGAACGACATGCTGTCGGGCGCCTCCACATTGCAGGTAATGGTCATAATGGCAGTATGTTCGTGGGTGAGATAATCGTATGAGCGGGCGCTGTAGGAACCCTCATACGCCTCATTGTTCACTATCATCCAATGGTATTCGGGATATTGTCCCTGGATCCAACCGGCGAGGTGGAACTCGTTTTGCTCGAAAGTCTCTTTGCTGTTGGTGCCGAGGAAGAAGGGCAACTCCTCGTCTATCAGCGGCAGGGTGCCGGAGAGATAGAGGTGCAGTGGCATCTCATAGCCTTGCGGCAGCTGGTCCGAAGTACCGATAGTGTATGTGCGCTGCACCGTACTGCCCACGGGTATGCCGAATGCTGCACTGTTGGCGGGGGTTATGGAAAGCATCTGCGTAGGTGCCTCCAGCAGTAGGTTGCCGGAAGGCAGAGCGGCATGACCGTTGTTTGTTATCTTGGCTGTCACGGTTGTGCTGCCACCAGGTACGGCACTGAGGTCGCCCTCTATATTCAGTACCAGTGCCGGAGCATTCACCACAAACGGCATCGACACCTCTACCTGTTCGGTGCAGCCCTCCCACGAAGCGATAGCCTTCACCGGCACAACAGTGCCGTCCACTGCCAACGGGTTCACCGTGGCGGTAAGGGTCGAGAGGGTCGTCGTGCTGCCGGCGGCGATAGAGCCAATCATCAGGCTGTCCGGAGTGATCACCATGTCGGACGTCTGCGGCAGGAAGCGCAACTTCACATCGCTTGCAGGCAAGGTACCGGCATTGTTTACGGCGACGGTAAGCGGACGCGAACTGCCGGCGTCAAGGCTGCCCTGGGGGGCAAGCGACGTTACCATCACATATACACCTGTGGGGTTGGCCACCGAGATGCTGCGGAAAGCGACCTTATGCTGCTGGGCACTCACCGCCAGCTCGTAACCGCCGACATTGAGGTTGGCGGGAAGCGAGAGCGTCACATTGCCCTGTGCATTGGCGTAGCCCGAAGCCTTGAGGGTATGGTTCAGGGTGTCTGTCAGAGCCACATAGGCATACGGCTCTGTCGTTACCGACAACGTGGTGGAACCATACATAATCATCGGCACCACCGTCACAGAAGCCTCGCTGGCCTGGGTCAGATAAGGCATCACCGAGGGGTCTCCCATCAAGTGGTATATCTCCCAGTAGTAGTTCTTCAAGCCCGATGTCGACGACTGCACAGCCATATTGCCTTTATACATCAGTTCTCCGGCGGTAACAGCCCACTGCGAATAACTCTCGTTGTGGGTGTGGCAGATACAGTCGTATGCACCACGGTTGGAACTGTTGTATGTCATCGACATGGTGGCGCTGATGCTGCTGCGCACACCCACGGCCCAGTAGAAGTCCTCACCCCAATAGGTCACCTGGCTGCCGCCGATATAACCCACGGCACCGCAGTAGTTGCCACGACGCAGCAGAGCCTCGCCGAAGCAGGTCGACTCGTCGAACTTGTTGGTCAGGCAGCAGTTGCCTATCATGATGCCGAACTTCTGTGTGTTCGACATGCTGTTCACATGGCTATTGTCGAAGCTGGGAGTACCCCAACCGGTCGAGCCGCCATGAGCCGAATAGTTTATCCAGCCGGCACCCTGATTGTAATAGTTGCGCACCGTGGCCGAGTTGCCCGATGCACTGCTGCCGACCGTCACATTCGAGCCGGTGGGCACTATCGAGGTGTTGTTCTTGAAGTACATCACCTGGCTCCAGCCATGCTCACCGTTGATATAGTTGATGATGGCATAGTCCATAGCCGGGTCGGCATGGGTGTAACCGTAGTCGCCACTGCTGCCGCCGTCCACACCGGCCACCATCACCGCACGGTCCAGGAACGACGGGTCGGCAAAGGTGTACTGCTCATACATCAAAGTCTTGTCTATCTGTGGCTGCAGCTGTGCAACGGTCTGTGCCGAGAAACGTCCGTAGAGGCAGTCGGGTATAATGTCACCAGTGGTCCAGGTGGCATAGTAGAGGTCGGTGGCATGCGTATTTTGCGCCGTGCCTTCGAAGGCGGGTATCTGCTCCACGTCGCCCACCAGTAGGATATATGCGGGTGCCGGATTGGCAGTCGTGGCGTTGGTATACTGGCTCTTGATATAAGCCGCAATACTCGTGGTGGTGGTGCCCACTCCCGTCGTACCGGTATATACCACATCTGTGACGATACCCTTGCGGCGCTTCCACTGCACAAACGTGTCGAGCTGGTTCTGGAAACTGCTGTGGGCCACTATCAGCATACGCACCGGAGCGTTGGTCGACGACTTGGGGTAACTGCTGTTTATCACCATGCTGCCCGACTGGAAAGCGGGGGTATGGTAACGGTCGTACATGTCCTTGGTGGCAGCTGCGTCGACACCCTTGTAGCGCACGGTGACGGTGGCGCTGCGGCACACCACCACCCGTCCGGTAACGGGATTGTAGCTGACGGGCGAGAACTGCAGGCGTGCCAACCGGCGGTCGCGGGCAATGCCCACGGCCTCCACCACAGCCATTTCGGTGCCGTAGTAGGCATCGGTGCTGTATACACCGCGGTCGAGCGCGAGCACCGGACGTGTGGTATCGCTCTTGACACGGGCGGGCTGCACCGGCAGCAGGGGCGTCTCAAGCGCCTCGAGGGTGTCGTAGACGGCTCCCGTCACAGTCACCTCCATGTCGTTGCACAGAGGCACCTCTATCAACTGCGAGAATGTGGGCAGGTTGGGGGCTCCCACTGCGGCCGACGGCATATAGCCATCTACGTTGAGGGTGCTCCACTGGCTGCCGAAGGCAACGGTCTTGCCCACGTCGAGGTGGTCGACGCTGAAGTTGATCTGCAGCGACTGCCAGTCGTCATGCATGATTCTGTACTGCTGCGCCGTGGCGGCGGGAACGGCCCACATCAATGCCAGGGCGGCGAAAATAATACTGCGGTGTTTCATATTTCTTTCTGCAGGTATCGTCCTGCTTTGTCTGTTTTGTTTATTTCACAATGGTCATTTCTTTCACCAGGTGGCCCGCACCGGCAAACTTGTCGATGATGAAGAGGCAGTACCGGATGTCGAGCGAGATGTTGCGGCAATATGCCGGGTCGAAGAGCAGGTCGCTCATGGTGCCCTCCCAGCAGCGGTCGAAGTTGATGCCCACCAGCTGGCCGTCGGCGTTCAGCACCGGACTGCCGCTGTTGCCGCCGGTGGTGTGGTTGGTGGCTATGAAAGCCACGGGCAGCTCGCCTTTCTTGTTGGCATACTGGCCGTAGTCCTTCTTCTGCCAAAGCTGTTTTAGCTTAGGCTCCACGCGGTAGTCATACACCTCGGGGTTCTCCTTCTCCATGATGCCGTCGATGGTGCTGTAGGCAGTGTAGTAGGTGGCATCCTTGGGCTTGAAGCCCTCCACATGGCCATAGGCCACACGCAGCGTGAGGTTGGCGTCGGGGAAGAAGTTCGAGTCGGGATACTGCTCCATCATGCCCTTGATATAGGTGCGCATCAGGCGCTGTATGTTGTCGTCGGCCTTGCTGTACTGCTGGCGCTTGTCGCTGCTGTAGCTGTGGCTATAGGCAATGCTGAACAGCTGGAATGCCGGGTCTTTGCGTATGGCGTCGAGCATCTTGCCGCGCTCCATCGACAGGAGCTTGGAGAGTTTCTTGGGGTTGTTCAGGGCCGACTTGGCATACGCCTTGCGCAGGGTGGCTTCCACCTCGCCGGCAGTGGCGTGCTTCAAGTCCATATAGGGGGCATAGCCGTGCTCCCACATATAGAGGAAGGTCTCTACGAAGATAGCCTCGTCCACGGGCGAGTGCTGGTCGAAGTCCTCGAAATACTTCTCGCTGTCGGCCTTCATCTTCTCCACGAGGTTGGGGTCGGTGCTACGGGTGATGTTCCACAGGCGGTGTGCCCGCACCATGAAGTCACTGGCCATGACGGCCTCGTTGAAATAGGTCCACTCCACCTCCACCTCACGCAGGCGGGCATAGTTCTCCTCGAGGCTGTCGAGCACAGTGCGGTACTGCGGCTTGCCGGCGGCCCACTTGCGGAAGGCGGCCTCCTGCGCCTTCTTCTGCTCCACACCACGCAGGCGGTTGATGCCCAAGGTCTCGCCCTGCCATTTCTTCCATCCGTTGGCTATGCTGGCCACACGGCTGGCGTATTTCAGCCGCTGGGCGGCACTCTGACGCATGGCTTCGTTATAGTGGTCGAGGCGTATGGTGCGCAGGTCGATACGGACGGGGTTCTCCACATTAGCGGCCAGGTCCACATGGTCGTGGGTCACATAGCGGCGCGTGGTGCCGGGGTATCCGAAGACGAAGGTGAAGTCGCCCTCGTCCACACCCTTGAGGCTTATCTCAAGGTGCTTCAGCGGACGGTAGGGGGTGTTGTCATTGCTGAAGTCGGCCGGTTTGCCGTCCTTGGCATACACGCGGAACATGCTGAAGTCGCCCGTGTGACGCGGCCACATCCAGTTGTCGGTGTCGCCGCCGAACTTGCCTATGTTGCTCGGGGGCGCTCCCACCAAGCGCACATCGGTGAACACTTCGTTGACATACATGAAATATTGGTTGCCGTAGTAGAAAGGCTTGACGATAGCCTTGTAGTGGGTGCCCTCGGTGGCCTTGGCGGTCACCTCGGCAATATTCTTCTCCACTATCTTCTCGCGGTCGGCCTCGCTGGTCTTGTCGTCCACACCGGCCAGCACCTGCCTGGTCACATCCTCCATCCTCACCAGACGGGTCACCGAGAGGCCCGGGCAGGGCAACTCCTCGGCGCGGCTCATGGCCCAGAAACCGTTGGTCAGGTAGTCGTGCGCCACCGTCGAGTGGCTCACTATATAGCTGTAGCCGCAGTGGTGGTTGGTCAGCACCAAGCCTTCGTCGCTCACGAACTCGCCCGTGCAGCCGCCGCCGAACAGCAGCACTGCATCCTTCAGCGAGGCGTGGTTGATATCGTAGATATCCTTGGCCGTGATATGCATACCGGCCCGCTGCATGGCGGCCTCGTTGCGCTGCAGCAGCATCGGTATCCACATACCCTCGTCGGCAAAGGCCGGAAACACAGCCAGAACGGCGGCAAAAACTATAAGTATCTTCTTCATGTTCGACATTATATTTTTATACTTAACAAATAATAACGCCGATTATGAAGGTTTATTGTGTAGTGATGATTATTTTATGCATAAAAAATATCCTCGTGTTGTATGATGAATGTTTTTCTTCGTAATTTATCCCGTGGCGGGCAGGATGCCGGCGCTCCATCTGCATCACGCCGCAGGCGGAAAAATTACAAGATTTACAAGATCTCGTGATGCACGCAGTGCGAGCAGGAGAATAAATAATCGCCAGCAGGGAGTGGCATGCCGGCAAGATGCCGGCGCTCCATTTGCATCACGCCACAGGCGGAAAAAATCTACAAGATCTACCAGATCTCGCAAGCACGCAGTGCGAGCAGGAGAATAAATAATCGCCAGCAGGGAGAGGCATGCCGGCAAGATGCCGGCGCTCCATCTGCATCACGCCGCAGGCGGAAAAATTTACAAGATTTACAAGATCTCGTGATGCACGCAGTGCGAGCAGGAGAATAAATAATCGCCAGCAGGGAGAGGCATGCCGGCAAGATGCCGGCGCTCCATCTTCATCACGCCGCAGGCGGAAAAAATCTACAAGATCTACCAGATCTCGCAAGCACGCAGTGCGAGCAGGAGAATAAAAAAGTTGCCGCCAGGGAGACAATGCCGGCGCTCCATCGGGTACGGGATGACTCCGTACCAACTCCGACCCAGGTCCGACATTTCTCCGACACTTCTATAGAAATACTATGGAAATGGTATGGAAATACCGGACTTATGTCGGCGTTGGCAGGTCGTTTACAGCAAGTTACAACGGTGACGAGAATTGGAATGCCCGAATTGCCGATTTAACTTTAATTAACATATCAGGGGCTTCCGGACACGGTTTTACTCGGCTGGGGCGCGGAGCACTTCGCCGTGGTCGTCGACAATCTGGCGGTAGAACCACTGCGGGTAGGGCGGCTGTTTGATGCCGGTGACGACACCCGTGGGGGTGGTCTTGATGCGGCCGTCCTCGACGGTCTTGATGTTGCCGTCGATGTACTTCATGAGGAGCAGCTGGTCGAGTTCTTTCCAGCGGCGCATCATGCGCTCGGCACAGCGGTTGCTGAAGTGGTTGAGCTCGCCCACGAGGCGTGTCTCACTGTCTTCCTGCGCCCAGCGGCGGGCGTGGGCCTGCTCGTCGCGCACGAAGTCGGTCTCCAGCTCCTGCTGCACACGCTGCACATCGACTATCATCGAGTCGTAGCGCAGGTAGCAGAAGTTGGCCACGCGGTTGAAGAGCCAG
>JAEEGL013511931.1_pt1 | contig 11333 bp, 4 predicted proteins | sample 9134231 | NCBI WGS metagenome assembly JAEEGL01 (sample SAMN16246548, study PRJNA631951) | gut metagenome | biome: gut microbiome; feature: rumen; material: fiber-attached | host: Bos | place: Iran: Karaj | collected 2018-10
ACGACCTACTGAAGATCACGCCTGAGGATCATTGTGCCCAGCATCCCAGTTTCAGTTTTGACGCCTCACTCGACGATCTGATGTCGCCTCTGGTACAGGGAGCACAACTCCACATTCTATCTTCTGAAATTCGTCATAACATGCAGGAGATGAATGATTATTTCTACAAGCACAAAATTGTTGGTCTGGCAATGAGCAATCAGCTTGGTACCGAGATGCTTAACAATTACCAGCTTCCCCTCAGATATCTGATGTTGGGCGGTTCAAAAATGCTCCATGTGACTACTGGTAATACCAGCGTCATCAACTGCTATGGTCCAACGGAATTTACAGTCTGTTCTTCATATTATATATTGAAGCAAGATGATCAGCATGATAATATACCTATCGGAAGACCTGTACCCAACAGCATCTCTGTTGTCATTGACACCGAAGGGCGTCTTGTTCCTCAAGGAACTGTCGGCGAACTCTGCCTCATAGGCCGTCAGATGTCCCGCGGCTATTGGAAACAGGAAGAACTGACAAAGAAACGTTTTGTTGACTGTTCTTTCCTAAAAGGTCAAAAGATGTATTGCACTGGCGATCTGGTCCGTTGGAATGAGGAAGGCTTACTGGAATACATTGGCCGCATCGACAATCAGGTTAAGTTACATGGCTACCGGATTGAACTAGAGGAAATTGAAAACAAGATGACCCAATGTCCCGGGGGTGTTTCTGCAGCTGTTGTTGTACACAAACAAGGAAGCATAGAGTATATTGTTGGTTATTATACATCTGAAGGCAATCAAGACCTGCCAGATATCCAAGAAACATTAATGGCTGAGTTGCCCAGCTACATGGTACCCAGCCAATTGATTAGAATAGACCAGATGCCTTTGACCCCCAATGGAAAGATTGACTACAAGGCACTCCCAGCTCCAATGATGGAGCATACAGAGGCCGTGAAGCCTGAGACCACCATAGAGATGCAGGTATTCGATATCATCTCTGAGCAATTAAATACAGAGTCATTGGGAGTCACAGATAATCTGATTTTCTATGGTCTCTCCTCGCTGATTGCCATGCGTTTAGGCGTTCTACTTCAACGGCGCTTCAACGTCAATGTCAAGATGGGCAACATCATGAAAACGCCTACAATCAGGGCTATCGCATCCTTGATTGCCAAGGCAAAAGGCAGCCATCTGCCCGTCTATGAGCCACGTCCATTCTATCCCCTCATGGAGAACCAGCGCGGACTGTATCTTGAATCGAAAAAAACGCCCAATACGACTCAGTATAACATTCCTTTTGTCTATAGTTTGGAAGGAATAGATGCGGATCGTTTAGTGAAAGCCTTGAAACAGGTTGTCAACGCACACCCGTATTTGAAATCAAAACTCATTGAGGTTAATAGTGAAGTTGTCCTGCAACGTAATGATGAGGACACAGTAGAAATAAAAGTGAGTGAACTTAGCGAAGAGCCTGAGAAGGCTTATTTCCAAAAGCGTGTCCTTCCGTTCCATCTGATAGGTGACCAATTGTACAGGGTTGAAGTACTGAAGACACCACACAAGACCTATTTGTTCTTTGATGTTCATCATATTATCTTCGACGGCTTGTCTATTGAAATATTCATGAAAGACCTGAGGCGTGCCTATGACGGCCATACATTATCCACTGAATCGGTCCAGGCTTTCGACTATATGCTCTATGAACAGCGTCATAAGGACCAGGAAAAAATAAGAAAAGCAGAGAAGTGGATGGACATGTTACTGACCGATGCTCAAGTTCTGTCTTATCCTAACGCTTCAAAGCCCGACGGTGTGGAAAATGCCATATTGAAGCAGTCCGTCCCCAGACAAGCTATTGATGCTTTCTGTTCCAATAGCCAAGTGACAGTCAACAGCTATTTGCACGCTGCCTTTGCAACGGCGATGCAACGTATATCAGCCGAACAAAGACCAGTCTACTTGACAGTTGACAATGGCCGTGAAGCAGGTGCTGAACTGATGCAATGCATCGGTATGTTTGTAAAGACTTTGCCTTTCGTGAATACCTGTCACGAGGCAAGCAACCTTTCTACAGCTGCGTATGTTCAGGAAACACAGCGGCGATTACAGGAAAGCTACAAAATGGACTATTATCCATTGACGGCTGCCGTTGAACGGCATCAGATTCATCCGGAAATCATGTTTGCCTATCAGGGAGGTCTGCAGGAAGGAAAAACATTCGACCAGATGGAAGAGGTTACGGTAGAACTGGATAAAGCCAAGTTCCCACTAAGTTTTGTGGTCAATGATGAAGAAGATGCCTATTCCTTTGTGTTAGAATATGACGGACTGAGATATAGCCGCCAACAAATGCAACAGTTATTGTCGGCTGTCTGTATGGCTACTAGTCACTTGGCTGTCGTTGACACGGTTGATCAGGTGGAACTGGTGAGTGAGGATGAGAAATCGTCCTTATTGACGCTCGGCTCAGGCATAGTCCTTGACTACAACAGATCCCAGACTTTTGTATCTTTGTTCATGGAACAGGTGGCACAGAATCCTGATGCGATAGCGGTGGTTGATGCACAAAGCAGCATCACTTATCAGGAACTGGACAGAAAGTCAGACATCCTGGCAGTCAGACTCAAGGACTTAGGAGTAACCGACGGTAGCTTTGTAAGTATTATGCTGCCTCGCACCAAAGAATTCCTTATAGCTGTCATAGCCACCTTTAAGGCAGGTGGAGCTTATATTCCGTTGGATAGCGACATGCCGGAAGACCGACTTCACTTCATGTTGAAGGATTCTCAAACCACCCTGTTGCTGACCACGAATGACTGGCTGTCCAAGACGCAATCGTTCCAAGACTTCTCCATCCTATTGATTGAAGATATTGACTGGACAACACCCTCAGTTGCCATAGACAACAGCACCCCAGCCTCCTTGGCATACATGATTTATACATCGGGCTCCACAGGTGAGCCCAAGGGTGTGACCGTCACACATGAAGCCATGATGAATTTCATCATCTGGCTGAAAAAAACAGAAGAACTGAAAGCAGGCGATCAGTGTGCTATACATACCAATTTCGTTTTCGACGGTTCCTTGTTCGACTTGTATCCCCCACTGATCTCAGGCGCTACTTTGCATATTTTGTCATCTTCCTTACGAATGGACCTTCAAGGCATGTATCGCTATTTCATAGATCATCACATCGTCGGTTTGCTATTAACCACTCAAATTGGTATGATGATGATGAACAGCTATGAGTTGCCCCTACGGTTTCTGATGGTTGGTGGCGAAAAACTGACTGGTTTCCACGTTCAGCCAACGATGAAGTTATATAACTGTTATGGTCCTACAGAATTTTCCGTATGCTCAAATTTTCATCAGGTAGATTGTTTGAGAACATACGAAAACATTCCCATCGGAAGACCTGTGCCTAATACCATGTCTGTAGTCGTCGATAAAGAAGGGCATCTGCTACCTCGTGGTATTGCAGGCGAACTTTGTCTTATCGGTCGCCAGATGGCACAAGGTTACTGGAACAGGCCGGAACTGACTAAAGAGTCCTTCACCGATTGTCCTTTCATCACTGGAGAGAAAATGTACCATACAAGAGACTTAGTTAGCTGGAATGAGGAAGGTGAATTGGAATATCTGGGACGAATGGACACTCAACTCAAAATAAGAGGCTATCGTATCGAATTGGGAGAAATAGAGCACAAAATAGCAGAATTCCCAGGCGTAACTTCTGCTGCCGTTATTGTCCATCAAGAACAGAAGACACAATATCTTATCGGATATTTCACATCAAAGGAGCCTATCGATCCTGAGATAATTCAAGAACACCTGAAGCGATTGCTACCCGAGTATATGACACCACAGTTTCTGGTACATTTGTCAGATATGCCCATGACCATCAACGGCAAGATCAATCGTCAGGAACTGATAGACAGTCATCAATTGTCCCAACTGACCAATAAAAGAACAATCACTCCAATGACCAAAGACGAAAAGACGCTTTATGACTTGACGAAAAAGGTACTACAGATAGATGATTTCGGCATCACTGATGATTTGACATTATTGGGTCTGACCTCACTTTCTGCCATCAAACTGGCCGATCAGGCAAATCGCGAAGGTCTTTACATCAAGGTCAATGATATTCTAAGAAGTAAGTCCATCAGGGATATACTGATCAATGAGCAGTCCGTCGGTAAATGGGAAAATGGGTATGATGCCAGTAAGCCTGTCATCGTGTTGATACAGGGATTCACCTATTATAAATTTATGGAACCGATCATCAGCAGGCTTTGTAAACACTACTCCGTCTTTGTCATTGAGCCCATCGACGACCATTATAAAGTTTTGTTCAGCGAAAACAATGTAAGTTCCAATGATATAGTGGATTTCTATCTCGACTATCTGGAAGCCTGCATGCGTCCAAACGTAAAAGTCGGGATGTTCATCGGACATAGCTTTGGTGGCGAATTAGCCTATCGTTGTGCCGTACGCTGGTGCGAGAGGACTGGCACCATGCCTAAGATTTGTATGTTTGACACGTTTGCTCATGTCGCTAACATCGCCCACGAGATGCATATACCAAAAATAGAGAATCCGACGCCTGATGTAATTTCCGACATAGAAGAACTCAATGAGTGGAACCGTCATTTACGACAAATGCAGGCGATGATAGGCAATCGCGACCTGCCAGATTATGATGGTGATGTTCTCTATTTCAAGGCAGAAGAACTGACCATGCCGCTAAAAACCATTCATATTAACGAGCATGAGGTGGAGCAAAAGAGAGAAGAGGACTTGAACAATTGGAAATCTCTTGTTCCCAACATGAGAATTTACCCCATCGCAGCTGAACATTTCTCCATGCTGGATGAAAAGTTCTGCGATAATTATTTAGAAAAAATCGACAATATTGTATTACCCCATAATACCTAATTGATATGAAAAAATATTTGTATCAGATAATAGCAGTGAGTATCATGTTGATGCCCCTTATGGCATCAGCACAGGAAAAGCAAGATCTTCGTCATATTTATACTAAGGCAGAAGAAGCCTATCAGATAGGACAACTTGACCAGGCCATAAATTTGTTGGAAGGTAGTCTGAATTCTTTTACTGGCAATCTGCGTCAAAGCGCACTTCGATTGGTTTCTATCTGTTATCTGGCACAAGATGACATGGACAAGTCTGAGCAGTATGCGCGCTTGCTGTTGAGCATCAATCCGTATTATACGTCCGTTCAGGATCCTATCCGCTTTGAGGATATGATTGCCCTGCTCAAATCAGGTCGCAGCTCTACTGTGACGACGGCTTCAAGCCAGGCTGAGAGTATCAACGAGGCGCCTGTGCCTGTCACCGTCATTACCCGTGAGATGATTGACCAGCTCAGCAACAACAAGAGTTTAGGACAGATTCTTGCGACGTATGTGCCTGGTCTGAACGAAGTATCTGCCTATTCCATTTCGAACGTAGCCATGCATGGTGTCTATACAAACAGTCAGGAAAAGATTCTGGTGATGGAAAACGGACATCGCCTGAATATGCGAGCCACCAACAATGGCAAACTCGACTACGCCATCAGTACTGAAAAGATCGACCATATTGAGATTCTGCGCGGACCAGCTTCTTCTCTGTATGGTAACGTGGCATTGACCGCTGTAGTAAATATCATCACTAAGAACGGACGTGAGGTAAATGGCGTTAAAGGTAAATATGGTTATGGTTCATATGGCACCCACCGTGCCGACTTTATCGCTGGTACTACCTTGCTGGATGCCGAAATCATGGCATGGGCCTCTCTCTATACGTCTCAAGGCAAGAAAGTTGACATTCCAAGAGGGTCCGACTACTCTATGACCCCACGCGACGGCTATGCCTATGTTGGAGGCTATGCAGACAAGCCATCTTATGACATTGGCTTTACCCTAAAGTTGAAAAATTTCAACTTCATGTTTAATATGAAGAATGGCAAACAGATACCACAGTATGCTTGGTATGGAAAAACTTACGACTATGATGCTTATCGAACCCTAGATGGTAATAAACCTGGATATTCCATCAATGAAAAGCATGTTGAGTTGGGCTATACTAAAGAACTTGGTAAAGTCAATTTCAATATTTCGGCCTACGGCGACTGGTTTAATGTACAAGATTACCAGCCTGTATCTGATGATTCCATGTCTATTAATGTGTTTGATGACAATGGCAATCCTGTAAAAAAAGAAGATGGGACCTACCTTTTGAAAAGGTATACTGACGTGTTTCAGAATTGGCCTTTTCAGGAATACACGATTGGTTCTATGGCAAAGGCCGATGCCAACTATATTCTTGGAAGCATGAAAGGTAATGTCCTCTTGGGCGCACAATTCGAGTATTTCAAGTTGTCAAGCAATGATTATTCCATGGGCAATGACTATACCAAGGTTTTTATCACTTTTCCAGAAGAGAAAAACATGCTAAAAATCGGTAGCGAGAAAAGTTTTTCTGCCTTTATTCAGGACAAACACTATTTTACAAAAGAACTCATTCTTAATGCTGGTCTGCGATATGACTATAAATATCGTGCCAACGGAAAAAGTGTTTCAGCTCTGTCGCCTCGTGTAGCTCTGATCTACTTCCCCAATGAGAAATGCAGTACGAAACTATCTTTCTCGCGCGCCTTTGTGGGTGCACCCTATTTCTATCGCCAGAATACATCAAACGGTTACCGCGGCAGTGAAGACCTTATGCCCGAATACATGAATGCCATCCAGCTCGACTTCATGGGAAGGATAAATAACTGGCATCTCGATTACGATGTTAACATCTTCTACAACCAGTTGTCGGATATCGTCGTCAATAACCCGAGTACCGACCCATCTGCACCTAAATTTATCAATTCGGGTAGTTTGAAAGTAGCTGGTGCCGAAGCAGAACTGGGCTTCAGTATTCCCTCCTTCCGTATCGATGCCAACATGACTTACTTGCGCCCGCTGGAGGCTGAAGGCTACTACTACACTGACCACCAGATCTACAGCATCCCATCATTTACAGCCAACCTCATCTGCAGCAAGCGCCTCGTGAATGCCGCCAATCATCTGCTGTGGTTGTCTGCCGGTTTTAAGTTCGGTACTAAGACGCTCAACAAAGCCAATAGCCGAATACCCGACAGTCAGGATTACGAACTTAGTGGAAATGCCATCGTTGATTTGGGTCTCAAGTATTCCTATCGTGATGCCATCCAATTATCACTTGATTGCGATAATGTGTTTGATAAGTCCTACTTTGTCGGTGGTTCATTCTATGTACCATTTCGTGCACAGGGTCGCACTGTCATGGCTACTGTCTCATTCAAGTTATAATGGGGAAAGAGCATGAAAGGTCAAGAAGAACGTAAGAAAAAAGGCTATCTCATTGCTAAAGCCCTTCATAAATTTATGTGGGCTTCTATCTTGGCAGCTGTAGCTTCTCAGATTGCCATGACTACTGATGCCATTGTGGTAAGTCAGGTCATTGGTCCAGAAGCTATCTCTGCTGTCAACCTAACGATACCTGTCGTCATCTTCTTCAATTTTCTGACCATGCTCTTCGGTATGGGTGGATCTGTGCTTGTTGCCAAGTCGCTTGGTGAACGCGATGCACAGACTACAAATAAGGTGTTTACCTCTACGCTTATCGGCCTTATTGCTGTCGGTATATTCTTCTCCGCACTGTTGCTACTCTTTAGTCCTCAAGTAGCCTATTTCATGACCAACGGCACCCCGGTCGTCTATGAGCTGTCGCTCCGCTATTTGCGCATCATGTTGCTGGGCTCCGTTTTCACACTCCTCTTCATGACCATCACGAACTTTATTAAAACCGATGGTAATCCACAATTAGTCATGAAGGCCGTGTTGGTCAGCAGCATTGTCAACTTGTTGTTCGACATCCTTTTCATTGCTGTTTTAAAAACTGGAATTGAAGGTTCCGCCTGGGCATCTATCATAGGTAACATCACTGCTTTACTACTCTGTTCCCGCCATTTCCAGAGTGCCAATAATTCGTATCATTGGCAGATGGAAATCAATCAGTGTAGCCATTATATCATGCAAGGTGTAAAGATGGGATTCCCCATGGGTATCAACACCCTGCTTTTAGGCATCAGCACCTATGCTATCAATAGCATTATTCTCCACAACTTAGGCACCGACGGCATCTTTGCCTGGGCAATCTGCTTCCAGTTGTTTCTCATCCTTCAAATGGTACTGAGCGGTATTGCAACCTCAATCTATTCCATTGGTGGATTATTGATAGGCGAGAAAGATATTGTGGGACTGCGTATTCTGACAAATAAGGTGATGAAATATGTCTGCCTAAGTTTATTGGTCATCACCCTGTTTGTTATGATAACACCCGAAAGCATCAGGTGGCTTTTTACCAGCAATCACATCCAGTCTGAGGGAATACTTAATAATGCATTACGTATCTATGCCTTGCTCCTGATTCCATACGCAATGGCAGTTGTGTATCGTATCCTCTATCAGATATTAGGTTATTGGGCATTGAGCGTTGTCATGAGTATCGTTCAGATGGGATGCATGATCCTATTTGTGGGAATATTGGCCTGGATAAAGCCTGAATGGCTATGGTGGGGCTTCCCACTTTCCGGTCTTTTCATTCTGGTTATACATCTAATTGTCACACTGGGCTATCACTATAAAGATTCTGATGCCGAAGTGATGACGCTGATTCCACAAGCAACTGATGCCCAGTCACTCAATTTTTCAGTCAAGTATCAAAATGAAGATGTGCAGCAAGCACTTGAAAACATCTCCATTTTCTTAGAATCATGCAACATTGATTCTGTTACATCGTACCAGATTAATCTTTGCTGCGAAGAACTAATGTACAATATTGTCACCTATGCTGTCAATAAAGATGTCGATAAACATCTGTTCGACGTGCATATTATCTGCCATGAACACACTGTTTCTGTACTTATCAAGGACGATGGTAAACCTTTCAATCCAGTAAAGAACGCGGCCTCTATTAATGAAGATGGTGATGGACTTGGACTTACTTTAGTGAATATGCTGGCTAACATCCAATATAAGTTTATGTATAATCAGAACGTAGTGTTCATGACCTTCAATCGGGAGAATATAGAGTAAGATTGTTGCTCCTACAATTTAAAAAATGCAAAAATATCGTGATTTTGCAAGTTTTTGCTATTTAGACTTTGCAATTTGAGAAATAAGTTGTACCTTTGCAGCTGTTTTAAAACAAATCTGCAGGATGGAAGCTTTCTTCAGGACACATAGATATCTTATCGAGCATACTAATGCTCCTGTTCGTCGGACACTTATGGACGAGATTGACTGGAGTGCACGTATGATTGGTATTAAAGGTGCGCGCGGGATTGGAAAGACCACTTTTCTGCTGCAGTACGCTAAAGAGCATTTTGATGCACTCGACAAGCAATGCCTGTATATCAACATGAACAACTTCTACTTCCAAGGGCATGGCATTGCTGAATTTGCAGGGAAGTTCTATTTGCAGGGAGGACGTGTGCTGCTGATTGACCAAGTGTTCAAACAGCCAGACTGGACGACAGAGCTCCACAAATGTTACGACCTCTACCCCAACCTTAAGATTGTGTTTACTGGTTCGAGCGTGATGCGTCTGAAAGAAGAGAATCCAGAACTGAACGGTATCGTCAAGAGTTATAATCTTCGAGGCTTCTCCTTTCGTGAATTTATCAACTTGTTGACTGGTAACAACTTTAGAGCCTATACGCTCGACGAGATTCTCAACAACCATGAGACCATCGTAAAGCAGATTCTTCCGAAAGTATCACCCAGCCGCTATTTCCAAGACTATATCCATCATGGCTTCTATCCCTTCTTCCAGGAGCATCGCAACTATAGCGAGAATCTGCTGAAGACGATGAACATGATGACTGAGGTTGATATCCTGCTTATTAAGCAGATTGAACTGAAATATCTCACAAAGATCAAGAAACTGTTCTACCAGCTGGCCGAGGAAGGACCTTGTAAGGCTCCTAACGTTAGTAAGTTGGCGCAAGATATTGAAACGAGTCGTGCTACGGTTATGAACTATATCAAGTATCTTACCGATGCCCGCCTGCTCAATCTCATTTATCCTGTAGGTCAGGACTTCCCCAAGAAACCAACAAAGATTTTGCTCCATAATTCGAACCTCATGTATGCTATCTATCCCATACAGGTGGACAAGCAGGAAGCTATGGAGACCTTCTTTGTCAACTCCTTATGGAAGGATCATAAAGTGAATACCGGCACAAGAGATTGTAACTTCCTCGTGGATGAGAAACTCAAATTCCGTATCGTAGATGCCAAGTCACCTAATAAGCTCCGACAGGCGCCTGACGTTATCTACGCCCGCTACAATACAGAAATCGGGAAAGACAATCAGATACCATTATGGTTATTGGGATTCCTTTATTAAGAGAGAATAAACAAATAAGGACATTAAACAAATACAAATATTTTAGTATTCATTTTTTATAATATCTAAACAAATGGCTAAAGAAAAGAAATTTATCACCTGTGATGGTAACGAGGCTGCGGCTCACGTGAGCTATATGTTCTCTGAGGTAGCTGCTATCTACCCCATCACCCCGTCTTCGCCAATGGCGGAGCATGTTGACGAATGGGCTGCACGTGGTCGTAAGAACCTGTGGGGTCAGAACGTCAGTGTTCAGGAAATGCAGTCAGAGGCTGGTGCTGCCGGTGCCGTTCACGGTTCACTGCAGGCTGGTGCTCTCACCACTACATTTACTGCTTCTCAGGGTCTGCTCCTGATGATTCCTAACATGTACAAGATTGCCGGTGAGTTGATTCCTTGCGTATTCGACGTTTCTGCACGTACGCTGGCATCTCACTCTCTGTGTATCTTCGGTGACCACCAGGATGTGATGGCTTGCCGCCAGACAGGTTTCGCTATGCTCTGCGAGGGTTCTGTACAGGAGGTGATGGATATGACAGCCGCTGCTCACTTGGCTACACTTGAGACTTGCGTACCTTTCGTTAACTTCTTCGATGGTTTCCGCACCTCTCACGAGTATCACAAGATTGAATTGCTCGACCAGGAGGATGTCCGTCCTCTCGTAAAGGAAGAATATATCAAGCGTTTCCGCGATCGTGCTATGTCGCCTGAGCGTCCTATCACCCGTGGTACTGCTGAGAACCCTGACACCTTCTTCACACACCGTGAGGCTTGCAATCATTACTACGATGCAGTGCCTGAGGTTGTTGAGAAGTATCTGGGCGAGCTCTAAAAGATCACTGGCCGTGAGTATCACCTCTTCTCTTATTATGGAGCTGAGGATGCTGACCGCATGAT
>JAEEGL013760589.1_pt1 | contig 11333 bp, 6 predicted proteins | sample 9134231 | NCBI WGS metagenome assembly JAEEGL01 (sample SAMN16246548, study PRJNA631951) | gut metagenome | biome: gut microbiome; feature: rumen; material: fiber-attached | host: Bos | place: Iran: Karaj | collected 2018-10
AACATTTCGACCGTGAACATCGAAGAGAACGGCAGCCGTCAGCCGGTGCCTTATGTGCTGCCTCCGGGAATCGAGCGCGAGGAGTGGTACACCAGTGGCAACAGCTACACGCAGCTTAACGAGCAGTCGCTGTCGTTGGATGTGGACCGGCTGGCGAGTGGCGATGCCAGAGCTATCTACCGCTCCACGAGCTACGACCTGCGTCAATACGGTCACATGAAGATGTTCGTGCATGCCGAGAAGAAGTATGCCACCGACATGATGGAGGACGACGACCTGGTGCTTTTCGTGCGACTGGGTACGGACTACACGAGCAACTATTACGAGTACGAATTGCCGCTGAAGCTGACACCGTGGCACACGCCGAGCGACGACGCTTATGCCATCTGGCCGTCAGAGAACCTTGTCGATATCGACCTGCAGCGTATGGTTGACATCAAGACAAACCGCAACCGCAGGATACGTCAGGGCGAGAATGAATATTCTCCCACGCTGCTCTACAGCGAGATGATCGACGGCAAGAAATATAGTGTGTTGGGTACGCCGAACATAGGCAAGGTGAAAGTTATCATGGTGGGTGTGCGCAACCCGAAGAAGGAGACGTTGACCGACGGCAATAACATGTTGCCGAAGTCGGCGATAGTGTGGATTAACGAGTTGCGGTTAAGCGACTATACCAACAAGGGAGGATGGTCTGCGATGGCATTGGCGAGGACGAACCTGGCCGACGTGGGTAACCTCTCGCTATATGGCAGCTATACCACGGCCAACTTCGGAAACTTGGAGGACCCTCTCGTGAAGGAGGAATTGATGAACACCTTTACTTTCCAGACTACCTTCGACATAGAGTTGGCCAAGTTCCTCCCCGAGGAGTGGGGACTCCATATCCCGTTCTATCTCGACTATAACCGAGAAATCGGCAGCCCGGAATATAACCCCTACAATCCCGATGTGCTGTTGAGTGAGGATCTTTCCACCTTCACCACCGCCGCCGAACGCGACAGTGTGCGACAGATAACGCAGCGCCGCAAATCGACGACCAACATCACGTTGGCCAACGTGCGTAAGGATAGGGTGGGGAAGGATGCTGCAAAACCTCATATCTACGATATTGAGAATTTCTCGTTTTCGTATGCCTACAGTGGGGAGCGGTCGAGCTCTGAAGAGATAGAGTACTACAACAAGGACCAACACCGAGGTGGATTCACCTACAACTACAGCCTGCAGCCTCAGCCGGTGAAGCCTTTCGAGAAGGTGAAGCTCTTCAAGGCGAAAGGATGGAAGATTATCAAGGAGTTCAATTTCTACTACCTGCCCAAGAGCTTGAGTTTCTCGACTGAGATTTATCGGGATTTCGAAGAGACCATGCTTAGGAATAAGAGTGCTGCGCAAATCATTATCAAGCCTACCTATTTCAAGCAGTTCACTTGGCAGCGTAATTACGGCTTGCAGTACGACCTGATGCGGTCGCTGCGCATCCAGTATTCTGCCAATGCTAATTCTCGCATCGATGAGCCGATAGGCCGCATTGAGACCTCGTCGGCCGTCGACTCCATCTGGCGCTCGATTGCGCGAGGAGGTACCATTCAGAATTTCCAGCAGCAGATTACTGTCAACTACGACGCGCCTATTGGCAAGTTGCCCTATCTCGACTTTATTAAGATGCCGCTGAGCTACCGCACGAACTACAACTATCAGGGTGCCACTCAGGCCCTGCAGTCATTGGGTTCCGTGTTGCAGGGCTCGTCGACTTTCCAGTTCTCCACTACGGCTAACCTACAGACTCTATATAACAAGATTCCCTTGCTGAAGGATGCCAACGCGCAGTCGAATGCCAAGAAGAGTCAGCCGAAGAACAAGAGAAACCAACCGAAGCTGTCGCCGCAGGACTCCCTGGCGCTGGCCGACAGTCTAAGTAAAGCAGAGCTGAGGGAGACCCTGAAGCAGATAGGCTTTTTCGGTTTGCGACTGGTGACATGTGTGAAGGACTTCAGCCTGCAGTACACTGTCACCAACGGTTCCCGTCTGCCGGGCTATATGGGCGAGCCTCGCCTGTTCGGTCTCGACCCGAACCACTCATGGACTCCCGGCGTTGGCTATATACTAGGCTACGACTATGATGTAGCAGAAGACCTGTTGCGGCTCGACTTGCTCTCGAAAGACTCTCTGTTCAATCAACCACATGAGATGACTTCTAACAAGTCGTTCACCATGCAGGCCAACCTGGAACCCATACGTGACCTTAAGATTGCCCTCAACGCTACAAATAACTACACCTCGAGGGAAGAATACTACTACAAGTATCTCACTGACCGGGGCTATATCGACGGTCCCTTGTCGAGTCGTTTGATGGGTAGCTTTACTACGACGATATGGAGTTTCTCCACGGCATTCACCGACCCCGACGAGCTTTTCGCTCAGTTCCTGGAGAATCGTTCCGTCATTGCCCAGCGACTTGCAGATGCCAATCCCGACCCCTATAGTGACCAGATGGTACTCGACACCATGAACGGGCAATACTATCCGGCGGGCTACAGTGCCAACTCGCAGACGGTGCTGCTGGCCTCTTTCCTGGCCACCTACCTGGGCAACGATCCTGCCAAGCAGTCCTTCTCCCCCTTCATGAAGTTCCCGTTGCCGAATTGGAATATCAACTACAACGGATTGAACAAGATTCAGTTCCTCAAGAAATGGTTCACTAACATCACACTCTCCCATCGATATTCCTCCACCTACAGCATCGGCAATTACTATACCGATGCCGCCATCTCGGGACTGGAGAACTACGACTACGGCTCTGAGACACAGCTCAACAACATGGGAGACTATGTGCCGCCGGTGAGCATGGAGGGTGTGCAGATTACTGAGCAATTCAACCCCCTGATACGTGTCTCTGTCAACATGGTCAATAGCTTCCAGTTCAATTTCTCAATCCAGAAGAACCGCACCTTGACGCTCTCGTTCTCGAACAACCAGCTGACGGAGACCACGCGCGACGGCTTCACCATCGGCACAGGCTACCGTTTCAAGGATGTCGCCTTCAACGTGCGCTTTGCCGACAAGGTACACAAGCTGAAGAGCGACATTGTGGTACAGCTCAATCTGACCTACAACAGCAATAAGACCAATATCCGGAAGATTAACCAGAACATTAGCCAGATTTCGTCGGGAAGTTCTGTGTGGATAGTTGAACTGAGTGGCGAATACGCTCTGACGACGAACCTTACGCTGAAAGCTTTCTTCCAAACTAATATCAACACTCCTTATATTTCCAATTCTTATCCCAACTCCACCACCAAAGGTGGTCTGACTGTTAGATTCTCGTTCTAGATGAAAAAAGATAGATTCCATAATTTCGACGATGAGGTGCGCGAGCTGGTGCTCGACTTCGAGAACACTGTTCTCCGGGGCGAGAGCCAGTTCTTCGATGTCGACGAACTGGAGATAATCATCGACTACTATTTCGAGGTGAACGACACAAAACCCCTCGAACGGGCCGTGCAGTATGCGGAGCAGCTGTACCCCCATAGCACTTCCGTGCGGTTGCGCAGAGCCCATCTGCTCATTTCCCGTGAGCAGTACCGGAAGGCTCTCGCCGTGCTCAACAGGATGCGCGAGGAGGAACCTGACAATACGGATGTGGCTTATTCGCTTGGCGTAGCCAACGGCGCTGTGGGCGAGTCGAAGAAGGCTATCGCCTACTTCAAAGAGGCCGCTACCGACGGCTGGATGCTGGGACGCATCTATGCCAATATGGCCGAGGAATACTATAAACTGAAGGACTACAACTCGACGTTGGAATACTACCGCAAGGCTATGGAGAGTGACTCGTGCGACGACTTTACCATCTATAACTACTACGATGTCTGCTTCGAGACAGGCCGTGTCGAGGAGGCCGTCGACTACCTGAAGAAATATGTGAACGAGCATCCTTACAACAAGGAGGCATGGTATTGCCTGGGTTGCGCCTATCGTGACCTCACGCTTTATGAGAAGGCCGTCGACGCCTACGAGTTCGCTATCGCTATTGACAAGAGCTATGTCGATGCCTATGTTGCCCTTTCGCAGACGCAGGACTTCATGTGCCACACTAGCGAGGCGGTGACCACCATGCTGCGGGTGCTCGACTACAGCGACGACCGCTCCCGCGTCTACCGCACCATCGGCTCACTCTATGCCCGTGAAGCCAACTTCGATACCGCTGTGGCCTATTTCCGCAAGGCTATCGAGGAAAATCCCACCGATGCCGAAGCCTACGCCTCGATGGCGGTATGCTATATCGAGACCGGTGACGCAACGACGGCTATCTCCAATGTTGAGAAGGCTCTGCATGTCATGGAGATGCACCCTTCCGACTTCTTTCCCGACGGCAATCCCGACGTGCTGTGTTCTGCCGGCATGGTGTACGACGCTCTAGGCGACTTCGAGAAGGCTTCCGAATATTTCGAGCAGATGATTACCACGGGTTACTACACCGAGCCCCAATGCCAACTCTATACCCAGTTTCTCTTCAATCACAAGGTCTACGACGTGATGGAACAGTTTGCTGAGGAGTCGCTCGAGGTTTACCCCCACAGCCCGTTCTATTGCACCTACCTGGCGGCGGCCTACTTCTATACCAACCGCTACAACCGTGCTCGCAAGATGCTGCCCGATGTGTCGCCCGCGATGCTTGCCGAGATATGTCCCGAAATCATCAGCCACCCCTTGCTGGGTCCCCTTGTCCCCGCAGATCCGTGGAACAATACAGAAAACAGAAAATGAAATCATCAAATATGCACAAAAAACATTACCTTATTTTGTTACTGTTGGCCCTATTTTTCACTGCCACTCCGGCAGTGGCGCAGGACAATGTCTCTTCCAAGCCTCAAACTGAGACTTCGGCGATCGACACCACCCAGACAGGATGGGTGGCATGGGTGCTAGAGAAATATGACCAACATATGGGCTACCCCGCCGTAGGAATCCTTATGGCTATTGAGAGTTCCTTCATTCCTTTCCCTTCAGAGCTTGTTATTCCTCCGGCTGTGCTTAATTCACTGGAAGAGGACAGTCAGAGCAATATGGTATGGTGGCTTATTGTGATAGTGGGTACCATTGGCGCCCTAATCGGTGCCTTAATTAACTACTACTTGGCATTGTGGCTTGGACGTCCTATCATTTATAAATTTGCTAACAGCAAGTTGGGGCATTTGTTACAGCTATCCCAGGAAAAACTTGAACGTGCCGAGGTCTATTTTAACGATCATGGAGCCCTATCAACCCTAGTGGGACGACTCATCCCAGTCATTCGACAACTCATTTCGCTGCCTGCCGGTATGGCTCGCATGAACATTTGGTCGTTTGTTCTCTATACCACCCTAGGAGCCTTCCTGTGGAACGGTGTGTTGGCATTCCTTGGTTACCTGGGTCATTTGGCAGGAGGCATTGAAGCAGTGAAGAAATACAATAATGAACTCAGTGTTATCATTCTCGCTATTGTCGTTGTTGCCATCATAGTCTTCGTTATCCGCTATTTCATCAAGAAGCGCAAAAAAGCACAGAAATGAATATCCGCTCCCAGTTTCCCATACTCGACACCCAGATCCACGGTCACCCGCTGGTTTACCTCGACAATGCGGCAACCACACAGAAACCGCTGCGTGTCATCGAGGCTCTCGACGGCTACTACCGAACCCTCAACAGTAATATCCACCGCGGTGCCCACCACCTCGCCGCTGCCGCTACAGAGCGCTATGAGACCGTGCGCCGTCAGGTGCAGTCCTTCATCAACGCCCGCCACAGTCACGAGATTGTCTTCACCCGCGGCACCACCGAGAGTATCAACCTCGTAGCCTCTTCTTTCTCCAAACGTTTCTTCACGGGTGACGACGAGGTTATCGTCTCCGGCATGGAACACCACTCCGATATCGTCCCTTGGCAACTTGCCGGTGCCACCCTTCGTCCCATTCCATTTAGCGACGAAGGAGTTCTTGACCTTGAGGCCTACGAACGCCTCTTCTCCCCGAAGACCTGCATCGTGGCTGTCAACCATGTCTCCAATACCCTTGGCACTGTCAACCCTGTCGCCGACATCATCCGTATCGCCCATAGTCACGGTGTTCCCGTGCTCATCGACGGTGCTCAGGCCATCTCGCACCTGAAGGTCGACGTGCAGGCCCTCGGATGCGATTTCTATTGCTTCTCGGGCCATAAGATGTATGGTCCCATGGGTGTCGGTGTCATGTATGGCCGCGAGGAGATGCTGAACGAACTGCCTCCCTATCAGGGTGGGGGAGAGATGATAGAGAATGTCACCTTCGAGCGCACCACCTACAACCAGCTGCCTTTCAAGTTCGAGGCCGGCACCCCCTCCGTGGGTGACGTCATAGCCCTCGGCGAGGCCATCAGCTTCATGCAGGAGGTGGGCATCGATGCCATCGCCGCTCAGGAAGACGACCTGCTGCGCTATGCCACCGACGGACTCTCCCGCATCTCGGGAACCCGTCTCTTCGGCACGGCGCCTCACAAGACCTCCGTGCTTTCATTCCTCGTCGGTGACTCCCATCCGTATGATGTGGGAACGCTGCTCGACCAGCTCGGCATCGCCGTCCGCACCGGACACCATTGCACACAGCCCATCATGGACCGCTATGGTATTCCCGGCACTGTCCGCGCCTCCTTTGCTGTCTATAACACACGCGAGGAGGTGGACACCTTTATCGAATCTCTTGAGCGAATAATGCCGATGCTGATGTAGGATTCATTCCATCCAGGATAATGGGGGCCTTCAGATAGAAAGGCTCCCTTTCTTTTAGTCCGGCGGCTATCTGGCGGCGCATCTCCTCTTCAGGGAGGCCGTGGAGTTTGGGACGCGGGTTGCGGCTGCGGAGGGCGCGGGCCACGAGGGCGTCGACAGACATCTGTAGGTAGATGGCGGTGCCGTGGGCGAGGATGAAGTCCATATTGCCAGAATGGCAGGGAGTACCGCCACCACAGGAGACGACGACATTGTCGAGGTCGGCGGTGGCGCGCAGCATGCCGTTCTCAAGCTTGCGGAAAGCCTCTTCGCCGAAGGCCTCGAAGAAGCGTGGAACGGTATAGTGGTAGCGGACCTCGAAAGCGCGGTCCAGATCGAGGAAGTCCATCCCCTTCTCTTCCGCAAGCTGGCGGCCGAAGGTGGTCTTCCCACAATACATATATCCTACCAAATAGTACTTCAACTGTAACTCTTAACTCTTAACTATTATCTATTAACTATTAACTCTTAACTCTCCATCAGTTCCCTGGCTGTCTGCATTGCTGCCGCCGTCGGAGGGTCGGAGGAGAGCATCGTGGCGACCTCGGTGATGCGGTCCTTGGGTGCGAGTTCGCGGATGCGCGAGACGGTACTGTCGCTATCGGTCTCCTTGTATACCTTCAGGTGCTGCGAGGCTTTCGCGGCAATCTGCGGCAGGTGCGTGATGGCGACGACCTGCATGTGCTCCGCCATGTGGCTCATGATGGTGCCGACGGCCACGGAGATGTCACCGCTGACGCCAGTGTCTATCTCGTCGAAGATGATGGTGGGCAGCAGCGAGTGGCTGGTGAGCATGCTCTTGATGGCCAGCATCAGTCGCGACAATTCGCCGCCGGAGGCCACCTTGGCGATGTCGCGCATCTCGCCTCCGCGGTTGGCATTGAAGAGGAATATGGCGGCATCGTGTCCTGTGGGGCCGTAGGTGGTGGTGGGTGTGAGTTCGACGTTAAAGCGTGCTTCTGGCATGCCGAGGGCCTGCAGCGTGGGGAGGATGCCGTCGGAGAACTTCTTGGCGGCCTTGCGACGCGAGTCGGTGAGGACATCGGCAGCGGTCTGTAGCTTGGCGAAAGCGCGGTCCACGCGCTCCATGAGTTCCTGGATGCGCTCGTCGAGCGAGGAGATGGACTGCAGACGGGCGTCCAGCTCGTCGCGCAGGGCGATGAGGGCTGCCACGCTGTCTACGCCGTGTTTTTTCTCCAGGCGGTAGAGGAGGGCCAGCCGTTCGTCGACCTGCTGCTGCCGCTCAGGGCTGTAGGTCACGCCGTCGGCTGTATGCTGCAGCTCGTTGCTGATGTCGTCCAGTTCGATGAGGGCGCTGTCGATGCGGGCGAGGAGCGCCTCTGCGGCAGGATGGTAGGAGGCGATATGCGAGAGGGTCGCTCTGGCTTGCCGCAGACGCGGCAGGATGGATTGTCCCTCTTCGTCGTCCATAAGTGAGGCCGCCTCGGAGAGAGCCTCGCGGACCGACTCGGCATGGGCGAGGAGCTGCGACTCCTGCTCGAGGAGGGTCTGCTCGTCGGCTTCTCCGTCGGATGCACTGCCGAGGCGGGCGTCGTCGAGTTCGGCGAATTGGAACTGTAGGTAGTCGGCGTCCTTGCGGTTGCGGGCCTCCTCGTCGGTGAGGGCTTCGAGCTCGCGTTTGAGGGCACTGTAGGCGGTATAGGCTTGTCGGTAGGATTTGAGGGGCTTCCCGCCGACCGAATCGGCGGACACCGAATTCAGTGTGTCGAGCAGCGAGAGGCGGAAGTGGCTGTCGGCGAGGGTAAAGGTCTGGTGCTGCGAGTGTATGTCGATGATGCGGGGTGCCAGCGTCTTGAGAAATGGCAGCTGCACGGGAGTGTCGTTGGCGAAGGCGCGGCTCTTGCCGGCAGGGAGTATCTCGCGGCGGAGGATGAGGAGGTCATCGTAGTCGACATCCGCCTCGTCGAAGAGGGACTGCAATCCCAGCCCTGCGATGTCGAAACGGGCCTCCACGACACATTTGCGCTCCTTGTTGGCCAGCACGGCGGCATCGGCCCGCTGCCCCAGCAACAGGCCGAGGGCCCCCAGCAGAATGCTCTTGCCGGCACCCGTCTCACCCGTGATGGCCACGAAGCCGTCGCCAAAGGTGACGTCGGTCTCGCGGATAAGGGCGTAGTTCTCTATATGTAGCGTCTGTAGCATCTTCTGTAATTATTTACCTCTCACCGTTAACCTTTAACCATTAACCTTTAACCATTATCAATATTCAAACGCGCTTCCGCCTAGGAACTCGCGCATGATAGAGTTGTAGGGGATAAATTTGTCGTCGATGGGCAATAGGAGCTCAGAGAAGCCTAGCAACTGCTGGGCGATGGAGTATTCCGGACAGTCCTCGGGAACCTGCTTTAACAGGGGTTCGGCATAGAGTTTAAGTACGCCCAGTTCGTAGAGCAACGCGCTGTTGAACATCACGTTGGCGTTCTCCTGGTAGGGGAAGATATGCTTGCGTTCTCCACGCACCACCTCGGGCCAGCGACGCAATGTCTCGTGGGCGTTCCAGCCACGGAAGTTGTTGTCCCTCACGATGCGGCGCACCAACCGGTTGTCGGTGCCGTGGATGATGTTCTGGTCGTCGATGGAGAGCTGTGTGAGGGCGCTGACATAGACTTTGTATTTCAAGTCCTCGTCGATTTCCGCCGTCAATTTGGGGTTCAGGGCGTGGATGCCCTCTACCACCAGCACGCTGCGCGGTCCCATCTGTAGCGTTTTGCCGCTGAAATAGGGGTCACCTTTCTTGAAGTCGAAGGTGGGTATCTGCACCTCCTCGCCGCGAAACAGTGCGTTGAGGTGTTCGTTGAGCAGCGGGATATCGAGGGCGTCGACACTCTCGAAGTCGTACTCGCCATTGGGCAGTTTCGGCGTGCGGTCGCGCCCGAGGAAGTAGTCGTCCAACGACAACTGGTTGACATCGTATCCCAGCACCCTTAGCTGTACGCTCAGCCTCCGGCACGAGGTCGTTTTGCCACTACTTGAAGGCCCGGCCAGCAGCACCATCTTGGCACCGCTCTGCCGCACCTGGTCGGCAATCTCGGAATATTTCTTCTCGTGCAGCGCCTCGGCCAGCAGGATGAGGTCTTGTCCGCCACCGTTGAAGACGATGCGGTTGTAGTCCGCGATGGTCTCCATGTGCATCAACTCTGTCCAGTGGTAGTGCTCGCGGAAGATGGCGAAGAGTTTGGGGGTCTCGGTGTAGAGCGACAGCTTGTCGGGGTGCTCCGGGTCGGCGCACTGCAACATATAGCCGTCATCGCCGTATTGACGGAAGTCCCAGGTCGTCACACATCCTGTGCTCGGCGCCAGCTTGCCGTTGATTTTGTGTACCGTCTCTCTCAGGAAGTTCATCTCTATGTAGAGCTGTTTTATGTGCTCCAGTATGTAGAGCGTTTTCGGCATATGGCGCGGACGGATAAGCTCGATGGCGTCTTTGAGCAGCATCGTTTTGGCCACGAAAGGCATGTTGGCCTCCTGTAGCGCAATCATGCGTTCTCTCACCGTGCGGCACACCTCGTCGTTGGGAGGCAGCTGGAAGTCTTCGACAGCACTCGTAATCCTGCAGTAAAAGCCGTTTTGCAACGAGTGGTCAATACTCAGCACGGCTTTGGGGTAACAGTCGTGTACCGCAGTGTACAGCATCATCGTCAGTGCGTTTCGGTACATTCTGAAGCCTTGGCGACTCGTTATATCTAGCAACTGGATGGTCTTGGGGTTGTAGATGCGGTATTGCAGCGGCTCCACTTTGTTGTTCACCAAGGCACCGAGGATGGGCAGCGGTGCCTTACCTTCGACGGCAGTTTTTTTGCGTACGTATTCGGCGGCCAGCTCAGCCAGCCGTGTCCCCGCCTCCACCATCATCCGCTCCCCGGTATTGGCTAATACTATTTCGACTTTGTTCATCTTGTTATTTTTAAAGAAGTTAAAGAATTAAAGAATTATAGAAGTTAAAGAAGTTAAAGACAAATGCTTTAGTCTTCCCATGTTTTTCTAGTCGTTATTGCACTACAATAGGAGTTAAGCAATCTGCTTGTGTCTTCAATCTCCTGAAGGAGTGATGAACTCTCGTTTTCTGTAATATACCCTAAATCTTGAGACAAGATAATAAAGCATCTGCATTCCTCAAGACTTCCTTGGGAGTAGTTAAAAAATCGTAGTTTGTCATCCTTCCCCATGCGTTTGTATCCCTCTGCAATATTGGCAGCAATGGAGACGGCAGCCCGTCTGAACTGTGAGGTTAAACCAAACTGTTCCGAATTAGGGAAACAGCTTGTCAACTGGTAGGTGTGTTTGATGAATACACGTGCCTTTTGCCATGCAAGGAGATCTTCAAACGTATTTGTCATATAAACGGTATTGTCTTTAACTTCTAGCGAAGCGATAACTTCTTTAATTCTTTAACTTCCAAAAATTTATTTGGCCATCGTCTCCTCAATCTCCTTGACAGTCTTCGGTATCGGCTTGCCGAGGACGCGGCAGCCGGTCTTCGTCACCAGGATGTCGTCCTCGATGCGGATGCCGCCGAAGTCTTTCCATTTCTCCA
>JAEEGL013839028.1_pt1 | contig 11333 bp, 13 predicted proteins | sample 9134231 | NCBI WGS metagenome assembly JAEEGL01 (sample SAMN16246548, study PRJNA631951) | gut metagenome | biome: gut microbiome; feature: rumen; material: fiber-attached | host: Bos | place: Iran: Karaj | collected 2018-10
CTTGGACTGAGATGTAAGGATAAGGCCGCCCTGGGTCTTTTCTTCTGCTTCGATCTTCTTGATGACTACTCTAGCACCTAACGGTTTGATCATTTTGTTTCCTCCTTATAGATCATTGGAAGACTTGCTTCCATTTTTTACATTTTGTGTTTAGCACTCTTTTATTCTGAGTGCTAACATATTCTATTATACCTAAACAACGCTTATTGTCAATATTATTTCGTGTGATTTTTTTGTGAAAAATCATTTCATGTCCAGGCATCTGATATAGTAGAAAAGATACTGCTGGGCGAGGCCGGCATAAGCTCCGAAATGTTCCTTCGCAAAACCATCCATTCCGGCTTTGTCCTTTTCTTCGAAACCATAGAATCTGTGCATGAGTCTTTTGACCCATACGTCGATGGGGAAGGACTCCAGATCATGCATCCCGAAGAGCCTTATGCATGATTCTACCTTGGGGCCTACTCCCTGGAAGCATCCGACGTTACAGTGTTCATCAGGCGTCATATCCAGCCACTGGCGTGCTGTCTCAATGAGATATTTGTCTCTGTAGCCAAGGCGTACCGGCGCCAGGTCCTTTATGTCAAGGGATGCCATCTTTTCGGGAGAAGGCACTGCATACCAGGACTTACCGCGGAACTCTCCTGCGTATTCACCGTGGAGTTCACAGAGTCTCTCAATGCAGCCTTTGATTCTGGGTATGTTATTGTTTTGGGAGATTATAAAATCCACGATGGTCTCCCAGAGCTCCTGTCTGAGGATCCTGATGCCGGATCCAGCTGCCACGGCCTGTGGAAGGATCTCCTTCTCTCCCTCTGTCAGAAGCTTCTTCAGAGCCTCATAATCCGTATCCAGATCCAGATAGTCTCTCCAGAAATCCTCTGAGCCATGACCTTCTATTATGAGAGTGTCTCCCTCAAGGCGCATGTTGGCAGGATACTTCCCGGCTATGCCGGTATAGCTGCCGTCTTCTTCCATGTTCCATCTGAAACACTGACCGCATTCAAAGGTCTGTTCCAGATCCAGGCTTTTTATATCGTTAAAAATAAATTCAGATATCACTGTCTATTCCTCTGACTTCGATGTTTACTTCTGAAACGTTGAAAGCTGTCATGTCTTCAACTACATCATTCACGCGTTTCTGATATTCTTCCAGGCCCTTCCAGATATTCCTGCCGCCCTTGACCTTGACGGCGATGTTCAGGGCATAATCCTCAGGTGATGGTTCATGAGCCACCAGGATGATGTCCGTTACCCCGGGGATCTCGGAAGCGGCGATCTCGCAGATATCCGTGATAACCTTCTCGGCCAGGAGATAATCTCCGAAATAACTGTAGGTGGGCCTTACAACGGTCTTCTCCGACTGCGCGCTGCGGTTCTGGTTCTTTCCCTTAAAGAGACCCAGAGAGTCCAGAAAATAGCCTGCGAAGGATCTTTTGAGCTCCATGGCAGGAGCCGGGATGACGTGCTTACCGAAGTTGGTCCTCTGTTTCCTGGCCTCCTGACGTTCCTCCTCTGTGGTTATTTCCTCGATATAGATGCGGCGGACACTTCCCTTGAGTTTCAGCCTCTCGATTATGAGATCCGCCATTTCGTCTGAGGTCCCCAGAACTAGAATGGACTTGGGGTGCTTGTGCCTGATGGCCCGGACCACCTTCTTAGCCTTGTTCTCATCATTGAAGATGGCTGCTTTGATGGCCCCTATCTTGGTACCGGAACGCTTGGCCGATTCTCCCTCTATCACAGTCCCTTTATATATGAAAAGCCCGTCGTCTATGACGCCGTCTATGTTGTATTCTCTGCAAATGTCCATGGCGCGGAAGCTTTTGCCCGTGCCCGAAGGCCCTGTCAAAGTGTATATATCCATGACAAAAAATCCCTCTTTACTATTTAAAAGTTATTTGTTATAATACGTCTATAAGATATCTTATGTGTATGTAGGAGGAAAAATATGGCTTATAAGATCACTGATGCTTGCATCGCTTGCGGTGCTTGCGCAGCAGAGTGCCCTGTAGAAGCTATCTCCGAAGGCGACGGCATCTATGTAATCGACGCAGATACCTGCATCGACTGTGGAGCTTGCGCTGGAGCTTGCCCTGTAGACGCACCTGTAGAAGCATAATAGAAGAATAATTCTTAAAGAATGCTCAAAAACAACCGGCCTTAAGGCCGGTTGTTTTATTTATCCTTCATGTAATATGCTAAGGCGTGCAAACTGTCTGACATGTGAACGTTTTCAACGGATATTCTTTCCGGCAGTTCCAGATCAACTGAAGAGAAATTCCATATTCCCTTGATTCCGGCATCTACCAGAGTATCTGCCACGATCTGGCCCTTTTCTTTGGGTACTGTTATTACTGCGATCTCGATGTTGTTCTTCCTTACGAAGTCCTTGAGATCCTCACAGGTGGAAATGAAGGCATCCTTGAATTCCACATCCTTGACTTTGTTGCTGACATCAAAAATACCTGCAATATGGAACTGCTTCTCGTTTTTATCGATGTAGCTGGCCATTGCCTGGCCGAGTCTGCCATATCCTACGACTACGATCTGATACACTCTGTTGAGACCGAGGATATTTCCGATCTCATCGTAAAGGTGAGTAACGCTGTAGCCATAGCCCTGCTGTCCGAATCCTCCGAAGTTGTTCAGATCCTGACGGATCTGAGAAGCTGTGTAGCCGATGAGTTCGGAGAGATCCTTCGATGATATCTTTTCGACTCCCTTTTTCTTCAGTTCTCCAAGATAACGTCTGTACCTGGGAAGCCTTTTAATAACTGCCTTGGAGATTACTTTTGCCTGTTTCATGATGCCCTAAACCTACTTGTCTTATCTGTTCTCTTCTACAAATCTTACGAGATCCTGAACAGTCTGAATGCTCTCTGCCTCTTCATCAGGGATTTCAATTCCATACTCGTCTTCGATAGCCATGATGATTTCTACTGCATCAAGAGAGTCAGCGCTGAGATCCTTCATGAGATTTGTTTCCATTGTGATTTCAGATTCTTCAACCTGAAGTTGTTCCATGATAATTTCTTTAATTTTATCAAAAACCATTTCGTCCTCCTAATAATGAGCTTTTTTACTGTCGCCCTTTTAACAATGGTTATTATACCCACCTTAATAGCAATATGCAAGTGAAAACTTTATGAATATATATAAAAATATTGTATGCCTGAGCATAACTATGAATCAGACTGCAGGTCTTCCCATTTTTCGTAGCAGATATTGATTTTTTCTTTTATTTCTGTCATCTCGCTGCTGAGTTTGGAAAGCTTGCTGAAGTCAGCTGCGTTCTCGGGTCTGGCCATTATCTCTTCGATCTCAGACAGCCTGGTTTCCAGAGTCTCGATCTCAGTCTCAAGCCTTTCGATCTCTCGTTTAAGCCTGCGCTCCTCAGCTTCCTGAGCCTTTTTAAGGGCTCGCTCTTCTTTGGAAGAAACTGCTGAGGCTGAATAAGAAGCAGCATCTTCAGCTCTCATGGAAGCTTCCTCGGCTTCCAGCTTTTCCTGAGCCTTTTTCTCCAGATAATAGTCGTACTTGCCAAGATACTCTTTAATACCGTCAGGTGTGAGTTCAAACATCCTGGTGGGTATCTTCTGGAGGAAGTATCTGTCGTGGGACACGATGATGGCCGTGCCTTCAAAAGCTGCCAGCGCTTCCTCGAAGACTTCCTTGGACTCAATGTCCATATGGTTTGTGGGCTCGTCCAGTATCAGGGTGTTGGCCCCGCTCATCATGAGTTTCACCAAAGTCAGACGCGCTTTCTCGCCGCCGGAGAGGCTTCCTACATTGAGGAATACATCCTCTCCTCTGAAAAGGAATCTCCCCAGAAGAGATCTGAGTTCCGTATCAGTATAAAGATGATAGGAGTCCCTGAGTTCTTCAATGACGTTCAGATCATCATGAAGAAGCTGCTGTCCCTGATCGTAGTATCCGAATGCTACGTTGGTGCCCAGCTTAAATCTGCCTTCAGTGGGCTTAAGTTCACCCATGAGCATTCTCAGGAGAGTGGTCTTGCCCACTCCGTTAGGCCCCACTATACATATCTTCTCACCGCGTTTGATGTCAAAATTGACATGGGAGAAAAGATGTCTGTAAGGCTGCCTGTCATAGAGAGTCTTGCCCAGGTCTTCAGCGATCACCACATCGTTTCCGGACTTGAAATCCTGCTTGAAGCGGAATTTCATCCTGGGGTCGTCACCTTCGGGTTTCTCCAGTCTGTCCAGCATGGCCAGGCGCTTTTCCCTGGACTGGGCCCGCTTCACCAGGTGCTCAGTATTGTGCTCCTTCATTATGCGGATCATGTCCTCCTGACGGCGGATCTCTCTCTGCTGATTATTATATGCCCTGAGTTCGCTTTCACGCCTGATGCGCTTCTGTTCAGCATAGGCCGAATAGCTTCCTTTATAGGTATAAAGATGCAGATGCTCGATCTCGAAGATCCGGTCTACCACCTTATCCAGGAAATACCTGTCATGGGATACGATGAGAATGGTCCCTTTATAGGCTGCCAGATACTGCTCCAGCCACCTTAAGGTATCGATGTCCAGATGGTTGGTAGGCTCATCCAGAAGAAGTATGTCCGGCTTTTCCAAAAGAAGAGCAGCCAGAGCCAGTCTCGTCCTCTCCCCTCCCGAAAGTTCAGCGATTTTTTTATCATAATCATTGGGCGTGAAGGCCATGGAAGTAAGTACTCCCGTCATCTCCGACTTGTAGGTATAACCTCCCAGAGTCTCGTACTCCACATGAAGGGAGTCCAGGCGCTTGATGAGAAGATCGTCAGGAGTCTTTCCAAGAGATACCTGATCTTCTATCTCCTTAGTCACTTCTTCGATCTGCTTCTCCACCCTGTGAATATCCGTATAGATACTGTCGATGGCCTTTATGACCGTGTCGGACCTGAAGAAGTTGTCCCTCTGCTTCAGGTAGCCGATCCTGGCATCCTGGGACACAAAAAACTCCCCCTCCGACGGTTCCCACTCTCCGGCGAGCAGGTTCAGAAGGGTAGTTTTGCCGGCGCCGTTCCTGCCGATGATGCCGATCTTCTCGCCGGCATTCACCGCAAAGGATGCGTCCTCCAGGACTACGTCAGTTCCGTAAGCCTTGGTCAGTTTGTTAGCGGATAATATTATCATAGTTTAAAATTCCAGATAAGGATAGGCGTCCATGTCCAGGTCGTCCTCTCCCTGTTTCAGATTTTGGTAATATGCGGCGCATGCAATCATGGCGCCGTTATCGGTGCAAAGAATGGGCGAAGGATAGTAAAGTTCGATCTTGTGTTTCCTGCATTCTTCTGTAAGCATCTCTCTCAATCTGGAGTTGGCGGCGACTCCGCCTGCCATGACCAGTTTCTTTTCTCCGAGGGATACGCAGGCATCCACAGCCTTTCTCACTACAACTTCCATTACTGCTTCCTGGAAGGATGCCGCCACGTCGGCGCGATTCACTTCCCTGCCCGCCTGTTTCTCAGAATTCAGGTAATTGAGCACCGCTGTCTTGAGCCCGGAAAAGCTGAAGTCCAGGCTGTCCTTCTCAAGATATACTCTCTTGAAGTGAATAGCGTCCCGGTTACCTTCTTTTGCAACTTTGTCGATCTTGGGACCGCCGGGGTAACCCAGTCCAAGAACTCTGGCTACCTTGTCGTAGCACTCGCCTACTGCATCGTCCCTTGTGCCGCCCAGGACTTCCATCTTATTGTAGTCATCGACCTTGACGATCTCCGTGTGTCCGCCCGATGTGATGAGCGCCATGAAAGGCGGTTCCAGATCCGGGTGCTGGATATAGTTGGCGCTGATATGTCCGTTAAGATGGTGCACTCCTACTATGGGTTTATGCGCTGCAAAAGCAATGGCTTTGGCAGTGGAAACACCCATGAGAAGAGCTCCTACAAGTCCGGGACCCTTGGTAACTCCTATGAGATCTATGTCATCAATGGTTACCTTCGCATCGTCTAATGCCGTTTCGAGAACGCCGTTGATGTTCTCCAGATGATGGCGTGATGCGATCTCCGGTACGACTCCGCCGTAGTTTTTAAATATTTCTATCTGTGATGAGATCACATTGGAGAGGACCTCTCTTCCGTCTGCCACTACTGAAATGGCCGTCTCATCACAGGATGTTTCTATTCCTAATGTCAGATGTTTTTTGTCTTTCATTCTTCGTGACCCTTCCACATAATAAGGGCGTCGGTGCCGTCATAGGCATAATACTTCGGCCGGATCCCTTCTCTTCTGAAGCCCATCTTTTCATAAAGTCTGATGGCGGGTTCATTGTCCACCCTGGCTTCCAGCGTCCAGCTTCTGATGCCGGATTTGTAGGTCTCATCCAGCATAGCCCGGATGATGGCCTCTCCGATATGCCTTCTCCTGTGATCCGGCGATACCGCCACATTGGTGATATGCCCCTCATCCAGGATCTGCCAGACCCCCATGTAACCTACGGTCTCTCCATTCAGCTGAGCCACCAGGTAGAGGGTCCTGTCTTCATTTGTTACGATCTCGTTATAAAAAGCTTCGTAAGACCAGGGATCTTCTCCTTTGAAGCAAAGGGCTTCAAGGTCTGTTATGTCCGCCAGATCTTCTTCCCCGGCGCGCTTGACTACGAGGATCTCCCCCGAAGTTTCGCCTTCCGCAAGCTCTTTTTCCAAAAAAACTTCAGCCATGGTCTACTCCTGTTTGGGGAGCTTGCTGATAGGCAGTTCCCCTGCCTTGAGCTTGGTCTCAGCCTCAGCTTCTCTCATGTATTCAGGAAGGAGTTCTTTGAAATCCAGGGTCGTACCTGAGGTGTAGTCAATAAGCCCTGCCCTGGCGATCTCCACAGCATCCTGATACCTCATTTCTAAGGGAGCAAAAGTGTATCTTATTTCAGTCCCTTCAAAAGCCTCTTCAAGTATTTTACTGTAGGAATCTATTCCGTCTCCATAGAATAAGATCTCCCTGGATCCCTTGATCTCTTCCTTTGCGATCCTGATGACATCATCGATCATCCATGGACCGGGCTCCAGATATCCGTCAATAAAGCCATATACCTGGCGTCTTCTGGCATTGAGTATGACGCAGACTACAGCGTCTTCCGAACTCATTCCCCCGGGTCTGTCCTTAAGGAGAGCAGATGTAAGAGATGAGACTTTGACACAAGGGAGCCCCCAGATCTGAGCAAGCGCTCTGGCGGTGGATACTCCTATCCTTATGCCGGTAAAAGATCCGGGACCTGCATCGCAGGCAATGGCGCAAATGTCTTTTTCACTTGCACCGACTTCTCCAAGCATGTCTCTTACCATGGGCATAAGATCCTTGAGATGGCTCATGGATTCTTTGGATACTTTATGGCCGGCTATTTCGTTTTTGTCACTAATCAGTGCCACGGAGCCATAAGGCCCCGTGGTTTCAATCGCTAAAATGTACATTTGTATATCCTTTGATCTTCTTTATCTCCGTATTCCATATAGATGCGGAGAGTGTTTTCGGGCAAAGCTTCTTCGATGAGGTCCGCCCACTCGATTACGGTCAGGCCTCTTCCCTCGAAGTATTCATCTGCTCCGATATTGTAGAGCTCGTCTATGGCATGCTCCCTGATAGCTCTGCCCTCTTCACCTCTTATGTCCTGGCCTGAGAGGATATCGTTATCTCCTGCCAGCCTGTAGACATCGAAGTGATACAGAGGAAGCCTTCCGGAATGGTATTCCCTTACTATGGTAAAAGTAGGGCTCACGATCCTGCTCTTGATCCCCAGGCCTTCTGCGATATATCTGGTGAGGGCTGTCTTGCCCGTTCCCAGATCACCTATGAGGGCTATGACATCGCCGGGCGAAGCTTTCTCGCCCAGTTCCAGCCCAAAGGCTCTGGTCTCCTCTTCATTTTCAATTGTCAGAATTCTTTTGATTTCTTCCATTTATTATCTTTATCTGTGAAGGAAAGGACTGATCCTCTTGTATACCAGGAAGGTGACGATGCTGTTGATACCTGCCTTGATGAAGTTGAAAAGAATGATCCAAGGCATGAAAGGCATGAGAGCTTCAAGGGTGAGACCCATGAATCTGGTGGTTACCAGCATATTCGCAGGGATCATGATGGCTACCATGGCCAGAGTACCGCATACGAGAGCGATGATTGCGCGCTTCTTGGTCTTCTCTCTGGCATAGATGGTTGCTGCAACCAGTACCAGTGCCGATGTGGCGATGATGTGCATGATGATGCCGTAGGCTCCGGACTGAGCGGAAACGGTAACTCCCTGCAGAACCGCTGTTACGATGGTGAGCAGCAATCCCGCAGCCGGGCCGAAGGCAAAAGTTCCCAAAAGGATGGGAATATCCGCCGGATCATACTCCAGGAATGGTACCATGGGAAGTATGGGAAGGTGGATGATAGCCACCAGCACGATGGATACTGCTACCAGCATGGCCATCTTTGCGAGTTGAGTGTTTTTGGTCTGTACGTTGTTCATTTTGATTCCTTTCTGCGGTGACCACACCGCTGCCGGGCCTTGGATTTTAGTTGGATTTGTTGGCTAAACCCGGCACAAAATATTTTGAGAGGGAATCTGTTCAGCTTTCTCGCCTTGTTTTCTTCAGGTCCAATAAAAAGGCCTTGAAGAATTTCAAGGCTCACAAAAAATACAAGTAAAATACTCGTGTTTCTCCCATCCAGACTATCACTGTCGGTTCCGGGATCTCACCGGATCAACCATCGAGGCGGTGCTCTCAGGCTCGCAGACTATACTGCCGGTGGGGACTTTCACCCCGCCCTGAAACAGATTACTTCTTAAATATACCTATATCATATTTCTCTATGATTGGCAATAGTTCTTTTGAAAATTCTTCAAAGGACTCACCGTCGGCACTCATCTGGATGAGGGCAGCCTTCTCGCCCAGCTCCAGTTCCCTGACCTCGCCTATCTCATGGACGGCATGGTTAAAGAAGTCAACGAATTCGTTATGGCTTTCATTGACGAAATTGAGGTAACCCAGGAACTTCATGGTATCGGTCCCGGATATCTCATATGACTTACCTATGCCTTTGAGCTTAAGATCGGGAGTATGGCCTTCCTCAGCATCTTTAAGGAAGAGTTCACAGGCCTCCCTCACCTTCTCATAGCCCTTGCCGGAAGTATTGAATACCACGGCGCGGTCCAGGGAAGCTGATCTCAGTTCAAGGCCTTTGACGGTGTTCCTTGAGAATTTCTTAGCTACTGTGAAGTCTAATTTCATTAAACTGCTTCTACACCCTGGATCTCAGGATAGGTCTCGCAAAGAAGTCTCTCGATGACTCCCTTGATGGTCATGGTAGCGCCGGGGCAGCCAACGCAGTGTCCCTGAAGCTGTACCTTTACGATATGATCATCTGTGTATTCAACAAACTGAATATCTCCGCCGTCTCTCTGAAGATAGGGTCTGATCTGTGCAATTGCATTCTTGATATTTTCTTCCATTGTGCTTCGTTCTCCTTATGTAGTCTTAAAATAAACTGTATGGTGCCATTCTCTCACCTTTGAAATAGTGGATAATGGTTACTGTCTTGGTAACTTCGTTATTTCCGTCATAGCTGAGGATACCTGTAGCTCCTTCGAAATCGTCGATTTCTTTAATTGCGTCTCTCACCTGTGTCCCCGATGGGATGCCGGTCTCCAAAGTAGTCTCATAGGCCTGTACCTCGGCTTTAGCCTTAGGGTCTGATCCTGCTTCAGCCTTCATCTCTGCCAGATCCAGTTCCGTTACATTCTGATATGCGTCTTCAATGGCCTTGATGGCTATCAGATATGCGTCAAAAGCAGCTGCAGCTGCACCGGAAGGATTATCAGTAGCTCCGAACTGGTTGGCATAGACATCCATGAAGGTCTGATACATCGCTGTGGTATCTGCCGCCTGTACAGATGGATAAGATACGCTCAGATCCGGGTTAGCCGTCAAGAAGGAAGCGAACTCTTCAGTGTCCCATTCCCTTGTGCCCAGGAACAGAGGAAGATACTGCTTATCCAGGCACTGAGTCATGAAGGTCTGGGCTACTGCCGGTGGTATGGCCAGAAGTACTGTTTCTACCTGGTTGGTGATGAGCTGATCAATACAGGCACTGAAATCAGAAGATGCCTCTGCATCGATGACGTAATTTCCTCTCTGTGCTTCATCACCGCCGGTAAGTTTCTTGACTCTGTTGTTAAAGCGCTTGATGATCTCTGTAGCGGAGTCGTCTCTCACGGACTTGACCGTTGCAAAGGTTGTCTTATTGAGAGCGGTATACGCATACTCTGCCATGGCAGCTCCCTGACGGGATGCCGAGAATGTAGCGGTGAAGTAGAAGTCATTATTGGTGGTGATCAGCGGATTGGTGGATGTGATGGCTATGGCAGGCGTGCTGGCCGCAACCATGTAGTCCGCAGCAGTCAGAGAAAGTACTTCTCCGTAGCTTCCCAAAACGATGACAGGGTTCTGGCTCATAAGCTCCTGAAGAGCTGTCTCCGCATCGTACATGTTGGAGCGGTTGTCAGAATAGATGAGCTCGACTTCTTTACCGAGAACTGTAGGATAAAGCTTGTGAGCAAGTTCGATACCTGCAGCCTCTTCCTTGCCATATTTCTTATATGCCCCGGATAAAGGTTCATAAACACCGATCTTGATGGTAGGCTCCTTCACCTCCGGACTTCCTCCGAGGAAGGCATTTTTGAAGTTGTCATATGTGGTGCAGCCTGTTGCAAAGCTCACTACCAGGCAGATGATCAGCATGATCGCTGCGGCCTGTCTGAATTTGGCAAAGGTACACTTATTTGTGTTCTTAAATTTTCTCATAGCACGTTGATTATATCACAAGTGCTTCGGAGATTTCAACCTGAGGATGGTTTTTTTCATATAATGTTCACCTTTAAGGCTATTCGTCAGGCTGATCACCGGATCCTGACAATATATGAATGTATAAAAAAATTATATGTTTATTTTTACATAAAATGTGGTACAATATCTGTGTTAGCGTAAGTGATCTGCCTGCGTTTCAGAATCTGATCACAGGAGGCGCTGGCAGCTGAATAATATTATGAGAAAATGACGGAGGTAACTAATTATGAAATGGGTTTGCACAGTATGCGGATACGTACATGAAGGAGCTGAACCACCTGCAGAATGCCCTATCTGCCATGTTCCTGCATCAATGTTCAAGGCAATGGACGAAGAGAGAAACTGGGCTGCAGAGCACGTAGTAGGAATCGCTCAGGGCGTTGATCCTGAAATCGTTGCCGGATTAAGATCCAACTTTGAGGGAGAATGCTCCGAAGTAGGTATGTACCTGGCTATGGCAAGAGTTGCACATAGAGAAGGATATCCTGAAATCGGTCTCTACTGGGAAAAG
>JAEEGL013874934.1_pt1 | contig 11333 bp, 12 predicted proteins | sample 9134231 | NCBI WGS metagenome assembly JAEEGL01 (sample SAMN16246548, study PRJNA631951) | gut metagenome | biome: gut microbiome; feature: rumen; material: fiber-attached | host: Bos | place: Iran: Karaj | collected 2018-10
GTGCTTGGAGCCGCTTTTCTCTTCGCCGCATCCGTCGCATGTAAAGCTGCCGCAGGCTGCCAGTGACATAGCAGTTACAACTGCCATACATAATACTGCAAGTTTCTTTTTCATTTTTACTTTCCTCCCTGTTTTTAATACGGGGAGTATGTTAACATTTTATTAGCATTTATTCAAGAGGGAAGAACTACCTTCTAATATAATAAAACCACCCGCCATAAGGCGGGCGGTAAGAACTTTGAAAACTGAGAATTTATTCGCGGGAAGCAAGAAGGGCTTTGAGCCAGGCGATTTCCTGTTTCTGGCTTGCGTTTTCATCCTGAAGTTTGGAAATAGTCTGATCCTTTTCAGAAATAAGATCTTCCATTCCCTGTTGGCGCAGGATAAAATCCTCACGGGCTTCACATTCCTGCTGGATACGTTCGTCTTCGGACAGTTGATATATGGTTTCAGCAGCGTCGCTTAAGCTGACATCTTGTGAGGCAAGCATTTTTATCTCCTCCCATGTTTGTGACTTAAACAGTCTGGCCCATTTGTCGATATTATATCGTTTATCTTCCTCTGTTGCAAGGGAGATGTTTGTAAGGTCGATCACCCGGATAGATAGTTTATCTATGAATACATGATGGGTTTTAATATCCGTAAGCTTGTAAGTTACATAGAAGCTGGGATGATCCGGGAAGAGGGTATAAGAATGAGACGGCTGCCGTTGTTAAAGCTGATATTTACATCGAGGATGATGATTCCTGCATTATCCGGACAGCATTCCTGAAACATCCGGACAAGATTCTTGTAACACGCGGACAAGATTCCTGAAACATTCGGACAGGATTCCTGAATTATTCGGACAAGACTGGCATCTTATAACAACTCCTTTTAAGATGTACCTACAGGTACATTTTAGGAGGAACCATTATGAGGTGCTTAGACTTTATGAAGATCACAGAAATCCTTCGTCTCAAAGAGATGAACCTTTTCACTTACCGTGATATTGCTAAGAGCGTGGGATGCTCAAAGACTACGGTTGGTGATGTCCTTTCAAGGTGCCGTGAATGCGGTCTTACATACGCGAATGCTGCAGGCATGACACAGGATGAGATAAATCAGCTGGTCTATCCTGAGTCTTTTGGCCCCAAACAGGTCAAAGAAGAACCTGATTGGGAACATATTCATGCAAGACTGCAATCCAGCCGTAAGATCAATCTCCAGTATATCTGGGAGAATGAATACCGTCCTGATCATCCGGATGGTTACAGCTACAGCCGCTTCTGTGCCAAATACACAGATTGGAAGAACGCTACCGGTAAAAAGGTGGTCCTTCCGCAGGAACGAGAGCCGGGCAAGGAGCTCTTCATCGACTGGATCGGGGATAAACTCCCTTGCGTGGTTGATTATGACACCGGTGAAGTCCGGGAAGCCCATTTCTTTGTTACCACATTGGGTGATGGTTCCTATCCGTTTGTTGAGGCTTTCCCTGATGAAACCCAATTAAACTGGAATCAGGGCCATATCGATGCATTGGAGTGGTATGGTGGCCTCCCCCGCATCTTTGTTCCAGATAACTGTAAAACAGCTGTTGTACACACAAACCTTTATGATCCGGAATTAAACCATGCGTACCGTGAGCTGGCGCGTCATTATGAGATAGCGATCATCCCCGCGCGCATTATAAAGCCGAAAGACAAGGCATCCGTGGAATCTGGCGTTGGCTGGCTTGAAACCTGGCTGCTGGAGTGGCTGAAAGATAAACTCTACTTCAGTTTTGAGGCTCTCAACCATGATATCCGGGAACGGGTGATCGAATTATCCAAAAGGAACTTCAAGCACCGTGAGGGCAGCCGCGAAAGTATATTTCTCGCACTGGATAAACCCTGCCTGCGCCCTCTGCCCGCCGAGCCCTTTGAATCATTCCTCACAAAGATGGTCACCAGGGTTCCCAATAATTATCACATCGAGTATGACGGCTTTTATTACTCGGTACCATACAAGTATTATTCCCAGCCGGCCGTAATGCATATCTTCGCAAAGAAGATCGAGGTCTATACAAAAGATGGTGAACGCATCGCAATACATCAAAGGCACTTTAGTGGCAGGCGTTACGTAACTGATTCAGAACATATGCCTGAAAACCATAAAGCCGTGGTTGCATTCAAGTCATTTGATGGTAAATATTACCGTACCAAAGCTGCATTGATCGGTCCGTCCACAGGAGCCTTTGTTAAAACACTACTTGAGAAAGCTGACTTTGAAGAACAGGCTTATAAATCCTGTATGGCAGTGATCAACTTTCCTAAGACATACGGTGATGCCAGGGTTGAGAATGCCTGCGCTAAAGCGATAAGTCTCAATTCTGTATCATATACAACGCTGAAGAACATCCTGAAGAATGGTCAGGATACTCAACCCGCAACCACAAACACCGATGCGGAAACTCCAACTCCATACCATGAAAATCTCCGTGTCGGAGAATGGGAATGAGAAGGAGGTACCCATCATGAACTTTCAGACCAATGAACAGCTGTCTAAAATGAAACTCCATGCTATGAAGCTGGAATACAAGAGACAGCAGGAACTACCGGCCATGGCAGATCTGGATTTTGATGAGCGTTTTTCCATGATCGTCAATGCACAGTACAATGCAAGGAATAATGCCAAGGTACAAAGGCTTATCAAAGCCGCCGGACTGCGGGAGCCGACAGCATATCTGGCAAATATCGACTACGATACAGCCCGTAAGCTGAAGCGGACAGATGTAGCCCGTCTATCCGATTGTGAATGGATAAGCAATGGCGCTAATCTGATCATCACCGGAGCGACCGGAGTAGGAAAGACGTACCTGCTCTCTGCATTTGGGCGTGAAGCCTGTATGAAAGGCCTGTCGGTTAAAAGCTACCGCGTTCCGCGACTGCTTACAAACCTATCCATCGGCCGAGGGGACGGATCATACAACAAGCTTATGCAGGATATGATAAAACCGGCACTTCTCATACTTGACGATTTTGGCCTGAAGCAGCTTGATCTGGCTGCCACGCAGGATCTGCTGGAGGTTGTTGAGGAACGCCATCATGCAAAGCGTTCAATAGCTATATCTGCGCAGCTTCCTGTAAAGGAATGGCCATCAATTTTCAAGGATCGGACTATAGCAGATGCGATACTGGATCGTCTGGTACGAAATGCCTATCGTTTCGACCTTAAGGGACCGTCCAGGCGACCTACGGTCGAGCATCAGCCTCCGGCTGATGACAGCAAATGAACTTTGTGATACACTGCAAACAATAGATGTCAGCTTGTCCCTCTGGGACAGTGTTCTTGTCCGCATGTTTCAGGAACACTGTCCGTATATTTCGGGAACGTTGTCCGCGAGTTATAAGAACGTTGTCCCAGATTGGCAAGAATCATCACATCGAGGATTATCATTTTATCTGAGACACGTTCACCGAGTATGATGGGATGTTATAATGGTAGGCGCAGGGTTTGACATTTACTTTTGAAGTATAGTCTTTTCTAAATATGTCTGGTAGCTGTCCTATTGTGAATTGTAGCTATGTATATGTTATACGAGAAGGAACAAAGCATTGATATTCTTAAATTAATGACAGAATGATGGTAATATGTAACAGAGATAAGAAAAATGTCGAAGTTTGAAGGAGGTAGTGGAAAGATGGTTGATAAAGATATTAATGAATTATGGGAATCCGGCAAAGAAAAGGAGTGGAAAGAGAGACTAAGTAAGTATTATACGATGGATTCTGTTCAGAAAAATATATGTTTGGAATGTGAACTTGCCGAAATACATAACCAGTTAAGTTATATCAAAAATATGAATGGAGAACAGTTTTATCAGTTCCTACAAAATAAATATTTTGTATGGAAGTTCACACAAGCTAATTATTGTCGTGCCAATCAAAATAGACTCAAAAGCCAGGATAGAAATGTATTATGTGGGATAAAAGAGAAGATTTTTTCTATATATGAAGGCAAAACTGTTGATGATTGGGCCTTATTAAGAACTGTTATGGAGATAAACGGATTAGCAGTTGCTGGCGGAAGTGGATTGTTGTCTATACTGTTTCCTGAATTGTTTGGGACGGTTGATAAGTTTGTTGTGAAAGCCTTAAAGAGTATTGAAGAGTATAGTAAAGATTCCATACTTATCTCTTGTAAGGAAGATTCATGTGGAATCAATATAAAACAAGGTTTGCACATAGAAAGCATTCTTAGGAAAAAGGCAAAAAAATTGAACAAAACATTTAATACTACTGATTGGACGCCACGTAAAATAGATATGGTTCTTTGGACATACAGGAAATTGCTTACTGATTGATGTGGAGCAGGGAGGGTGAGATGCTTAGGATCTGGTTTGGAGATATGGAAGAAGTTAATGTTCTCCATAATGTAAAGACGTTTTTTAATAATCAATATCAATACTCGTGGCTGGATGACGATTTTGTTAAAGATCTTGTACGATCGGTTGATAGATCAATAGTAGAATCGCCTGAGTGTATCAAGAGTCCGGTCCTGCGTCAGATACCGCCGGTACGTCTTTCAGGTGGAACCAAAGCCGTGATCCTGATGAAGTATTGTCCGGATAGGGTGATTAATGCGTCTAATTGTGGCGATAATTGTGCAGAGTGGATATTGAGGCTTGGTAATGAGAGAGATCTGCTTATTAATCTTTATCATATAATGGAGTTTCCGGGAGATACTTTTGAGATCGAGATTGTTAATACTAAGACCATCGTCCACAATATGAAAGAGCTTGTTGACGTAGCGGTTGATATTTTGTAGTACATTTGATAGAAAGCCGGAGCATAACCGATAGGCTCTGAGCCCGAGGGTCAGACCACAAACTGAGGTGAAACATAGTGGGAATAAAAACAGAAGATTTTTGCAAAAATATACCACCAAAGGAAATGACCACAGATATAGATTGGCTTAATATTTATGATAGTTTTGAGCCGGCTGATTTGGAGCGGAAATTCCTGAATGAGTGCGCAAGACGATACCCATATGAAACCTGCTATAGGTATGATACGCCACATAGTCCGGTAGCAGAGAGGCTGGAAGATGCTGAACAAAGCTCGAAGTCCTATCGAAGAAATCTTGAAGACTGTGTTAAACGGATTGAAAAGGAAGGATTGACACCACGTACTTATAAGCAGGCGAGAGAGAGCCTTATCATGGCTATTGGCATGAAGGGGGTAGTGGAGTATGTGAGACGCGAATATGATAACCTTGGAGAAGAAGGTAGACGTATACAGGCTGAGGAGTACAAGCTTTGGGAAGAAGACTGGCAGGAGCAGCACGATCTGATGCAGTATGAGTATGCAGAAGTTTCTGTTCATGAAAAGATTGTGAGAGTTCGTAAAGGGCTCAAGGGGGCCAATGGGAAACCACTTACGCAACGAGATTTTGCAAAGCTGATTGATTATCCGATTAACAAATATGTTGAAGCAGAAAAGGTTGATCGATATGGATGGGAACCGGAAACTGAGGTTGAAGCGGAGCTTTTGGATAAACTTGTGATGATAGCTCATGCTAATCCATACTGGTTATTTGATCCAGAGTGTGAAGCATATTACGCCGAGGAGGATCCGAAACATATTGCAGTTAAATGGGGAGATGAGCCATGCGTTTATGCAACCATAGATGTTATTCTACGTTGGATCAAGGAAGGAAAACCTCGAAGCACATACTGGAAGCATAGTTGTCAATTGTTGTGAGTAAAAGCCGGAGAAATAAACATGTTAGGACAATACTACATTAAAGTAAGTAATAAAAGAGTTTCGTTTGAAATCAAGATCAAGCGCAGCGTTACTATAATACGTGGTTATTCGGGGACGGGGAAAAGTACTTTCATTAATATGCTTGAAAGTGCTCTGACCGAAACAGTGACCGGAATAACTCTCAATACAGATTATGACAGGAATAAGATCGAAGTTATCCGTAATAGCAGACAGATTGAGTATGTGATCCGTAGTGCTGAAAAGAACAAGATTTTTGTGATGGATGAGAATGTTGATCTTGAAAAGTACATTTATTTTGTTGAATATCTTAAAACCAGCGGATCATATCTGGTCTACATTACTAGAAAGAATAGAACCGGGCTGTTGCAGTTTTCGGTGGATGAGATTTATACTTTTAATAGTAAAACCAATAATAACTATACAACGGTAAACATGTATCCGAAGTATCCTGATGTTGATATGGTTGTTGTTCCGGATATTATTGTAACAGAAGATTCAAATTCCGGTCACGACATCATAGAGCATATTGTTAATATCCCGGTTGAATCCAGTGATGGAAAAGACAACGTTGCAAATAAGATAAATGATATACGCGATAAGGGGTATTCTTCTGTATACGTCATAGTGGATTGTGCAGCATTTGGAAATTGTATAGAGAAGGTATTGGCTTTAGGTGCACATGTTTGCAGAATAGAATCTTTTGAGTATATGATGTTGAATACTTATGTTTTCGGAAAATTCCTGAATAACGAATTGACTGAAACGTATCTTTATGCAGAAAGCAGCTGTTATTATACGTGGGAGCAGTACTACACAGCGCTTCTTCAAGAGTTATGTAAAAAGTTCCCGAATTGTTCTTATAGAAAAGATACATGGAACAGATTGAATGCTATGTTTAAGGCAGACAGATTCTTAGATGATATTGCAGGACAGCTAAAAGACCTGGATGAATCAGTTAAAACAGTGCAGTAGTTCTTAAGAGGAGATATGTTATGGTTAAAGTGTTATTCGGTAAAGATTTTGGCGAAGATAAAACTATTTTAGATATAGATACATATTTTAATAATGTATATGAAAATGACTGGATGACTGATCCTAAAGTGAAGGAGATCATCAGAGATATAGATGGATCGGAGCTGGAAGGATTAAATGTTATAAGTCCCGTTTTAGGATCTATTTCGATCCGCGATATATCCGGAGGAGCAAAAGCACTGATATGTTTGTTAAAGGAAGTCGAACCACAGGGATATATCGATTTGGTAGTGCTGGGAGAAAATTGTGAAAAATGGCTTGCTTACATTTTTGAGAGGAAAGATGTGCAGGTATGTATGACGGGGTATCATCTTTTTTTTAGGGATCATCAGGTTTCAGGTGTATGTTTAAATGATAATTCGGATATCAGAAATTCTGAAGATTGGAGAAATAAACTGTTTGAGTTTGGATACTGATCTTCAATGAAAGGGGGCGAAAATGAAACATTTCAGAAAAAGAATATTATCCGCAGTACTTGGTGCGGTGCTTGTATTCAGTAATGCGCAGCCTGTTTTTGCGGCGGACGGTGATGATGACAGCATCGGGGCTTCCGCTTATGATGATGACGGTCACACCGTAAATAATAAAGAGAAAATAATTTTTTAAAGGAGTAATATCATGAAAAAAAGAAAGTGTAACAGTATCATTAGCTGGATCCTGACATTGGTAATGGTATTCGGCGCATTTGATCTGGGCGGGACACGCGCCATGGCAGCGGACGAGAAATTCGGAATTGTTATGGGTGATCCGGTAGGCCAAAATGGCGGACCTGTTTACGGATCGCCCTGGGAGTATTTTAATCTGACCGGAGTTTTTGGATATGAGATCACCCCTATAACCCTTACTGCCGTACATCTGGACAGTAATAACCAGTGGCGTGAATATAGCGGCGTAAAGTGGTCTTTCACAGATGATGAAGGCAATTCGGTCTCGATCGACGGCATCAGCATATCTGCAAATGGAGCGAAGTGTATTATCTCCGGCGCCCCGGCAGAGGTTGTGGATACAGATTATTATTTAAGCATCTCAGAGAGAGTTCTGGATGGTGCGGTGAGCAGCCCTAAAAGTACCGTAACAGTCCATACGGATCTTCAGTCGGCCAATCTTAAAATAAAAGAGGGTACTATCTTCTTTGGCAGTGACGGCAGCGAATATACCGGATATGAAGGTTATAAAGTGGGCGAAGGCGATGGCAGGGTAAAGCCGGTCACCGCTCATGTGGTAGTATCGGAAACGCCTATGCATTATCCTATTTCGGATATTACTTATGTTTTAAGCGGAAAAGATAAGGACTGCTTTGTTGTGAGCGATTTCAGCGGAGAATATGCGGGTACCGAAGGGGGAGTCAGTGCAGGTACCGATACACCCCTTACTTTTGTTGCAAAGCCGGTGGAAGGCTTAGAGAAGGGTGTATATGAAGCTTCCGTAGATCTCTATTCAAAAGCTCTTGCGGTTCCTTATGAGTGCAAACTTTTTTTCAGGGTTGAAGGTACAGATAAAGCCAGAAAAGCGGATGTCAGTGTGCTGACAACTGTAGAGGGATCAGCCGATCCGGTTTGTGTACCTGTAGAAAACGGTGCTGTATATGAAGAACAGAATTCATTTACTGTATCAAATAATACAAACAAGTATATCTACGATATTAAGATCGCTTCATCTTCCGAAAATGTGATCGTAGCTCCCGTCAGCGCAAGCGAACTTGCACCGCAGGTTTCGATGAACTTTACTGTAAAGCCGGCAGAAGGTTTGGAACCCGGAGTATATGAATCCACCATCACGGTAAATTCGGACAGGGCAGAAGCTACGTCCTTTAAAGTACGTTACACCGTGGAAGGCAGTAAGCCTGTTGATCCTGTAGACCCTATAGATCCTGAGGGGATGAAAGCTGCTTTTGAGGATACCGTGGAATGGACCGGCGAAGCTGAGAATGCCATGGTCTATACGGGATCAGCGATCATGCCCGCAGTAAAGGTAACTAACGGGGAAGCAGTCTTAAGGAATGGCACGGATTATACGCTTTCCTATAAAAATAACGTCAATGCAGGAAGTGCAAGTGCAGAGATAAAGGGAAAAGGTAATTACAGCAAACAGATCACGCTGCCGTTTACCATAGAGAAAAAGAACGTAAATGATGATGACATAAAGATCAGCAACCTTACTGTTGCGGATAAGACGAAGAAGGTTGAACCCGTTGTTACTTATGCAGGCGTTAAGCTGAAGAATAAGAAAGATTATACTGTTGAGGTTTCGGGTAACAAGGTAACGATCAGCGGTATAGGGAACTTTACCGGACAAAGGACTGCTGATATATCGTATGCGGATAAAAAAGAGCTCGAAAAGATCAGTGTGAGCATCAAAACAGGTCTGAGCTTTGTATATGACGGAACGGCGCATACTCTCAGTGAGGATCAGCTTATAGTGAAAGGCAGCAGGAGTAAGGAAGTGCTCAGTCCGGATCAGTATACGGTCAGCTATTCGGATAACGTGAATGCAGGCACCGTAAAAGTTACTGTAGCAGCATTGGGCGGCGGTGACAGCAAATATACCGGATCCGTGACAAAGAACTTCAGGATAGTTCCGGCTAAGGATGCAGTTATAACTATAGCTGATATTGATGAGAAGGCTTATTCGTACACCGGCTCGGCTGTGACGCCGGAGCTTGATATATCGGCTGTACTGGGTAATGGCAATACAGAGGAGTTGGAATCGGGCAAGGATTACAAGCTTGCTTTCAGCAATAACATCAAAGCAGGCAAGGCAAAGGTAAAAGTGACTTTTATAGGAAACTATAAAGGCGTAAAGGTACAGATCAAAAACTTTATCATAAACCCTGCTGTGCTTGATGCATCTGCCGAGGTGATAGTTCCGGAATTTGTTGCGCTTCAGAAAAATACCAAGGCATCCAAATACAGATTAAATCCCGGTACCACACTTAATGTGCAGAAAGACAATGTTTGTCTTAAAAAGACTGAGTATAAAGTGAAGTATTATTTAAATGACGAAACTACTGAAATGGACGCAAAGAAAAGTGTGAGTGCAGGTGATGTGATCACGGTGAAAGCAGAGCTGTCTAAATCTTCCAATTATGTATTGGCGGAAGGTTGCGAGCTTACGGCAAGCTATATCGTTACCGAAGCAGCAGGTGTCAATATTACAGGCTTTAAAGTGAAGGTACTGGATCCTGCTACCGGTAAGGAGGCGAAGATAGGATACACCGGAGCACCCATCAGTTTTGATCCCGAAGGTACCGGTGCAAAGATCGTTCTTACAAAGGGCAAGACTAAGATAGATCTGAGCAATGCAGAGGAAGCGGCGCACTTCTCAGTGCAGTATGCAAACAATCTTAATAAAGGAACCGCTTATATCATCGTTACGGCTTTGGAAGGCGATGAAAAATACAGCGGATACGCAAGCGGAAAGTTCACAATAAAAGCCGGAGAATAAGGAGGACCGTATACAATGGTTGATCTTCTGGTGATAGTGTTCGCAGTGGTCATAACGCTTCTTATAGAAGTACCGTATGTGAAGTTTGTTATGAAGTACAGACCGGTCAGAAATATAATAGGCATCAATGTCTTTACAAATGTACTGATCAATACTATCCTGTATGTGTTTAATGAGTCCGATCATACTTTTGTCATATGGCTGGTATTTGAGCTGATATTCATACCGGTAGCGGAGTGGTGGTTTTATATAAACACGGATATGAATGGACTTAGCAAAAAGCGGATCATAATCAACACTTATATTGCCAATAGTATATCCGCGGGTATAGGTATATTACTGACCGAGTTATTTTATGAAATGATCTACTATATGTGAAAGGAGCATTAACATGGTCGATTCTTTTGGAATGCTTTTGGATGCGGCACCGCCTGATCCCATCAATACCAGTTCGGAGGGATTTGGTATCCTGTTAGTGGCGCTTATCATCGTGCTGGTTATTTCTTTTATCTTTTGCGCGGTGCAGGTTAAGAAGGCAAAGGAAAAGAAAAAGATGATGCAGGCTCAGCAGGACGAAGATAAGGAAAATACGGATGGTAAGCTACAGCAGTAAGAATATAAAAACGGGTGTACTTTACTTTTTCGTACACTTCGTTATAGAGCTGATATCCTTTGCGATCCTGTCTACAAAATTTGCGGCAACGCAGGTTATCTTTACTATCCTTTTGTTTGATTTCCTGGCGTTTGCACCACAGGGGATACTGGGCAGGTTTTTTGAGACGCATAAAAAGGTGAATATCGGCTATATCGGCATGGCGTTTCTGGCGGTGTCCGTTATACTGTGCAGTATCAGCGATGCGCTATGGTTTAATGTCGGTATAGTATTTCTGGGCATCGGCAATGCGCTGCTGCACGAGCTGGGCGCTATCGATACCATTTCGCGTTCGGAATCAAAGATATTCGCCAGCACCATATTTGTGGGCGGCGGGTCGTTTGGCCTGTGCCTTGGTAAGATGTATAAATACATAAGCGATGATCTGCGCTGGCTGCTTATAGCCGTTGCGATAGGCTTTGTTCTTATATATATTGCGGACAGGCTCAGGGACAAAA
>JAEEGL015557749.1_pt1 | contig 11333 bp, 4 predicted proteins | sample 9134231 | NCBI WGS metagenome assembly JAEEGL01 (sample SAMN16246548, study PRJNA631951) | gut metagenome | biome: gut microbiome; feature: rumen; material: fiber-attached | host: Bos | place: Iran: Karaj | collected 2018-10
CGCTTTCCACGGCTATCCTCACTGTTGAGCAGGGAGGTAAGGCACTCTTTGCCAAGGCTGACCAGTGGAAGGAGTTTGGCGTCATTCGCGAATACCGTTCCGTGCCAACTCCGACGTTCTCGGCCATGCAGACCGATCGACTTGTCTATATCTATAATGTCGGAACAGGCCGCTATCTTACCAAAGGTGAGGCGTGGGGAACGCAGGCCATTGTCGGCGACGAACCTATGCGTTACATCGTGAAACGATCGGCTTCCATGCCCGAAGGCACATACTATCTATATTCCGATGACACCCCAAATTCCAACAAGGTACTCTTCCGCACCTCCACTGATACGAATGTAGGATCTGGCGTGAAGGCGTGTTTCGTTGATGGCATCTTGCGCGAAAATGCCTACTGGGTGATCAAGTCCGTAGGCAACGATCACTACACGTTGCAACCACCATCTTCATCGGCCGACTATGCCGACGGGCTGTATCTCGGTGTACTCACTTCGCATGCCAGCAATGCCGCCAAGCCTACCTATGGCGCCTACTACGACATCAAGTATGTGGGCAACGAGGAGGCTTGCCAGTGGGCATTTGTCGACATCGATGCCGTCTATGGTACTTACGAGGCAGCCCAGAAGCTGGAGGAACTGCTTGAACTGGCCAATGCCCGCAACATGGAAACCCAGCAGGAACAGGCTGTTCTCGACAACATGGAGAGCACACTTGCCGAACTGGAGAATGCTCAGCGCAAGCTACGCCGCAAACTTGGATTCATCCACTTCGAGGACCCCACAGTGCGTACCATCTGCGCTGAAAACTTCGACTATGACGCCAATGGCGAAATCAGTACTGCCGAGGCTGCCATCGTCACCGACTTCGGACTCGCATTCAACAATAGCTGGATTGAATCGTTCGACGAACTCGACTATTTTGTCCATCTCTCCACAATCGGTTCCTTTGCGTTTGGCGAGTGTCCCAACCTGAAGAAGATAACGGTGCCGGATGCCGTGACTTCCGTGAGGTCATATGCCTTCAGCAATAGTGTGGCAATGACAGAAGTTTCGCTGCCGCAGTATGTCACCAGCATCGGCAACAGCGCCTTTGCCGGTTGCACCAGCCTGCGTACGTTCAGCATCGCTGTCAGCGATCCTGCCTATGTCACGGTGACGAGTAATGCTTTCCAGGGTGTGGACCTCTCGGCAGCTACGCTCTATGTGCCGCAAGGCTCGCGCGAGTTGTATGCCAATGCCGCCATTTGGAAGAACTTTGGTCAAATCAAGGAGATGCGTGCCTTGGGTGAGCCTGAATTCGCTGAAATCCTTGAAGGAGAGATGGTTTATGTCTATAACATAGGTACACGGCGCTATCTTACGGCAGGCGAGGCCTACGGCACGCAAGCTGTTGTGGGTACCCAACCTACGGTCTATGCACTGTATACCAGCGGAACGGGTGACGACATCTGGTATCTGCAAGCCTACGAGACAGGCAATTCAAGCAACACCCTCTTCCGTACCGACACCGATTCGAAGGTTGGTACGGGTGTGAAGGCTTGCTTCGTTGATGGAGCGCTTTCTGAGAAAGCCTACTGGAAGGTTCAGCTTGTTGGCGACAACATCTATACCTTGCAGGTGCCCGAGACCGACGCCAGCTATGTGGAGGGCCAGTATCTCGGCACGCAGAGCAACCACGAAAGCAGCTACGCTCGCCCGACCAGTGGTGTCTACTACGATGTGAATTATGCGACGAAACCCGAGAACTGCCAGTGGGCATTTGTCCCAAGGGTAGAAATTGAGGGGGCCAAGGCGGCACTTGAGCATGCCAAGGAACTGAAGACGTTGCTTGACCGTGCTAACGAACGTGGCATCGATGCTACTAGCGAACAGGCTGTTTACGATAATCTGGAGAGCAGCAATCGGCAGATTGACGAAGCCATTGCTTCGCTGCGCGAGAAGTTGCACTACATTTCATTTGATCACTACGCTGCCCAAACCGTATGCGTGAACAACTGGGACGACGATGGTGACTACGAGCTGAGTCTGGAGGAAGCAGCTGCCGTGAAGAGCATCGGAACGGCCTTCCGCCGTGCTTCGATGACGAGTGTCGACGAGTTGCGGTACTTCACCTCCATCACCGAGATTCCAGAGAATGCCTTTGCCAACTGTTCGCAACTGGTTTCGCTTTACATTCCTGCCAACGTAACGCTGATTGACAAGAACGCGTTCAGCAGCTGTGGCAACCTGAAGTATGTGGCTCTGCCCAATGCCACGGCCCAGCCTATCAGTGCCAGCTCATCGTCGATACCGCGTGCAGCAACGATGTTTGTGCCTGCAGCAGCCATGGAAGCCTATGCTGCCGACGATTACTGGAGCCGCTTCTCCTACGAGGAGTTCACGGGCAAGCCAACAGTTGTTGCCACTGACCTGAGCCGTCAGTATGGCCGTACAATCGGCTATAAGTTCGAGGTGAAGGGCGCACCGGTTAACGGTAAGCCTGATGTTTACAGTGAGGTAGACCAAACAACACCGGTCGGTGAATATGCCCTTGAGGTCTATCCAGGAACCATTACGACAAATGGTGTCACGTATGTTCCCGGTGTGCTCACCATCGAACCGGCATCGGTAACCGTCACTGCCCAATCGTACACACGCCAGTATGGCCAGCCCAACCCGGAGTTTGAGGTCACCTATCGCACCTTCCGCAATCGCGAAAAGGCTGAGGATGTGCTGCTGAAGGAGCCCGTTATCGAGTGCGATGCAACAGAGACTAGTCCTGCAGGCGAGTATGAGATTCGTGTCTCGGGTGCCGAGGCGCAGAACTATGTGTTCGAGTATGTCTCGGGCGTGCTTACCATTGAGAATGATCCCACTGGTATCGACGTACTGCAAAATGATGATGCTCCTACGGCTGTCTACGATCTGCAGGGACGTAAAGTAGCCAATGGGCAATGGTCAAAGGTCAAAGGCGAATTGCCAAAGGGTATCTACGTGGTAGGTGGAAAGAAGATGGTTCAAACCAAGAAATAAAACATGGACGAGTATATTTTGAATGATCATAACAAAGAGGAGTTTCCGCCGGCACATACGGCGGAACACCTCTTAAATCAAGTGATGCAGCGCATGTTTGGCTGCGAACGCTCGAACAATGCGCACATCGAGCGGAAGAAAAGTAAGATTTCGTGGATTCTAGACCGCAAGCCCGACCGTAAGGACGAGCAGGCCATCACGCGACAGATGAACGAACTCATAGATCAGGACCTGCCCGTGACGTTCGAGTTCCACACGCGTGCCGAGCTCGAAGGCATTGTGTTCAGTGCCGACGAGGATTCGCCTGATGCGCACATCTCGCTCGACCGTTTGCCTGATGATGCTTCAGAAACCATTCGTCTTGTCCGCATTGGCGACTTCGACGTGTGCCCCTGCATCGGCAAGCACGTCCGTTCCACTTCCCAGATTGGCCGTTTCGAACTCCTTGGCACCAATTGGGACAACGACAAGCGTTCCTTCCGCATCCGGTATAAGATTGTCTGACGTTCGTCCACAGCGTTTTTAGGGATTGATATAGGAGATTACCAAGGGACTTCGAAGAAGTTTGACTTCCTTGAAGTCATACTGTCGGCGACAGTATCTTCTCCTATTTCATTCCTTTTTTATTTCCGTCGTGAAAAATACGGTGCTCTCCCGCCTTAACTGCTAAATCTTTTCATCGTTTTTCTCGTTTCTCAGATATTTTTAGTAATTTTGTAGCCGGCAAAGCAGACCCTCGTTGGCTCGGTGGGTTTATAAATTGATTGAACTATAATGTAACATTGGCCGAAACCTGGATTTATAGAAATAAATAAAATCCTATAATTATGAGACAAATACGTTTTACATTGTTGCTGAGCCTGCTTCTGAGTATGGCTCACATGAATGTTTTTGCAGGTAACATCGTCTTTGCAGATGCGAATGTAAAGGCAATCTGTGTTGCCAACTGGGATACTAATCACGATGGCGAACTAAGCGAGGCTGAGGCTGCAGCCGTGATGTCGTTGGGTGAAGTGTTCAAAGGAAATACCGAAATCACTTCTTTTGATGAACTGCAGTATTTCACGGGTCTAACAAGCATCGATGACGAGGCTTTTATGAGTAGCAGTATTAGTTCTGTCGTCTTTCCTAAAAATATCACGAGCATCGGCAACTGTGCATTTGCAGGCTGTGACGACCTGGGATCTATTATTCTTCCAGAGGGTGTTGTTAACATTGGCAGCAGTGCGTTTGCAGGTTTAAGTGGAGACCAAAGTCATCATGAATATGCGCATGGCTATGTCTACTTCCCGTCAACGATTAAGACTGTAGGAGAGAACGCATTCTGGAGAGGAGTGGGTGTCGTGGAAATTGCGGATTTAGCAGCTTGGTGTGGAATCGACTTCCAGGGTGCTTATGCAAACCCTATGTCTTATAATGGGTGTATTATCGTTAATGGAAAGGAAGTGACAGACTTAGTAATACCTGAAGGCGTAACAAGCATAGGCACATGTGCCTTTATCCAAATTCCAGGGTTTTATCCAGGAGGAAACTATATTCAATCAGTAAAACTTCCTTCTACATTGGTGACGATAGGAAATGGAGCGTTTGGCAGAAGTCGGATTTCAGGAATTGATATTCCAAGTAGTGTCAAAAGCATAGGTAGTGGTGCATTTGCAGAATCCAGTCTGACATCAGTAATGTTGCATGAAGGTTTGGAAACTATTGAAGGAAGTGCGTTTTACGATTGCGATGGCCTAACATCTATTGATATCCCTGCAGGAGTGACAATCTCTGAAGGGGCTTTTAGTGATTGTGATAATCTTACATCGGTGAGAGTACGTGAAGGCGAACCCTCAGAAATGGATGTTGTGTCGACTTTCTCAAATTGCGCTAATGCAACACTTTACACCCCAGGTCTCTCCCTTAGGAAGGCTGGTGGATCTCATAATTTCATTGATAGCCACCAAGCCTATATGGATAATTGGCCAGGCTTTAAGGAGTATGTTGCGATTGAAGAGGACGATGACTATTTTTATCCGATGTATAGTTTTACGGATGGTGAGTTCGGTTGCCAAATGCGCGTTATTAGTGCAGAACAATCTACAGCTGAGATTACTGCTTTTGGACCTACTTATGGTGGAGGTTCGGGAACCTTTAACGTACCTTCGACAGTTGCCAGTGAGCAGTCTGGAAAAGTTTATACGATAACCACCATCAATCGTGATTCAGGATTCGATTATTCAATGATGAGCAGTAACTTTGATTTGAAATTACCGAGTTCCATTACATATATTAAAAGTGGAGCATTGCCGGGTAATGCTTTCAGGTCAATTACTGTCGATGCTGCGAATCCCGTATATGATTCTCGTGACAACTGCAATGCTGTGATAAAAACGGCCACAAACGAATTGATTGCAGGTTGTTTCAACACTACAATTCCAGAATCGGTAACAGCAATAGGAGAAGCTGCTTTTGCAGACATTACAAGTCTTAAGGAAATTACCATTCCAGCTAATATTACTTCAATCGGTCGCTATGCCTTTTGGGGATGTGAGAATTTGACTTCTGTGACTGTAGAGTGGGCTGAGCCTATTACCTTGACAAGTGAATTCGATAAATGCCTCTATATCACACTCTATGTTCCTTATGGCACCAAAGCTGCATACGAGGCTGCTCCTTATTGGGGGAATTTCAAGGAGATAATAGAATATGGCGCACCTGAAGTGGAGAAGTATACGCTTGAGATATTAGGTCATTTCAACCCTGACGAATCATATCTGTATGATCGCGATGGCAAAGAATATGATGTTACAGACTTTGCTTATAACGAGTTTGATGAAGGAAGTTATATCCGTATTGAGCCGTTTGTTTATCCTGGATCTTACTACATTAGGGAAATTCTTGTTAATGGTGAGTCAGTTGGAGTTTGGACGGATGAGAATACAGCTCCAACAGAATATATAATAGAGAACTTGTCTTGTAATACCACTGTTGAGTTTAAGACATATTATAATACAAGAATTAGGACCCTTTCTTGTAGGGTAGAAGGATCTGGAAATGTAAAAATGTACAAGAATAATGTCCTTGTTGGTACAACAGCAGACCAAGGAGAGCCAAGATATTGCTCAGCGGTATTTGATGAGGGAGATGTCTTGAAATTGGAGTTTATTCCTAATGCTGGTAGCAACCTTACCAAGTTACTTGGTGGTGATTTTGGAGATGTGGAGTCAATGGTCGAACTAACAGAGGAAATTACGGATAATATTTACACTATCTCATTCCCATCTGGCTATCATGGAGACTATCCGCTCTTAAGATGTTTCTACGCCTCATTCGAAAAAGAAACACAAGATTATAGCCTTACAGTCGATCCTGGTAACTACTGCACCGTTGAGCATTTGTACGTGAAAAAAGGCGATGAGGTTATAGAGACAATAGATGGAGGAAACAGCTGTTCTGTCGAAGAGGGCTGCTCTGTTGGTATAGAGTTATCTGTACCTGCCGGCCTCTATATTCGTGAAATTATCGTGAATGATGTTACTGTAGCCACATATACCGATGAAGATGTTGCAAATGGGAACAACCCCGATGGATATCTTTTGGAAAACATTTCGGAAAACACCATTGTGAAGTTCAAGACATATCCTAATGTCTTACATAGAAACGTTGGCTGCACGGCCAGCGGTCCTGGCAAGGTGGAGATGTATCGCAATGGCAACTATGTTGGGACCACGACATCTCAAGATGGTGGATACCCATATCTCACATGCGAAGCCCTTGATGAAGGCGAGGTGCTGAAGCTTGTATTCGTTTCTGACAAAGGTGGATCCTTTACTAAATTGATGGCTGGTGAACATGATGGTTATGAGGACACAGACTTCACGGGAAAAGTCGTTGACAACACGCTTACCATAACTATGGACTTTGACAACGAAGAAGTTTTACAATACCGTAGCTTCATCGCATATTTCAAGGGACCTGAGCCAAGCACGAATAATACTCTCTCAGCCTCTGTTCCCACTCTCCTGACGGGCAAGACTTCTACAATGAGCCTGAGCCTGACGAATGAGGATGTGATTATCGCTTGTGAGTTTGACTTGCAGTTGCCGAATGGCATTACGCTGGCGAAGGATGACGACGGCGACGTGATTCGTACGCTGGGAAGCCGAGCCAGTAAGCATGCGCTGGAAGTGTCGGATAGGGGTAATGGCATCTATCACTTCCTCTGCTATTCGAACACAAACAAGGTGTTTACGGGCAACGAAGGCGAACTGCTGAGCGTCGAATTCGTATGCGATGAGAGCATGGCTGAGGGTACTTACGAGGCCATGGTAAAGAACATCATCCTTTCTGATCCCGACTTGAAGAAGCTTACATTGGCTGACTATACGTTCGGCGTGGAAGTGATAAATGCCGATCCGGGCGACGTGAACAACGACGGCGATATCAACGTGATGGATGTGGTGCAGACGGTTGCCTATATCATGGGTAACGGCACTGCAGACTTCATCTTTGGCGCTGCCGACATGGACAACGACGGATCCATTAACGTGGTAGACCTGGTGCGCATCGTGAGTATGATCATGTCATCGCCAACAACCGCACCTGCCCAGCCTTGGACGGACAAAAGTTTGCTGCTCAACACTCGTGCTGACGGAACGATTGCCGTAGGCACTAATACCGACATTCCGTACGTGGCATCGGAGTTTATTGTTGAGGTGGGCAGCGGCCAGAGCCTGGAGGATGTGACTACCGACAAGCAACACCGTGCAACATTCGTGCCTGTGGACAATACACATTACAAGGTGATGACGTATTCGTCGAGCAATCAACAGTTTGCCGACACTGATGCCATGCTGACGCTACACGTGAGTGGCGAAGGTTTGGTGACCGTTCGCGATGCCATGCTGGTGGACGAGGACTACAAGGGTGTGACCTTTGCTCCCACTTCAGGGGGATATACGACGGGAATCATGCAAATGGAAAATGGAAAATTGATAATTGAAAATCCCAGTGTGTACGACCTGCAGGGCCGGAAGCACGACACACTGCAGCCCTTCAAACATGAGGTGCTGATTGTGAACGGAAAGAAACAGGTGGTTAAATGATGGCAGATAAGATGAAACTACTGAGAACGACAATTCTTATGGTGCTGCTTGCCTTTGCAGGCGGCACCTGGGCTGATGAGGTAAAGGTGGCCAACATCAGCATGATGCCAGGCCAGAACAAGACTATCTCGGTGGAGTTGCAGAACACAACGACATTGACAGGCATTGAGTTCTGGATGCGATTGCCTGAGGGCGTTTCAATCCCGAAGGACGAAGAGGGCGACTATGTCGTTATGCTGAATAGTACACGCCTCAACAAGTTTGAATTGGAAGTGGCGTTGGATGCCGACGGTCGCTATCATATTCTTTCCTATTCCAATTCGCTCAAGACCATCAAGGGCAATAGCGGTGAGTTGCTTTCCATAGAGCTGACTTGTGCGGATGATGTTGCGGAAGGCGATTATGAAGCAGCCATCGAAAACATCATCTGTTCTGACCAGAATTTGGATCGTGTTGACTTGCCAGATTGCACTTTTTCCGTTCATGTAGGTCCTGAAACACAGTTGGGCGACGTCAATAAGGATAAAGCAATTACGATTGCGGATGTGACTGCCTTGGTGAATATCATCCTTGGAAAGGACAATACCGTACCATACATATATGATCACGAGGCAGCTAACGTGAACAAGGACGAAGTTATCACAATTGCTGACGTTACCGCTTTGGTAAACATCATTTTGGGTAAGAACTAAGAGTGATTTACGATTTACGGATTTACTATTTACGATTTCTGCAGTTGTCTTCATGCATAGATAATGCAACGTTTTCTCTGCTGAAAATATAGAATCGTAAATAGTAAATCCGTAAATCGTAAATCTGTTTAGACAGGTATCTTATCGATACGGCGCTGGTGGCGACCGCCCTCGAACTCTGTGGCGAAGAACTCGTCCATGATTTTGCGGGCCATGTCTTCGTCGATGAAGCGGCCGGGCATCACGAGCACGTTGGCATTGTTGTGCTGACGAATGAGGTGTGCAATCTCAGGAATCCAGCAGAGTCCGGCACGGATGCTCTGGTGCTTGTTCAGCGTCATGTTGATGCCTTCGCCCGAGCCACAGATGGCAATGCCAGGGAACACTTCGCCTGCCTCGATACCGCGAGCCAATGCGTGACCGAAGTCAGAGTAGTCGCACGAGTCCTCCGTATAAGTACCATAGTCTTTATAAGGCATGCCTTTCTCCTCGAGATATTTCTTCACAAATTGTTTCAAGGCAAAGCCGGCGTGATCGCTAGCGATGCCAATAGGGAGCTTTTCCATAGTTAATCTTATTATTTATCGGAAAGAAATTAGAAGAAATTGGAAGAAATTCTATCTATAAGCAGTGTTATTGATGAATATTTCCAGTTGATTTCTGGTAATTTCTTTCCGATATAAAGAATTAATTGAACTTGGTGGGTGGGCTCTACAGCAGTTTCTTCACCTGCTCATAAACGTTCTGGCCGTTGTAACCGAGCTTCTCATCGAGCACCTTGTAGGGAGCGGAGAAACCGAAGCTGTTGAGGCCCCAAACACAACCGTCGCTGCCGACAAGTCCTTCGAGGGTGACAGGCAGACCAGCGGTCATACCGAACTTCTTCTTGCCTGCGGGCAGCACGCTCTGTTGATACTCAACGGGCTGCGAACGGAACAGTCCTTCGGAGGGAACGCTCACCAGACGAACCTTCACGCCGTCCTCACGGAGCAACTTGGCACCAGCCTCGAGAGTGGAAACCTCGGAACCGCTGGCCAGGAGGATGACATCATAGTCCTCATCGCTACCTGCAACGACATAAGCACCGCGGGTTGCCTGATTGTAGTCATTGCCTTCAGGCAGCATCTCGATGTTCTGACGCGAGAAAATGAGGGCTGTAGGCGTGTCGACATTCTCCATTGCCATGCGCCAGCAGACGGTTGTCTCCTCGGCATCGGCGGGACGAACCACAAGCATCGAGTTACGGCCGTGGTGGTTCTTCAGTTTCTCCATCAGGCGGATCTGTGCCTCCTGCTCAACAGGCTCGTGCGTAGGACCATCCTCGCCCACGCGGAATGCATCGTGCGTCCAAATGAACTTTACGGGCAGCTCCATCAGGGCAGCCATACGAACGGCGGGCTTCATGTAGTCGCTGAATACGAAGAACGTACCGCAAGCGGGGATAACTCCACCATGCAGAGCCATACCGATGCAGCAGCAAGCCATGGTCAGCTCGGCAACACCAGCCTGGAAGAAAGCACCCGAGAAGTCGCCCTTCACAAGGTCGTGAGTCTTCTTTAGGAAGCCGTCGGTCTTATCGGAGTTCGAGAGGTCGGCCGAAGCGCAGATCATGTTGGGAACCTGCTCAGCCAGCACACCCAGAACGGTAGCCGAAGCACCACGTGTGGCAGCACCGGCCTTCTGCTGAACGGCTGTCCAGTCAATCTTCGGAGCCTTGCCGCTGAACCACTCTTCCATGAGAGCAGCCTTCTCAGGATTCTGCTTTGCCCACTCAGCCTTCTGGGCATAGCGCTCGGCACAGATCTTCTTCAGTTCCTCAGCACGGCGTGCATAGAGCTCCTGTACTTCGGGGAATACCTGGAAGGGATTCTCGGGATCGGCACCCAAGTTCTTCATCGTCTGTACGAAATTGTCGCCGCCAAGCGGTGCACCGTGTGTGGCACAGTTCGACTCATAGCTTGAACCGTCAGCCTTGCGGGCACCCTTGCCCATGACGCAATGACCAATGATCAGGCTTGGACGCTCCTTCTCGGCCTGAGCCTTGCGCAGAGCCTCGCGAATCTGATCGACATCGTTGCCGTCGATGTTCTGAACGAACCATCCCCATGCCTCATACTTACGGGCGGTGTCCTCGCAAGTGACCACCTCGGTACGGGTAGAGAGCTGAATGTCGTTGGCATCGTAGAACATGATGAGGTTGTCGAGTCCCAGGTTGCCGGCAATACGGCCAGCGCCCTGCGAGATCTCCTCCTGCACGCCACCGTCGCTGATGTAGGCATAGATGGTCTGGTTCATAACATCGCCCAGACGAGCCTTCAAGAACTTGGCTGCGATAGCAGCACCCACTGCGAAGGTGTGACCTTGTCCGAGAGGACCACTGGTGTTCTCAATGCCACGTGCGATTTCGCGCTCGGGATGTCCAGGTGTGACACTTCCCCACTGGCGCAGGTTCTGCAGATCTTCCAGCGTGTACTTGCCGATGAGGCAGAGTTGGCTGTAGAGCATCGGAGCCATGTGACCGGGATCGAGGAAGAAAC
>JAEEGL016533613.1_pt1 | contig 11333 bp, 10 predicted proteins | sample 9134231 | NCBI WGS metagenome assembly JAEEGL01 (sample SAMN16246548, study PRJNA631951) | gut metagenome | biome: gut microbiome; feature: rumen; material: fiber-attached | host: Bos | place: Iran: Karaj | collected 2018-10
ACCAAGAAGCGCAACTTCCGCGCCCTGTGGATTCAGCGTATCAACGCTGCCGCTCGTCTGGAGGGTATGAGTTACTCGAAACTGATGGGTGCCCTGTCGAAGGCCGGTATTGAAATCAACCGTAAGGTGCTTGCCGACCTCGCCCTGAACAATCCCGAGGCTTTCAAGGCCATCGTTGAGAAGGTGAAATAAGGGAAAAAGTAAAAGTGAAAAGTGAAAAAATTTGCTACCGCAACCTGTCAATGAACAGAAATGCGGTAGCAAATTTTTTCACTTTTCTCTTTTACTTTTTACTTTTTACTTTTCACTTTTCTCTTTTCACTTTTACTTTTTACTTTAGAACTTCCACCAAGGCTTTTTCTTCTTGTGGTGATCCTCTTCGTATGAAGCCATTTTGAAGTGGCGCACCTCCTCGTCAATGATGTCGTTCCAACTCTTGTGATTGCTAATCATACGGTAGATAGTACCCCAGTCGGGTAGTCCGCCCAGGTTACGGTCGTCAATCCATACGTCAGCTTTCAGTTTGCGGCTGAAATGCTGGTTGTTCTCTTTCTTCTCTTCGGGATAGTCGCGGTTGATGGCATAGAACTCTACACCGCGCTCACGACACCAGTTGATAGCATCGTCCAGCAGTTTGCCTTCGCGGACCGACCACAGGATAAGCCTGTGATGGTCCTTGATAAGCATTTTCAATGTATCAGTGGCAAACGGCAACTCCTCGCCAATCTCAGGATAGCGGTGCTCAACGATGGTGCCGTCAAAATCTACTGCAATTGTCATAATTATATTTAACTCTTAACACTCAACTCTCAACACTCAACTATCTCTTGATGGAGTTGTCAGCCTCTTTGCCGTAGTGACTGTTGGCATAGTTACCATAGTTGCCGTAAGAACCGTAACCGCCGGCACCATAGTTGGCTCGTCCGTAGCGTCCGTAGCCGTAGCCATAGCCAAAGCGTCCGTACTTGCCATAGCGTCCGTAGCCGTAGTAGTAGCCGTACTTCTTCCTTGACATGTCGATACCGTTGATAACGATACACATGTTGGGCAGTTTGTCCTCATCCTTTATCGAGTTAATCAGTCCGAAACTGGTCTTCGGTGTATAGTCGGCGCGGCATACGAAGCATGTCACGTCGGTGTGGCGGCCAATCTGGAGGGTATCGGTAACCAGACCAACAGGAGCAGTATCGAGAATGATATAGTCGTATTTTTCGCGTAGCATCTTGATAATATCGTCCATGGTCTCGCGTGCCAGCAACTCGGTGGGGTTGGGAGGTGTAGGACCGGCCATCAGCAGGTCGAGGTTGGCATTGACACCCGAAGGTTTGATTTGTGCCTTCAGGTCACTTTCGGTAATGTGGTCTTTGGTCAGCAGCATGGTAATACCAGCCTGGCGGTCTTTGATGTCGAACAGACGACCCAAGGCCGGCTTACGGATGTCGAGACCCATCAGGATAACCTTCTTGCCGAGCAGAGCGAAACTGACGGCCAGGTTTGCAGCGTTGAAGGTCTTACCCTCACCCGATGTTGTCGATGTAAACATGATGACTTTCTCGTTTTCCTTCAGCATGAATTGAATATTTGTACGCATGGAGCGGAAAATCTCGTCAATCTGGTTGTTCGTATTCTCATGGACTACAATGCCGGCAGCAGACTTCACGTTGTCGCTGGCTACAGCCACATCGGCAACGATAGGTATAGTTGTCAGTCTGGCAACATCCTCATGGCCCTCAATCTTGTAGCGCAGGATTTGGAGCAGGTAGGTGATGAGCAGCGGCAGGGCGAAGCCCAGCATGATGGCAGCGAGCAGTATGATGGCTCCCTTGGGGCTTACCTTACCTCCGAAGGCAGGTTCGTCAATGAGTCGGCCCTTGTCGGCTGTGGCGGCCAGCGAGATGGAGTTCTCCTCACGCTTCTGCAGCAGCATCAGGTATAGTCCCGACTTCACGTCTTGCTGACGTCCAATCTGTGTGAGCACGCGCTCCTGTTCCGGCGCATTCTCCACCTTTCCCTGGAATTCACGGTATTTCTGCTCAATACCCTGACGCTGGATGTCGGCTGTACGGCGTGCCTGTCTCAGGGCTTCCTTGATACTGACCTCCAGTTGCTGCAGCACCTCTGTCTGTGCCATCACCAGAGGCGAATTCTCTGATGCAGAGGCCAGCAGGCGGTTACGGTTCAGCACGGTCTGGTTGTATTGTGTAATCAAGGAGTTAGATGCTCCGTCGGTCATACCAACGTTTGAGGGTATCAACTGATACCTGTTGTCTGTATTCTCAACATATTTGCGCAGGTCGTCCAGAATCTGAATCTGGGTGGAGGCCTCTACCAGTTGACTGTAGTATTGGTTTGCCTGAGACATGGTCTGGTTGGCATCCAATCTCAACTGTACCAGATTGTTGTCGCGCTTATAAGCCTCCAACTGACTCTCTGTTGCACCCAGTTCGTCGCTGATTTTCTGTAGGCGGGCGTTGATAAACTCCTCTGTCTTATAGGCAATCTCGTTCTTGTCGGCATTGGCTTGGCGGTTGTAGCAGACTGCCAGATGCTTCAGGTAGTCGAAGCCACGCTCGGGGCTCATGTCGACGATAGCCAGTTCGGCAATCGACGTGAGTTTCGATGTAGGAGCCACCGACAAGGCGTTGGCATAGGACGATGCGACAGCCATAGGCGACGTGATGGTTATGAAATAATTGGCCGATTTCTTCTCAGCGGATTCATCTTTAGTCTTGAGGGCGACGGGCAGATGCTTTATCTGTGGTATGGCCTCATTCTTGGTAAACGTCAGTGTTCCGTAAGGCGTCTTGATGGCGGCGGGCAGTGAAGTGAAGGTGCCTTCAAATTCGTTGTTAGCGCCCACCACAGTATATTTGTCGCCTTCTATGGTCAATTTCAAGGAGATACGTCCGCGCCACAAATCGAGGTCTTCCAGGTCTTCAGCCGACATGTCAACGATGACGGGCTGTGTCTTGTATACCAGATTCTTTGTGATACGTCCTTCGCTACGATACTCCGTATAGAGTTTCAGGTCTTTTACAGCCTCCAGTGCCAGAATGCGCGATTTAAGGATTTCCACCTCATTGTCGATACCTGCCGAGTTGGAAATGATACCGAGGTCTTGCATGTTTGACAGCATCTGGTTGCTGGGGCGCCGGTTGTTGCTTTCTTCTTTGATAAGCATCTTTGCCGATACCTGATAGGTTGGGGCTTTGTAGCGCAGGTAGATGAGCGCACCGCATACAAAGATGAACATGGATACTAGGAACCATTGCCAGTTAAGTACGAGTAAGGTGAAGATGGTTCTAATGTCGAATGACGACGCTTCTTCCTGAATGCCGTTTTCTAATGTAGATTCAATGTTTTTTTTATTGTCTTCCATTTTAATAATGTATTTATTTCTTTTATTTTTTATTTTATGTTATCGCACAGTTGGTTCAGATACTGTCCGTATCCGTTTTTCAGCATTGGCTTAGCCAATTCGCGCAGTTGCTCTTTGCTAATCCAGCCGCGTTTGTAGGCAATCTCTTCCAGACAAGCCACCTTCAACCCTTGGCGTTTCTCGATGACTTCTATAAAGGTGGAGGCCTCGGCCAATGAGTCGTGGGTGCCGGTGTCGAGCCATGCAAAACCGCGCTGCAGGGTCTGTACCTTCAATTTCTTCTGTGCCAGATACTCCTGGTTCACGGTTGTAATCTCCAGTTCACCGCGTGCGCTTGGCTTGATGTTCTTGGCAATGTTGACTACGCTGTTGGGATAGAAATAGAGTCCGACAACAGCGTAATTAGACTTCGGATGCTCGGGTTTTTCCTCAATGCTGAGACAATTGCCCTCGCTGTCAAACTCAGCCACACCGTAGCGCTCCGGGTCGTTGACCCAGTAACCGAATACGGTGGCAAGGCCGTGCTTCTCGGCATTCTCCACACTCTGGCGCAGCAGGCCGCTGAAGCCAGATCCATAGAAGATGTTGTCGCCAAGTACCAGACAGGCGCAGTCGTCGCCAATAAATGATTCGCCAATAATAAAAGCCTGAGCCAGTCCGTCGGGCGATGGCTGTTCGGCGTACTCGAAATGTACGCCCAACTCACTGCCGTCGCCCAGCAGCCTTTGGAATGCCGGCAGGTCGTAGGGTGTCGAGATAATCAGTATCTCGCGTATGCCTGCCAGCATCAGAGCCGAGATGGGATAATAGATCATCGGCTTGTCTAAAATAGGTATCAACTGTTTGCTGATGCCCTTTGTTATGGGGTAGAGGCGAGTGCCGCTTCCACCTGCTAAAACAATACCTTTCATAAGTATAACGTTATATTGGGCTGCAAAGTTACGCTTTTTTTTTGTATTTTTCTCTTTTTGCATAAAAAAAATACGCTTTTGTCGATAAAAAAATGTAACTTTGCACCCGATTTAATAAAAAACTATGGGATTACTATCAAAAATCTTCGGTCGTGAGTCGGCCGATACACAAACAAAGGTGGGTGGTATGGAAGACTTCATGACCCTCATCAGAGTATATTTTCAGGCAGTGATGGCAGCCGACCTGGGTATCACCAATCTGAATGCGCTGCCCGACCTGCGCGTGTTTAAGACCACGCTGCGTGTGCCTACGCAGGGTGGTAAACTGGGCATCGGCGAGAAGGCACGCTGCAAGAAGATGCTTAAGGAACTTTATGAGATGGACGATGACTTCTTCAAGGAGATAGACCAGAGCATTCGTCGCCGTTGCAAGAAAATACAGGACGTGCAGACTTATCTGCTGCAGTTCCAGGCCTATGTGCAGGATGTGATGATGCTCTCGGGCAACTTGATGAAGTTTAAGTTGCGTCTGCCTAGTTTCTTCAAGGGCGCCATCCGTACGGCTACCGAGAAGACCGTTCACGACATTTTCACCAAGAACGACTACAAGGATGCCAGTGTGCTTAAGACTGTGGTGTCGGTGCGTGAACTTGACAAGCGTTTGGGCTTCACGGAAAAGTGGACAACCGACTTCGTATACCGCGTGGTGATGCTGGCAAAGAAGGAAAAACAGCCGCAAACCGACGATAAATGATTAATAAATATTAAATATATGGCTCAAAGGTAGGCAAATTAATGTTTTTTGTCTACTTTTGTAGGATAAAAATGTAGCCATGACTCAAAGCGAGAAAGTTTTAGCAGGGTTCCAGACCCGCGTCAGGCAGATGATTCTCCGTTTCCAGGAACTGAAGAAGGAGAACAATGACCTGTATGCGATAGTCGAAGATGGCGAGAAACGCATCAAGGAACTGGAGGAAAAACTGGCTCAAAAGGAGAAAGACTACCAGACACTGAAGATGGCCCGTATGCTGGAAATAACCAATGGTGACCTGGAGGGAGCCAAGGAGCGCGTGGCCAAGATGATACGTGATGTAAACAAATGCATCGACGTCCTGAGTGGCGAGAAGTAACTGACGAGAAGAAGAAATGGCAGAGGAAAGTGTACTCAATATACGGTTGCACGTCTATGACGAAGATATTGCAATGAAACTCCACAACCGCGAGGATGAGGGGTATTACCGTGCAGCCGCCAAACTCATTAGCGAGCGCTATGGGGCCTATAACCAGGTCTATAAAGGGCGCAAGAGTGAACATACCATTGCTCTGATGACGCTCATTGAGATAGCCTTGCGCTATGAGAAAGAGTTGGCCAAGAATGATACCACACCCTACGATAATATTCTCTCGCAGTTGACTTCCGAAATTGAGGAGGCGTTGAAGTGAGAATATTAACAACCTAATATATATAATTAAATTATGGATTTTATTTTTGTGGTATTAATAGCCGTGGCTGCCCTCATTGTGGGTGGTGTTTGCGGATATTTTCTTTTCCTCAAGGTACTCAAGGGGAAATACAATGCAATGGTCGAGGCTGCCAATAAGGAGGCCGAGGTCGTGAAAGAGAAGAAACTGCTGGAAGTGAAGGAGAAATTCCTGAACAAGAAGAGTGAACTGGAAAAGGAGGTGCAGCAGCGCAACCAGCAAATCCAGCAGAGTGAGAACCGCCTGAAGCAGCGCGAGATTTCGCTCAACCAGCGTCAGGAAGAACTGGGTCGCCGCAAGAACGACCTTGACAACCAGCAGCAGCGTATCGACAACGAGAAGAAGGCTCTGGCTCTGAAGCAGGATGAATTAGGAAAAATGCAGCAGAAGGAGCGTGAGAAACTGGAGGAACTCTCAGGTCTGAGTGCTGAGGAGGCTAAGAACCGTCTGGTGGAGGCTATGAAGGACGAGGCCCGTACCGATGCTGCCGCCTACGTCAACGAAATTATGGACGAGGCTAAACTCAACGCTAATGCGCAGGCCAAGAAAATTGTGATCCAGACCATCCAGCGCGTAGCCACAGAGACGGCCGTTGAGAACAGTGTCTCGGTATTCCATATCGAGAATGATGATGTGAAAGGCCGCGTCATTGGTCGCGAGGGTCGGAATATCCGTGCGCTGGAGGCTGCCTGCGGTGTGGAAATCGTGGTTGATGACACGCCTGAGGCTATCGTGATCAGTGGTTTCGATCCTGTGCGTCGTGAGGTTTGCCGTCTGGCCCTGCATCAGTTGGTGAGCGACGGTCGTATCCACCCCGCCCGCATCGAGGAAGTGGTGGCCAAGGTTAAGAAGCAACTCGACAACGAAATTATCGAGACAGGTAAGCGCACGGCCATCGACCTGGGTATTCACGGTCTGCATCCCGAACTGGTGCGTATCATCGGTAAGATGAAATACCGTTCAAGTTACGGACAGAACCTCCTTCAGCATGCCCGCGAGACTGCCAACCTCTGTGCTGTGATGGCCAGCGAACTGGGTCTGAACCCGAAGAAGGCTAAGCGTGCCGGCTTGTTGCACGATATTGGTAAGGTGCCCGATGAGGAGAGCGAGATGCCCCATGCACTCTATGGTGCCAAGATTGCCGAGAAGTATAAGGAGAAACCCGATATATGCAATGCCATTGGTGCCCACCATGATGAGATGGAGATGCAGACGCTCTTGGCTCCCATCGTTCAGGTGTGCGATGCCATCAGCGGTGCCCGTCCTGGTGCCCGTCGTGAAATCGTGGAGGCTTATATCAAGCGTTTGAACGACCTCGAAGCTATTGCTATGAGTTATCCCGGCGTTACCAAGACCTACGCTATTCAGGCCGGCCGTGAGTTGCGCGTTATCGTAGGTGCTGACAAGATGGCCGATGCCGAGACCGAGGCACTGAGCGGCGAGATAGCCACTAAGATCCAGAATGAGATGACCTATCCCGGACAGGTGAAGATTACCGTTATTCGCGAGACCAGGTCGGTGGCTTACGCAAAGTAAAAAGGTAAAAAGGTGAAAAAGTAAAAAGGTAAAAAGCGGGACGAATCTCAACTTTTTACCTTTTTACTTTTTCACCTTTTTACCTTTTTACCTTTATTTCGCTTCTTCCATGTCGCCTTCAATATAGAGGCGAGTCATTTCCACAGCACCGTTGGTACGCACGGTTATTGACTTTTTGAAGTGGCCGGGAAATTTGCCTGTGCCGTTGTAGGTCACCTTAATCTCACCTTTTTCTCCCGGCTTTATTGGTGTCTTGGTGTACTCAGGAATCGTACAGCCGCAAGAGGCTATAGCCTGATTGATGACCAACTCCTCTTCGCCAACATTTTCAAAGGCGAATGTGCAAGATACAATAGGGCTTTTCTCTGAAAACGTGCCGAAGTTGTGAGTTACTTTCTCAAATTTGATTTCGGCCGGCTTCTGTGCCATTGCGAAATTCATTCCGCAAATCAGCATCATTGTTAAAAGTAATACTTTTTTCATGTCTGATAATTTTTTATTGTTATGAATATATTTCTTTACTCCTTTACTTCTTTACCTCCTTTTCTCCTTTACTCCTTTATCTCCTATTTGACGTTTCCGTCGCGTAAAAGTTTAAAATACTCGGTGGCGCCAAGCAGGAAGCAGCCTGTGCCGTAGTCTTCAAAGTCAGGCACCTTGGTGTAACTGAGCGGCTGTCCGGCCGACGGATCCTTGCCTGTGCCCTGCATCCAGCCCAGGAAACCGTCGGGATGCACGGCATCGCGTACCATGGCTGTCCAGGCTTTTTCGCAGACAGGGCGGTAGACATCCTCTTTCAGATAGCCCTTTTGTATGCCCCATGCCATGCCGTAGAGGAACAGAGCCGTGCCGCTGGTCTCGGGCATGGCGTAGTTAGTCGACACCAGGCTGGGATTCCAGAATCCGTCCTCACGCTGGCACTGGCGCAGGCCTTCGCTCATCAGCATGAAGTCTTTCTTCAGTTCCTTGTAAGCCTTGTCCTTGGGCGACAACTCATTCATGCAGCGTACCAAGGCTGCATACACCCAGCCATTGCCTCGGCTCCAGTAGCAATCCTTGCCGTCGGGCTCCTTGTAGGGCGGCACATAGTCGGCATCACGCCACCACAGGCCGTCCTTCACGTTGAACAGTCCACCGCCGCATTCGTTGCGGCTCCAGCGATACATCTTCATGCCGTGGTCGCGGTACTTGGCATCGCCTGTCAGTCGGTACATCTGCATATAGAGCGGCATGGCCATCTGTATAGCATCAATCCACGTCCACCAGCCGTATAGCGAAGGCTGTGTGCCCTTAGTCTTGGCGGTGGCATTCTTCTTGTCATTAGGCGTCACCATCTGATGATCCAGATTCTCGCGCACCTTGTTTATTTTCTCATCACCGCCAACCTGTTGATAGCGAACCAGGTAGGTCTGTGCGCAACATTGGTCATCGGCATCGCAGGTCGTGATGCCGTTGCGTGGCGTCCACTGGTGGAAGTTTGCCCACCGGTCTGTATAGTCTATATACCGTTGCTGCGGGTCTATGTCGTTGAGAGCCATCAGCCCTTCGTAGTAAACGGCACGCGTCCACAGGCTCGACGGTCTGATTTTCTTTACGTTAGTGGGTACGGTCGGGTCGGCATATTTCGCCATGAAATAGTCATTGGCCTTGCGTACCACGGCCAGCACGTCATCGGCCGTTGGCTGTGCTATGGCTCCCATCGTTATCATGGTTGCCAGCATCAGTAGTGTAGATAGTCTTTTCATTCTTGTCTTAGTTTGTCTTGAATTTGGCGGCAAAGTTACGAATAAGTATGGGAAAAACCAAATTTGTTGGTCTTTTTCTTGACTTTTTTCGTAAAATCATGTATCTTAGGCTTTCATCAGCGACTTTACACGATGCTGGCAAACAGGTGCTTCGCTGTCAGCTGGCAGTGTAGGATATTGGCATGAGCCCCCTGTGCCACTCCCATCGGCGTGATAAAGGTGTGGACGGGGCCACGAGTCGTGCCTGTCACCTCCATAAACAGGGCCTTGCGGTCGCGTAGCTGCTGTTCGTAGTCCTTTTTGATGACAAACGGTGCCTCGCAGAATTTCATCTCTACCAGATGGATGATTTTGTCGGCCCGCTTGATGACCAAATCTATCTGTGCCCCCTTCCTGTCATCGCCTTTCTTGGGCACGAAACGCCAGGACGATGCCTCTGTTGCCATGCCCGAGATACCTAACCCTTGCTTGATGTGAGGCAGATGGCGCAGGCATACCTCCTCGAATGTGAACCCCTCCCATGCTTCCACGCTGCGGTCGGTGAAATGGTGCTGCCACCACGCCTCGTCGCGCGAGCGGTTGTTCTCCACATAGCGGAAATAGAATAAGGTGTAGAAGTCGGCCAAGCGATAGAGTGTTTGCTTGTTCTTGTTGCCATACTGCGAATAGGACACGATGAAATCGCATCGTTCCAAGTTGTCGAGTATCTTCGTCAGTCCTCCGCCACCAACCCCCGTGGCCTGCTCTATTTCGCTGCGTAGGAAGCCTTGCCGTTTGGTGGCCAGCAGACGGACAATGTTGATGTAACGGTCGGCCTTGCGGAACAGTGCGTTATAGAGTTCGTTAAACTCGTCGCTCAGGTCGCCGCCCCGACGGAATATCAGCGCGTCCACATTTTCAGGCAACAACTCTCCAGATAACGCTCCAGGTTGACAAAGCGTTTTCGTCCAAATCCGTTGTTTTTACCCCACATTTGGACAAAAACTCGTCTGTTTTTGTCCAAATCGCCACTTTTAACCCCACATTTGGATAAAAATGCCGTTGCGTTTTTGTGCCGGATTTCCTGTTGTGTCGGATTTTAAAGTACACAGGATTTGCAATCCGGCGCAACTGAATATAAGCATTTGCAATGCAAAAACCTTAGCCATAGGACAATAAAAGTGAAAACGCGGCGAATTGTTTGGCGGTTTGCCGTTTTTGTAGTACCTTTGCAAACAAATTGAAAATTGTAAATCGTAAATATATATAAAAAGATGTATAGGACAAAGACAAACGGTGAGCTTCGTCTCGCCGACGCCGGCAGCACAGTGACGCTTGCCGGATGGGTGCAGCGCACCCGCAAGATGGGCGGCATGACCTTCGTGGACTTGCGCGACCGCTATGGTATCACACAGTTAGTGTTCGACGAGAGCAACGATGCCGCCCTCACTGAGCGCGCCAACAAGTTGGGTCGCGAATACTGCATCCAGGCCAAGGGCACGGTGCGCGAGCGCCAGGCCAAGAATCCGAAGATGCCCACGGGCGACGTGGAAGTATTCGTCGAGGAACTGAATATCCTGAGCGAGAGTCTCACACCGCCGTTTACCATCGAGGACCAGACCGACGGCGGCGACGACATCCGTATGAAGTACCGTTATCTGGACCTGCGCCGCTCGGCCGTGAGAAAGAACTTGGAACTGCGTCATAAGATGACTATTCTGATACGCAACTTCCTCGATAACCTGAACTTCATCGAGGTAGAGACGCCTATCCTCATTGGCTCTACGCCTGAGGGTGCCCGCGACTTCGTGGTGCCCAGCCGAATGAATCCTGGTCAGTTCTACGCTCTGCCTCAGAGCCCACAGACGCTAAAGCAGTTGCTCATGGTTTCAGGTTTCGACCGTTATTTCCAGATTGCCAAGTGCTTCCGTGACGAAGACCTGCGCGCCGACCGTCAGCCAGAGTTCACTCAGATTGACTGCGAGATGTCTTTTGTGGAGCAGGAAGATGTGCTTCAGGTGTTCGAAGACCTGGCCCGTCATCTGTTCAAGGAGATCCGCGGCATCGAACTGCCCCCGCTGCAGCGTATGACGTGGCATGAGGCTATGCGTCGCTTCGGCTCCGACAAGCCCGACTTGCGCTTCGGTATGGAGTTTGTGGAACTGATGGACGTGCTGAAAGGCACGGGTACGTTCCCTGTGTTCAACGAGGCCAACTATATCGGTGGTATCTGCGTGCCCGGTGCTGCAGACTATACCCGCAAGCAGCTCGACCAACTCACAGAGTTTGTAAAGCGTCCTC
>JAEEGL017021555.1_pt1 | contig 11333 bp, 13 predicted proteins | sample 9134231 | NCBI WGS metagenome assembly JAEEGL01 (sample SAMN16246548, study PRJNA631951) | gut metagenome | biome: gut microbiome; feature: rumen; material: fiber-attached | host: Bos | place: Iran: Karaj | collected 2018-10
ATCGGTCTTCGAAACCGAGGGTAGGGGGTTCGAATCCCTTCAGACGCATTAAAGGGCTATGCAACAGAGTTGCGTAGCCCAATTTTTTTTAACTGAAAAGAATAAAATCTTTATTGGTGTTTAGCTTTTGAAGGGATTCGAACCGGAGTGAGTGGTTCCAAAAAAAAGCGAGCCGTGTCGGAGCTTTTTTTAAGAAATTATCTTTCCTGTTTTGTTTTTGATTCTTTCAATGTAGTCATTAATATTCTGCAGTGGTGAATCAAATTCCATTCCGCCAAGTTTCATTTTATCATCAGTCTTTTCTTCAAGCGCAAAGGCTATATTGTGAATATCTGAACCGCTTGTTACAGGAAAGTTGTAAGCCTGCGCATATGCCTTTGCCAGTTCATTCTGGTCTGGTGTGTTGCCTGCATTGTATACTTCAATTCCGTGTACATCTCTTGGGTGTAAATGAATCGCTTTGATATATCCTCTTAATCTGAATGGATGAGCCTGAATCATAAGTCCGTTTGCTTCATTAACTGCATTAAAAAGCTGTTCATGGTTCATATGTTCAACTTCGGGATGATTTAAGAGCCAGTTTTTATCAAGCCCGTAAATTAAATAATCATCACCATCGAAAGTTTGTTCAATTCCAAAAAAGACTTTGAAACTGCCTCCATCAGCCTTATTTTGTTTTTCTGCTTCTTTTAATGCAGCTTCGTAACCTGAACAATACTGTTCAATTCTGGTTTTCCAGTCCAGCTCAAAAGAAACGCAGGTGTTTCCACCAAAAAAATGGTCTGTCACAAAAATACCATCATAACCAAGTTTTTTATAAACTGAAATATATTCTGCTCCGTGGGAAATTCCACATGCACTTGCTTCACAGGTGTGAAGGTGTGTTTCGTATTTGTATGTTTTCATATTAAGCTAATATAATCTCTTTCTATTTAATATTCAATTTATAAAAATTCTTCTAAACAAATTTTTTCACCTTCCGACAATATAAAAGATAGACCATAACTTTAAATGGAGCTGATTATGGATGAAATGATTAATGAATTTGGAAATATTCTGGCAGAAGAAGAAAATCTTCTTGACCGTCTTACAGAAAAACAGAAGATTTTAAGAAAGTCTGTTGTAGATAAAGACTGGCCTGTTTTGCTTGATTTGATTTCAGAAGTAAATCAGATTTCAGATTCTTTTCAGCGTTATGACAGTCGTCGTGCCGAAATTCAGGATCAGTTAAAATCATCTGAATTAAAAGCATATTTTGACCGCCTTGGACGTCTCAGATCAAAGCTCCTTAAATGTAAAGTTGAAAATAAGGTTATATCAAATTATGTAAATGTTACACGCGAATTTATTGCTGAAGTTGTAGCAAAAGCTCTTCCTCAGTCTAGAAATAAAAACTACACAAAGTTTGGAACAATTACAGAGCCACAGGTTACAAGTGTTCTTGTTGATATGAGAGGTTAATTATGGGATCAACTTTTTCTGGAATTGAACTTGGTAAACGCAGTATCATGGCTAATACAGATGCCATCACCACTGCAGGTCATAATATTTCAAATGCAAATACAGAAGGATATTCTCGTCAGCGTGTTCAGATTAAGGAATTTGATCCTCTTTATAAACCAGATCTTGAACGTGCAGAAAGAGCAGGTATGATTGGTCAGGGAGTTGATGTTCAGTCTATCAACCGTATTAGAGACGAACTGCTTGATACAAGAATCGTTTCTCAGGCTAATCAGGAATCTTACTGGAAAACCCGTTCAGATTATTACACCATGCTGGAACAGATTTATAACGAACCTGATGATGTTTCTATCCGTTCAAATATGGATAAATTCTGGACTTCATGGCAGGAACTTTCTATAAATCCAGAAGATAAGGCTGCACGTCAGGCTGTTGTAACTCGTGGTGAAACATTAACTGACTCTATCAAACAGAGATGGGAAGCTTTAGACGGCATTGGAAATCTTCTTGATGGTGACATTGAAGCTACTGTAAAAGAAGTTAATTCTTATGCACGCCAGATTGCTGGTGTAAATGCAGAAATTGTTCGTTCCCGTGCTATGGGGGATAATCCAAACGATTTATTAGACCGCCGCGACTTACTGGTGGATAAACTTTCTCAGCTTATAAATGTTTCAACAGATCAGCGTGATTCAGATGAATTTATGGTTCATGTTGATGGCCTTGTTCTTGTTCAGGGCTCTGTTGCCCGCGAAATTGATCTTGTTCCACGATTTGATGATACAGGTTATAACAAACTTGTATGGGCTGACACTGGTAATGATGCTGTGTTCAGAGGTGGAAAACTTGGTGCTTTAGTTGAATTGCGTGATGTTGATGTTCGTAATGAAATTCAGAACTTGAACAGCATGACAATGAACTTTGCTGATCTTGTAAATGATGTTCACCGCAATGCAGTTGGTGCAAATAAAGTAACAGGCCTTGATTTCTTCACCCAGCATTCATTTGTTGAAAATGCAAACGGTAATTTTGACCGCAATGGAGACGGAGAACTTGATACATCTTATGTTTTCCGCATGACTGGTACAAATGCTCTTGATTTACAGCAGCAGGTTGGAATTGAAGGTGTAATGACTTTCAATGGTACAAACGGAAATGTTCAGGTTCCATACTTCCATACAGATACAGTTGAAACTGTAATTGCGAGAATCAATGATTCTACAAGTGAAGTTAAGGCTTATCTCGATAAAAATAATAATCTTGTTCTTAAATCTACTACAGCCCAGGATATTGATAATCCGGACTTTGTTATCAGACATGTTGAAGATTCAGGATATTTCTTAAGCGGATATTCAGGAATCCTTGCAGAAAATGGTGCAGAAGGGGCTTATGATTTTGCTCAGGCCGATGCTGTAAATGCTCTTGCATCAAATGCTCAGTTCTCTGTTTCGCCTGTTTTCAATCCATCTGCTTATATCGAAGTAAATCCGGTAATCAGAAATGATGTTGCAAGTCTTGCTGCGGGCTATGTTGATGCGGCAGGAAACTCTCCAACAGGAGACGGTCGTGCTGCAGTAGAAATTGCTTCTATCCGTAATTCAAAAATTATGGTTGGAAACATGAAGACTTTTGATGATTATTTTGCCGATTCTGTTACAAATGTGGGATTGAAAGGTGAACAGGCAGAAACAAATCTTTTAAGTCAGAATGCAATTATGGATGATTTAAGAAATTTACGCGATTCAATTTCGGGTGTAAATATTGATGAAGAACTGTCAGAAATCATGAAATTTCAGCATGGATATAATGCAGCTGCAAAATTCATTACTGTTTGGGACAGTTTAATTGATACTGTAATTAACCGTTTAGGTGTGTAATAAAGGCCAGGGGGTAATTAAATGACACGTATTTCAAGTCAAATGAATAACAATAATACTCAGAGTAGTTTGAGACTTCAGGAAAGTCGTCTTAATCGTGCTAATAATCAGATTGGTTCTCAGCATCGTATTCAGCAGCTTCGTGATGATCCAATTGCCGCAGGCCATCTTGTACGCTATCAGTCTTATTTGAGTCGTGTAAATCAGTTTGAAAAAAATGCCCTCACTTTAAGCGATCAGTTCCAGCTGCGTGAAGGTTATATGACAGATTCTCTTGATATCATGCAGAGAGTTCGTGAACTTGCTGTAACTGGTGCAAATGGAATTTATACAAAAGAAGATATGAGTAACATGGCTACAGAAGTTGATGAACTTTTGAAAGCTCTTATTCAGAATGCAAATGCCGTAAGTGCTGATGGAAATTCAATCTTTGCCGGAACAAATACTAAGGCAACCGCTTTTGATATTGAAATGGGCAATGTAGAAGGTTCTGGTGTTCCTCTGATTCAGAATGTACGCTACAACGGAAATATTGATGTAAATCTTGTTGAAGTTGATGAAGGAAAATATCTTCAGAATGATAATGCTGGTGTAAAAACTTTCTGGGCAGAAAATCAGCAGCTCTTTGGTGGACGCGATGCATCTCAGTGGCAGGCCAGCCAGGATGATGTAATTTCTGTTGATGGTGTGAAAATTCAGATAAAGCAGGGGGATAACCTTTATGCTCTTGTTGCTAAAATAAATGATTCTGGTGCTGCTGTAAAAGCAAGTGTAGATCCTGTTCGTAATGCACTTAATCTTTCTACAACTGATGCACGTCAGCTCTGGCTGCAGGATGTAGAAGGTTCTGCTTTACAGGAATTAGGAATTATAAAAGATTCATCACAGCTTCCTCCTTATAATATTGGGGACGGAACCCGCGTTAGTGGTGGAAGTATGTTTGACACTGTAATTGCTTTCAGAAATGCCCTTCTTTCTGGTGATCAGGAAAGTATTGGTGGTCGTGTACTTGGTGCTCTTGATAAAGGTATAGATTCTCTTGTAACAAGAATTGCTAAATCTGGATCTGAATATGAACGTGCTCAGCTTAATGCAACAAGAAGTTCAAAACTTGCACTTGATGTAACTTCAATGGTAAGTCGTGAAGGTGATCTTGATTTTACAAAAGCCATTACAGATTTGAAAATGCTTGATTATACAAATCAGGCTACTTTAAGTCAGGCTGGAAAAATGTACAGTTCAACTTTATTGAACTATATGCGATAAATACTATACAAGCGGTGCTAAAAGAGGTAGATGATGGAACTATTAACTAAAGCTCGGGGAAAAATAACAATAACAGATGATCGTTTGATTACAATTCCTGAAGGGCTTTTTGGATTTGAAGATTATAAAAAATTTGCTCTCGTAGATTCAGATTATGAGCCTTTTATCTGGCTGCAGTCTTGTGAAGATCCAAATCTTGCATTTTTAATTGTAGATCCATTTTTAATTTGTCCAGAATATGAAACTGATATTGATGATGAATCTCTTGCTAAAATTGACATTAAAAAGCCGGAAGATATTATCATTATGACTATTGTAACAGTTCCTCATGATGGTTCAGCTATTACAGCAAACTTTCAGGGACCTCTAGTTATAAATAAACAGAATCATAAATGTATGCAGGCTATTCTGAGCGACAACAGATGGTCTACAAAAGTAAATATTTTCGATGCTCTTAATTCGAAAGGAGCTGACTAATGTTAATACTTGCCAGAAAAATTGATGAAAAAATAAAAATTGGAAATGATATCACAATTACTCTGATTGATGTTCATGGAGATCAGGTTAAAATTGGTGTTGAAGCTCCAAAAAATGTAAAAGTTTTCCGCCAGGAAGTATTTGATGCAATCCAGTCTGAAAATAAGGCAGCTGCCATTCCAGAAAGTGATATGGCTAATGATAAGGCTATTTCAGCTGTAAGTGCATTAAGTAAACTGCTTAATAAAAAATAATTTATTCTTTATTCTTAAGAGCTAGTTCTGCTTCACTGGCTCTTAAATAAACTGGTCCATCAAAATCTTTTAATGCAGGCTGTCCGTTTGCAATCTTATCTTTAGTAATTGCCAGAAGAGATTCTGTAGTCATTGAAGAAACTTTAGGAAGCAGAATATCAATATCCTTGTTAATTTCTTTTATTTGTGAAGCAAGTTTTTGTGCATCAGGACCTGTTACTAAAACTTTAGAAAGTCCCTTTAATTTATCAGCAATCTGATTTACTTCCCAGTCACCTTCTTCCAGAAGGCAGGTTTTGTTTTCTGTAAGACTTGCATAGAATTTATCTTTGTTTGCGTCAATGCAGGAAAGTACTGGAAGATTAAAATTTTCATAAGCATATGAATATACTTTTAAAGAGGAAATTCCATATACAGGTACGTTATAAGCCAGTTCTATTGCCTTTAATGCAGAAATACCAAGACGAAGTCCAGTAAAACTTCCAGGACCTATTGTAAGTGCAGAGTAATTTAAATCTGAAGCTGAGATTCCTGCTTTTGAAAGAATTTCATCAATTACAGGAACAAGAATTTCTGACTGTCTCATTCCTATATCATAAGTATGTGAAATAAATTTATTTTCTGTTTCAACACCAATTGAAATTTTTGTTACAGCACAATCTAAAACAAGAATATTCATATTAAAGTTCAACCTGCCAGTTATCAATTTCTATTTTTCTACTGCCATCATCTAAAGGCGTAATTTTTAAAATAATGGTTCGTTTAGGAAGTTCTTCCATAATTTTTTCAGACCATTCAATAATGCTTACTCCATCACCATAAATCATATCGTCTGTTCCAAGGTTTACAAAATCTTCTCCACCTTCAAGACGGTACACATCCATGTGATAAAGAGGCATTTTTCCATAATATTCACTGATTAAACAGAAAGTAGGGCTGGTGATAGTGTCATCAATTCCAAGTGCTTTAGCAATTCCTTTTGTAATTGTTGTTTTTCCAGCTGCTAAAGTTCCCTGCATGGCAATAACATCGCCTTTTACAAGTTTAGATCCGATTTTTTCACCAAGTTTGATTGTTTCTTCTGGTGAATGAGTTATAAAAGTTAGCACGGTATTCGGCCTTCAATTTCTTCTGTGTAAATAAATTCAAGCAAAGCTTTTTTCACAGGAATTAGAGGATAGTTTATAGCTTGTGTAAAAGTCAGTTCAATAATCTTTTTTCCAAGAGGACTAGTTTCTATTGTAAACAAAATAGGAACTTTTTCCGTATTTTTTGGAAGCTCAAGAATAGCATCACATGAGTATTTTCTTATGTAGAAAATTTGACCTTCTTCTCTAGCAAGATTTTGTAGTTCTAAGACTCTCATACGTAAAATTAATTTTAACCTAAAAGTTTCCCGTTATCAAGTATTATTATAATTCATTATGATTATAATTCAAATTTGTATACAAGTGTAAAAATTGTATTTTTGCTTTTCATAGAAATTTTTACAAACTGAATATGCAGGGCAAACAAGCCTGTCGGTAATTTTCTTGTTTTTTTTATCACACCTACAATTCTTTCATTAATGCCCATTGTTGCTAAAATTACGCAGAGGTGCTGATTTTCTTTAATTGGAAGGTCTGTCTGAATACAACATCCTCCTGCAGAAATGTTTGAAATATATCCGGTGTAAATTTTATCAGAGAAAATGTATTTTTCTTCGTTCTTTTTTTGATTTGCGTTAGGGTTAATAGAAACTGGTGAAAATATACATTTTTCTTTAATAAATTCTCGCTTAAAGTGACGCTGAGCCTGACATTCCAGTTTGTCTGTAAAAGCAATTACAGCTTTATATTTTCCTTCTTCATTTGTGTCATAACGAATAAATCTTGAAACAAAATTGTATGATAATCCATCTGAAGTTTTATAGTTAAAGCGGCTTCTGATTAAAAGTTCAGGTTTTCTTGGAGATTTAAATACAAATTCAGGAACTTCGACGGTAAAAAAATCTTTGTTATTCTGAATGACTGTAAAAGGATATTGTTCACCTTCGTTTGAAATGTAAAATATCATTGATTGTAATGGAATCTGCTGAGTTGAAAGAATCTTTCTTGACTGGGCAACCATTACTTCCAGTCTGTACAGACAATTAAAAAAGTTATTCATTTTTTCATCAGTAAAAAGATTTTTTTCTTTCATGATGAAATAAGCATTTCTGAAAAGATCCAGAACATCAGCATTTGTTTTCAAAAGAAATTTAATATTGCTTGCCTGAGTCAGCTGGCATACTTCCCAGATTATGTCAAAATCTTCCGGTTTAAGATTATTTTCTCTTATAAGTCTGGTAACATCATTTCTTTTGGTTTTTCTGTTCATTTCTTTTTCAAGATATTTGTCAGATTTTTTGTATTTTTCAATCTTGTTAAAAAGAAATGCAACTAATACAACGACAGCAATTACTGAAAGTAAAATTAAGATGATTAAGAAAATTGGAGCTGTTTGTCTTGCTTCTATCGGTGAACCGCTTCCACCTGAATATAGTAAAAACATAAATCCTCCTTTAAGCGTTTACTAAAGGGTTTGTAAAGCTTTTGAGATGGCCTGTAAGCGCGGGCAAATCTCATATTCTGCTAAATCACCAATCATAACCTGGTCGTTATTTTTTAATGCATCTTCGAAGTCTGATAATATTGGTGAAAAATCTGAAAAGAAATCCTGAAAATTCAGTCCGTCTATTGATGTGTTTTTAAATGTTTCAGGGAAGAGTGATGCTAATGTTGCTATATGACAGAATTCATTGATACTGTCTGCAACGTTTTTAATAGATTCACTTACTTCAATATTTTTTCCGTTTTGAAGTTCAACAGGAACATTTTCCATTTTTACGGCAAGTTCTGTAAATAATTCTGCAAGTTTTGCATAAGAAGCTTTGATATCGTTTTCTGTAACAATTGTAAATTCAAATTTTGTATTTTTTTCGAGTTTTTTTGCAGCTTCTTCATCAAAAATATCTGCCGTGATTGTTTTTCCATTAACCTGAATGCCAATTACAGCTGCCTTATTTTCTTCGCAGGTTAATTCAAAAGAGTGGAGTACATCGCCAATTGTTTCTTCATCTTCAATCTGAACGTCTACTTGTTGTCCGTTAATATAAAATTCAATCATATCAGCCTCTTTTTATTTCTTAAAATTACAAAATTTTGTCTTTTATATTATCGGTTCGAATAAGTTAGATGTTAATTGGATTTTTGATTTTGTCTTGTGAAATTTGAAATTGAATTCTGCTGACTTTCAAGACTGTTCAAGGAACTTTCCATCTGACTATACTTGTTTTTCAGACTGGCTTCTTTTTCGTCCATCTGTGATTCAAGTTTTGAAATCTTTTTTTCAGAACTTTTGATTTTATTATCCAGACTTGAAGTTTTCATTGAAAGAATGCCACCTGTCTGAGTATAGGCTGATAACTGTTTATCAAGCTGGTATGCAACGCCTGAATCAACAATTAAATCTCCGTCAGAATCAAAACCAAAAATAGCTTTTATATCATCCAGATGATTTTCAAGGGCGGAATCAAGTTTCTTTTCATCAATTTCGAGATAGCCTCTTAAACGGCTTTGAGAATATCCGCCTGAAAAACCGCTCTGATTGGTTCCAATTCCAATTTGAGAAAGCATGTTTACTTCGGCAGAATCAGAAAATTTGTATCCTGCAGAAACTATTGCCTGCATGTTTGATTTAATGCTTGTGAGGGAAAAATCAGTTGCAAACATTCCAAGCTTTTCTTTCTGAGTTTCTTTTTCATCATCAGAAAGATAATCAAGTTCATTTATAATTTCAGGTTTATTCTGAGAAAGAATATTTAACTGAGCAACTGCCTGATTGTATTTTCCTACAAATGAAATAATTGCATCTTTTGAAGATTCAACATCCGGCTTTACTGATATAGTTGCAGTTTTTTCTGTTTTATCATGAAGATTCAGTGTAATTTCTGGTACAACATCGTCAATTGAATTAGAAGGTCTTGTAATTGTAATTCCTTCATATTTTATGATTGCATCATCTGCAACAGAAATTGCATTTTTGGGACCGTAACCTAAATCTTTTGAAGGATCAAGTGCAGAAAAACTGGAAACCTCCAGTTCTTTTCCGGTATTTCTGTTTCGTATAGCAATTGCCCTGATATTTTCAAATTCTTTTAAGTTTATATCAATTTCCTGTAATTCGCCTTTCAGTAAATCAGGAGTTTTTATTTCTTTTTCAGTTCCATCTTCAAGGACGGCAAATAAAACATTTTCACTTTCGAATGGATCGAGTGGGGCAGGAGGTTCTTTTGGAAGATTCAGGTTTGTATCAGAATCCATGTTTGATACAGTAAGGCCTGCAAATTCTGCTGTACCAGCTCCAGGAATTTCTGGCTGTACTAATGTTTCATTTATTTCTGGAGTAATATCATTTGTTTCAATTGCTTTTATTGTGAGCTGAACATGCTGTCCATCTTTTGCAAGAATTTTTGATGGAATTTTTACCTGATATGCACCTCTTGGTTCTACAAGAACTTTGTCTTCAATAAGTTTTGTCTTTGTTAAAGAAAGTTCTGGCATATAAGGACTTTCATCATATTTGATTTCCTGAACTGGTGCTATTTCGTCCTGAGTTTCTCCAAAAACGCTGGTTTCTGCTTTTACTTTATCAATCATTCCTGACTCGAAGGCAAAAGTTTTAGCTGTGTTTTCAAAAATAAGACGATTTTCTTTTCCAGTTGGAATAGCTTCAATTAATAATGATTTTTTTCCTGAACTAGCCCCGATTATTGATGATTTTACAACGCCGTTTCCTCTTTTATTGATTGCGTTTGAAAAATCTTTAAGGCTTCCACCTTTCCAGCTTAAATTGATTGATTTTTCACCAACTTTATATACGTAATTTCCTGGAGCAACTTTGTAATCATTTTCAAGTTCTGCAGAAAGAAAACGGTCGGCACTGGCAGCCTGAATTACATCAACCTTAAAAGATTGAATATCTGCGCTGCGGTTTGCTTCTGCCGTAATTGCGTATTCTTCGCTTGAGGTAGTTAATTTATTGTTAAATGGATTTTCATAAGAGTAGAGAGTTTTTGTAGAGTCTCTTAATGAAGAAAGTTTACTGTTGATGTCTCTCCAGGCGTCCTGTTCAGCCTTATAAGTTTCAAGTTGTTTTTGTTCCCTTACTAAAGGAATTCTTTCAACCTGCATCAGTTTTTCAACTGTGTCGTTTGTTTTGTACTGATCAGTTACGCCTGGTATGTTAATTCCGGCCATAAACTATATTACTTCGTCAAATACTGAGCCAATTGCTTTTCTCATTCGAAGTTTCAATTTTAACATATCCTCTGATGGAATCTGCTTAACAACCTGATTCGTAGCTGTATCAACAATTGATATTACTACAGAATTAAGTTCTTTATTTACGCTGAATTGAAGCTTATTACCGGCTACCATTTCAGACATCTTTTGTAGCTCTTGAGTATCGGCTTTAATTTCTGCCATTGATTGTTCAAGATTTTGTGCTACCTGGGCTCCTGTGGGAGTTATGGATTGTTGTACAACTGCTTGTGGTTTTGCACTGCTCGAAGCTGTACTCGATATTTTTGAATTATAAAGAGTTTGGCCATCCATTGCCACATGAACCATTGAATTGCTGATAGTATTCATAGTTCTCCTCCTTGAGCTCTAATAAGTATGGTTTTAATACCCTGCTTAAAAGTGCCTGTCTTACTTATATATATAATTCGTAAAACTTGCAAAAGAAAGGGAAGGGGGGCGCATCCCCTTCCTATTCAAAATTGAAACTAAAAAGATGACATCCAGAAATCTCTTTAGTTTTTTAATTTCTACTGTAACAAGCTCAAAACAGTCTGAGATTGTGAGTTAGCCTGAGCGAGCATTGCAGTTCCAGCCTGAGTAAGGATTGAGTTCTTTGTGAATTCAACCATTTCAGAAGCCATATCTGTATCACGAATACGTGATTCTGCAGCCTG
>JAEEGL010630259.1_pt1 | contig 11332 bp, 10 predicted proteins | sample 9134231 | NCBI WGS metagenome assembly JAEEGL01 (sample SAMN16246548, study PRJNA631951) | gut metagenome | biome: gut microbiome; feature: rumen; material: fiber-attached | host: Bos | place: Iran: Karaj | collected 2018-10
AGAGCGGGAAGAAATCGAAATCGGTTTTGTACCACTCAAAGAAATCCGCAAATCGTTGCTTCGGGACAAAGACGTCGACCACGATATCGGGGCGCAGCTTGGCGCGTCGCAGGACGGGCTTCAGCATATTGGAGAGCTTGATGAGCTTGGTGGAGCCAATGAACAGCTTGCCAAACAGCTTGCGCACGATCTTGTTTTCGAGGCCCGGGACGGTCTTGGTGAGCCAGTGGCATTCGCCGTCGTAGCGCAGGAAGTAATGGCGCAGCTCCATAAAATCTTCGCTCTTGGTGAGCGTGCTCTTGTAATAGATTTCGGTGCCGTCGTAGCGCGAGAGGAAAGGCGCGTAATCGACCATGCGGCCGAGGCAGAGCACAAAATGCTCCGGATCGTGGATGATCGCGTCAATAAAGGGAAAATCGGCATCCTGGCAATGCTGGAGCAGGGCAGCCCAAAAATCATCAAAGTTATCGAAGAGGACGTTGTCCAAATGGACGTAGGGCTTGCAGGGCATCAGCTTAAACTTGAGCTTGGTGACGATGCCCAGAGTGCCGTAACCGCCGTGGACGAGCTGGAAGATGTCGGGGCGTTCGGTTGGTGAGCAGGTGATGATGTCGCCCCGCCCGTCGATGACCTCGTATTCGAGGCAGCTGTCGTGGAATCCGCCTAAATGGTAGCTTTGAGATTCGATGGAGCAGCCGGAGACTGCGCCGCCGATGGTGACCGTTTCGAGTTCGGGAACGACGACGGGCATGAGCCCCAAAGGCACCGTTTGCCGGGTCAGTTCGGTAAACGTAACTCCGGATTCTGCAATACAAATTTGGTTGTCGACATCGATTTCGAGGATCTCGTTTAAGGGCGAGAGATCGATTTTAGGCGCGCCCCCCTGCTGATAGGGATTGGGGACCACGTGGGAGACCGATTTTTTGACATAAGAGATCGGGCGACCTCCCAGAACGGAAGGATCGGCGGCGATGCTGCGGACCTGATCGGCAATCAGGCGAACTTTTTGATCGTGGTGATTCATTTTTGAACCTTACTGATGGATATTAAGCGGGAGTGTACTTGGAAATGAGCCGGATATGAAGACTACAATTTTGGGGATGGGCATCATGGGGCGCGGTTTTGCGCAACGTCTGCACGCTCTGGGCTTCGATGTTTGCGCGTGGAATCGCACGCCTGACGCATTAAAACCTTTGCGGGAAGCAGGGTTACATTGCGAAGAGGATTTGCGGAAGGCGGTCTCCGGTGCAGATGTGGTGCTCACCATTTTAGCGCACGGTCCGGCGGTCGATGCGGTCAAAGAGGCGATCCCGAGCGGCGTCTGCTGGCTTCAGATGAGCACGGTTGGACCAGAATGGGCTGAAAAATTCGCAAGTTACGCTGCATCACGCAAGATTTCATGGTTCGATGCACCCGTATTGGGATCGCGCGTGCCGGCGGCCAACGGAAAACTTTGCATCCTTTGTTCGACCGAAGCCAGCGAGCAGGATCGCCAGAAGACGCGGCCCATTTTAGAGGCATTGTCGCAGAAGATCGTGGATTTAAATGGAAATTCCCGCGCTTCGCTCTTAAAGCTCTGCATCAACAACTGGATGTGCGGCTTGCTTGCTGGCCTCAGCGAATCGCTCAGGCTTGCGGAATCCTATCAGATTTCACATCAGGAGTTTTATGAGGCGATGTCGGGCGCGGCGTTCACTTCGCCTTATTCTGCCCAGAAAGCTTCGGCCATGGGGGAGCAAAACTTCGATGCGCATTTCCCATTACGCCTGGCGTTAAAGGACTTACGTCTGGTTCACGAGGCTGCTCTGGCGCAGTCTTTGTCGATGCCCGCAAGCGATGCGGTGCGCGCGCTGCTCGAAGAAGTCGATGCCGCGGGCTTTGGCGATGAAGATGTGGCCGCAATTTACCGGGCGGGTCAGCATGACTGAAGAGGGGCGCGAGGCGTTGGATGCGCCCTCCAAAACGCAGCTGAGCCTTTGGCCCAATCCCCGTGTGCCTTACCGTGTGATCGCCGAAACGGCTGATTTTATAGTGGTTTTTAAGCCTGCAGGGGTGGTGACCGCACCGGGGGTGGGGCATGAACGCAATGCGCTCTTAAACGGCCTCTTCGCACGCTTCGGAAAAGAGCTGCAAAATCTCGGAAAATCAAGGGATTTTGGCCTTTTGCACCGACTCGATCGCGAGACGAGCGGTCTTGTGGTGGTGGGTCGCAGCTGTGCGGGCTACGACGCGTTGCGGCAAGCGTTTGAAGAGCGAAAGATCACCAAAATATATATTGCAGGCGTCGCGTCGGCCCCAAAGGCGCAGGAGGGCGTGATCGCGTTGCCCATCCGCGAGGCGCGGGTTGCGGGGCAGAAGCGCGCTTTGCTGACGCCGGGTCCTCATCTCTGCAAAGCGAAGACGATTTATCGTGTGATTTCAAAGAGTTCTGAGGCCAGCCTGCTTCACTGTACGCTCGAGACGGGGCGCCTGCATCAGATTCGGGCGCATTGTGCGGCCATCGGCTGTCCGGTCCTCGGAGACCATGTTTACGGCAAAAAAGGCGTTGCAGATTCACTATTTAGTAAAAAGCACCGGCGCATCTTTCTTCAGGCAGCGGTCCTCGGATTTGCGGATCCCAAAACGGGCAGGGCCCTGCGCTTTACGGCCGCTCTGGAGCCGGAATTATTGGATTTCTTGCCCGAAATTGGGCTTAAGTCTTCAGCTTTAAAGCAGGAAGGCTTGGCTTAACGCTGGGAAGCGCGTAAATGAGTCACATCATTTTGAGGTGCGCATGTCCGACGATCTATTTGATCGACATCTTGAAGTTCAAATCTTTGAATTTTTAGAGAACCATTTTCACTTGCGATTGGGCGAGTTGACCCTTTTGCGCAGGCGCAGCCGCCAGCTCGATATTTCGTTGCTCGAATGCGCTTACCTGGCGGGCAAAATCCAGCTCGATGAAGCGGAAGCCTGCGCTCAGGCGCTGGGCATCGAAGAATTCTCTTCAGACTCGACGATGCGCGATGCGGCCTGCTGGCTGGGGGTTCAAAAGGATTCCGATGCAGAAATCCAGGTGCCGTTGCCGAACTTCCCGCCGCCTTTTTCGCAGGAAGACGAAGTGGGTGGCGTCAAGCGCGTTGCGGGCGAAAACGAGCTTTTGGGTCAGCATTTAACGCCTCCGCCCCTGCCGCCGCAGCATGACGTGATGCCGGTTTTGCCGCCTTTGCCCAAGATGATGGGGACGCCTCCGCCTTTGCCCGCATCGAAAGTCATCTCAAAACTGGCGCTGCCTCATAACGAAAATCCACAGCAATCTCGCAAGGTTCCGCCGCCTTTGCCGCCTCTGTCCAAACCGGCGCCCGCGCCTTCCGACTCCCTGGAAGAGTTGCGCGAAGACGAACTTGAACTCCTGCTGCTCGATGATTAATCTGAGCTATATCAACTGTAATCTCTTGTTTTATATAGAAAGTTTCCTATGCAAAAACTGAATGCTCTGCCTTTGCTCGGTTGTTTGGCTTTGCTGGCTTGTGATGAAGCGGATCCGGTCGAGTTGATCCCTTTGCCCGATGCTGCGCCGAGGCCCGATGCTGCGCCTGTTCGCGATGCGGCGGTTCACGATGCGTCCGATGCGGAGCGCGATGCGGCGGATGCTTCTGATGCTGAGCATGATGCGGCGGATGCTTCAGAGGATGCGTCCGATGTCGAAACCGATGCGGCAGAAACCGACGCTGATGAGGATGGCTCGGCGGATAGCTCAGCTGATGCGTCAGAAGATGCTTCTGCGGATGCAGAGGTGAGCAAACCGGAGCGGGTTTGGACGCAGTTGTTGAGCGGTCGTCAGGATGCGGTGCTGGCGTTTGTGCGCTCGGGTCATTTGTGGCAATCGAGTTTGGCGCCGAATGAGCAGCCCAGGGAACCAGTGGATTTGGGTGAACTTCCCGAGCTTCAGGATTGGTCGCCCGAAACGGCATTTTTGGGCGGCCGAACCACCAGCGGGCCGGCCTGGATCTTTTTGCCCGAGGGAGAAAATGGAGAGTTGATGGCCAGAAATTTGTCTTCTGCTCCAAGTTCTCCTGTAAAAACAAACCTTTATCCTCCGGCCCGGATCGCTGTCGGGAGCGAAATCCTGCTCATCGGTCATTCTGCACCCGATCCCACTTCGCCCATCGCCTGGTCGATCATTGCCTCATCGGGGCCGGAAGCGCGCACCGTCGATCCTTCGGGCATGCCGCTGCCCGTGAGCGCAACCCCTGGGCTTACGGGATGGATTTTTGCGTTTGAAGATGGTCAATGCTGGTTTTTAAACAGCCTGGAAAACCCCGTCGAATCATGGAATTGCCATGCTTTGCCTGATTCCGTTGTTTTGGCGGGCAACACCAATGCATTTCATGCGGCGGCGTTTGATTCAGAATTGGCTTTCTGGAGCGCGATGCCCTCGGCTGCCGAGGATCCAAATGGGGCGAGCTCTTATACGCCCTTCGCTCAGGGAGCAACGGTTGAAGGTCAGTTTCCTGTTTCAAATGGCGGAGTTGCGTACGCTTTGACGGCTCCGGATGCGCGCATTTGGGTGGCCACAAAAGAGGGGGCTTACGCGTTACCTCTGCCCAAATCACTCGATGCGGCGGATGTTTTGGGTTTGGTTCAAAATCGTGGGGCCTGGCGGGCGATCTCCTGGGACAGCGATGCGGATTTGCTCGTTGCAACCGATTTAACGCAGTCCGAAACCCAGTTGCCACCGAGCTTTTCGCGTCGCGATACGCGCTGCATGACGTCGATTGAGCCCGAAGATTGCTCCGACAGCGATCGCGATTGCGACGGTTACCCACGTCAGGGGCTTTGCTGCGCTTCCAGCACCGTGCATACGGGGGCTCAGCTGGAATCGGTGCGCATCGATGAGCCTTTTTATGCAGCCATGAGCGACGATGGACTCCTGCTGGCGGTGCCTGCGGCGGGAAAGGCGAGCCTCTATTCGCTGCAGGTGGGCAATGCCTCTGGAACGGCCAATTTGCTGGCGGTCTGGGATGATGTGAGCCGCATTACGGGCTTTGCGCATTGGCTGACCCGATCCATTCTGCGTGCTGAATTTGATGTTGAATCCCTGGACGAAGCGGGAGAGACGCAGATCTCCAAAGAGGAGTCGCTCCTTTGGTTTTTGGGGGCGGATCAAGCGGTCACAACCGATATTCCCTGCGATATGAAATACTTCCGCGTTAAGGATGCTGAGGGCAGAGCGCGGTTTTTCTGCGAAGACAAAGCGGAGGATCACGAACCGGGGGCGGCTCTGGGGACCCCTGTGGCCTATCCGACCGAATCCGGAGGCGGTGCGCTTCGATGGGCGACGCCCCGCGCGCTGGGTGAGGAAGATTTGATTTTGGTCGCTTTGGGTGAAGGGTATGCGCTGGAGCTTTGGCGCGACGGCGAAACCCTGACGCGCGATGTGGAGCTCGAATCTGCGATAGCGATGTTTAAAGATTTGGCAACGGATCAGCGCGCTTATCCGATTCAGTTGACCAAAGGCGCACTGCCGGCCCGCGTAGTCAATCAACATGTTGAAATCTTTAGAGAAAACGTTGGATTTGTGCAGAGCTCCGGATCCAGCTGGCCGGTTCAGGCGTTCATATCAGCTTACGATCCCATCGCGCTCTCGGTGGGGTACGATTTCGATCCCGCGACCCTTGCAAGCGCAACCCAAAACAGCCTCAAGTTCTACAGCCACGATTTGCGTCCGGGGGCCTCTTCCTCCGGTCGCGTGGCCAGCTTAAACCGCAGCAATTCCAACGCTCAGCCCACTTTCAGAGGGCTCGCTTTGGGTGATTACTCCGCTTCTTCCGGGCTGCCCATTTTGATTCGGGGCTACGGAACGAATTCCACCCTCATCGAAGCGTTTACCCTCTCATGCGGCGAGCTCGGCGAGTCGGCGGAAGACGACTGAGTTTAGATAACTCAGCGATTTTATGAAGGTTTATCGGCGGGAGAAGACGTAGAGGACGCCTGCGCGGTGGACCACGAGCTGATCGCCCACCGCGTAGAGATGCCCCAGAATATCGGTGCAGCCGGTGGCTACATCGTAAACGACGGGCGTTTGGGCAAAGGCGTCGGTTTGCAGGTTCAGGCTGGAGAGCCATTCGCTGCGGGTGAGGCGCGAGATTTTTTCTTGCTTGGGAACGCAGCGCGAGTCGCCAAATTTGACGCTGTCGGCTGCGATCGAGGCGGAAGCGCCGGGCCTGAGATCGAGGCGCGGCCTTCCATCACCGATTTGAAGCCATTCCGAAGAGCGCCATTTGCCGCTGAGGATGGCGAGGCTGCTCGTCTGCAGATGCGCGATCAGTCGGCCCGATGGGCTGTCAAACCACAAGCCATCGCAGATGACAGCGCCGCTTTCTTTTGTGCAGCCTGGAATTGCAAGATTCTCGAGGGTCTGATCGGCCGGAATCTGCTGATCGCCCCATTGCAAACCGCCCGCCGACTGCACGTCGATTGCAAGATGCGAGACGTTTTTTGAGCCAAAGATTTGGGCTGGTCCCAGCGTGAAGGGCGCGTCCCCCGAAAGCTGGTATTTTTGTGTAAGCTTCTTGACGCTTTCGCCTAAACGCACTGTGGCCAAAGGCGATTGTGGGGCTGTTTCTCCCTCCTGAACGGGCGCTTCGACCGTTTTTTGGGGGAGATCTTCGATCTGGTTTTTGACGGCATCGATGCGCGGCGCGGCGCCGGCGCTTGCTGCGATGGTCAAGCAGAGGGCGGAAACAAAAGTCTTCATGGCTCTTTCTCGGCGCGCGCCTAAAGGCTCACTTCTTGACGCGAGCGCAATATTCGCCGGTGCGGGTATCCACGCGGATGACTTCGCCTTCTTCAACGAACAAGGGGACTTGCACGATGGCACCGGTTTCGAGGGTTGCGGGCTTGGTGGCGCCCTGAGCGGTATCGCCGCGCACGCCGGGTTCGCATTGAGTGATCTTCAGTTCCATGAAGTTGGGCAAATCGACGTCGATGGGGCGGCCATTGTAAAGGACGACGTCCACTTCGGTATCTTCGCGCAAGAATTTAGCGGCTTCGCCGAGTTCCTCTTCCGAAACGCTGATTTGCTCGTAGGAACGGTTGTCCATAAAGGTCCAGTTGTTGCCCTCTTTGAAGAGCACCTGCATGGGGACTTCGACCACGTCGGGGGTGCCCACAGTGTCGCCGGAGCGGAAGTTCAGTTCGAGGGTTCGGCCGTCGACCATATTCTTGATACGGGTCTTAACGAAAGCGACGCCTTTGCCGGGCTTTACATGCTGGCAATCGACGATCACCCAAAGGGAGCCTTCGTATTCGATCTTGAGGCCTTTACGGAAATCACTTGTTTGATACATTATTGCTCTCCTGAGCGAGTGGATTGCGCGGTGGCAATCTGGAGTAGGGCGGTCAACGCCAATGAGTAACTTAAAGCGCCGAAGCCGACGATGCTGCCGACTGCGACATCAGAGATGAGGGTTTGACGGCGAAAGGGCTCGCGTTTGGCAAGATTGCTCAGATGGACTTCGACAGTGGGCAATTGGGCCGCGAGCAAGGCGTCGCGCAATGCGATGCTGGTGTGCCCGTAAGCGGCGGGATTGATCACGATGCCGTCACAATCTTCTGCCGCCTGCTGGATCGCTTCGACCAGAGCTCCCTCAAAATTGCTTTGAAAACAGCGGAGTTCTGCGTTGTGAGCTGCTGCCAAAGCCTGCAACTCGGCGTCGATCTCTTTGAGGGTGGAATGCCCGTAAATCTGAGGTTCGCGTTTGCCGAGAAGGTTGAGGTTGGGGCCGTGGAGGATGAGGAAGCGCATGGGGGAGGCTCAGAGTTCGCGCGTAATATCTGGAGAAACAATGCGCAATTGGAAGGCCACCTTGCCGGGAATTGCATCTTTGGGCGCGCGCACTGCGAGCAAATAGTGAGGGGTTAAAACGCGCACGGAAACCAAATGCTGATCCGTTTGTACTTCAAAGTGATCGATCTGTCCGAGATTGAGGACTTCATCGAGCGTAGCTAACTGCTCGAAAACACCAGCATATTCAGACAATACTTCGTCAGCGTCGAGCTTGCGCCCCTGCGCGTCGAGGGCTTCGATGATCAACCCCTCTGTAGCCAAAAGAGCTGCGCCCGAAGCGCCTTCCACTGCATCGATCAGTCGTTTGAGAGCGGATTCAAACATAAAACCCCCATTGCGGCGGCTTTTTTAGCCCGCTCGCTGTTCTCTGTCAAGGCGGGCTTAAAGCGGCTGGCAAAGCTTTTGGGATGCGACGTCGGCGGCATAGCCGGGGCAAAGCCGACAATCGATGGTGCTCATGTCGGTGCCCACCTGCATGGGGCAGGCGGGATCTTCCACATCTTCGGCGCTGCCGTTGCAGTTGGGCGTTTTTTGGCCGGGATCGTTGGCGCCCGCAGGGTAGGTGATGAGGCAACCGTTGCAAATGGTGACGGGGAAAGAGAATTCCTCGGTTTCCACATCGCGGCCGTCCTGGGTTTCACCTTTGAGCTTGAGCGTTAAAGTGACCGATTCTTTTTTGCGGTCGGAGGGCTCGTCAAAATCCTGATCGCGCAATGTCGCCAAATCTTCGCTGGAAAGGACTTCGATGCCCACTGCAGCCTGGCCCTGAACGCCGATGGTGGCGCTTAAAGCCTGCTTTTGTTTGCCGCTGGGTAATCCGGCCAGACTGTTGTTGGATTTCCATTTGTAAACGGCTTCCTTCAGGATGATGGAATGCGTGTCCTGGCGACCGTCCTGGGCGGAATATCCTTTGGCCGCAATCAAATCGATCATGTGATTTTCGACCAAGGGGTAAACGACGTAACTGCGCGCCAATCCTGTGTCGACCACACCCCGGATCAGCGCTTCGCTGGTGTCGGTTGAGGCCGTGCAGCTGTCTGACAAAAGCTGCATTTGTACAATCGAGACTGAAACTTCGCGATCATCGCAGGCGGAACCAAGCGCAATTGCTGAGAGTGCAGCGATTTGACAAAGTTTTTTCATCACCGTCTCCTGGTCGAGAGCGTTAAACGGTTATTTGGGGTGTCCACCATTGGGCGATGCGATCCGCGACTTCCTGCGGGGTTGCGTCGTCGGTGGACCATTGCCCATCGGCATCTTCATAAGCTCGTTGGCGCTCTTGAAGCAAATGTCGCAATTCCTTCGCTAAGGGGCGAACTTGTGCATCTGCGGCGATACGTCCAGCAAGGGTCTGAGGCTCTGCCGTGAGCGTACAAAGCAAACCGAAAGATCGAATTTGCTTTCTCGTGTCTTGATTTACAACGGTTCCTCCCCCCAGGGCGATGACCGCTTTTTGAGGGGTGAGCGCGTCGAGTAACTCGAGCCGTTCGATTAAATCCAAAAGCGCTGCGCGTTCCTTTTGGCGAAATTGCGCTTCCCCTTCCAATTCAAAAAGGGCGGCAATCGAGCGACCTTCGCGGGCGGTGATCTCCTCATCCAAATCGAAGAACAGCGCGCCGCATTTTGCAGCCAGCAAGGCTCCGCAGGTGGATTTTCCTGCGGCCATGGGGCCACTTAAAAAGAGCCGGTTCCTGTTCACGGAGTCGTCCGAACGGTGGCCGCAGCGCGGTTGACGATGCGCGGGGTCACGAACACCAAAAGCTCGGTGCGATAGTCGCTTTCGGAGTAGTTGCGGAACAGGGCGCCCAGAATGGGGATATGCGACAAATAGGGGACCGCCGAGCGATTGTGACCGCTTTGGCTGGTGTAAATGCCGCCGATGACCGTCGTGTCACCATCTTTGAGCAGGAGCTGAGTGGTGGCCTCCTTCTTGAGGATGGTCGGATCGCCGCGCGCGCCGGTGTTCTGGAAGTCGGGCGTGTTGTTTTCGGCGCGAATGTTCAGGTAGATATTGCCATCCTGGGTGACCGTCGGTTTGACCGTCAGCTTTAACACGGCGTCATAGAATGTGGTCTGGACGCCGGCGGCCGAAACCTGGCTGATGGGGATGCTCGTGCCTTGCATGATCGTCGCCTCAACGTTGTCGAGGGTGGTGATCTTGGGGCTCGAGACGATCTTGGCCGTACCTTCGGTTTCGGAGGCCGAGAGGCGCACGTTCAGGTTGAAGGCGCTGTCGATGCTGCCGAACGAGAAGCCGACTGCACCACCGCTTCCGGTACCGGTTGCTGCGGGCAGGTTGACGGCAAAGTTCGGTTGGCTGACCACGCCGGCAAGAGGCGTTTCACCATCGGTGGCACCACCGTAAATGCCCACGGAGCTTGGAAATCTGAGACCGGTCGCGTTGCCTGTGGCGGAGCTGAAGGTCGCGTCACCGCCCCACTGGATGCCGAGATTGAGGCTCTCGTTGACGTTGACTTCGACGATGCGCGCTTCGATGAGCACCTGAGGCGTTTGGGTATCGAGGCGGCGGATCATGTCTTCGACCGCGTCGAGCACGTCGTCGGTGTCCTTTAAGATGATCGTGTTGGTGCGGGTGTCGTATTCGGCCGTACCGCGATCCTTGGTCATCATGCTGCGCACGCGGGACACCAGGTCGGAGGCGGAGGCGTGGCTGGCGGTGATCAGGCGGATGTTGATGGGCTTTAACTTCTCCTGCACCACGTTCTTTTCGGCTTCGGCGACGATCTCGGCGTGGATGTCTTCGCGGCGCCCGATGCGGACGATGTCGCCCTCGCGCACCATATCGAGGCCCTTGGATTTGAGCACGAGATCGAGGACCTGATCCCAGGGGACGAGCTTCAGATGCAGGGTGACGGTGCCCGAAACCTGATCGGAAGTGACGATGTTGATGTTGCCTTCCTTGGCGAGCAGGCGGAGCACGTTGTGGATGTCGCCGTCCTTGATGTCGATGTTGATCTTCTTACCCGTGTAATGCTTGGTCTTCAGGCGGTTGACGGTGTCGCCCTGGGAAATCTTAGGCGCTGCAAGATGCGTGTAAGCGGCGGCGCGAGGGGCGGCGTAGGGGAGCGCGCTGGCCACCACCGGAGATGTGGGGCGAGCAAAATCCCATGTTAATTCGCCTTGTTTGGTCGAAATCTGATCGTCCACGTTTTCGGCCAGGGTGACTACGATGCGCACCTTGTCGCCGGGAGGCGGAGCCTGGAAGCTGGAGACCAGGCGGACGGCGCTGTCGAAATCGCCGGTGTCGAGGCTGCGCTCGATGGCGGGATCGATCAATGCGGAATCGAGTTCGAGAACGCGGGTGCGCTCGCCTTCGCGGTGGATGCGCGGTTTGGCTTCGCCGGTCAGCGAGATGCGGATGCGGCTGCCTTTATCGTCGTCCTCAAAACGCACGTCGGTGATTTGGGCGGGACCTGTCAGGGCGGCCGGCGCTTGCCTGGGGGTTACGGCGTAAGCGGGGGCTGCATTGCGTTGAGCCTG
>JAEEGL011693156.1_pt1 | contig 11332 bp, 7 predicted proteins | sample 9134231 | NCBI WGS metagenome assembly JAEEGL01 (sample SAMN16246548, study PRJNA631951) | gut metagenome | biome: gut microbiome; feature: rumen; material: fiber-attached | host: Bos | place: Iran: Karaj | collected 2018-10
AAAAAATTATTTTCCTTTTGGATTATAAGGTTTTCCACAACCAGGACATTGATTATATTTAAAAACAAAAACATTATCATTAAAACATTTAGTACATAATTTCATATTACAACCACAATTAAATGATTGTGTTGCAGGATATATTTTACATAAAGGACAAATTCTTTGTCCTAATTGTTCTATTGCATTTCCTTTTAAAGAACTTTTTTTTTCTAATTGAATTGAATATGATTTTTTTAAAATTGTATTATGAATTGGACAATTTATTTTCATTTCTTCACTTTTTATTATTAGATAATGTTCATAACATAAAGCACAATTACAATCAGCAAAACAAAATATATTTTTTTTATGACATAATATACATTTATTATTATTTTTATTATTATGTTTTTTATCAAAATTCAAAGAATGAGAACAATAACTTTTATTAAAAGAACTAATATTATTATTATTATTTTCAATAGAATTATTATTATTTAAATCATCTTTTAAATGATGAACAATTATATAACTTCCACTTTTTAAATGTTTATTTTTAATAATTTTTTCAGAAATGAAATTATTATATTTATTATTTTTTTTATTCTTTAAAATACAAAAAATTATAATTGCAATTAATATAATTGTAATTATACCAGATATAATTGATATATAAATTAATCTTTTTCTTTTTGTTTCATTATCTAATGTGTCACATGTTCCATATAATAATTGATAACCTTTTAAACAAGATAAACAATCATAATCATCACAATATTTACAAAATCCAAATATTGAACATTCTGTTGAATAACATCTTTTTATTGCTAATAAAAAGTTCTCTTTACATTCAATACATTCTCCTATTTCATTACATTTAAAACAATTTTTTACTGTACAATTATTTTTTATTTCTTGTTTTTTTGATATATAATACTCACATTTGTTACTATTTATTATCGAATTATTATCGTTTTGTATATATTTTTTTTGAGAATAATTTATATAATTTATGTCATTTGATTTTACAATTACAAAAACAAATGTGAAAAAAAAAATTTTATTATAATTAACTTTATGTTTCATATTATTTATAATTATTTTAATTTAGAAAAAATGTAGTTCTTAAATAAAATGTTAAATGTTTTTAAGATTAAATTAATTCATAATATTTTATATATTCATTTCATATTAAAATTAAAAATATTCTTTTATTTTTAAAATAAATATTTAAATAATCAAAAATTAAGAATCCTCATCATTTTCATTTTTATTTTTAGGAATATGATTTATATCACAATACCAATTATAAAATTCATCTATTATTAAAGGATAATAATCTTCACATTTATAATCTTTAGGAAATGAAACACCTTGATTTAATAAAAAATCAAGAAAGCATTCCCATTGATCTTTATTTAACCCTTTTGATTTTTTAACATCTTTTAAAAAAAGAATAAAATGTTTAACAATTGGAAATTGATCTGAAAATAAATCATTAAAATAAACTTCAACAACTTCATAAGATAATATTTTACCTTTACCACAATTAAATTTAAATAAAAAATTATAAAATTCTTTAAATTGTTGTGAATATAAATCAAGTAAAGTTTCTCTAACATGTAAAATTCTAGCTTTTAATTCATTTAAATCATTACATTTAAAATATTTTAATCCAGTTATATATTCATTTTCTGTTACTTCTTCCATTGATTTACAACCACATCTAAAAAAAAAATATGTTATAAATACATCAGTATATATATCAATATCTAATGTTTTTCCCATTTTTTCCATTCCATCTTGATCAATTTTTTTAGTTTTTAAATTTGCATAATTCATAAAATCTCTTTTTATTTTTTTTTCATCTGAATAATATTTACTTTTCCCATATCCTGATTCATAATCATCATAATACATTTTTTATATGTTATAATAAATTTTTAAACATTTAAAAAATTAAAAAAAAAAACAAAAAAATAAAATTTGAGTAATATAAAAAAAAAATTTTAATAAATAAAAAAAATATGGCATTTGTATTTAAAGCAGAACGTATTTTGAATAATAATTCATCATCATCAACAAATAATATAGGACCAGGAGAATATTTACCTCAAACTGAAATGAAATTTATAAAAAAAAATAAAAAACCATTTTTAAGTGGAGTTAAAAGAAATAAAATAGAAAGAAATGATGTTCCTGGTCCTGGTTCATATTATCAAGATGAAAGATTAATTTCATATTTAAAAAATATTCAAAATGAAAAATTATCAAAACAAAATGATAAAGTTCAACTACAATTAAAAGGAAATAATATTGAATTTCATAATAATTTTGAAAAATTAGGTTTTTTAACAAAAGATAGGAGATTTAAAGTAATAAATAAAAATAATAATTTAGGTCCTGGTTTATATTTTCAAAATAATAATTCATATAAAAAATTATTATCTAATAAAAATAAAATTGAAAATCCATTTGAAATAAATAATAAATTAGAAAAAAAAAGACATAAAGAATTTTCTTTAATTCCAACAATTCCAGGAAAAAAACAAATATTTGGTTTTGATATAAATGAAAATGGTGAATTAATACAAAAACAAGATCCAGATATGTATAAAATATTTTCAGGTGAAAAAGGAGATACAGTTGGTCCTGGGAGTTATGATATAGAAAGACCAAATAATTGGTTAAAAACAGGAACTGAATGGAGTAAATTTAGAGTAAGTAGAGATTATAATTTGAAAAAAAATGAAAATGAAAAAAATAATTGTATGTCAATGAATAGTACACGTTATAGTGAAAATTTTGGAAAGAGTAAATTAAATTATAATAATAATAATAATAATAGTAATTGTGATATTTCTTCTAAAACTTTGAATAATTTTAAATGTGATAATAATTTGAATAAAAATTATAAAAGTAAAGAAAATAAAAATATTTTATATTGTAGAATTATTAATGTTAAAGAAACTAATAAGAAAAAAATAACAAAAAATGATATTTTTGAAAACGTTGCATCAAATTATCCTGGTCCAGGTTATTATTTTAATCAAAATACTTTTTCAGGAATTAAAATGAAACATACACCAGAATATAGACAATTTTTTGGCTCAAAATTAGAAAGATTTTCAAAAACAAAATCAACATCTTCATTAGGTCCAGGCTCATATTTTAATAATGATAATATACAAAATTCAAATAATTCAAATCAAAATATATCTTTTAAAGAAAAAATGTCTCGTACAATGGAAACATTTGCACCATTTAATTTAAGAAGTGATAGATTTAGTAAAAGTCAAGAAGAAAAAAATAAAAATTTTCCTGGTCCAGGACAATATGAAATAAAAGGAACTTTTAATGAAAAAAATAAAAAATTTAATAATACAATGATAAAATTTGGTTCTTCAGAAAAACGTTTTTCAGATAAAGAAAATATAAAATGGAAAAATGAAATACCAGGACCAGGTTCTTATATAAATCAAAATACAAAATCAAAAATAGGAAAAATAACAAAATTTTCAAATATTAATAATTTTTATCGAATTAATAAATTTATACCAAATTATAATATTAATGAATTACAAAATAAAAATAAATTAAATAGAAGTGAATCAGTTCCTCCTGTTGGTTTATATCATCCAGAAATGATTTATAGTATTGATTATAGAAATAGAAAAAAAATATTAGAAAATAAAAATATTGATGGTGTTGCTTTTGATAGTAGTGTTGATAGGAAAAGTATGATAAAAAGTCAAACTGGTGTTAATATTGGTCCTGGTTATTATTTTAAAGAAAAATACTTAAAAAATGTACAAAATTATCCTCCTTTTAATCAATCAAGTAAAAAAATGGAAGATAATAATGAGAATTTATTTAATAATAGACTTGGAGATTATAATATTGATTCTTATTATGATTGGAATAAAAGGAGTTATAATGTTAATTTTATATAATATTATATTATTTTAGTTTTAGTTTTTTTTTATTTTTTTTTGTAATATAAAAATAAAATATTAAAAATTATTATAAATTTTTACTAAAAAACCCAAAAAAAAAAAATGTTAAAAAGTAGTATACATACAAAAAAGAATTTTTATTTTAAAATACAATAACTTAATCCCTGACTTTACCATCTAATTCAATGAAATCAGGTCTTTTTCTTTCATCCATTTCAAGCATCATCAACAAAATATTAATAAATTCATAAGAATATTTAGCAATTAAATACTTAACTAAAATATTTTTTAACTTTTCCATATTTTCAACTTCTCTAATTTCACATAAAGTTTTAAAACTTAAAGAAGCACTAAGTGCCATACACATTCCCAAAGAAAAAACATCAGATTTAAAACAATTATGAATAACATCATTTTTTTTTTCTTTAAGTGCTTTAAATAAAATAGGACTCATATAAAGTTCAGTTCCTCTTAAAGTATGCATTTCACTAATACTATTCTTAATTATTTTAGCTTCTCCAAAATCACATATTTTATAATCATTATTTATTATTAAAACATTTTGTGGTTTAATATCTCTATGACAAATACCAAATTTTTGTAATTGAGAAAATGTTCTTATTAATCTTTTTACTATTGTTAATAATTCACCTTCTGTATATGAATGTTTTAATTTTGCTCTTTTTTTTATTTCCTTTTCCCAATCTGTTGTTGCTAATTCCATTAAAACATAAAAATGATAATTTCCATCATTTCTTTTTTGACTTTGTGCACCATATACTCTTATTATTCCTGTACATTCTGTTTTTTTTATAAAATTTAACATTAAATCATATTCTGTTCTTATTTGATCTATTTCTTCTTGTGAATGTGATATTAATTCTTTTAAAGCATATTGTAAATTATTTACTATCCATGTTGATAAATATATTTTACCAAATGTTCCTTCTCCTATTAATTTATTTCTTTTGAAATCTTCGTGATTAAAATCTTCATTTGGTTCTATTACTGTTGTTAATGCATGTCTTATTATATTTTCTTTGTTATTATTATTTTTTTGATTGTTATTATTTTTGTATATGTTGTTTATATTAATGTTTAAATTTAGATTTACATTTACATTTTTTTTTTCATCTTCAAAAAGATTTGTTGGTGATTTTCTTATTAAATCAAAACTATCATCTTTATCATAACTTGTATTACTTGGTTTATATTCTCTCAAAAAAATATTATCAATTTTATTTCTTGGTTTAATACTATGAACATGTTTAATATTAGAATAAATATTTTTTTCAAATTTATCAGGACCTAATTTATTATCACTATAATTATCCTTATCATTAATTTGTAATTTCCTACCATTAGGTAAATTTAAACCAGAATGAAATTTTGAATGTTTTTTCTTATCATATTCAATAATTTGATATTTACTAATAGAATTATTTTTTTTAATAACATTTTCATGAATATTATTATTTTCATTATTATTATTTTTAATAATATTAATATTACTATGATTTTGACTCATATTCCTTATAATTTTTTTTTGAGAACAAAGAAAATTTTCTCCACAACGAGGACAATACCAAAACATTTTATTATAATCTAAAATTTCATTACATTTAGAACAAACAATAATTTTTTGTCCTTGATTTATTCCTAAATATAAAATACCATCACAATCAATACTATGTGTAAAATTAACATTTCTTGGATCAATATTACAACAAGGAACATAATTTGGTTTTGCTGGAATTTTATCAATTAAAGTTTTAATATATGAAATTTTATTTGGTTTATTTTCAAATTTAATATAACTTATTGCACCAGAAAAAAAATCTTTACCACAAATTTTACAATTCCAAACCATGGTTTTAATTTTATTTTGCCAATTACAATTAAAACATTTTAATAGATTTTTTTTCGAACTAAAAAAAATCCCTTCATTACATTTTGGACATTTCATATCTTCAGGAAAATAATTCTTACAATGATAATGATCCCAAGTTGCTCTAATATAATCATCATATTTTTCTTCTTCTACAAAAATATCAGAATAATAATCTTCATTACATTCTTTACAAAATAAATGAATTTGTTCAGGTTTAAAAATAACTTTGCAATTAAGACATAATATAAAATTTAATGCTTGAGGATAAACTAATTCATTTCCACATGTATGATAACATTTTGATGTAATATCACAATGAGGTGTAATGTCTGTTATATTTAAAGGAGGAAAACGATTTGAATTTGTTCCTATTGATAATAATATTTCTCTTATATGCTTTATTGATGATAAATCTTGCATATAATTTTGGGATTTTAATATTGATTGAATTTTTGCTATTGTTAATTTTGAATAGGAATTTAAATTTTTTTCTCCTATTAATGTTGATACATTTAATAATATTGTATCTATTATTGCTTTTTCTGACATGTTTAAAATATTTGGAAATATATCGTTATATTCTTCTAAAAATAAGTCGTAAAGTTCTTGTTCTTTTGGAGTAAATTGGATTTTTGATTGTCCTGCTATTAACGCTAATGAATTATTAGATAACATTTTATTTTTAATTTGTTTTCTTATTTATTTATTTGATTTATTTAATAAGTTATTAAAAAGTATTATTATTATTTTTCTATTGCTATTATAATGAAAAATATAAATTTTGGAGTAAATATATTTTATGATATTAAATTTATAGGTAATTTATTTATTAATTTAAAATTTAATTTGATGATTATTAAAAATAATCCTAAATTTATATTGATTTACATTTTTTTTTGTTATTATTTATTTTTTGATTCATCATATTTTTATTTATTTTGTATATTACAAAAAATAAATTAAAATACCTAAAAAATATTAATTAAAAAATAATGATTAAATAAATAAAAAATATCAAAAATTAAATTTTTTTATATTAAAAAAAATGAGTGACGACATTTACCTAAACACAGTTCCTCAAAAAAAAATCTTAGCAACATTAGAACCAGGTTTAGACTTAACTTTAATTTCAAGTAACGTAAAACTATACACATCAAATAAAGAAGGAAAAAATTGGTTATATAGTGATTTAGAAGGATTATTGTGTTTTATACTTGATTATAATTTAAAAACAAAATATTTAGTTTTATACAATTCATTTTCATTTGAAAAAATATTCCAATATGAATTATACAAAGACTTTCAAAAATATTTTAAATCACTTGCTCCTGAATTTCGTTGTTTTGAAGTTGATAGTGGATTTATTGGATTACAATTTGATAAAAAATCAGAAGCTGAAAAAGCAGATTTTATTATTTCAAAATTTAAGGATTCATTTACAGATGAATTATTTACTTCAAGACCATTAGTAAAAAATGAAAAAAATAAAGAAAGAATGAAGGAAATAACAGGAGATCCAAATAATCCTGAAGATGAAGGTTATTATGGTATTTTAAAAAGAAAATTCCAAGTAGGAAAAAAATATAGTGAAGATTATATAGAAAGTAAAATTGAAATTAATAAAGCAAGAAATTTTGAATTATTAAAAACATTTTCATATAATGCAGAAAAAAAACAATTTGAAATTGGAGAAATTAAAGAAGAATTAAAGGATTTATTCATTGATAGTGGTATTAGAAAAAAAGATTTACAAGATATAAATTATGCATTTCCAATAATAAAACAAATCATATTAGGAATGAGTCATAATAGTAAAATAAATAATTCCACAGTAGCAAATATTCAACATAAATTCCCACCTCCTGAAGAACGTGAACGTATACGTAAAGAAGAAGAAGAATTAGAAAAAAAAATGAATAAAGATAGATTAAAGAAAAAAAATAAACAATCAAATGTACCTCAAAAACAATATACATATATGAATCCTCATCCAAATCAAATACCTGAAATTCCAGTAGTAAATCAAATAAATCCTCAACCAATAATTCAACAACCTCCAGTACAACAACCACCAATAATTCCTCAACCTCCATCATTAAATCCTCAATTAAATCCAATAAATCCACCAACATCCCAAAATCAAAATCCTCAAATGAATACAACATCAAATATACCAAAAGCACCAAATATTCCAATAGCACCACCAATTCCAACAAATCCAATAAAAACAAATGGAGATAATAAAGTTAATATTCCATTACCACCTCCTTTAACAAATAATAATACTGTTGTAAATAATAATAATATTCCAATACCACCACCTTTAACAAATAATAATACTAATGTAAATAATAATAATATTCCAATACCACCACCTTTAACAAATAATAATACTGTTGTAAGTAATAGTAATATTCCAATACCACCACCTTTAAGTAATATTCCAATTCCACCTCCTTTAAATAATAATACTGGTGTAAGTGGTAAAATTCCAGTTCCACCTCCTTTGACTAATAATACTGTTAGTAAACCTCCTGTTGTTCCTGTTGCTCCTGTTAAAAATAATACTAATAATACTGGAAAGAAAGAATTAAGTATGCATGAACAAATTAAAGCTGTTCAGTTGAAAAAAGTTGAAAAACAAAATACTGATCAAGGAAATAAACTTATTACTGGTAATGAAAGGAATTATTTACAAAATGTTCTTGTTGATGCTATTAAAATGAGGAGAGCTAATTTACATGCATATGACGATTCTGATTCTGATAATGATGATGATGATGATGATGATGATTGGTAAAAGATTATGTTAATAGAATTTTTAAATTTTATTAATATTTATTGAACTAATTTAAAAATTAATTTTTTTAAAAATAATTAAAAAATAAAAAATATAAAATAAAAAATTAATAATAAATGTGTTTAATATTTTAATTATTAAATTTATAATAATTGAGATTTATTTTAATAAAAATATATACAAACAAAAAAATTTTTAATAAAATAAATCTCTTTTAGTAATATAATACATTTTACTAACCTTTGATGAACTTTTAGATGTTTTTAATTTTAATTTTTTTTTTTGAATATCTATAAAACTTATATAACTACTTTTAATATTTTTATTAGACATATATTTTGATAAAGGCTGTTTTTTTTTTAACCCAATTAAAAAAGTACCACTAGAATAACAAGAATTTAAAGAAGGAAGATTATAATGATTTCTAATTTTTATTTTTTTTCCTTTATTCAAATTTGTAAAAGAATTAAAATTACTTTTTTTAATATCATTAACAACAATATTATTTTGAGAATGAAATACAGAAGTTTTTTTTTCTTCTTTTTCTTCATTATGATTCATTGCATTTTCTTTTTCTTCAATATGATTAATTGCATTTTCTCTTAATTTATGATGGATAAAAATTTTTCTTTGTTTCATAATTAAACTTTTTTCATCAGTTGGTCCAATAAATTTATCAGTAATATAACCAATTGGTCTTCCAGTTTTTAAAAAATATTTTAATTCAAGATTATTATCTTTTTCTTCTTGTATTTGTAAAACATCATTTAATTCATTTGTTAAATTTTTTAAAGCATTATATTTTTCTAAAATACTTGCTCTTGTTTTATTTTTTTCTAATTTATCTTTTTCACAAATTATAGATGTAAATTTCTCAGTTATATATAATGAAGCTCTTTCTACTTTTTTTTTTGCTTTGGATAAAGATAAATAATCAACTTTACCATTTTTAATTATATTTTTAGGAATTAAATTATTATTTGATACTCTTGCACAAATATTTATATAAATTGATTTTATTGTTTTTAAACTTTTTCTTTGTTTAACTGCAATTACTTTCAATCTATTTAAATTTACATAACAAAAATATTGAATATATTTATATAATAACTCATTTGTAATATATTCTGCATTTTTAATAGAATCAACTTTTTTATATGAAAAATCAAGATATATTGGTGTATCCAAAGATTTGAAAATATTTAACCAATAATCTTTATTTTTTTTTTCTTTTAACGGAAAATAACTTATTGTTTTTCTACTATTTGTACATTCAAAAAGTTTGAATATTCTCTTTGAATTATTTATATCGTAGAATATTGAATGAAATATATTAAAATATTTTCTAGATTTAAAAAAAACTACTCCTTTAAAATTAATATCATCATTTCCATTACTCATTTTAAATTGACTGAATTATTAAAAAAATATTAAAAATTAATAAATAAAAATAAAAATTCAATAAAATATTTAATTAATATTATTTTGAACTTATTTAAATTTTAATAATAACAATTATACTAAAAAACTAAAGAAAAATATAAATAAAAGATATTTTCAAATTAAAAATTTAATAAGAAAATATATAATATTTCTCTCTATTATATTAAGCCCAGCTTAATAAGTGAAAAAAGAAAATTTTTAAAATAGTAATATATATAATTTAGTAAAACTTATATATTTTCTTTGGAATCATTCTCAATTTTAATTTCTACTACATTTTGAATATTTAAACTATCAGAATTTATTTCTATCATATCATCGTTTAATGAAATACCAATAATATTACCATTAGTATTCAAATTAATATTAGTATCATTATTATTAATATTATTATTATTATTATTATTATTTTCATTATTATTAATAATATTATTATTATTATCTTTAATATTATCATTAATATTATTATTATGATTATTTACTTCAGAATAATTCTTAATTCTTTCATTAAATATTTTTTCATTTGGAATTAATTGAATAAAATATTGCTTACATTTTTCTTTTGAAAAATTTTTAAAATTTACTTTATCCCAAGGGAAATTAATAGATAATAAATCTTCATATTTTAAAAGTTTAAATAAATCATAACTATTATTTAATGAATATGATTCAATAATATTTTTTTTATTATTATTCCTTTTCTTTTTTTTTTTACCTGTTGAATTATTACTATTAATAATATTTTTATCTACTACAAAACTATTATATTTTGAATATTCTAAACAAATCTTTCTTAATCTTGATAAATAAGATAATTCACTATTTTTTTTAAGTTTAATTAATTTTGGTTTAATTATTGTATTTCTTTTTTTTCCAGGTATAATAACAGAAATAATATTTTTATTTTTTTTAGAATTATTATTTTTTTTTGGTGTTAAATAGTCATTTTCATAATTTCTATTTTTATTTCTAAAAGAATTTTTATTAAAATAATCTTTAACAAAATATTCCTTTTTCAAAGTAATGATAAACTTCTTTTTATTAATATTTAAAATAGAATATTCTCCTTTACAATTTAAATTTTGACAATTAATTAAATTATTTGACAAAATATTATTATGATATATCTTTTGATAATTTGAAATAATTTTACTTAAAATATTATTAAAATCAGAAATCTCTTTATTACTTTTCATATTATTTTTCTCAATAGTTTTAACAAGTTGATTTTGATAATGTTGAAAGCAATAAATATTATAT